>Ga0179593_1434715_pt1 | contig 10266 bp, 10 predicted proteins | sample CZODoug2_1_08_16_FD_185931 | JGI IMG/M metagenome (GOLD analysis project Ga0179593, IMG submission 185931) | Vadose zone soil fungal communities from Angelo Coast Range Reserve, California, USA - CZODoug2_1_08_16fungal (PacBio error correction) | ecosystem: Environmental > Terrestrial > Soil >...
AGGGGTGTCAAGCGGACCAAATCAAAGGAAGTTCCTTCACGAAAAAAGATAAACGAGCGTTCTTGGGCCCGTGAGGTGGGACGGAAGCCGCGTTGAGCAGATGCCTTCCTCGATTTGTGTGAGTCAGGGGCTGAGCCCGGGCGCAGGGTGAAAAAAAAACATGAGAAAAGCAAGGTGTAATGCGCAATGTCAGGTAAGTGGGGTACGGTCTGGCCAAGAAGAGGGTCTAATGGGATAGTACGAAAAATGTAAAAGAGTTCTCAAAGGTCGGACTTACCGCAATGTTCGGATGGAGTATAGAGCCAAAAGTCTCCATACACTCGAAGTGAAGTTAAGAAGCGAGAAGCCGCTTGCTACTAAGCTGGGGTATCGCCAGAAGACCACGGCACCTCCCGTCCAATTATGATGATGAAAGAGAGGATGATAGACTGACATTTGTTGGGTGCCTTGCAAATAGGAATCCCATCAGAGAGAAACAACAACAACGCCTGCTTAACGAGAGATATTGGGGGCTAAGAGGAACGATGCAAAGCTACGCGAAAACACTTCCTCTATAAATCGGCCACCTCAAGAAAGTGTAAGCGTAGAACCGTGCATAAAAAGAAATGAACTACGAAATTGGAAACGTCTCAGCGAGGAAAACGAGGTAAAATTTAAGTGATTAAGCTTTCTTGAGCAGGGGATGGTCAACTTTTGGGGTCCATCCTCAAGAGATACGGCTGTCGAAACGTCGAACTTGGCAATCTAATAGAGTCAGGAAATCGACAATGAAAAAAGTGAGACGGCGTGCAGAATACCGTCGCCCAAGACTTTCGGAAAAAAAAGAAAAGAGACGGGACCACCGGGGGGGGAGAAGTGTTATCAGAATAGTGTAGAAGCGGAGCAGCTCCTATAGAATCAAAATCTGCAATTTGGTTCGAAACTAGGATCGTTAAACGGGATTCAGAGCTAAAACCGAGAAGGGCCAACCCAGCGCTGGGGAAAGTGAAACTGTATTTGGGGCCGTTCGGAAGGCTCCGCAGGAATACATTCCAACAAACACTATGGAATCACAAACAACAACGTTCAAGTCCAGCGTCGAAACGATATGGAATAGAAAAAAAACAAAAAAAAAAAGTTCAAGGCCTCTTATTAATACGACGAAAAGGAGCTAAGATCTAGGAATATAGATGATCGCGGGGAGGACGGAAGGGAGCTCAGAATCTGGAAATTCTTCGGAGGCCGCTGGGGGACGGCAGCAGGGAGGAACGGTTGTGGGTCTTACACTGTCTAACCAAAAAGAGACGAATCTGAACAGGGAAGGGGGGGAAGCCACCGGTCTCACTAAAAGTCAGGCATTTCCTCTTTACAGCGCGGGCGGGGAAAGATTCCAGTACCCGAGAAGGTTACTTGTTTCGTCGGGGGACGCACTTTAGGTTGGAAGAAATCCCATCAGAAAACATGGCCTTCGTCGCACGAAGGGTGTGCAGACAAGTGGCTCGAGCGAAACAGGAGATCTTCGCCGGGGGGTAACACCCAAACCGAAAAAATAAGGGCAACGCGCATAGAAGAGTTGGCAGGTGCAGGTTCCGCGTCAGAGGTCCATCGGAGAAGGGTGACGAGCAGACAGGATGACACACGCCAAACAAGCATGAGGGGCAAGCGGGTTATACTGGGACCAGGCGAACGGATAACCACTGGATCGAATTGCACGAAACCGGGAAGCAATGAGACGAATTGAGAGATGAAAGGGGGCGAAGGGAACACGAATACGGCATTGACGGTGCGAGAGCAGGTACCTGGCTACACGGTTGTACACATTACCGAGGGGGGAACGTGAACTTAAACCGACGAACCTGCTCGCAATGCAAAAAACGGAAAGGGGGGGGTACGAATTAGGTCGAGATGGGATCCTTAAAGTCCAAAAAGAAGCGGAAGAGAGGCCAATTGGCCGAGAAGAGAGCCAGGTATGAGATGATGGGTGTCTCTTAGAAAAGGAACCTAATGAGAAATAGGACATAACGAGGGGTGACAAGGGGAGGTTGTCGAAAGAGGGAAACAGATTTGGCGAATGAAAGTAAACAGAAGGATGAACGGTCAGCAGGGATAGATATATACGATCCTATTGTCGAAAGCGCCCAGGGTAAAGTGAACGATCAACCAGCAAGACCAATACGGGTGGTTTCGAGGGACTATAACCAACATAGTAAGCGTCTATACACCTCCAGCACCAGAACACTTCCAATGAAAAAGGAAGCATACTTAACCATACATTTTTCAAAAAGGAAGCAGCAGATTGATCTCGCCGAAGGAACGTGGGTTATGGGGCTGAGGGGGGGAAGAACTTTCTTCCTGATCTAAAGGGACGATCGTCCGGTTGGGGGGGTTTACGATTAGGAAGAGAGAAGATCGTCCGGTACTGCAAAGATCTTGGATAATCTGGTCCTAAGGGGGGTGAGGACGTGTGTAATCGGCGGGGAAAACGGTCTCTCTGAAGAGACAAAAAGGAACGGACACCGGATATGCGTTTCCCTTGCACAAAAGTCGCGTGGGCCGATTTGAGCATTAGTATCTCTATCTCGGGAAATCGGGATGAATAACTTAAAAGGCGAAGGGGGCAGAAGCTTAGGCCCCGCGGGGAAAAAGTTGACGGTTGGGAAAAGGAGATAAGCCGGAGTATCCCTTCTTGAGGATAAAGTGCTCCTATGTGGAATACCATCAGGAGCGTTTGGCCCGAGTGGAATCTGAACTAAATTTCTCGTCATGAGGCTGTGGTAGTTGCTGCTAGGAGGGAAAACCTGGCAGATCAAATGTTATGAAAAAGAACTCCGGAAGTTTTCCACATCGAAGACAATTAAAAGATATTAATATCGTCGGTGTGGAGCGCGTCCGCTAGAAAAGTGTCAAATATACAGGCTTACGGTCGGGGGACGTGCCGGGGGGACAGGGACGTGAAAAATCCCTTTTGAGGAAATAGGACATGCAAAAAAAACACAGGGGAGGTGGGGGGTTTATGTTCGGGGTTTTTTTGTGACAAGACGACTAAATGCAAAAGCGCCAGAGTTACACACCCCTTCTGGGGGGAAATTGAATTAACATACCTAAAACCATAAAAAGGTGAATCAGGTCTGTAACCAAAGGTGGAAGCTATGCAATACAGCTGGCGGAAAGGGGGGGAAGTGAATCAGCATCGTGATTGAATCTGGGGGGCAGATCCAAAACGGGGGACCAGCCGAACAAAAAAAAAGGAGCTAACCAAAGAGTAAAAACGCCTGAAAAACCAAGACGCATCACAGGCAAAGCAGGGAGAAGCCGGGGGGGTAGGATTGAATTTTAGCAAACAAAGGAGAGGTTGGAAAAGAGACATACTGGTTCTAGCCTCTCCAAGGTTTCCCGGCAGGAAGAAAAATTGCGTAATTAATGAGAATTGACGGATCTAAGAATGGGTACATACTTTGGATACCGGAATATAAAAAAAAAAGAAGAAACTAAAAATAAAAAAAAAAAAAAAAGTCTGGAGATCTACGTTGGGCCCCGAGGATTAACAAATAAAACGGTTACCAATCGCAGTACCCGTGCTGATTATTCTAAACCAACCGTCGACCCTGTCTGGCGCCAGGTATGAGAAAAAATGACGCGAAAGGAGTAAGTATGTGGTTGTAATATCGAATCGACAACAACAAAGAAAGGAGAGATCTAGAATACACCCACCAAGGCTTAAAAAACACTCACTGGACATAGTCAAGAAGATCTCCCAGCATTGAAGAACATGTTTCTGGTCTAAGGCCGGTTGAGGGAAAGGAATATCGGTGGAGAATCCTCTACGGATAACAACGACGAGAAGTTCATCACGCGAGGAAGGGGGCAATCACCTAGTGAGTATTATATCATGAAAGTCTTAACAAAAACAAAATCCCAAAAATAACGTGTTAGACTGGATCACAGAGTATGAACTCTGGGCCAAACGCGAGTTGAGGTGGGGGCCTAAATGGAAGACGCCCTGGACCGAAAAGGGGAATCTGTGGTTTGTCTTTTTTGGAAAGGAAGCTCCAAGGTTTGGGAATCGGCAGCTTGGGCGGGGACGTTGCAAGAAGATTTTTAGCACACTCTGCAACATCAGCCGCCAAAGTCGCAACTTGCATGGAACATAGTTTGAAGGGGAACAACGGAGGGCAACGGGGTTAAGAAAGGTAGGGGTGATGGAGCGTCCTAGTATTTTTTAACCGCCATACAGACTGTGGTGGGTTTTGAAGACACGCCCGGGAGATTTAATTAAGAGCGGTACCACAGGGAGAAAAACAAGCCTTTTCAGGATTCGGGGGATGAGATGAAGGGTGATGCGAAAAAAAAGGGTTCACATGAAACGCGAAGGGGGGGCTAAATGCAAAAACCGCCGGGGAACCGGGAAGTCTTTAAGAGGTTTGCCAAGGGGGGTCCAGAAGAGCAAAACACGTCGGGAGATGCTGAAGTGATTGCAAATTTCAAACTGAAAGCGGGGAAAAGGAACCTGAACTTGATGAACACGTACTGGGTTCGCACAATCGAACTAAAAAAAATGCACTAAAAACAAGAGCTGAGGAGCAAGTTGAAAGAGAAAAACCGGAAGATTACCCCTATTCACCGCGTCGAACAAGGGACTAAGCTTCGCGAAGCCGACAAAAGAAGGTATCTGCCCGAAGCGTGGCCTAAATGCGCGCGCCAACGGAAACTTTGGGGTCACGTAAGACCCCGGTGGAACGAGCTAAGAAGTATCACTACCGCGAAATCGCCTCAAAGCAACAATTTGTTATTTGGGAAAACAGATAGCCCGATCGAAAGGTGAGAGCAAGGTCAAATGGGTCGAACATAGACACGCGGGAACCAAGGAAAAAAAATGATGAAAGGAGAGGGTAACCAAGGAGATAACTGCCAATCGTTAGCATGAAAGCGAGAATCAAACTGCGCAATTTGCATCGGGCCATGATACGTTTGGAGAGGAACGGAGTCGGTAAACTAGTCACAAACGGGACTTGCGCGTCACTAGAAGAACAGAAGAGTGAATAGAAAAAAGGGAGGCAACGTCGTAGGCCTTAGGGCAGGCCGTTTTGGGGTTGAGGGAAAGGGGCTCATTTTGGTAAGCGATTGCGAACCGAGGGAGGGGGGGCAGATTTGTGACGATGCTTAAAGTTTCAGCCCGGAGTATATATAGAGAGTCCATCTCCAAACCTCATGAATGCATAGAGGGAATGAATACAGATGGTTGAATGGCTTCTACAAGCCGAAAAAATGTTTAACGGGAGAAAAAAGAGACAGACAAGACGCGGGGAGGCAACAGAGGCTGAGAGTCTTCGTCAGAGGGTTGACTCGGGACTCACGAAAAAACATGCCGAGGCCGATGGCTGAAAGAACGGGAATAGAAAAAACGGGACCAGGCAAATGGGACAACTCAACGCGTACCGAAGTGGGAAGAGCGCAAAAGTGATACGGGTCTCTTTGGAAGAGGGGGTGGAGTCCGGCATGTCCGTTCCCGAATTCGAGTGAAAAAGTGGCTACATGAACGATCGAGGGACACAGAGGAGTCGGACTTGCGATACAACAACAGAGAAAAGAGTGGGGGGAAATCGCACAATATAGAATTTTAGTTGAAAGGAAATCAAAGATTTTAGTATCCCTGGTCAAAAAGTCAAAAAGGTCTAAGACAAGTCTAAGTGGGCGGAGGGGAAGAAGGCTCTTCACCAACGTTAGATAGTAATCCGCAGAAAGCGGGGAAACAAGGCCACACCAGAAGAAAAAGGATGAGGATGAATGGTGAAAGGGAAAATTTTGTGGGGGCGAGGGGAATTTTTGGACCTGCACTATCTCGTAAGCTAGAGCCAAAATGGAAATCTAAGGAGGGACAACACAGATGGTTCACACGAAGAAAAGAGGGGTTAGAAAACGAAAATCAACATTCTGACGGGGCCTTGTTCAAAAGTCCGAGGAAAACGGCACGGTCGAGGGTAACGGTACTTGAAAGGCAAACTACGCGAAAAAGTGGTAGTGTCTGAAGAAGGGAGAACAAATGAGAGAATACCGAAGGGGACGCTGTAATCTGCAAGACAATACGGAATCGCTCGGGATAAAATTACTTAACTACCATTATTGGGAGTAGAAGCGAAGAGGGGAAAAAAAGTCTGAGCAAGTCTATTAGAAACGAGCTATCATCAAGGGGGGGCTGGCTCAACATTTGTCTATTAGCTAGAGGGGTATTAATAAGATCAAGGAACGGGGTTTACATTCAATAGGCCAGCACAGGTTTAAAGATGTGTTGATCAAGGAAGAGGGGTAGAAGGGGAGAGAGGGGCGCAATAATGAGGGGAGAGAAAGCGCACTGGTCCATTCAACTGGCCGAGAAAAAGAGCGAAGGCGTCGGGGTGGAGTACGGAAGAACGCTGTAACGGTCTCTGCCTTCACGATAGGGGAGGGGGGGGATAAAGGTCTCTGGAGGGAAAGCCGACGACTCGGGGAATCAAAGAAGGGGAAACCGGTGGGTAGGGAAAGATGTTCAGAAGTGCTTGGCAGGTCTGGCATACAGCGGCTGCCAAACTGAGTAATGGGAAAAGATTAGGCACTACAATTTTCGAAACCGAGAACATGAGACGGAATGCCCGTGACGTAGCTGTGGGAGGGGGAGCAATAAGGGAGAGAAAAGAGACGAAAAAGCAGGATACGGAATTCCCGCGAGAAGCCCGCTTGCAGGGGGAAATTGAAAAATCTGCTGATTCAGGGCCCGATGCAGGAGCTACGCCAGCTTCAAAAGGGAGTATGATAGGGCGTTACGATTTATAGGGTGTGTTTGTCAGGGTATGCTGGAGAGCAGGGAAGGAGAATCAAGCTGAAAATCAACAACAAAAACTTATTATTATAAGAGAGAGCGGGTTATTGACTCATATTCAAAAAGGGGAAAATCCCGCAAGAAAACAACTAAGGTATATAAGCTCTTCACAGACCATATCATCAAAACATTGGAAGAGGGGCGGAAAGAAAAACTAAAAAGTGGAATCTTCCCGGGGAAGTCAAAGCGGAAGTCAGAAAAGCGAAAAGGTAGAGAAAGGAACACTTCGTCAAGTGAGTGAGAGAGATTTCTTAGCAGCCTGTGTGGCTCAACGAGAGCAAGCGACGCACATGGCGACAGCCGTACGTGGGGGATAAAAAGGATAGAAATTATTCTGAAGTCTCAAAGGAGACAAAAAGGGAAAGACGGATGGGCCAAAACCGTAGCAAAGAAGGAAAAGGAGGGCCAGGATCTTACAAACAACACCAAGTTTTCAAATGGGGAAGAATGAAGATGGGAAGGAATACGGAGAAAGGCCCGAGAATTCAACGCCCATAGGTAAGGTGAAGCTGAATAGTTGGACTTCGATGAAAGAAGAAAAACCAGAGAAGGGTCCAGGGAACCAACCTCGTTTATCGGCCAGCAGAAAAATGTAAGGGAACCTTCGGTCACTCATTCGGTACGCTGGTAATAGGCTATTCAAAAAAACAGAGGAATGAGAGAGAAAAAACCAGAAAAGGTCCACACTCCACTCGGACCGAGGGCATAGAAAAAAAATTGGGGAAAGCTGAGTCCATACTAGTATCTAATTAGGAAAATGGGAAAAGAAGTCGGCGTGGTTGGAGGGAAGAGAGCTAGAGAATTCCTGAGGATGGCTGTCTAAACGGTAAAGTCATCAAGATCGATGAGAAATTGGGTGTTCTTAGCATACGGAGGGAGCTGCCGAAGGGGTATATTCACGGGGTCGACAAGTGAAAACACTCACGCAATAAAGAGCGGTGCTCCCATCGAATCCTCCAGAGTGGAGCATCGAACATTACATTGAAAAGCACCGTGACGGGGGAGAGGGAGGGAAAAGGCATAGGGAAGGTCAGGGCGAAGTTTGTGCGGCAGTCAAATATAAAGACAAGACTCATGAGAGAAAGAGTGTTGTAAATTCATGGGACTGGGCTCTAGAACGGGGGGCGTCAGCCTTTACAACATATCACCCTGAGCAAAATGGGGCAACACGCGAAAGCCAGAGAAGGGAAGTTTTGGGCAAAGGTGGGGGGTGTGGAAAAAGTCCAAACTTGGTCTGGAGGAGTCCATAAATAAATCTTTGAAGAAGATACCTGGAACCAGCCGAAAGCGAACAGGTGGGCATCAAGCGGTTCAGACTGAAGGCGAAGATGAATAGGGAGTTGTCACGCAAAGAAAACACCTGCCTCTTTGAAAGTAAAACTCATAGGTGGAACGGGTAGCGAATCAGCTCAGGACGGGGCATGGAGGGATGCAAAAATCCGTCCGGTAGTGCACGTTGTTTGCACGGCGGGCATGATTGTACGGAAAAGAAAATATGCCTCTGACTTAAAAAGGATAGACATCCAACTTAAGAAAGGGCTATATTTCCCTATTCTTATCTAATGGAATGACGAGGAAAAATTTAGAAGAGGGACGACTAGGCCAATTAGACTGCCAGTGGGTCTAAGGAGGGGTCTCAGTATAAAATTAAAATATGTAGACTCTACAGCCGGGGGGGGAAGCAAAAGAGGGATTGGCGGTCCCGTGTCGTCGAACGGAAAAGGGGTGGTAGGGACGGAGAAGATCAAGACATCTGGGGGGGGGTTGGGGAGCCCTTCAGGCGGGGGGAGAAGGAGTTTTGCGAGAGGCTTCTATCACCGATTAGCCGAGGTACGACGAAACTAAAGCCGCTGAGCACGACAAGCTGGGAGACATAGGTAAGACCACAATAGTAGATAGGAACGGGTGAAGACCACCACGACCATTCTCAAATGCCTAAAGAAGTGAAGACCTACGGCCAGTAGGGTCAAGGAATACAAAGAAACATCATTCTTTATTGCCAGAAGAGAGTAAGGACATTGGTGGTTTAGAGTCCTGGGACTGAAGAGACTCACACCTAATAAACCTTAGAATCATGCCTATTAAGCGGCTGACAGTTTTAGGGGTGTGATAGGACTGATGCCCATCTTTGGGAAAGGTGAAGTGAAGGTGCGAATCTTTTGGGAACGCGGGACGGGCATAGTAGGGAATTGGAGAAAGCGCGGAGACGGGGGTGAATCTCTAGCCAACCTTCGCTGAAGACAACGCTAGGGGCTCTGGAAGGGTAAAGATGTCCGCTAAGGATATTGTAAAAGCGGAGAGAATGACAGCCGAGGCGGGGGAGTCAAGGGGAGGTTGGCTAAAACGCCAAGGAGAAGGGGGAGGAAAAATTAAGGGTTGGCCACAGAGTGACTGGAGTACCTTCATTTGGTACCTGAGACGGGAGCGATTCCTAGGAAAGAGGCGGGTAGCCTGGGAATCTCGTCACAGTTGCCGGTGTGGGGAAAAAAAAGGAATAGCAGGGAGCATTATGGGAGGGGCTTGTCATTCTGACTAGAATTTGGGAGCAAGGGTAGAAAAATTAAATGTTTTAAAACAATGAAACTGAGAAGCCGTTAAGTTTCCATGGATAAGGACCTGAGTAAAAACAGAATCGGTCAAGGGGTTTAAGTCTCCCCATGGGCGCAAAAAATGGGGTAAGAGAGAGGACGAGTAAAGGGGGGAACGGGGGGGCCTGCATAAAGGAGGCAGGAAAATAAAAAATGGGAGTCTCATAAAACACTGGCCAAAAGTAAAGAAGCCGAAAGGGGCTGGGGTTTGGTCCGGTGTCGGGGTTTGGGGGGCCGCGAACTAAAAGGAAGAATCGGGGGGAAGAAAGAAAACCAGAAGGGCGGGGGAAAAGTGAAGAAGTAAACATACTCACAAGATGAAATAGGGTCTTAACCCCTTTGACATCCGAGGAAAAAGGTAGGGCAATAAAGTTACGAGGGGGGGGGAAGGGGGGGGTCTAAAAAGTGAGTACCAATGGCGCCAGAAACAAGCTGTTAAAAGGAAGTAAGACCAACATAGGGCACTAACTGTTTCAAGAAACAAAAAAACTAAATCACTGCATAGAACGTGGGAGGAATGCGGCTGGGGAAAGAGTTATCACACACAGCAAAGCGGTTGGCCCGAGGACATAGATGGAGAGCAACGAACTATTTAACATACGTGGAACGTGCTGAGGGGATAGGGGAAAAGAATATAAGAATTGCAATATCTGGGGCGCCGGAATCTAAAGCAACGAGGGAGGGAAAAAGGGAATGTAATCTGGATCCGGAAGAGTAGTCCCACCGATGTAAAAATAGGGACATCCAGAAAAAGGGGCGTATTAGCAGCAAACCGGGTCGGCCCCGGATTCGTCAAAGGGAAGGGGGGGAAACATACAGCAGGAGGACGGTTTTTGGGTGGTAAGT
>Ga0179593_1458792_pt1 | contig 10266 bp, 7 predicted proteins | sample CZODoug2_1_08_16_FD_185931 | JGI IMG/M metagenome (GOLD analysis project Ga0179593, IMG submission 185931) | Vadose zone soil fungal communities from Angelo Coast Range Reserve, California, USA - CZODoug2_1_08_16fungal (PacBio error correction) | ecosystem: Environmental > Terrestrial > Soil >...
TGACCGACAGGATGCCGACTGTATCTCTAAAAGATAGGACACTCGGGAACATGAGACCGGGCCTCTGAGAACACGGGAACAAATTCTAACAAGAAGAATCCAAAATAAAGAACAGTTTATCCGGCAGAAAGATCCTTTACAAGCTTACATGGACCTTTGACGAGGGAGGATCCAATCCTAAAATGACAATTGCACTTTTCTTGAAGAAAGAATTCGCGCAGGGAAAACTTCGAGCTCAACCTACATTCCGCCTGACAGCGAGTTTGACCGTGAGCAGGAAAAAAAAGATAGACAAAAAACAAGGGCCGGGGCCTCAGCCATCCGTGCCAGGCTCTTTCGGGTTAATGGACTAGATAAAAATTGAGCAGGCGTCAAAAGCGGCAGGACCGCTAGGGGATTCAAGTCAGATGTTTGCAGGTAAAAAAACAATAGAAAGAGAGGTGAAAGGCGGAAGTATATAGTCTCCATGACATGGTACCTGGTCCAAAGCACGTCGGCAATTCCGACTCATCTCGTCCCCTCCACAAAGTCCCCCTTCTCTGATAAAAATAAATTGGTACTGGGAGATGATTTTCTGAGAATTTTTCCATATGCAGCTTGTTCGCCCCCAGAAGAAAGCGTCTTCAAAAAAAGGCAGTGGGGGAAGGGTCCTGAAGGTGAATCAGGAGAATAGCATTCCTAGCGGTCGGCTTCACTGGAAATATGGTTTTCCAGGGATCAAAGTTAAGAGGAAAAACCGAACCAACGGAGGGGGAGATAGTCCGCATACGAGGAGGGGAAGTTTTTTGGCGATACAATGGCTTGATGCCCAGACCTTATTTTATGTGAGAAATGGGCGACGCGCTAAGGAAAAAGGGAAGCCGAGGAAGTCTCAAAAGAGAAAAGCTTAAAAAGGGGGGAAAGCGAAGGGTTCATGAAATACAAGCGACTGGTATCCTTCTATAAGTGAGGAACTCACGCCACCATGAATATTCGAATAGGCTGGACGGGTAAGAAGGTACGGAAGAGGAAACCTCTTCAACATACACCAATGAATTCAGTGGATTGTCTTTCGGAGGAGAGAAGTCATATTTTGACGAAGTTAGGTGCAAGCATTCGGGAAATAATGAAAAAATTTCCTCTTTAGCGACGGCACATATCGGAATTCGCCATATGGCGAGCCTTTCCACGTACTCAACAAGGACAGGGGTAGACTTAAATTTTCAAGGACTCAGTCACACATCAATGATCCAAAAGTAAGACGAGCATTGAAGAACTGCGTAGAAGAGCATCACTTCCCCGCCGATAGGGTGAGAAGGTCTTCTTATAAATGCAAATTGTTGGTCAAAAAGTGCGGAAACAAGGAGGGGCACTAGTTTGTGGTCCAGAAAAGTTCAATCCAGAGTCTTACTCGGAAGAAGTCACCTCCCAAAAAGTTAGACAACCTAGGGAGAGTCACAGGAGCGTCAAGAAGATAGGGTTCGCGAGTTTTTTGCCAGGCTTCACTCGAAGGGATGTCCATACTTTAGATTCCCCAGAGGGAGGTCATTATAAAGCAAATCAACCCGTGGGGTAAATATCACGGCTTTCTAAAACAAGAGGGAAACGGTCGGTTTTCTATAAAGGAAGAACCGTAGAGCGACCCGGAATGAAGTAATTGCCCGGTCTGGAAGGTCCGATCTCAGTATAAAACTCCAGAGAACACTTCTAAAAGAAAAGAAGGAAGAAGGGGAAATGGTTATGTGTGATCGCGGGAGAGGAAGATCACCGCATATAATCTGGAAGGCGGGTGGGCTCAAACTGAAGACAAATTAGCACGGAAAGACTTCCTGATCGAGCTCGCCCGCACTTCCCGTCAGGGGTTCGGGGCTGCCAAGGAAGAACAATAGCTGGAAAGGAGGCGAAATGCTTTGGCCTCAAATCCAATCTGGAGTCTTAGGAAGTCCGAAAGCGAGAGATGAGCTGTCGAGCAAGCTCGTGGAAAAAGACCGATCGTCGGGGGTGCCCGACAGAGCCTCGCATAAGGGCCGAAAAGGGAAAAGGACTATAGGGATCGGGAGCGAGACGCGCAAACGGGAGAAAATCAAGGAATCAACGCAGTTCGTAAAGGAAAAATCAGGAACAACCCTCGAGAAAGCTGGTGCGTACGCATGCGACGAAGGTGCGATCAAAGGGAGAAAGATCTGCGATACGGCCAGGACCTGGAAGCCCCGAAAAGAAGCAGCTAGCAGCTCTGGATGACAACTTTAAAGGGCGGAAAGCTTTCATTCAGGCGATCGGATCAACCGGGAGCCACCGGAACTGAGAAGCTATTAACGGGAAAAAAAACTAAGGAAAATCGTTCTTATTATTACGAGGCAAATACTGAAAAACTAAGCTGAAAAGGAAAACAGGAAAATGGGTACTAGGTTACTGGAAGCAACGTAGGGGGGAATCAAAACAGGACAGAAAGTTCTCCACGAAGGAAAAACCGGAGCAGCATTAAAATGAGAGATAAACAAAAAAAAAAACTAGAGAAAATATATTTGGGAGTAGCAGGTTGTAAAGGAGGGAGACCAAAGTTCTTTCCACCTTTATCAACAAGTGGACAGTAAAAGAGAAAATAGAGGGGTCATGAGAGCGTAGTCAGTAATTGATTTGAAATGCATGCAACTCCGTACGGATAGATTCCCAGGGGTGACCGTGGGGGGGAAAAAACCCGGAAGGACTGCGCCTTAAGGCGACGGGGGTATAAAACGGAAACTGAGATGACAGGACAGAAAAAACAACAGCTAGACAGTTGGGAGCAAGAAACTCTAATACCGGAAGGACGTTTTTTTGCGGTGCCAAGGGAATGATAAATCGGGGAGGGGGGATAAAGACCGGCGTCGATATTGGCTGTCAACATCAACTTTAACCGCTCGGGGGGGATAAGGTTACGTCCATTGGCAGGGGGTCGCCCACGGCGTTACCTGATTGCATCAACTCGCGTGGACTGCGGAGGACTGTTTTAACGTAATGCGGAAGAACTAAGAGAAAGGGGACAAAAGGAAGGCGCGGAGGGTTTAGGAGGTCACAAAATTGTGACGAGAAGAAGAGGCTCAGGCGAGAGCAAAGAGGGAGCGTCCGCAGCACCGAGGGTTTCTAAGCTCCAAGCAAGTCTTTTAGGAAAGCAAAGGGGGGTCAGCGGGTCACTGGGGTGACATGTAATCATGTTCTTGACTAGTAGCGATAAGGAATGGTCTGATGCTCCGTACGCGCGACAATGAATCCCAAATCAGGGGGGTACGAACTATTGGTATGGTGGACTTCTGGAGAACACCGGGAAGAGACTGCCTCAATCAACAACTAAAAGCTGGCCTGGGGAGATTCTCCGGTTTTCGCACCGTGGTTGGCTATATATACCCGCTCGAAGGAGAAGGGGGGGAACTACAGGCAAATTGGGATGAACGTACTAGAGGGGCAGCAGGGGACTTTCATAGCTAGACACTGGGGGCAAAGTGTAACAGGAGATTATTGGATAACCCATCCGTGATGCGGTGCATAGTGGTTTGGGATTCTTGTCTATCCATGACAGCTGGTTGGGTTCAGCTGCCAAAAGGAAACAGTTCGTGTTAGACTCAAGCTCAAGTTCAAAGGGGGCTCTCAACCAGAATCGTGCTATTGACGAATGTATTATGAGGGGGGGAGGCTCGAAAGGGGGGGGGCTGGGGGGTTACGAAAAAGATTAGAGGCGTAACTAGGTGTTCGGTTCACGTCCCTGTATTAAAAACCTCCGCTGGTTAATCAACTGTTCCGTATCTCTCGATCCCCGAAATTTCTAGATTTCAAAGCAGAACTGCGCGTCGAGGCCGGAGCGAGGGGAGTCAGAGAAGATGCGCGCAATTCGGCAGCGAGTCTGCGGGGGGGGCGGTGGGGCACAGAGACCAGGTGAACGACGGGCCAAAGGAGCAGCGATGAGCACGACGAAATGAGGGAACTAAGACTAAACAAATCGAAGGAGACACTGGATTATTGAACCTGCCATCGAAGAAACGGGAAGCAGGCCTTAGGGACGCACTCCATGATCAGTAGGCAGGGGGGGTCGGTCGCGGAGGGGGGGGAACTGAAAGACTTCGGGGGAGACGGAAAGACAAAGGGGCGTCTGAAGGGCAGTGAAAATTGAATCGAAAAAGGGATCCAGTAGCCTTCGTTTGAAACAGCGATGGGCTTTGAAATAGTGCGGGGGGGTTATTAATGAGAAACCGGCAGAAAAGAGGCCATGGAGTTACGCGCGTCCCAAGGTGTATCGAAACCAAAAGGGCCATATTTAGGAAATTCGATAGCAAAGATCGGGCACGTCTGTACAATAAAAAAAATTAACATCTGAGACGGATACGCCTCTCAACAAAGACCGGGGGGTTTGTCTTCTGTGGGACGAGCATCAAGACTTGAGACGACCCGGAGAAGGGACCTTCAAACCCTAAATCTAGAAGGATACGTCGGGATACCAAAAGGGGGGAAAGGGTGACACTTACTGGAACCTGTCCGCTCCATTGTCTAATTGCGCCCGGATGGAGAATGCTACAGAATAACGCCATAAGTTTGTGAGAGCCTGGGTCGGTGTCATTTTGGAGGAGGTGCGGGGTCATAATTAGAGCGGGACCTGGGGAATGTTCCCTTGAAGGACTGGCTCATGTCGAACGGGTCCTCCTTTAGAAAATGCCGAGGTGAATGGGTTACCGTACCCATGCTTCCTTGAACCTATCGCAGGGGAAGGACGAGGGAGTCTTTGGGAATTGCCAAAAACTATTCCGACCTTTGGTCTCTTCTCCGACCCCCCACCCCATACATAAGGGGTAATCTCCTGGCGGGAGGGGGGGGGCGATTGTTGCAACGGACTCTGGAGTAAAAACTAAATTCGCGGCACACACAAAAGGGGGGGGTGCAGTGAATATTACTGGAATTTCTTCTCTATTGGTGATCTCTAGATTTGATTGAAATTTCCAAAGGTTCAAGTGTCCAAATTCGAAGGAAACGTTTACCAGAGAGGGCGTCAATGGCCATGGAATCTTTTCGCAGGACTAGGGAAGCCCGGAATAGGTATTGAGGAGAGCTTTTTGGGGGAAGGGTGCGGTGGTACCGGTTAATGTGTAAACCTTGTTTCAACAAGGGACTAGAGTGGAGGGATCCGCAAACGCGTCGGCTGTAGAGATCGAAAAAAAACCAACCTTCTTAGTTGCACAGAAACGCTGCACTGCCGCATGGCGCTACCGCTAGGAAGTTGCCACCAGGACTCCCGCCGACGCATTGCATACATCCGGAACGCCGTTGCAACAACTAATCTTCCGCCCACGCATCTGTTCATTCGGCAGCTCAGCTAAAAAATCAACGTGCCCCTTTCTGCAAGAGGGACCCTCCTACAAAAGGGGACACGGCATTGGGACCTGTAAGAAAAGGCATTCGAAATAAACGGGAAAGGGGTCTCCTCGCAGTCCCATCACTCCTGCTAAAGGAACGGTTTTCAGAGAACCAAGAACAGTAATCAGCGAGAGTGGACAACGGACGACGCACAGCCCAAGATTGCTAAAATTCTTTTGACGGGTCGGATAATCCTCCCTTGATTTAGGGATGGGGGAATGCTAAATCGAAAGTCGATGGTGAAAAATTAACGAATTTTTTACGAGACCATAGACCCTTAGGGGTTGAAAAAATCTGTCAATTCGATCGAGAAAAAAGGGTAACAATGTACCCACTCGTCCGAGCAAGTCAATCGGGGGCGGGGAGACTAAAACAAGGTCACCTCAGCGAGACAAATGTAGTTGAACATAAAAAAGGGGTAGGGAATAAACTTTTTCAAGAACGGCAGCAAGGTACACCCAAAACGATTGGGGGAAAAGCAAGTCATTGTGTTCAATTTAAGGCCGGTGATCTGTTAAAGAGGCGGGCGCAGTTAAACTTGGAGGGGGTTTAACTTGCTAAAGGAAAACTATCAAAAACAAATCGTTAGGGGGAATATTACTGGGGGCGAGATAAGAAAGGTCACTGTTGTGGGGGGGGGGGGCGAGACGACCGGGGCAGATTTTAGAGGGGGATCATTGGTGGATGGGCGGACATTCTGAAGGGCCCTAAAGAGGGGGAAAGTCTAGGTAATCTCACAAAAAGCTGGGTCACATGGCCTCTCCTGTCGGAAAAGACAGAAGATGGTCTACGCTAAATGGACCGGAACCATACCGGCAGCGGACTAGTCGAAGTCCAAAGGGCTCAGGGGACGGGAACTGCAAAAAAGGACGCTACTTTCAGGAGAGGGATGAAGATTAAGGAATCTTGGTGAAGGGGAAATCCTGCTTTGTCAACTGGGTCGACGTAGGGCTTCCAATGGTCGGCTAGGATGGCTTCTGATCCATCCATGATGACAGAAAAAAGGTAAAGAGGATTGCAACGGAAGAATCTGATCACCACTCCGCTAATCATCCTCTCTGAGGGAATGGGTCTCTACTCTCCGTGAATTCTTAGAAGGCGTAACTCCTGGACTTAGGGAAGGTATCTCTGCGAAAGGTATAGGCGACCCGTATTACAGGCGAGTGATTGATCGAAGACTTTACGAAATCTTGACGCGAACGAGTCACAAAGAAAAACCAAATGTTTCGCGGGCCCTCATAGACACGATCGTCTAGAAAGAGAGGGGGGCGAAGTTGCAATTCTTCAATCGAAGGAAAACGCATGTGGAAGCATGTGCGCCAAAACACGTGACGGCCCTGAAGACGCAACGAGGACCAATAGCTTTAGAAAAACGACCCCGGGCAGTGAAGGGGTAAATTATAACCGCTGGCTCTCAAGGATAATTTGCGGAGCCAAGTATAGGAAGCAGTAAACAAATCTACACAATCGAAAAAAAAAAAGCACGTTTACAGGAAGGGGACAATTAGGATAAAGAGCGAGCGTCAAAGGTCCAATCACACAGCATAAACGTATGGGGGCAAGGAGTCCGGTACGCACATTTATAGGAAGAAGGGGCTCTACGCCTGATCGAGCTCGCCTCTCACGGCAGGAAGGTATTCAGCAAGCAATCGGGACTAGGGAGCGCTCGGGGTCTGGGGGGGGCTCACGCAAATGCCCATCCGGGTATGGGATTAAAAAAATGCCTCAAAAAGGTATCATCGAGTAAATAAGCTGTTTCTAGACTCGGACAATTCAAACGCACCTATGATCGGGAACAGCCTAAAATTCCTAATCAATTCTACTTGGCAAGTTTCGGGAGGAAAAGAAGATCGTTAAACAAGAATCACGCAGCTGGAGAAGACATGCATCTCGGGAGTCTGGAGAAGGAAAATACTAGGAACTTCCACGAGGAGCCTCGGAAGGGGGTGCTTCAAGCCAAGAAAAGACGCGCGCAATTAGACAAGGAGGGTCATAATCCAGAGAACGGGGACGAACAAAAAGAAACTGAGATCTGCCTTTCGGATGACAAATGCACGCGCTTGGGTTCATGTCCGTAGCGGGAAAGGCAAAACCCGAAGAAGCAAGAGCATCAGAATTACTGAAAGATATGAAAATCACGTATAAGGACTGTAGTAGGGAAGTGACAAATCAACTGAAGGGAATACTGAATATAACAGTAGTAATTCGTCTAGTACTAAAATCGTTTAAACGGAACGGCAACCCTTCTAAAAAAAAACTGAGAAAAACCAAGTCTCTATCAAAAAAAAAAGATTCTTATTCAAAAGAGATGGGGGCCTGGAAGATTTGCGGTGGGTTTGCCTTCGCAAAAGTTTCGGGACTGGAGCGCACGAAGGGTGAGCAGAATTGAAATCCTGGGATGGGTATCAGGTAGGGGCAGCCCTTATGGGCAACTTCGCTCCTAAGACGTTTCAGCTTATGAATTGTCGTCCAAAAAGAGTAAGCTGCGCCGCGAGGGGGGGCGGCCGGGGAAGGAACACGGACCTGAAAGATAACTGAAGAAACACAGCGGCGGGGGAAATGGGGAAAGAACGCCGGAGGCTGGAGAAGCGGCTGCCGTTTAGTAGGTGCGGGGACTTAACGCTATGGAGATCAGCAAAGTGCAGAACCGAGAGAATTGGAAGACAAAAATAACGTTCCGCGGACGGGAAGGCCGGAAGAACGAGTTTTAAAAAGTAGAAATAAAGTGTGAGGATACGAGATGATGATCTCGGGTCCAGGGGGTATGCGGCAGCGGGCCTTCAGACTTGTTGAACGAACAGGAAAAGGCGAGGATTTGGGTGGGGGGAGGGGAAATCTATCGTTACTGTAAAGATGTCAAAAACTCTAACAGGTCAGAGAGATGCAGGGTGGGATCTTAAGCATCATCACCGGGCTATGGGTGGGGGAAACTAGAGGAACAAGAGTACAAAAAAAGATTAAGCCTTGGGACTAAAAGGGTCCCAGTCCGTCGGGGTCCGGCTAGGGTCCAGGGGGTTAACTCTCTGCGCCTACACTTTGGGAGAAAAACCGGAACAACCCAAATCCGGTGATTTGGAGTTTCTACACGGGAAGCGAGATCATCACACAACGTGACGACCAGTAGGTACTCAGTGGAGCCGATGGTAAAAAACGCTGAGAGTGCAAGAATACGGTCTGCAAAGGTTCAACGAGGCGCTAGGGGGGACCGGAGGCTGACACCTATGAATCTCTCCCTTTACATTTGCCCGTTTGGATGATTCTGTAAACCCGCTTCCTTCTTACCTAGCTCAAACGATTACCAAGAGCGGGGGGGTTGTGCGGGTAGAATAATGCTGGAAGGAATGAGAGGGCCTTGTATCGGCAATCGGGGTGATACGGTATAAGCAGGCAACCTCTGGGTCAAACACTGCCCTTTCATTGCTAAAGAAATAGGATGCAATGTAAAGAGAGACACAGATACGTCGCTATGGGCAGGAGTCTATTCTGGGCGGGGACCAGTTTTGGAAGGGTGGAAGCATTAAGCAGCATAAACATTTGTAAGGCAACTTCTGCGCGGGGGACTCACACGCAGAGTAAAGACGGCATCCAATCACACCCAGGATCAGCGTCAGAACATAAATCGGAGAAAATGACGGTTCGTACCGAGGCCAACTGACCGCGGGCAGGAGCCTGCTGTGTAAGGATTCTGCTTCGGGAGTGGGTGTCAAAAGAAAAAACCGTCACTTTTGAGGAACGGTGGGGGCACCAGAAAAAAGACATATGGAGAAAAGAACTATAGGGACTGTCTCTGCAAGAGAAATACACGGGGGCAACTCTAAAGTTCTGGAAAGCCGGAACGCGCCTCAAATATTCACCGAATAGACCTCAGCCCTCCCTCAGGTCCTACGAAATTAAGGTTTCTTGCTAATCAATTACCTCTGTACTCCGGAGGGTACCTCTCAGTCCGGACCTAGATGAGACTCTGCCGGTCGAGGTCGTCCATTTTAGAGAAAGGACACAAAGGGTCAGTTTCACTAACGGAAGGGCCAGTAAAAACATGCTGGGGGCTCTCAGGGAACCACTAAGTTCGTAAAATGGATGCAGTGCGGAGGGCAAGATTGGAGCAACCAGCCCATAGGATCATCAAATGACGAAAAATCGACCATCTCGGTCACGCAAAACACAGGATCCGATGAGGCGCAAGCACCCTAAACTGTGTGATGCGGCCGTCCTTGCGGGAACCTGCAATTTTACCGGCCCTTACAACTTAAGCATAGAATGGAACTTGACGAAAAGAACGGATAATTGGAACACACCTTACTAAAAGATTCCGGGTCAAAGGGCTGCACTCAGGGGGAAAGGCCAGAACTAATCGACAAAGAAAATGTGAGTGGTAAGATTGTGGAAATTGTGGGCGGTTCTCTGATCTCTCGACTGGACGTGCTGGTACCAGCATTCTCCGGATGGTGAAGGAAGTTTCGAAACATCGGCAAGGGACGCGGTGACCAATGCGACTTGAAAAACGACGATCGTTGGGGACCATGAAAGCTGACTTGGGCCATTACGAAGTGGGGTCGGATCTTCTTCCTGAAACACCCTCCCAAAGAGAATTGCAAATCGGGACTGGCTGAGAGGTGGCAACATTTAGTATGCCGCTCTTAACGGAAGAATGACATTGGACGTGGAAAAGGGGGATTCTACTGAGTTCGATAAGGATTTTACTGAAGGTGTTTAAAAGGGGACAATTATACTGAGACGACAATGTCCCTTTGTAAAGAAATTTTAATCAGTTGTGAGGTAAAAGGAGACCGGATCAAATTGCAAAGAGAGCAGGGTGGCTCAGTGTACGGGGGCTCATGCGCATAAAGGGTGAGGCACTTTTTAAAACAGGGGAAAGCTGGGGGGAAGGGAAGCCATCTCTGATGTGTC
>Ga0179593_1503630_pt1 | contig 10266 bp, 14 predicted proteins | sample CZODoug2_1_08_16_FD_185931 | JGI IMG/M metagenome (GOLD analysis project Ga0179593, IMG submission 185931) | Vadose zone soil fungal communities from Angelo Coast Range Reserve, California, USA - CZODoug2_1_08_16fungal (PacBio error correction) | ecosystem: Environmental > Terrestrial > Soil >...
ATAAGTCTCCTTCACTCGCCGCGCCTAAGGCAAAAGAGCTGTTGGAGACCGAAGAAGGGGAGAAAATCGAAAAGGCAACTTTGTCCTTAAAACAAACGACCTCCTCGAAGAATTCGGGAAGGAACCGCGCCGCCCGCTGATTCCAAGAAGGAACGAAACGTTGGGAAAGGAAAAAGGTATATAGATCTCGAAAATATCCTCTTCCACTACCCCCGGCCGGGGATAAGAGACAAAGAAAGAAACCGGAAAAAATATCTTTATTCCAGGCACAGGTCAAGGGGCGAAATAACTACCAAAAAAATTAGACGTACCAGACCTCTCCCAGCACCTAATAAGAAGAGAGATCGGACTGAGAAAAAACAAATCAGAGCCAAAAGAAAAAAGCACAAAGATCACCATGCGTCTTGCGAACTAGAATCGGAAAACATTTCAAGGAAAAAAATGACGAAAGGGGGGCGGTTTTCTCAGCCCAAATCCAGGCGGACGTCCCATGTCCAATAAGCCGCGAGAAGGGAAGAGCGAAAGAGAGCAAAGAAAAAAGAATCGTGGGAGAAACTTCATCAGAACGAAGATCAGCAAAATCAGGGAGTCAAAGAAAGAGGGGAGAGTTAAAAATAGACCAAAAAACGAAACTCACTCTCCACTCTATTCGACACCCATCCGAAAGGAAAAGACTGAGGAAGAAAATGGAAGAGACTCCCGACCTCCAGAAGGTTCTCACGCTACCGGAAAGGAGTACACCACTGCAAGGACGAGGGAAAAGACAGGGGGGGGGGGGGGGGGAAAAAGAAGGGGGCGGGGGGGGGGGGGGGGGGGGGGGGGGGGGGGGGGGGGGGAGGGGGGGGGAAGGGAAGGGGGAACTTGGGAAGAGAAAAAGTCAGGAGGGCTCGAGGGGAAGAGGTAAATCTTTCTTCTCAGCCTATTGATCGTGTGGAGTGCGCGCGGTGAGGAAGGGGGAAAAGCCTGGCTAGGGGGGAAGGGGGTGAAAGGGGGGCTACGTTGATGATATTTGGAAGTTCTTCGCTCGACTTGAAAAAGGGAGAAAAAAAAAGGTAGCTTTGGGAAAAAAAATCTATAATATTGTCCCCATCCTGAGCGAGAGGGGTGGGGGGGGAGTTGGGGGGGAAGAGGAGAGAAAAGAAGGTGCATGGGTCCAAGAACTGCGAGAAAAGGTAAAGGCCGTAATCCTAAAAGTCGAAGACTTACTTCTTCAAAAGCGGCCGTCCTAGGAAAGGAGACATAGCGCCGCAAGAAAAAAAGAAGGGGAGGGGCAGAAATAGCCACAGAGGGGGGGGCCGGAAGTTCTCGTTGGTCCATAGACCACACAAGAGAAAATCGCGCTAATCTAGCACGAGAAAGAGAGAGCCGCGGGGAACCTCCGCTGACATCTGGGGGGAAGGATAATGCACTGAGGGAAGGTCAAATAAGTACGTCAAAAAAAGGAAAACGATCGAAAAGACACAGGAGAGAAAGAGCGACCCCTCATAACCGGAGACCAGCGCTCATACCTCATAAAAACCAGAAGGAAAGGGGGAGAAAAAAAGGGTCCATTTCAGCCAAGACTCCGAACATAGAGAGATAAAAACCCACTACTATGACCCCACTACAACCCGGTACAAGCCAGGGGAGGGGAGGGAAGAGACATCAAACCAGAAGCGAAGGAGGACTAATCGTCTTGTCCAGTAAAACAGCAACTCCTGTAGAAAGGAAAGAAACGCGCAGAGCCGGCCAAGCAAACGAAAAACAAAAAATCCTTAATTAATTCTTTGCATTCCACTCTCCTTTGTCATGGCGAAAGAGAGAGGGGAAGCGACAAGGGAAAGAAGAACTTTTCCAGGCAACCACAGAAATCAACACGAATCGGACTGATACCTCCGAACGTGTATGGGGGAACAAGGGGGGGGAAGGCCCGAGAGGGGGAAAAAAAAAAAAGACGACAGGAAAAAACTTTCATCAATTTCACTCTCAAAAACAAGGAGGAAAAAGAGGGGGAGGGGGGAAAAGGGGAAGGAAAGCTTCAGGGGGGGGGGGGGGGGCCTCGAAGGTCCCGCCTGAGGAGATGAACTCCGTAGGGGAGAAAACCGAGAAAATAGAAATGTTTGAGGGGAAAGGGGGAGTTTTAGGTGAAGGGGGGGGGATTAAGGAAAGTGTTATTATCAGGGTCCACTCTGTTTTAGACACTGTTAAGGGTGAGGGGAGGGGGGAATGAGGGGAGAGAATAAAGGAAGGAGGTGGGGGATGGTGCTTTCCTTATCCTTGTTGTCAGGGAAGAATCCCTCGAAAAAAAGGAAGAGGAGAGGGAGTGGGGGGGAGGAGGGGTAGGGGAGAGGGGAGAAAAGGGGTTATTCCCCGTAGGGGAACTGTTCCTTAGAAGGAAGCTGAGGCTGGGAAGCTAGTCAAATGGAAAATCGGTCGTGAGGAACGTGGAAGTATACATCTAAGGAATAGAAAAAGATACGGCGGCAGTGGTTGGATGGAGGTGAGCGAGGGGGTATAGGGAGTGGGAGGAAAGGTATGTATGGGTGCGGTTTTAGAAGGGGGATGGGTGGGGGTTCCGAGAGGGGTTGGATGTAGAGTTATCAAAGACGTGAGGGGTTGGTGCCCATGGGGAGGACGGGATAGTGAGTGAGGGGTGGGTGGCGTGCGGGTGAGATGGAAGCGGATAACTACCCTGATTTATGCACAGGGGGGCTGCGTTGAGAGAGAAGGGAGAGAGAGTTTTCTGAGTTACTTGAATCTGGTGCAGAAATGGACCAGGTTGCTACAAAGGTAAGGCGCTCGATTCGGGGGGCGTCTAGCGTGACGAGGGGTGTTACTACTGGTGGGGGGTGCGGGAAGGAAAATTGGTAAAAAGTCCTTTTTCTTTAGTAGGTGTTTTTCTTTGAAGAAAGAGGCAAAAAGAGTGGACTGTCTTTATCAGTTCCGGACTGCAGCGGCGCGTCTATATGTAGGGAAGGGGCTAATGAGAGGAGGAGGGGGGAAAGAGGTCAGGGGCTATTCTCCTGTTTATTTTAGGAGATTAACTGATTGAAAAAAAGAAAGAAGAAACGGCGTGGAGGAAAAAAAGGGTCGGCGCGGGTATTTCGGGAGGAGGGGATTTACGAACCGAGTTTTGAAGCTTACTTCGCGGCATCTTCTGAAGATTACGGCGTTATTGTTGGAGGAAGGAAGGGAGGGTGCAGAAAACAAAAGGAAATCCGGCTTGGAGTAGCGGGGGAAGAAACCCCGGCATCAATGCTAAGAAAGGCCGGTCCATAGTGGGCGCTTTCGCAAACCATAGAAGGTTGGCTCAGGGATGAGAAGGGGGGGAAAAAGGCAAAAGAAGCAAAATAGTCTGAAGACAGGTTTGCAGACCATAGGGCCCAAAAAAAGGGCAGGGAAACCTCAGAGCTCTCGGAAGCAAACAGCGAAAGGAGGAAAAATTGCGCATCACCTGGGATGGGTGCCAAGGGAAGAAGGGGGAGTTCGCCGAAGCCGAGGGAGGGGAAGGGGTGATAAGGGCAGCGACTTTCGCTTTCACGTCTTCTAATTATTGCTGGGGAGATTTGGAGGGGAGGGGGGAAGGGGGGCCTCAGGGGGAGTTCGGAAAAAAGGAGGGTGGCTGGGATGAAGGTGTCTGAGTTGGAAGGGCGATGGGGGGGAACGCCTATGGTTCGAAGCTCAGAGTGGGAATGGTGGCAAAACCAACTCGGCAGTAATGGGTCAATTCTTTGGGGGGGGGGGGGGGTGTTTGATCGAGGGCTCCTTTCCAGCGAGGCGGAGTTTGGGATTGCCGGCAAGGGACCGAGCTGCTTTCTATGGCCACACACGCCATGTAGCCTAAAAGCCTGGAAAGGTAAGAACGCTCCTTATCGAGAAGGGGGTGAAGGTAAGAGGGTCGTAGAGAAGGGCTATTTCTCAATCCGTTTTGTGAATAAAGGACACTGGGCGGGATGTAAGGGTGCTTGGGGTTTCTCATTTCGAAGCTTATTTCCTTGTTATGGGGCAGGGAGGAAAGGGAAATTGGGGGGAAGGGATGGGCAAGAACGATTCATCGGATCCCTGTTGTATCCTTACGATATGGGGGGGTCAGTTCAGGGTGGAGAAGGGTAGAAGGCTGGTGGTTCTTTTAATCTTAATCTAGGATACATTTGAGAGGAAAAAAAGGTAGGATACATGTTTGGCCACATCAGGGGATTACTATTTGTTTTTTCTTGAGATTATTCTATTAGTGCTTTTGTGTTTAATAAGAGGGTTACTGGAAGTAGGGAGAAAGGCGGAATTTCAAGCATCAAGTGTTAGGGGGTATGAAACCAGGAGAAGAGTGAAGGCGGAAAAGTCAAGTCTCTCCTCTCACAACAAAAAAAGGGGGGGGGGAAGATAAAAAAGTGAAGGAAATTCCACTACCGACCGCCTACTTCCAAACAGCCGTTTTGAAGCCTCTCCTTAGAGGAGGGAAAAGAAGGGACTTCTTCAGGCACGGAAACCAACCAAAAAAAATCCTCGAAGAAGAGAAAAAAGGAAGAGCCTCCTCTTGCCAAAAGGACTCGCCGGGGGTTTTCAGCCGCCATGTCCTCTGGGAAGGAAGAAGGAGTTCCAACCAAAAGGAGGCTCCATCTCTCACCGACCAAAAATTAAACCAAGACTCTTCCTCCGCTCCATAAGAAAAGAGTGGAGGGAAAAAGCCCTCCAAAAAAAGGAAAGTTAGCCCTCGACCAGAAGCCTCAGCATCAGCCACCATTCAGAGAAGAGAGGCAAAAAAAAGGGGGGGGGAGGAAAAGAGCCGGAGAGAGACCATCTATCACCTCCAAATAGCGAAAAGTCGCCGGATTAGGAACATGATTGAAGAAAGGGCAGGTTGTTTGAGGAGAAAGAGGAATTCAAGGGATTAGGCAAATCCAAAGCCGATACGCTGTACAGAGCCAGCTAAAAGGGGAAAAAGGACTGTCAGCTCCGAAGAGCGCTCACTCGAGCAGAGAAACAGAAACGAGCAACCAAATAGCCAGAAGAAAAGGAACGAAAAGAGCCAAGCGATTCCCGCCAGCCACCCAATCCTCCCGAGGCATAACGGCCGAAAGAAACCATAGAGGAAGGGGAAAGGGGAGCCCACTTCTACATCGTCTAAATTAAGAAAAAACCTCAAGCCAGGGGGACTGAGGGGGAGAACCAAAGTCCGTCTCTAAACTGAAAGAACTCGACTCGAGGCTTAAAGGGGAGAAAAAACTAGCTGGAAGGAGGGCGCGAGGAGGGGGCGGGGGGACCCGGGGTCTCGGGGGAGGGTGTTGACGGGTTCGGCTAAATGGACGAGTGAGGGGAAAGGGGAGGCTTAGAGCGAAAAAGGTGTACGCAGTAAAAGAGGTTGGTGTGAAAAGAGATGGACGCATAGGAATTCGGGGGGGGGGGGGGGGGGGAGGGAGAATTACGCCAAGTTGACATTTTTTCTTCATGGCACTCAACAAGGGAAAAGTACTGCAGACCTGCAAAAGAAAAAGGAAAGGAAGTGACGGGGAGAAGGAGAGAGAAGATCCAAGCAGACCCGCGCAGCAATTCTGAAGCCGGATTAGCGTTTTCTCTCCTCTAGAAAAAGAAGACCTTCGAAAAGAAGAAAAACGACCTCGTCCAAGGGACTCTCCTTCTCCAGCAACTCTACAGCGAGAGAAGAAAGGCCGAGCATGAAAAGAGGAAAACAGGAAATGAAAATTATCTTCCGGGCAGCAACAAGAGAAAAACAAACGCAGAAAAAGGAGTAAATAGGGGAAGGGCAACCCACAAGGAAGAACGGCGGAGCGCGAGAAAAAGAAACAAGAAGCAAAAAAGAAGCTGAAGGACGCGTTGTAGTAGTCACAATGGTCAGTTCTCCCATCGGTCCTCCGAAGTCTCTCTCAAAAGAAAACCACGACAAAGTTGACTAAAGACAGAAAGGGGGGCAAAAATTGCGGGGGGAAGGATACATCCCTCCGCATCGAGGACTATTTCAAATCAAGCCTCCCAGTGTCCAGCGTGAAAACAATCCTAAAAGAACGAGGGGAGTTTCGAGGAAACGATCCCCCTCTCGCTAAAAAAAAACAGAACAAAAAAAAAAGAAGGGAAAGATTCGCCGGGAAAATTCCACCTCTCATAATTCGCTAAAACCAGCACGGTCATCCGAAAGGGGGGGAAGGGAAACAAACAAAAGAAGGGAAAATAGAAAAGGAGAAAAAAAGAATCGTCTGAAAGTCTCCCTCGACGTGGGGTTTCGGGAAAAAAGCGCTCATTATCACTGGGAAAAAGGAAAAAATAACAAGGGATCAATGGCAACGCATCTCTAAAACGGATTATTAGTCCAATCTAGTGGCTTTTTTGATGAAGGGGTTCCTCTTCGGGAGGGGGCGCTCAGGGGAGGGAAAAGGAAAGGAGACGCCTCGGTGAAACGATAGGGGGGCTCATTATGAGTTTGTGGGTGTGGGGAAGGGAAGGGTGGGGGGGGGGGGGAAAAAATCCTGTTGAAATCTTATTAGTCACCAGGGTCTAATAGTAGAAGAAAAGGGAAGTATGCGAGGGGGGGAAAAATAAAAGGGGGAAGGAAATACGGGTTTGGGGGTGGGGGCGGTTTGGCGGCCGTCTGCGAGGGGGAAAAGGCAAATCCAGGGAAAAGAAAGGAGGAGGAGGGTTTTGACTCAAAGGAGGCCACGACTTTTTACAGTACCAGGAAAGGGGTATCGGCACACGAAAACGGGAAAGGGTCGTAAAAGAGTAACGTGGGGCTTTAGTTCTATATAAGAGCTAAAATTTCTTCTTCGTGGAAGAGGGCGAAATGGACGGGGAAGGAAACTTTAAGGCTCTCTTCTCTGTAATGCTGATGTCGCGGCCGGTGGGGCCTAGGGGGTGGGGGCGTAAGGTATCAGGGGGCAAAAGAAGACAAGCGAGGGAGGAATGTGGCCCGCACAGATTGACTGAGGCGCACTTACGTGTCTTGTCCGCAGCTGCTGAGAAAAAGGTCAAAGCTTGAACAGGAAGGGGAAAAGGGACTTGACGAGTCTTGATTGGGGTCGTTTACCAATCCTAAATATGTAAGGGTGAGGCGTGGAGGGGGAGGGACGGGGATTTTTTCTGATTATACTTCTAATTCATTCAAATCAAAACATAAAAAGAAAAAACAAAAGAACATGCCCAAAAATAAAAAAAAAAAAAGGGAGGGAAGAAAGATTTAATCGTGCTGGCGAGCTCCGAGTAGAAAAGGGGGGGGGGTACTGCAGGGGGAGGGGGCAAGACCCACATCCATCCGGTTGGAATCTCTACCAGCAAAAAACCGTCGAAAAAGAGAAAGAAAAGGAAGGGGGGGAAGATGATAGCATTCATTTGTTCATCTGTAATGCATTTGGGAAAAATAAAGAGGAAAAACGAGCAAAATATGGAATAAAGTAAATATCTACCCAAGGAAGCCAACTTGACCCAAAGAGCCGCGGGCGAGAAAGAAGAAAGGGGGGAGGGACGCAAGGTGACGCTTTTATAATCAAGAAAAAAAGTCAAGAAAGGGAGATTACCACGGTTCTTCTCCGAATAAAAACGGGTTTGGGAACGAGATTTTAAACCGACGTAGGGGGGGGAGAAAAAACGGCGGAAAGATTTCTTTGAGGATTGAATGGCTTTGGCGGAGCACGGTTTCTTTAGAAGGGGGAGATGTCTGGAGGAATCACGAGGGGGGGGGAGGTCTTAGTTCTTGATCTTCTTTTTGGGAAAATCTATTTAGGGGGGAAACTGCGCGAGGTGGGGGGTAGGGGGGGGGGATTTCTCTTCAGCTATGAGCAGGCGACCCCGTTTGTGGAGGGGAAGGGGCGAGCGGAAGATTAGTCTTCTTTTTTTATGGCTTTGACGAAAGACTATTTTGAGACGAAAAAAAAGCCACCATTTCTTCAATGAGGGAATGGGATGACGGGAGGCACTTTCTCTATCTCGTGGGGTGATCGGCTGAAGAGGAGAGAAAAGAAGGGGGTTGGGTTTTACCCATTTCGTGGGCGGAGGAGGGGGGCGCAGAAAAAGTCGTCGTCGGGGGGAAAGGAGAGGGGGAGGACGTGAAAACCATGGAGGGTGGGTATGGTCGCGCACGTAAGATTTCGTGCTCTAGCCAGACGATATTTGTGTCAAAAAGTTGAGGGAGGGTGAGAGAGGTAGCAGAGTGGGCGGAATCTGAAAATAGTAGATAGAGGGGAGACCTTTGAGGGGAAAAAAGGAAGAGCATGAGCCAGATTCTGATGGCGGCCTTACTTTCTGGGTTTGGGAAAGGGGCGCTGTGGGCGGTGGGAATCATTAAAGGTTCGGGGTGAATTCGTAGAAAAAACGGGAAAGGCCAAACATCAATCAAGCAGCGGGGGAGGGGCAAGAGGACTTGCGAGATTTACCATCCAACAACAGGTACAAGGATAGAGAAGAGAACTTCCTCGAAAAGAGGGGGAGAGTCCTACCCAAGAGCTTGATCGGGAAGAAAAACGTAATTAGAGAAAAGGAAGTCGGCTTCAAAGAAAAATCGACCTCCTCGGAGATCGAAAAGGTCAGCGCCGCCCGAGCTCTGGCCTCATGCGGTTCCTGCCGAAGCCTCGATCGCTATGTCTCAGAGGAAAAGCAAAAAAAAGGGGGGCGCAAGAAAAAAACCCGCAACCTGAAAAAAGAGTCAGTCGCTATCCAGCATCGAAAAAATGCCCGTTGGCTGCAAAAAAAAAAGTCAAGGGCAAGCACACGAGAAAGGAAAAAGGAAAAGGCCTAGAACCATCAAATCCTCGCCAACAATCGGTATCAAAGAGAGAAATCAGAGCAAAGAATAAAAAAGATGAGCAGGCGCAGGGTACATTTTCCAGGAGTGAAAGCCAGTGTCATGTTGCGCGAAGCGTCGGTCGTAAAAAGAAAAAAAAAAAACCGACAGAACTGAAAAGGAAGCCATACTCCAAAGCCAAGATCAGCTTTGGATAATCGCTAAGAATTCAAAAAGAAAAAATCTGTCGATCCAAGTCGGCGGGGGACCCAGCAGCCCGCCTAAAAAACCCGCGCTATTCGAACCAGAAATACAAAAAAAAAAAAAAAGGGCAGAAAACACTCCCCGCCAATCGCGCCGTTGAACACGGGGTCAATCAAAAAAAGGGAAAAAGGAGCAGCCAGGGAAATCTAAATTCAGAGGCGCTGAGGGGGACTCTAAAGCTGGACTTATCACACTCGAGCGGAATAGTGGAGGTCTGCAGCTCGAGGTCAATCAATGGATCTGGGGAGGTTTTACCTGTCGGAGATGAGTGATCAAGGAGATCTTAGTTGGGGGAGAAGGAAATAACAATTCGCGGGGGTTTTTCAACCGATAAGATGGACCGTTACTTCTGCTACGGTTTTTTGCGGGGAGCGAGATCAAGGGTCAGGGGGGGGGGGGGGGGGGGGGGGGGGGGGGGGGGGGGTGCAAGAACTGCAGACTACAAAAACAAAACGCCGTAATATAGAGATGAAAGTCCTTACCTTGGAAAAAAAGAGGGGTTCAGTCCTCGGGAGAAGAGAGGAGAAGAAGAAAAAAGCCAGACGCAGAAATTCCCACGCCTAAACCGGTTCTAGTTTGAAAAACATCCTAGAGGAAGGAACATCGAAAAAAAAAATCCAACTACCTCAGGACAGAGACATCGCAGTCGCCAAAGAAGAAATCGTCGCCGCTCTCGCCGCGTTCCCCCCGATCATCTTGCCGGAAATCAATCTGGATTAAAAAAAGAAGTTCACAAGCTCCGAAAGAGGAAGAAGAAACAGGGGCGAAGCTTCAAGGAGTCCAACGTCTCAAGACTCCCCCCTATCGTCAGGGGGGGAACCAAAGGGTCCGGTTGAGCAAGCATTTCCTCAGAAGGAAAAAAGAGGGAGGGTCAGAGCTACTCCAACTAAAGGTCCCAAGCCCGTGGCCTACTCACAGGTCAGGGATAAAATACAGCACCCGGAATCGACGGCGAAGAAATCAACGTAGGCCCCCTTGTCCCGATACACCCAAAAAAATCGCGACTAGTCTGTCCGTATGACTTGATCACAACATCGCCGATCCGAAAAAAACGACTAACAAAAAAAAGAGGGAAGATTCGCTGGGAGATTTGCTCACCTCGCATACTTATTGTCGGAGAAAAGAGATCGGTAGAAAAAAGGAAAGTCAAGATTGTACAGGGAGAAAAAAAACATTCAGGAACCAATCAGCAGTCCGTCTTCAGTTCACTCGTGGGGGTAATTTCTCGACTCCGCGAGAATGGCCCACAAGCACGAAAATAAGGGGAAAAAAAAAGGGAATAAAGGGCAAAGAAGAAA
>Ga0179593_1532993_pt1 | contig 10266 bp, 10 predicted proteins | sample CZODoug2_1_08_16_FD_185931 | JGI IMG/M metagenome (GOLD analysis project Ga0179593, IMG submission 185931) | Vadose zone soil fungal communities from Angelo Coast Range Reserve, California, USA - CZODoug2_1_08_16fungal (PacBio error correction) | ecosystem: Environmental > Terrestrial > Soil >...
AAAGGTCGGGAAAGAGTTCAAGGAAAAAAAAAAAGCTATACACGCAAGGAAAAAAGAAAAACACCAAAAGGGAAACCCATCTCATTGGCAGCGGTGAAGACCGAAATTCCTCAAAAAAAAGTAACGCTCAGACGGGACATTCATGAAAAAGGAGGAAAAACCGGACTTTCCCTTAAAAGCAGGGGGAAAGCCAGTCTCAGGGACAGGAAAAAGCCGGTTTCTGGAGGAGGGTCGGTATCCAGAGATCCCGCAGATTATGAGTTCACGATGAGTTGTGAGGACTCGTAAGGTGAAAAGGGTAAGCGTGTACGTGGAGCAGGGAATTCCTGTATTCGAGAGGGGAAGGCTGTTTTTGGTCACCAGCAAAAAACGGAGAGGAAAAAAAGAGGTAAATGGGGACACTCACCGGAAATGTCTCCCTCAAAAGAAATAATTCACGCTAAGAACAGGAGGGGTTACTGGAAATGCGTTTACGGGGGAAAACTACATTAGTATCGGGTCAGCTCAGGTAGTGAAACCCCGGCAAGGCACAAGCGTAAGAAATTGGAAGATGAACAAAGGGATCCGGTTTTGGGGGGGGGGGGAGCCCGCATATTACAAAGAGTGACCTGAAGTGGAGGGGAAGACACCTTTTAAAAGCTCAATAAAGGGGGTGAAGGAACGAGAGAAAAAAAGTTTTGTGGGGGGAAAGGGTAAGCAGCACTTGCTCAAAAGGAAATGTAGTTTGTTGACCGAGAAAAAAAGAAGCAACCAGGACACACTAGGGGGAGTATAGAGGGGATCAAGACGGGATGTTTGGTAAAAGGAAGACGACTCGGGAATCGAGGAGGGGACGGGTAGTGCTAAAGGAAAGTAGCGAGCTTGAAAGAAAACTTTCACGCGGGGCCACCTCCCAAAGGATAAGCATCACTTGAACGCGCCACCAGTAAGTGAGTCAAGCCTCACCGCCATTTAAAAATCAACTCTGGTGATTCAGCAAGAAGGGAGGGAAGGGAGTGAAAGGGATGGTGAAACCGTAGGACCCGTCGGGGGGGAAAGGAAGGGGAGGAAATACCAAGCTGGAAAAAGGTGAAATGGAAGATCCGACGAAAGACCGACTTTTGGGGGGAGGAAAGATATGACGTACGAGAAGGGCGGGGAAGCTGTCCCTCTTATATCAAAATGGATGAGAAAACCAGTCACTCTCAGGGGGGGTCCTAAAAAAAAAAACTCAAAAAGAGAAAATCTATAGAAAGGGATGTCTGGAAGAAAAGCTCATCGTGGCAAAGACACGGAACGCTGTCGTCATCATGGAAAAAGAGAAAACATCGGTCGCGAACGAGCAGTGCGTCACTTAAAAAAACGACAGGAACACCAGAATGTGACAAAAGGGTCCGAGAAGACTTGAGGAAAAAACAAGCTTCACTCCCCGTTTTCAGCAAAAAAACTTGGAGAGAATTGCTGAATAAAAAAGTCAAGTCCCGGGGAGTCTGGAAAAGCACTTAAGGGAGACAGTGATCCTTTCCAGTGAGCTGCTAGTCGGGAGGCCACTTGGGGGAAAAATCATCGGGGGGGCGACAAGAAGGGTAGCAAAAAAAAAAAAATTACCCAGTCAATAAATCGAAGTCTTAAAAAGAGAAACACAAAAAGATTGCCAGACAGTAAAAGCGACACTTCTAGACGCTGAGAAACAAGTGTGACTGTGAAGGGAAAAGAAAAAGGGCTGGGAAAAAAAAAAAGCCAGCCCTTACGGGGGAAAAGAGTGCAGGCGTGAAAAGGGAGGCAGGAAACGGACCAGCAGGGACCAGTCCTGCAGACCCCCAAAAAGTCAAGGGGGAGCAATAGGAACCCAAAGTCCACTCAAGGGAAATCTCCGCGTCAAGAGGGCGGGGCTTGGAAACGCCTCAAAGGGAAAGACATAGCAAAGAGCTGACTCTGAAGAAGGGTGTGCAAGAAAGGGGGTTACACTTAGAGGGATAAAAAAAAAGAACTGGAGGCGCTCACTTAAAAAACTGCCGTGAAAGAAAAGGGGAATAAAGGACCGGAGGCTGGAACAGTCACGGTAGAAACCGTTTACAGAAGATCCGAGGAAAAGAGCATCCTATTCTTTCTTTACACCTCACTCAACAGGAAAAAAACAATGGAGGTAACCACTGAGGAACTTTAACTTAACCAAAGGGAGAAATAAGAATACTTCTGAGAAGAAAAAAATTTATCCATCCATATAAATAAAAGGAGGGTCAAAAAACTGAGAAGGAGATCAATAAGGAAATTGGCAGAGAAACAAAAAATGGTAGTAATCTTTTTGTCCCTGATGTAAACTGCGGACGAATATTGGATTGTAAGGTTGGGAATGGAAATGCAGAGTCTGCGAAAAAGGTTTGAGTATGGCGGGGAAGCACCGAAAGTTGTTTCTTCTTAAAAGGGAATCGCATGAGAAGTTCGGGGTGGAAGCCAAAAAAAAACAAAGAGGTAGGCGCAGCAATCAGGAGGGCACTTTTGATAGCTAACGCAAAGAATACCACACCAGGCCGGCTGCAAAAAGGGGGAACGGAACATCTAAAAGGTGCATGTAAGGAAAGACATTCCTGGACAGGAGAGAACCTTTGGGGCATGGGGAGAGAAAGACTTGCCCTGAACGGAAAAATGGGGAAGAAAGAAAGAGAAGTTAGCCTTAACAGCCTGTGTGGGGGATGGAGGGATTCCATGAGGCTGAGAAAAAACGGGAGAAGGGAATTCATAGGGTGCGGGAGTTTCAATTAAGGGTAGCTTTTGAAAAAGGGGCAGGAGTGCCTGGAACGGGGTAGTGAGCAGGGGGGGGTCAAAACAATAAAAAAAAAAGGGGAGAGAGGGGGTACTGCGAAGGAAAGCGGAACACCAGAACGGGTCACGCCAGCTGCCTAACACTCCGGTAGCGTTACTTGCGCGCCTCCAGGAATCACCCTTCAGGGTCCAGGGGACGGTGAAAAAAAAGGAAATCACAGGGGAGGAAAAGGGGGGGGGAAGAGGGCTCGAGGCCCAAACCGGTGAGAGTCTGTTTGGGGGGGAACCGCATAGCGAGAGAGTTCACAGAATGTAAAAAAAGGGTGAAAAGAAGGGGAGAGCTGGTTGACAATGGAAGATGTTCACGCCAGCGTTTCAATGGTAAGCAAGAATGCGCACAAGACAGTAGGCTGTTGCACGCTCATCGTAAGAAATGGATTAACGCGGGAAACGAGACTAAAGAGGTAAGGAGAGTGCAGAGTGATGCTGGTGGGCACGCCAGCAAAGAAGAGGAGATCGTACTCGGAGTGAAAGAAGGGGGGTGCTGGGTGCAAGAAGAGAAGGGATGGCTCCCTTCTTGAGGGAGTGTAACTTCAAGCACTTTTCAATAACACCAGTGTCTGGAAAAAGAGGGAACAAGGTAAGGAGGACCTTCAAATGGAAGAAATAAGTGGGAAGGAGTTGCACCCCACTTGAGTGGAAGATGTGGTTACTCATCTTAGGGAGGAGAGGGAACGAAGGTAAGGATCAAAAAGGCCGAAGACTGACGCCTCCCGAATAAAAAAAGAACGCAAAAACGTCTGTGTGGGAGAGGAGAAACGACAGCTCCGCCGTTGGGAAAAGGGAGGCACAGGTAAAAAAACGGTTTAGGGGCCCGACAGGGTTGGATCTCGAACAACAACAAGATATCTCTGAGGGTCCTTCACAATAAAAAGGTAGGAAAGAAGAAAGGGTCAAGAGAAAAAAGCGGCTCCTTTCTTCTCTCGAAGGAAAACAAAATGGTCAAGGGCTCGAAAAAGCTAGCGAGGCCTGAAGGAAAAGGTGAGGAAGTGAGGGTCCATCAAAACGAGGGTCCAAGATCAGATCTCCGTTTACTACTAAGGCGTAACCAAAACATCTCAAAAGTGGGGTGCACACTAACAAGACAACTCCAAGGGAGCTGAATGCCAAACGTCAGAGCAAAGAAGAAAATGGCAAGGTGACGCTGAGAGGGGCAACTGAAGTTGCAAAAAAAGTTAAAAGAAGGGACAGCGGTGCAAGGAAAACCGAAGAAGCGAGAAAGGAAGGATCCCCAGCAAAAACGTTACCCTAAGTCACGTACGTACTATATGGATCGTTTAACACAAAACAATACACTCCCCGTTAGGGAGCAAACCCCTTCCAACTTCTAGGATACCGCTGGAGAAAAACGAGGGGAGCGGAAAAAAAGAAACGGAAAAATTTCTGAGGAACAGTGAACGGGTTTCTTCGAGCCTTCAGCTGCCAGGGGGCAAAAAAAGTCTCGACATAAAAAACTGGCAAAAACGGGAAAACGAAAGCAACACTTGTCACAAACGTAATGACGGGCTGGAAAAACACCTCACTAACGGGCCTCTTCCCTTATGGAGGCTAGGAAAAGGGTCAGGGGAAGGGGCGGGTTCAGAGGGGACCAAGGAGACTTGCACGCGCAAGTAAAAGGAGAAAAGGGGGAAACGTCTATCCGTGAAGGAAGTGACCCTTTCTGGCAAAGAAGAAGGGAGTTCCGGGGTTGAAAACCGTTACCATCGAGAAGAAGCCATCTAAAGAACAAACGCCGCACGACAAAGGAGCAAAAGGCCTACTCCTGCTGGAAAGAGGAAATAAGAGGGAAACCACTCCACAACTTAAAAAGGAAAAGAAGAAACCGGTCAGAACGAGACTGGAGAACAGAAAGGGAAATCACCTTCTTTTTGCCTCGACCCGAACGAGACTGCGCCTGGCATTGTACGTAAGGGAGTTAGGCAAGGAGAATCCCAAAGGGGGGATCTTTGGTACCTGAGGGAAAGCCTGATCGACGGAAAAAGGGAGGATGGTTAATTCAGGGGGGGGGGGGAAAAAAAAAAGGGAGCAAACTTACTCAGGGAGGGCAGGGGGGAAAAAACTCAAAGAGACTTCCTAAAACAAAAACTATCGAAAATGAAGGTTGTGGGAGAAGCGGAAAAATACGGGGAATGAGAGTAAGGGCTGCGATAGAAACCACAACAAAAGGAAAAAATACGAGGAGGGAAGAAGAAAAAATTCTCATGTCTACGGTACATGGCCCCCCCGAAAAAAAGTGGACGTTGCATATGGAAAAGGGCCAAAATGCGAAGAAAGAGGTTACAAAAAGGAAAAGGGTCACCTCAGATCCAGAGGCAGAACGCTCCACGGAACAGAAAAAAAGAGGAAACTTAGAGAAATACCAGGTTCTAAGGAGGGAGGTTCCTGGAAGTCGCAGGGGAAGTTCTCCTGGATGCCAGTATAAGGGGGAAGGAAAGGGATTCTTCTTATTCGAAGGGAATTGGACCGTTGGGGGTCGGGGGGGGGAACTAGAGGGGGTAATCGGGGTGGCTCTAAGGGAATGGAGGCGTGGGGGCCCGCCAGCAGAGAGGAGAGAGGGAAACGGAGGTAGATAAATGTTACCTGAAGACTCAAACCGTAAAGCGGGAGCTCTGGAGAAAAACCAAAAAAAAAAAGAAAAGCCACGAAACGTGCGCGGAAAAAAGAGAGAGTGGTCAAAGGTGGTCCACCCCCCAGAAACGGGGATCATCTTCACGATAGAGGGGGGGGGGAAGGGATTAATAAAAGGGGGGGGGGGTTGTGAAAACCTGGAGTTAGTCGGGGACATGGACCTTGGTAAACGCTCTGGATCACCTTGAATAGGGGGGGATCCTGCCGAGCTCACAAGGGGAACAAAAGGGGGGACACTGAGGTCGCACCGGGGAAAAACTTTCATCCGGGAAAGGTGTCACGAAGAAGAAACTAACGTTTGCTCACTTGGAAAGAGGGGAGGGGGGGGTAAAGGGATTACACACGGGAGTTTGGTACACTGAGTTAAGCAGTACTTGTAAGGGGAGCACCTTATGGCTCTCTGCAAGGGCTCCCTCCGAAGGAAAACTGTGAATGAAGGGACGAAAAAAGGGGGGAAAGATAATTTCTTGCAAAAAGGGGGAAGACCCTCGAATCGAAGGAGTGATGCGCGCACAGTCACACTCGTTGGAATGACCAAAGATTCTAAGAAATACTTGGAAGGTCAGGGCAACAAGGGATACTGAGGGGAGCAAAAAAGAGGAAACAGAGAACGGGGAAATCACCCTGAGGAAGGGAGAAGCGCTCCTAATCCACCTCAACGTCTAGTACCTCTCTACGAAGTTGTCAGCAGGGAGGAAGACGAACAGCAATCCGGGATTAGAGAAAAGGGAGAGAAACGCAGCCACAAATAAAAAAGCCTCACAAAAAAACAAGGACGGGGAATATAGCGCTACCCAAGAAGGGAGCCATCTATTGACGCTAGTTTTTAAAAAACTGGAAGGAGGACTCTAAGAAAAACACACAGAGTTCCAGGAAAAAATGGCTGGGGCCTCGAGAGGGAAGAACCTTTAAGGGAACAAAAGTGGACGGCTTCCAACACAAGAACGAGCTAGGGGGGCCGATGGCGAATTAAATAAAACAGACCGACGGTGAACAAAGTCTTATTCGACTTTTTCACGAAGAGGAGAACCACGAGTTTGCCTGGCGTGCGATCCCGCCCTTCTAAGGGAACGGAGAGGGGCAAAGGACTATTGCATAAAAAGGGGATTAAAGGACACCGAGCCTCCCGCGCGGACCGGGCGAGAGCCCTCAGCGGCTGACAGCGGGTAGCACCAGCACTCAGGAAATAACCGACAGTCAGGAAAATCTGCAATTCAAAAAACCATCCTCACTAACCGGATATTCCCTTCCACTCTCTCTTAGAGGAGCTGAGGAAGGGGGATTCGGAGGGGCAATAAATTTAACGAGAAAACGGGGAAAAACTGACAGGCTTACCAAAGGAGAAGCTCGGGTACAATTCACACAACTGTGAAAAAGGACAGCAGTATCCCACCATCTCTAAAAAGGTAGAAATATCTGTAACTAAAGAAACGCTTTTTTTTTTCAGTTCCTCCGTTCACTTCATGAATTCCGAGGCTTGGATGACCAAAAACGAGGCAGCAGGCAAGGACACCGGGAACAAAGAAACTTGACGGTCCCCACAAGGGAAAAGGTAGTGCCATCCACGGTAGGAAAACTGATCGTGTAAAGGAGGGGGAGAGGAATGGCCGGGAATGAACCGAAAGCAGTGACTTCGAAGGGTAGGATCCAAAGAAAGTCACGTGTGAAAAAAAAGTTTACCATCGACTACCTAAGAAACCATCTCCTGGAGAAGGATGGCTTGTAACAAAAAAAAAACATAAAAAAAAGTAGACCGACAGAGCTTACAACCTCACCACAGAAACCACGTCCAAAGACGTGACTAAGAAAACCTGAGGAGACTCAACCCGCCTAAAAGAAAAGAAAAGACTTTTCAAACGAAGGGCGCCTCGGGCCTCGAAAGCTGGCCGGCACAGGTAACACCGTACTGCGGTAACGCCCAATCCATCCCCAAAATTCTCATCTAGCAATCAGGAATCTTTGGCAAGGAGGAAAGTGGAGAGGGCTTGCGCGAAGGGGGGACCGTGTTGTAAGGAAAGGAAAAAAACATACCTGCCTGGGGCGTACTTGAGTATAAAGGGAAAAGCACATGTTGTTGACCGACGGATCGACTTCGAATTTCCGAAGAACGCTCTCAGAAAAAAACAACGTGAGGAAAAAGGGGAAGCAAGGGCGAAAAATGGCTGGCGAAGGGCGAAGTTGCGACAGACAAAAAGAATATCCACACCAGGATAGGCGGAGCCATCGCATTGTTCTCGGAAACCGGGGAAAAATCAGCCAAAATTCGAGGAAAAGGAAGACCAAATGAAGGGAAAGAAAAAGGATTCAGGGGTACTGGAAAAATGAAACGAAAGTGGAATGACAGGCGCCAGGTTAGCAGTGAAAGGAAGGGGGGGCTCTGGCTTGATTCCGTAATCCTTCAGAGGGCGCCGGATCTTAGGACGGTACATAGCGTGTCCATATCTGGGGGGGGCGGGGGGGAGGTTGCCATACATCGGGGAAAGGAAAGGATTCCCTTGAGGCTAACGGGGAAAAAGGTCCAAATGTTTCTGGCGTCACCGGGCCTGATCTTGAGCTAAAGGAGATGTGACCGCGGTATAAGAAAACGTCGGGAAAAAAAGCGGAAGAAAAAAAAGAAAAAAATCCACGGGAAGCACGCTGAACGCAAAAAGGTGTTAAAGCGTTAAGTGCAACAGTAGGATCCGGCCCTCTCAGGGGGAACCAGTACCAGTGTATTAACCAAAAGGGCAACAGGAAGCAAGGGAAGGAGGGGAAAAGAAAGGGCACCAAACCGTTTTGGTCAAGCCCGCATACTCTTATATCTGACAAGTGGACGTGTAACGGCGCGGGTGAGAATGAATGTCTCGGGAAGGGGGCGAGAATGAGAGGGCAAAAAAAAGGAGAAGCAGCGGGGATGGTATACCGCACTCTCTGCCAGTAAGGTAGTGGCCCAGCTCAAAGGAAACGTGCAATTGTGATTGGGGGAAAACTCCACACTCGTGGGACGAAAGTAATGCGGTTGAGAAAGGGAAGCAAAAACGTGAGAAGCATCATAAAACCCACGGTGACCTGTATGTGGGTATGGAGGTTGGAATGGTTCGACACCAAAGGCGGACCCGCTTTCTCCCGCAAGATGGCAGGAAGGCCTTGAGAGTGCGGGAAAAGATAATTGTCAAGCAGAAATGGCGCGAAAACCACCTCCTAAGTGCCAGGGGGGGCGCCTGCCCTTAACCCTCGTGGAAGAAAACAGAGCGAAGAAAGACTTAAGGGGGGGAGTACCGGTTTTGGTAAGACAAGCGGGGGACCTGAGGAATCCGTCACACTGAAAAACTGGGAGCGTCTGGCGTCAGTAGCCACCGTCAAAAAAGAATGGGGAAAATGCGCTCGTGAGCGGCTGGGGGGGAGCTTGAAAAAGATATATAGATCGGACGGTTCTTGCGTGAAGAAGGAAGTCAACGTACCTGTTGCAAAAAAGAGAAAGTTGGGGGGGAACAACCAAACAAGGGGAGGCGGGAAAAGATCGCTTGACCTCTGAAGAGGGGGAGGAAACATCAAAACAGTACGGTTGGACTCTCAAAAAAGAACAGGAGCGCTGTCGGGAGAATCTACGAACAACAAAAAAAATAAACAACAGCGGTCGCTTCTGTACTGGGGGTTGCGGGGAAAAACACAATCGCGAACGTTCGGAAGACAACCAACAGAAAAAGGATTCCACGGGAAAAAGACAAAACGACGATCCAACGCGTAACCCACCCAAAAAAAAGTGATCCAACCCACTTCCAAAGGTTTGTTCTGGGGAATTCTTACTCCCCTCAAAGGGTGACTGCGTCGCGCACGGTAAGGGAAAGGTGTACTCTTTAGCGCGCAAAAAGGATGGGGCGCAAAGGAAGTCAGTATCTTAGAAAGGGGGGGTGAGGACAAAAGGTTAACCGTGCGGAGCCATCATCTCGAAGGAAAGAGCACCAGCACCTTTTCCCCAATCAAAAGGGAGAAGCAAACGTCGGACTTAGGACACTTCGGAGATAAAAAAACCTCTCTCAGGAAAGAAAAATCCAAATATGTTATGAAATGGCGGCGTGCAATCCATCTTGGGGAAGTCTGGGAACTGTCAAGGGGAGGTCGAAGGGGAATGATTGACCAGTGACAGGCTGAGTGAGGAGCGGCAGTAGCCACCATAGACAAGGGGAAAGAACCAGCAGCCTGAAGTCCCACTCACGATCGAGGTGAGTGAACAGAAAAAAAAACTCACTTGGGTGCCAATGATCCCTTCAAAAGGAGCGGACTCTGGACATCCAAACGAATAAAAACGGTAAGGACACTTATGGACAAGAGGATCGCGGAGGTTTGCGGCTAAGAAATATGCCCGTTCTGGGCGGGGGAGAAAAGAACGCCGCTTTCACGTTGAGCAATCCTTTACCATGATCAGAAACGAGTCAACCGCAAAGACACCGTCTCCATGCAGGGGAGGTGACCAAAACAAAAAGACACTCACCTTAGGGGGGGGAGGGGGGGCCCGTAAAGGATCAATCGCTACCGGTGAAAAACCACTCCACAACCGGGGAAAGGGGCAGACTAATAAGAACTTCGTGAGAAAAAAAACTCTCCTGTAATCCAGCATAGAAAGCCACAAAAAGGGCGAAACTGCGCCCTGGGATTTTCGAACGCGAAATGTGCTAGCTCCATCCAAGTTGAATATCCAGTGAGCGCTGGAAAGGGGGGGAGTTCTTATGGGGGGAAGGATGTAAACTCCAAGACTGGAAGTCGCAAAGCAATGCTTGTTTGGAGGGAAGGAGGAGCAGACGATAAAAAGTTCTGGCCTCATAATGAACGGGAGGTTTCCGTCTGCCTGGGGAAAAA
>Ga0179593_1543798_pt1 | contig 10266 bp, 11 predicted proteins | sample CZODoug2_1_08_16_FD_185931 | JGI IMG/M metagenome (GOLD analysis project Ga0179593, IMG submission 185931) | Vadose zone soil fungal communities from Angelo Coast Range Reserve, California, USA - CZODoug2_1_08_16fungal (PacBio error correction) | ecosystem: Environmental > Terrestrial > Soil >...
TGCCGGGAGAAGATCCTCAACAACAACAACGAGAGAGGGAAGAGGCCCTTCTCAGACGGCTGTAACGAGGGCGCTTGCCGCCCAAAGAATGGGCCTGACGGAACTTCGCTGCATGTGGGAGAGAAATGAGGTTATATGGAGGGGAGGGTTTCTGCCACCACGCGGCGGTTCCGATGGATGGAGGAAGAAAGAACTCCGACCTGAGAAAAAAAGGGGAGGTCTTCACTTCTAATCTTTTGAAGCGAATGTGGTGATTATCGCGATAGAAAAGGCGCGTGAGGAACCTTCCGTAGACCACATCCGCCTACTTAAAGAAAGGAGATGATTGAGGAAAAGGGAAGGGTGCAATTATTTAATACCTAGAGGAAAAAAGGGCGAATTACTATAACGAGGGGAAGGGGGTCTTATGTTCAGGGTGAATCCGCACAAGAGCGCAGCGTGGTAGGGTCTTTTCGAGGAAGAATATTAATATCCGCACCAGGGGAGAGGTATGGTGAGGAAAGAAAAAGACGGCACGCGGGGTAAAGGCTTCTAGCAAAAGGTCTGATAAGAGAAAAAAAGGGTCCAGTGTTCGACGGGACCTTGAGGGTGAGGATTGGGGATTTGCGAAGGAAAGGCGATTTTGGGGAAGATTGGCGAAAGGAGAAATTTAGAGAAAAAGGGATAGTCGTTTAGGCGGGAGAAACCTCGGCTAAAAGAAACTTGGCCTCCCGTTGTGGGGGAAATTCTCCTGGTGGACAAGGGGATGGGCACGGCCCTAGGCAGGGCTTCGTCCCTTGGAGACCGAAGGGCCAAGGACTTGGTCAAGTGCTGGGAGGGAAAAAGTCCAGCATTGCCTGTGAAAATGGCCGGAGCGGCGCATCCTTGGGGGAAAGGAAACAATTTCGTCATATCACCGTCCCCACCCCTGAAGCTGATTGCCGATTTCGAAAACATCGAGCGGTGGGGGAAAGACATAGCTCCAAGGAAGAGGAAGAAGGGTCCTTGAGTGAAGGGAGGGGCGTTGAACAGCCTACTTTGGTCGTAGGATCATAAGCATGCTGGGAGGGGGGGGGTAGACGCTTGAGGGAGAGGGGTTACGGAGGAAAAAGCGAACATAAACTTTACAAACAAGCGAGGAAAAGTCCCCCCCAAGGAAGTTGCCCGTACGATCGTCCCAAAGAGAAAATCCCTACCCTTACACGATCCGGAAAGGGGGGGGTCCTGGTTGGTCGCCTAAAAGAAGGTTGGCCCTTTCAGGGCCTTCACGCGGGAAAGTGCCGTTTTCGTCAACCAGAGGATACCACGACGTCGAAGGGGGGGACCAGGTTGCGACTTCTTCGAAAAACCTGCCCCGCAACAAAAAAGAGGGCTACCTTCGCGGCTGAAAACGAATAACGACGAAGGGGAATACGATGGGGGGTGATATGAAGACAAGAGAATTATTGACACGAATTCAAAAGTTTGCTGTAAGGAAAGGGTGGGAAATGCCAGTCTTTCGGGGGTCAGACGTCCCTGTGGGGTAGAAAGATCGGCGAAAAAAAAGTGCCCTGTCAAGTGCAGCGAAGCCCTCCCCTTACGCGGCTCCTGCACGGGGAACGCGGCAAAAACGGTCCCCGTTGGCTTAAAGAAGAATCGATGGAACGGAAAAAGTCCTCTTAACGACAGAAGTCTCGCTCTAGTGCGCCCAGGTCCTTGAGGGGGGAGAGCCAACCCTATCTTGAAGAAAAGGGAATTGAAGCGGGAGTCAGTTGGTCATTCCTGGCTCAATTTACAAGAGATAAAGAAAGTTCAGAAATATCCCATTATCTTCAGAGAAGGGAAGGTCCTGTTCGGGGTCGAAAGGTCTACTCGTTAGAGATCCTTTTTCGTGCTTGAGAAGACTGCCCTGACCTGGAAGAAAAGAGAAGGGGCTCACCTTCCCTGGTCATAGACCGTGGGGGAAGGGTCGGACAAGAAAGCCGACCGGTAGGGGAGTTCGTATGGAAAGGGGATTCTAACTCAATCTACGAAGGAAAAGCTGCAAAAGGGAGACGCGCGAGTTCCGTGGGGGAAAACCGAGACTTTCCTAGGAGAATGGAAAAGAGAGTGACCGGAGGTCTTGGCGGACTCCCTCTATATCTCTTCTCGGGGGAGGAGAGGAGAACGAAAGGATGAAGACCGCATTATACCGTTTCCATCGCCGTAAGGCAGTACACACGACAACTAATGAGGGGGGAAATGGGTTGTGTTGGCATGTCTGGGGAAATCACAGAGGGATAATCTCACAATAGGAGAAAAGAGAGAGTCCCGTCAAAAGGGGCAGAGCGAAAGAAAAAGAAAAAAAGAACCACTAGCGTGACGATCCCACTATCCCATTAGGGGATCTCCGGAGGGGGGCGACACGCTCATCCGTTAGAGAAAGTTCAAAAAAAAAAAAAAAAAAAAAAACAGGAACGACCACCAAGCTCTCTTATTCGAAAGCAGCACGCGACAGAAAGAAAAAAAGGCTGCCTCGGAACCATCACAGGCCCTCGGCCAGGGAGGGAAGGAAAAGGAGGCCGTTGTCTAGGGAAAAAAAAAATCCCAATCAAAGGGCACGACCGTTAGTCCATACCTTCCCGACAGAGGGATGCCGCGAGGGGTTCGCCGATAATGAGCTAAGACGATCACGGTCAAAAGAAACCCCGGCCAGGGTTTTAACTCTAGAGAAAAGAGGCCAACCCCTCCGTGATGTCCAAGAAAAGAGGCCTGCCCTCTAAAGTTCTAAAGGGCCGTGGAAAAAAAGGGGTGGCTGCATTACTTGAGGAATACCTAAAGGGGGGATCGTTGGTATATGGAAAGAAACTTGCCCAGGTGGGGGGGGGGGAAAAAGGGTGTTACATTACGCAAAAAGGGTGACAAGTGTCGTTTCCTGTGAAGGGAGAAAGATCCAGCCTGATCTATTAGGAAAAGAAAAAACTTTTAACGATGGGGAAGCTCAACCCAAGAAAAGGCTGGTAGTGAAAAGATCAGGGGAATGGGGGAGGAAGGGTCTCTTTACCCCACATTAGGAAAAAAAAAAGGAACGGACTCCCGGAAAGAGAGAACCCTTTTCCTCCATCCCCCGCAAACGAATAAGGGGAAAAAAAGCTTATTGAATGGCGAAAGGGAAGAGCGTAAGTAGTCGAAAAAGAGGAAAAAGCGAAGGTATCCTTTACTCTGGGGGGGGGGGGGGGGAAAGGAGTTCAACGAGAGTTTTAATCATGGAAAAGGGGTCAAAAGGATGGGCCTTGAAAAGAAAAAACTTTGCGATTCTTAAGGGAGAGAAAAAGGCCAACAGTAGGTAGGATCTACCCGCCCTATGAAAAAAAAATTATCGTTTGCCAAAAAAAGGGGGGGAGATCATCGGAGGGAACTGGCTTTACCAGGAGGCAAGCTCCTCGGGGATTTTCTAAGTCAAGGGGCAAAAGCCAAAAGCGCAAAGAGACGCCAGCACCAGCGGAGAAGGCTCGATTAGGGAAAAAGAAAACAGTCTTCTTATGAAAGGGGAAGAAAAAAGGGAAAAGAACCGGAAATACTATTCATAGGGTCCACCAAGTGTAGAGCAGCAAAAGGCATCAGCTCATCAGGAGAGGGGGAACGAAAAGGGGTTCAGAAAAAAGGGGGGGAAACCGGCCAGACTGGGGAGGGAAGAGAGAAACGCTTGAATCCCACGAAGGCGAGAAATGGATCAGACAAATAAGGGGGGCAAGTGATCAAGGGGGAAAAAAAAAAGGGGCAAGCAACCCACCTAGGCAAAGGGGAGATTGAGGAAGAAGAACGACTATCCATTATTCCAAGGGGAATAACTACTACCAAAGAGAAGAAAAAGAAGCAGAAAAGGAAAAAAGAGGCTAAAGACCTAACGGAAAGGGAACACTCTGTGGGAGCGGAAAATTAAACAACCAACAGGGGGGGCCGCTTGCGAAAAAAGGGGGGTTTTCTGGGGGGGGATCGGAGAAAAAAGGGCATAGAAACCGACAGAAGCATGAAAAAATCAAGCCATGAGGAAAGGGAAGAAGGTACTTCCGCCATTTGGGTCCATCAAGGGAATACAACTGTCATCAACTCAGCGGAGAGGGACCAGGGGGAGACGGACCGCAGGGAAAAGAAAAAAAAAGACTTTCCAGCTCGGCGATCAGAAAAACAGATTCGCAGTAAAAAAAAGGTCGGCGTAGTTGAGGTCCGCGAAAGAAGCTGGACACAATATAAAAAGTGAAAAAAAAGGAGGGGAAAAATTCAGGCAGCCAGGGGAAAAAGGCTCAAAGACTCCCGTTACCGGAGGGGGGAAAGGCCCTTTCTCGATCAAAAAAACCCCGAGGGGGGACTCTAAAACCTGCGGCGAAAAAAAAATGGGCCGAGGGAAGAAAATGTTTTTCGTACTCAACATTCTTTAGGAAGAGGGGTGCCGATTGATGGCGCGGGGAAGCAAAAAGGACAGGGGCTGGATAAAGGAAAGGAAGGGGGCTAGGGAAAGAGGGGATCGCCGATCCTGAAAAGGAGGGGAAGGGGGAAAGTCGATCAAAAAAAAAAGGGGCCGACGGCCCCTCGAAGGGAAATGAAAGGGTGGAGGGAAGAAGGGGAAGATCAAAGAAAAAGCGGGTAGCTACTTTCTTGGGGAAAGAGCCAATCGTCTCAGAGTGGGTTACTAGCCGCTTCATATAAGAGAAATACGAGTAAAGAAGAAAAACCTGCACGTAGGGGGGGAGGGGATCATTCTGATACTCTCCGAAAAGGAAAGGGTCGGTCGGCGGGCCTTTCGCATGGATTTCTTGGGGGGAGAAGGCAAGGGAAGGGAAAAAAAATGTCGCCTCAAAGTGGGGAGGCGGCATGCATAGCAGCCAAAAAAGGGGCATCGTGGTTGGGTTGCAAGGATCAGCCTTTGGCCACTTGGGACAACGCATAGGCAAGGGGATCAAGGGAAAGAAAAGAAAGGGGGGAAAAATTCTTTGGGAAACGGTGGCTTTATCTTCCTTCAAAAAAAAAGGGCCACGTCTGGAAGGGGAAAAAAAGCCCTTTCTTACAATTTCCGTAAGGAAAAAAGATTTCGAGGGGGGGACTCTACATAGGGTTTAAAACCAAAGCTCCAAGGCCTCGGATCTCGGAAAGTGGGGAGTTCAGGAGGGGAAGAAAGGGCAAAAAAAGGGGAAGAGATCATCGAATCCGAGAACAGCCGATCTTCAAAAAGGGACGCTTGCGAGGGAAATCCGAGGTGACTGGTCCAAAAGCGCTGGAGTTCAAAGGAAGAAAGGTTGGAGAGGGAACCGTTCCCGTACAGAGAAAAACGATGGATATCAACCGAGGTGACAGGGGAAATCCTAGGTCTGAATAACCATAGGGGGGACGGAGTCGGATCGGGGGGGGAAAAAAAAACCCCTTCAGCCAAATGCCGTTTTCGGGGACAAAAAACAGTCGGGATGTAGCCAAAGGAAATGTAAAAAGGGAGAAAAAAATTGCCACTACAGAAAAATCCACAACCCTCGTAAAGGAAGTCTGAAAAAAGAAGGAAAGCGGCGCCCTACTTACGAAAGATGGGCGAGCCGGAGAGGAAGAAAGGTCTGGTGAGGGGGGGGGAAGGAGGGGCTTCCAGTCCGGGGAACAGCCTTCCCTGTGGGTCCCGGAAAAAACGATATCGCGCACGAACCACGCATGAAACAAAAAAGGCCTTCGCAGGGGAAAAAAAAGCGGTCAACGTTGTCAAAAAAATAACGGCTGGAAAAAAACAGAGAAGCCCGACGAACCTGTAAAAGAGGGGTCTTGGAAAGAATGGAAGCTACACCCGACTGGGAGGGATCCAGGGGGGAGGGGGTCAGGTGTTCAAGCAGGAAGCGGCCACAAAACTGGAGGGGGAAAATCAGGACAGGAAAAAGAAAAAGGCAGTGAGGAGGGGTCGAAGTCTACTGACCACTGGGAGGACAGAAAAAACTTCTCAGAAGGGAAGGAGACCTCACAAAACCGCTGGCATCGACCCAAAGAAGGGACAAAGACTGGGTCAGTGGAAAGAAGGATGGGCTTGGGAAGGTCGCACGCATTCTGGAAGTCGGACATCAGCGGAACGCCGAGGGGAAGGGGAGGGAAAGAGAACTGGCCGAGGAGGCTCTGGCTTTGCCGGTACGACCGGAAGACGAGGCTGCGGGACGGGGAAGACCGCTATGAAAAGAGGGGGGGAGAAAATTGCCCATCAATATACGTCAAAAAACTTCAACCATAGGGCTCGTAAGGGGGGGGGGGGGGCATTTTGAGAGCCGTAAGGGGGCGTGATCGATGAAAAAACGTATTATGATAAAAGAGAGAAAAGGCTTGGAGAAAAAAACCCCCACGAAGGGAAAAAAAAGAAGGAAAGAGGGTTGTCGGGGTGAAAAAGTTCCTGCTGTGGGAGAACGACAAAAGCTCATCGCGGCTGGGAAAGAACACGATCTCGCGGAGAGAGGGGGGGGAGGGGGGGGCCCCCAAACCCAGAAAAACTTTGTTACGGGAGAAAGTCCCCTCTTTCTTCCCGCACAAGAGAGAACGAAGGGGGAAGGACCTATTAAAAAGGGGGTGAGGAAACTCCGCAAACAGCCCCAAGAACGACCTGTCTGAGAGGGGAACGATCAGACCTTCCCGTCTCACAAAAAAGGGAGCCGGCAGGAAAGTAACTTCGGAAAGAAGGGAGAAAGGGGTGAACCGTGATCGAGTATAAGGGCGCCACCCCCGACCGCACGGCCAGTGAAGCCCTTCTCCTTATGAAGTGGGAGGGGGGAAACTGACCTCAAGAAAGGAGGAAACCGAGAGGGAGCCTCCCCAGAGAGGGGGGGGGACTATTCAAGAAAGTGCAAAACCCATTAACTATCGGACAGACAGGTGGGGGGGAATGAAGTGAACCGCTCGAGTAGGATTGAAAAAAGTGGACTCATGGTCCGGGTCCTTTTCTGAGAGTGAATAACTGCCTTACCCGTTCTACTGGGGCAAGTCACAGGGGTAGGACCTCCACGACAGGAATGGGGAAAAAAGATACCCGTTCCTCACATCACCAAAAATCCTCATGCTGGGAAGGAAAAAAAAAACATAGATCAACCTCTTTCGTCCACAGCGTTTAAGGGAAAAAAACTTGGGGGTGTCAACGCAAAGAAGAGAAAAAAGTGCTGTTCATCATGAAGGGGTGGCTACTCCTACTGATGGGAAGAAAAACTAGAACCTCTTGGAGGGTCAAAAGCCGGAACAACAGTCACCTGGGGAGTGTCTAACACGAGACCATCCGAGAAGCTTGTTCCGGGGGCGGAACCTCGGGGTCGATTTTGACGATGGTATAATGAAAGCGCGGAGGCGAAAAAGAGGAAAGAAATGTGGAGGGGGGGGGCATCACGTCAACAAGGAGGAAGCAAATCTTTCATCCCGCAAAGAAAAGGAATATGGGAGGGTCAGGCCTGCTGATGAAAAGACGTAAAAAAACCGGAACAGGAACGACTCACGAACGGAACTTTTTGCTAATGGGAGGGGGGTAAACCACTGCTCAAGGCAGCAAAAACAAGAGCTCAGCAGGCGGGGAGAAGATATGACGACATGGAAAGCGCTTGGAACGGCCAGGGACGAGGCTCAGGGAGCATAAAAGCTTGGGGGAGGTGAGGAAAAAGAAAAAAGAAACAAAATGATCCTTAAGATCCCATTTTGCCACAGGACTGATCGGCAGAACCAAACGGGCCGGTCGCTAGAGGGAGGGGCTCGCCCTAAAAGAGGGCTGGGACAGACCTCAAAAAAAATAGAGCGGGGGGAACAAGCTTCAAGACCTCCCTGCGAAGCCCTGTCACGCTGTGGTAGGGGAAAAGCACTGATTCTGCGAGACGGAAGGGGGACCCTGTTGAAGGGGGGACTCACAAAAAAAGAAATTTTTGCGGAGCTGAGAGGGCTCAGGCATAGAAAAACTGTCGACTATTGGAGATGCCGAAAATAAGACAGCGCTACCGAAGGATGACCGTGTAAAGGGACGAAACAACGAAAAAGAACCAAGGGAGAAAAGAAGAGGTCCTGTAATCTGCTGATTTGTATAGACGGGGACAGGATAAGAGCCAAGACTTTTCATCTCTGTCGAGAAAAAAACCAATACCCGTGAAAAGAAAAACAGAAGAAGCAATCCTCTGGCAACAGCAGGAGAAAAGTAGAACATAATTGTTGAGTGGGGAGTCTTCCTGCCCACTCCTCAAGAAAAGAAAAGGGGGACGCCTTTACCGCCTTTAGGAAAAGAGACGTCAAAAGCGCCGATCGAGGAACGGGAGGCAGGGAAGGGGAGCGGCGGAAATGGGCCGGGAGTCGTCCTCACACATTCTTTTGAGGAAATCCGGGGGGGGAAAGGGTATGGGCGGACTCAACACGGAGAGGGGCTCACTGCGAAGCGGGGAGTTCTCATGTTGATGAAAAATCGAGTTGAGCCCCGGAAAAAAAAGGAAGAAAGAAAGAGGAAAAAAGGTGATGAACATTGGTCTTTCGTGGGGAGTTCCTTATCCAAATGCGAAAGGGATGAACTCGGTAGCGAAAAGGTCGGGCAAAGAAAATAAAGGGTATGGGCTTGTGAAAGAGCAGATTACGCAGAAAAGGCTATGGGAGCAAAAAAGACAGCACTTCGGGTGGCAGGACTTACGAAAAAAATAGATAGGTCTCCTTTCGCAGGGAGTCTTGAGCTTGGCGAAGGCGGCTGGCTATAGCAACCGAGGAATCCTGGATATTCGGGGGGGGAAAGAAAAGAGAGCAGGAGGTTTGGGGCTTGCCTATCAGCCTGTGGAAACTCCCTAGTCAAAATTTTGGTGTCTTCGGGGAGTCGCAAAAGGAACTTGGAACAACACCACACGCTTTATCGGCACTACTCAAAAACCAGGGGGGGAAGAGCCTCGCCACCGAAGCAAAAAGGCCAGCCTTTCTTAACAATGTAGGAAGAAAACGAAAAACAAACGAGGAGAGGATGAGGTTGCTGCTAGAAAATAGAGCGTTGGTTGAAAAAATAGCTCCAAGGCCTCTGCTTCGCACTTCTGGGGAAAGTCAGTTCAGGGGGCGTTGGGCATCCACTGTGGAGAGGATCAGAAGACGAGAAGCCGATCTGGGACCTGGATGGGGGACTAGGGGAGGAGGGGGGACTTTCGCCCAAGGGGGGGGGGGGGGAGGAGTACCAAATCAGAAGAAGGGACTTTAACAGCTAAGCTGGAAGGAAAGTTCCCGTAACAGGGACCATCTAAACGATAAGGATCACCTGGGAAGGAACAAGGGATCCCTAGGCAGGAAAAGGGGTTCGCCTTTAGACTGTTTTGACCGGGGAAGAAGGGGGTCTGATCGGGGGGAGACAGCGCGCGAGGGGTCAGCCCGGCCCATCAGTAGGGGGAAGGACGTCGGCTGCCATTATTGGGGGGGAGACGTCTCTTTTGCACTCCCCCTAAGAACAAACGGGAGGGTCAACAAGGTCTCAAGGAGACGGACGAAAGCAGGTTATTCCTCGCCCGGGACAGCATTAGGGGACGACCTTTCCTCGAAATTTCATTGGAAAGGTGGGAAAGGGGAGGTGTCAGGTGCGAAACAGAAAGGGTGGTCCCGGACCACATATGGACTGTCATTATCCCTTCAAGGAAAAGACGAAAAAGGGGCCATCCAAAAACCTTGATCCAGGGAAAATAGGAAAAACGTGGCGTGGAAATCACTCTATCGGCTGAAGGGAAAAGAACAGATAACGACACCTGGACGAGGGCCGACGCTCTTACTGGTCTTAGGGGGAGTAACGAGAGACAAAAGATATAGGGTAGGGGAAAAAAAAAGGTCTGAGGTCAGTTGGTACAAGGACACTCGCTTGTCAAAGGAATAAACTAGGAGGTAAAGGGAGTCTCCGTCCCGTCGGGGGGGGGGAGGGGGTGGTCGAATGGAAAACGAGAAGACGTGCCGCAGCCTGTCCAAAAGACCTTCACTCCGCTGAATCGAAGGGTTCGCGGTAATGGGGTTACAAGAAGATTTCCGCGTGCAGGAATGAAAGGGGAAGGAGTTCTGAAAAAAAAGACTTTAACGCTCCTGGCCTACGCAGGGAAGGGGTTGCTGTGCCTAAAAAAAAGATTATAATTACCAAAAGCGGGGGGGGGGAGCTGGCTCCTGGAAAAGATAAGATTCTCTTGTCCGGGGAGGGAGGAACGGTGCACTCGATTATCTGTGCCAGTGGGGAAAAGCAGCCTTACTCAAAAAAAACCAAGTAGGAAAAGGAAAACAAAGACACCTAATTGATAGTGGGAAAAAAAGAGGCCGCTCGTGTGTTTTGGGACTCTCTGCAGAGGGGAGAGTTCG
>Ga0179593_1604772_pt1 | contig 10266 bp, 10 predicted proteins | sample CZODoug2_1_08_16_FD_185931 | JGI IMG/M metagenome (GOLD analysis project Ga0179593, IMG submission 185931) | Vadose zone soil fungal communities from Angelo Coast Range Reserve, California, USA - CZODoug2_1_08_16fungal (PacBio error correction) | ecosystem: Environmental > Terrestrial > Soil >...
CGTTCGAAAGAAAAAGGGGAGAGAAAAACTAAGAACCGGAATCCTAGAGGGACGTGGGGAAATCTTCTTCATTATCTTAAAAAACGACTGCAATCCCAAATAGCGGAGACGTCTTGAGGACAAGGGACGGGGGAAAGTTTGGGAAGAAGGAACCAGGGGAAAAAGCTCGGTTGCCTTGAAAGGCATGATGTAAATGAAGTTTCCTTTCTTCCTCCCCGAACGTGGGCCAAGTAAAAGGGAAGGAGATCAATCCGAGGGAAAAATGCGGGGGGAGGACGTCAAGGAGCGTGAACCTGCCGAGCCGAAAGGTCCGGCCAGGAGCGTCACGTTTTCTGCCGCGGCGCAGGAGTTCAGGCCTCTCAGATACATCCCGCAGCACTGTCGGGGGGGGGGTTCGAAAAGGAGAAAAAAAACAGTTTGCAAAAGGGTCCCAAAGGAGCGACGACGGGGGATTCACCTTTATATTTCGCATTGTTCCTCGCGGTCCTTGCAAACTTGGGGACCTGAGGGGGGGAAAAGTCAGAAAAGGGGTCACAGGAAGGGGGGGAGGAAAAAGGCTGAAAAGAACAACTGGCCCACCCCTGCTATAATCGAAAAATGTTCCCAGAACGGCCGGGGGGAAAAGAAAAAAAGAGTTATCTAAAGGGGGTGCAGCTCCCCGTTACGTCCTTCAAATCGTCCAATGATTCATCCGAAGGGCCAGGAAGGACAGAGGGGGGGGGGGAAAAATCGCAACAAAGGAAAAAAAAAAGTGCCAAGGAGACCAGAAAAAAGGAAGAAGTTTGTCCGTGGGGTTGCTGTCAACTGGTGCAGCTCGCCATGGGGCGCACACCTAAAACGCTCGACAAAGAGAGGGGAGAAAAAAAGCCGAAGAAAAAAGAGGAGAAACAGAATGGAACCAAAAATCTCGGCCAAGGAGCCCTTTACGGGCACCATTGTCGACAACGCCGGCGGAGACGCCTCTCAGAGCCCGAAAAATGCATGCTGACCGGGGATCGGAGTCCGGAAAAGAAACGAGGCAAAAGAAGGGAGGGAAAAGTACGGGAAACATGCTCTCTGAAGGCGTCTTTAGGAAGCCGCTCTGGTGCTTTAAAGATACCAGCAAGGGAAACAGAAAAAAGGAAACTGAAAGAGGGACCAACTGTCGTAGGGGGACTGCCTTGCGTTCCCTTAGGCCCAGAAATCATCTCATGGAGCTTACTCCGTTAGGGGTAAAAAAGGGGAAGCGGAAAAGAAAAGGAGGAACTTAAAGAACTTCTGATCGGAAGGGGGGTCCTGTGCCAGCGCATAGCCCCATTCCGTACTTCCCGCCTCCCAGCAGAGAAGGGGGGGGGGAACCCCAAAAAACCGGTGTGAAAAGGACCGACTCCGTACATAGCGGAGGGTTTTTTCCCATAGGTAGGTCCCAAGTGGAGTCGTCCGCCAAACAAAGGCACCAAAGAGAGGCCCGCCCGGGGAAAGAGGCCTCTGGAATGGCCTTCGCCATGAATATTCTAACCATGAGGCGAAAAGGACAACGCCGCTCCTTATCCTATGACTTCTGGGATGTCACACACGCTTACGCAAGGGGGGAGGGAGGGCAGCGCAAAGAAGGACCATAAAGGGCCGAGGCGTAAGGTCAGACCTGGGCGGTGATCGCCCGTCATTGACGAAAGGAAGGAAGAGGGGAAAAAAAAGCCGCAACCGGCAAAGAAAAGAACGCGTTATGGAGCTTGAGGAGGGTCCCTGTTCAGCTGACGTCTCAGCTTGTCTAAGGTTTCTGAGCCCGGCGCCGTAAGTTTTATAAAATAACGCCGCAGCCACGGCGAGAAGGAAAGACACACAGGGAAAAGTGGCCTTGACCAGAAAAAGATTTTCCAAACAGGGGGACGATCTTCATAACATATCTTCGGACTGGCCCGTCTCGCCTTTAGGGCGGACAAAAAGAAAAGGGGAAAAGAGCTGGAGTGGGAAAGAGCTCTCTTCCTTATCTTAGTTGTCTACCGCCAAGAGGCGAGCGTCTCCACTCGTGCGTCGAGCACCGTGCGAACTGCTAAGTGGTGGCGAAGGGGAGAGGTGAAGAGGAAAAACTGAAAGGACAGAAGGACAACGGGGAAAATCTCCAGGACTTGATCTGTGAACGACGATCGTCTTGGAGGTGTAGATATACGATTGACGAGAAAGGCGTAGAGGTGTAATGGGAAACAAGACGTAGAGGTAGGAGGTCGGCCAGCTCTTGAAATGGTCGACTTCTGTCGATGTGAAGGGTCAGACGTGATCAGGGAGGGGAAAAGGAGAAAAAGTATAAAAAAGAGAGGGAGGAGCCGAAAGAAAGGGCATATTTCTCTGTAGGACGCTTTTAATTGCCGCGGCAGGGGAAGGTTTGGGCGAGCAAAGATAGAAAACGGAAGGAGTGGGGGAGGGCTTGGAGAGGAGCGGCATCGGAAGCCTTTCAGGCAGAGACATGGCGCCGTCAGCCACCCCGTCCGCCGAAAAAGAGTAATCGGGGGAGGCAGTCACGATGGCGAACTCAAGATCTCAAAACCGATTAGTATTAAAAGGAAAGGAAGTGGGCGGGGAACAAAAAAAAAAAGGACAAGAAAGGGGTAAAAGGTGGGTTGAAGGGACCAATCTTCCCGTAAATCGAAGTCAATTCCGGGCGGGAGGTCCTACAAACAGGACGAACGACTGAAACATCGGAAGAATAGGAGGGGATGCAAACAGGGAAGGGAAGCCGGTGCAACAACGTGCCGCTGAGCAATTATTCCGCGTGCTTTTTCTGGAAAAGGCCGATGGGCATAGAAGAGGTGGGGAAAAAAAGAGAAAAAAAGATGACGGAAAGAACCTCCAGAAGCGGGGGGGCCGGCTAACTGAAACTCTGCGACTTTTATTCTCGCCATCTCACGAGGTTTCACTACAAACAAAAAACTACTACGCGGCAATATTCTGCTCGACACCATCAAAATCTGGACGATCATAAGGGGAGAGGGCGAGCGGCGCAAGCGAAAAAGACACAAGCTCTATAAGCGGGCCACCAACCTTAGGGAAATTTCGGCCCGGTCCTCGCCCTAAGTGGCGCGCCTCGTCCTATACAGGTTTGAGGGAGAGACGCAAGAGTCGTCTGCCGGGCGAAAAAGAGGTCGGCGAGTGCGGTCACCTTGGAGTCCTCCTTCAAGGCTGCGACTGACCTCGGTCCGCAGGAGGGTCAGAGGGAAAGAAGGCACAGGTTGACGGGAAGGGGAAGGGGGGAGGCCTTCCAAGTGAACCCATTGAAAGGGGAAAATGACGCCTCTATCTGCCAGTATGTTGGCGTAGCGGAATGAATGATCTCAGAAGAGGGCTCGACAGGAAAGAAAAGCTGCGGAAGAAGAAGGAACAGCGGACAAGCGCCATCCCCCCCGCGCCTCCCCGATAACGAAGCGCCCGCCGCGCCTTGTACATCGAAAGGGAAACGGAGGGAAACAAAAAGGAAAGAATGCAAGCTCGGGGAAGAAATGGGGGGACGAAAGGGCGCTTATCCTCCTCTCCAGCTTAAGCCGTGTTCTCTCCACGAAGAGCCAATCGGCTAATGCTAGGAGTGGGCGGAGGCGCCTCCCAGGAGGGGAGGGGGCAAAGGGTGGGGACATCTTAAGGGTCGGGGGGCCGCCTCGAATAAGTGCTTTTTGGGCAGACGCAATATTTTTACAGACACTGGGAAGAAACCAAGGGAGCATCCTGAGGACACGGAAAAGAAAAAAAAAAAAACAGGCTAAGAGGAAGAAATCAAGCGATGGGGGGCGGCGGAAGTCTTAATGAAATAAGAAAACGGACAAGTGCGCGGCCTTCTCGTCGCTACTTTCATCGAAAAATGAGTGGCCTCTGCCCAACCGCGATCGAACGGAATTGACTCGGCGCAGCCGGGGGGAGACAGGGAGAAAAAGGAGACAGGAAAGAGGACGGGGGGGTCACCCTCCTTTGTCGACATGTTCTTTATGGGGCTCGTTTCACCGCCCAGCTGACGCAACGGACCGACGCCGGAGGGAACGAAAAAGGAAAAGGGGAAAAAGAAAAAGGCAGAACTCAGCCGATCGCTTGATTCTAAAAAAAGGCATGTCTGTCGTTATTCGATACCGGCGAACGTGTCAAAGGGAAAAAAAAAAAAACGTGAGAGGAAAGGGGGGAGCTAAGAAAGGGGGGGGGGGGGTGAAATCGAGCTTTATTAGAAAAAGGCTTTGCGCGCCTGTAGGAGGCTTTTTAAAAAAGTTCCCTCGGAGCGCAAAGGAGGCAAGTTCGAAAAAAAACCCCGGACAAAAAAGGGGGCGTCACGGTCACATTTGACTCAGTCACCCTGTTTTCGCTGACAACTATCTGTTGCTGGGGGCAAACTGAAGGGGGGGGGGGGGGGGGGGGGGGGGGGGGGGGGGGGGGTGGGGGGGGGGGGGGGGGGTACTGTAATTCATTGGTAAAGAGGGCGTAAGCCGTCCAGAACGGGGAGCAAAAATCAGGGAAGACTTGGGGGCTGGACATCCATTGACTGGGATCCCACGAGTATAGCATGTGGGCCAGGGGTTCGTGCAGACTTGAAGCAAGACCAAAAAAAGAAAACCGAAAAAAAATTCATGGGCCGAGGAGGAACCAGCCACGAAAAAACAGGCCGCTCCCTTGAGACGAAATTCTGAAGAACCGCGGATGAACTCTAAAAGGGGGAAACTTACGAAGGGGGGAGTTAAAGGGGGCGCGTCGGGACGAAAGGACAGCGATCCATTTCTGAGCCCTGCTGAGAGCCGAGTGCAAAAAGAACGCGGCAAATACCAAAAAGAGGAAAGGGCCCGGGGTGGGCGGCGACTGGAACGAACTCTCTATCGGCAGTTGCTATCCTCAATACAGTCGCCTCATGACCGCCTCTTCATTTGTGAGGGAAAGTTCGGAAAAAAAAAGGAAGGGGACAATTGATGAAAACCATAAGGCAAAAGCGGAAAGGGGGAGGAAAGGGATAACGTCCTTCAACAGAAAATCCCTGTTCTCAATATACCCCCCTTACGAGGCAATGGGATGGCAGTTTTCAACACGACTGCAGCAGCTGGCAAGGAAAAGACATTATTGAGAGGAAGGAGAAACGCCGGAGGAGGAAACCAACACACCCCCAGATAGATCTCACCACACAACGTATTCGTATTCAATATAGAAAGAGACGGTCGATTAAAGTTAAAGAAGAAAAACGGGCGTCGAAAAAAAGGGAAACTGCAGGGCAACGAAGAAAAAGGAAAAAAATGGGCCTCCAATCGCGAGAAACAGGGAGCCAAGGAAAAGGTTCTGTTACGGTACGGAGGAGCGGAATCCACATTGGTGCAGGCGTGCCGTGCACGATCATGATTAAAAAGGATGTTTCCTTCTTTCCGACGAACGTGTGCCTTCAGATGAAGAAGGCGTCATCAATAAAACGGCTGGCCTGGGGGGACCGGACAAATAAAGAAGGGGTAGCGAGGAAAGGGGAAGGAGCCGCAGGGGAGGGGCCGCCGGGGGGAAAACGTCACGGTTGCTGACGACAGCGCTCGTTTGAATAGCATGATATGCAGTAAGAAAATCGACAAATTGTCGCTGATGGGAAGGACAGGGGAAAGGAATGTTTGATCAGAGAGTAGAGCGACAGGGGGGGTCCCGTGAAATTTCGCCTTTTCACGTTCGGGACTGTGGACTAATGGGAGGTCTTGGGGGGACGCCAGGCGCTGAATTTTCAGGGCGTAAGACCGTGTTATTGGAAAGGGGAGTCTTGGGGCAGAAAAAAAAGTCAGAAAACAAATGGGAAACACAGGCGAAATACGCACCTCCTTTTTTCAAAAAAAACCGTGGCGGAAAAAAAAATAGGAAAGAATTAGGGTGTTCAGTCTAACCAGCCGGACTGGCCTGGAAATCTTTCCGAATGGATTCACAGGCCGCCAGGACGCCAGCCACAAGAGGTAAAGAGAAAATGGGGAAAAAAAAAGTGGGGCAAAGGATCCAAGAAGGAAGTAGTTTTGGGAGACGGGCTTAGCTGTCCAAACTTGGAGGGATCAAGTACTGGCGTCGCCAAATGGGAACGCTACGAAAAAAAGACGCGGCCTGTCGCGAAATCCAGAGCCTCACCGCGCGATCGAAGAGGAAAAAAGAGCCATCAAAACGGGGAAAAGGGTCGGGGTCTCCTGCGGAAAAAATAGAACCCTACCTGAATCTTACTCCGAGAAAAAGACTCTGCTTCGTCCGAGTCCAATGAATAGGAAGACCGCCGAAGGAAGTGGACGAGGAAAAAACATGCAATCAAGGGGGAGGGGGGGGGGGAGTCGGAGACGCGGCGCGGCGGAACACTACCACTCCATCACTAACAGGTCGGGGGGGAAAAAAAGGACACAGGGGGGCGCCACAGGTCCCGTGTCTCCTCGAACAAGTATCTAAGGAAAATAGGGGGAGCTGCGACGGAACTCAGCGGGGAAAAGCCGTCGACGTCAGGAAAGCCTTTCCTTGGAAAGGCGAAATAAGGCAAACGACTTCCCGCAGAAAAAAGGGAGTACTGTACCAGGGACTGCAAAGGGGGGGGTGTAATAAAGGGAGAAGACAAGAGCATGCAAGGGGCTCCCATCTTCGCCAGATGTGTTCTTTTAACAACAGCACAGATCGACCACGGGAGTCAAAACCCTTGGAGAGCAGGAAGAAGGAAGGGCCTACAAGGAGACCAAGCGAAAAGGCGCTAGCAGAGCCGGGGGAGCGAGGTAAGAAAAACGGCTGGGGCGCCGTTCGTATCATCGCAGGATTTCTCCCACGTTAGAAAAAAAAGAGGCGTACACCTCCAGCAGTCGGTACGTGGCGTGATCAAAAAGGAAAAAATCCCGGGGGGTCCCAGGACTAGGGGGAACGCTTGGGGACGACTAGGGGGGGGTTCTTTCGCATGGAGGTGACTGGGCCGATGTTAGAGGGGACGGCTATCTGGGGAGGCAGGTGGGAGAAAAAAAAAAAAGAAGAACCAGCGCTTAAAGAATAAAAATAAGAGCATGGGGAAGATCGCGAGATCGTAAACCGTTTCAATGGGTCAAAGAACAAAGGAAGACAGTGCCAGCAGGGATAAGAAGACTAATATTCTGTCCGGCAGGGCTCAGCCTTGACTGCGGAAAACGGCAAAACGTCATAGAGGAAGAAAGGCAGGGGCCTGCGGCCGGCCTGATACGGTGATACAAGCAATAGGAAAAAGAGAGCAAACGAGGGAAAGGCACCCGGGCTCACTTCCTCAAGGGTTTTTTTGAAAGGTATAGAGATAAGGCGCGGGTCCGGCTGCAAAAAGCGAAACTCGAAGTGAGGGAAGAGGGCAAGAAAGGGAGTCGGTGGATATAATCATTTGGAAAGGGCGTCGGAGAGTGTTGTGACGGTGAAAACGCAAGGTCGGAAGAAAGGAAGGAAGGCGATGGAAGGGGGGTCGAGGGGCACCGATAGAGGGGGGGGGGCGCACGCATTATCGCGGGACTACTCCATTCAAATGGGGTGGGCCCCCAACCCCCGCAAAAAGCGGAGATCAGCGAAGGAAAGGGGGGAAGGATGCACACGAGGTTTGCAAAGGGGAACCATCTTCTGGCAAACTCAGGGGGGCTTTCTTGTCGGGGGCTTGGCGCCGCCGGAAGGAGGCGCAGAAGTCACCACAAAAGAAAACAACACGGGCTCGTTTTTCCCGGAATTTTCGCCAGGAAATAAAAAGATCATCTAGAGAAAAAAAGACGGGAGGGGAAAAAGAGAGGGGGCTAGTATGGCCCGCCCATAACGGCTTACTCCCTATCTTTTTGGAGAGGTTTGGGGGAAGGGAAGGAAATAAAGGGGGATAAGTGCCGGCGGGATGGGAGATAACGACCTACTTCAGTTCGCCTATCACTTTCCACCGAGCTGTCTGCAAACAGAAGCAATAGCCGATCATTAAAAGGGAATGAACTGAGGTGGTCGAAGGGAAGGGGGGAGGGGGGGAGGAGAACATCAGCGGCTAAAATCTTCGAAACTTATACTAGGACATACATTCACATCGGGGAAAACTTCCCTGAAATCTCTGGGGGGGGGTGGGGGGGGGGGGGGGGGGGGGGGGGGGGGGGGGGGGGGGGGGGGGGGGGGGGGGGGGGGGGTGGCCGAAGTGCAGCGCTCCTCCTTCTGTTCCCATATCAAAAGAGGCCGTCCGCCTGGACTCTTCCAATCTTCGAAGCTACAACGCAGCCGTATAAGGGGAGAAGCCAGAGGGCAAAAAACTGCCTAAGAAGGAACCGCAGGAAGCGGGACAAGGCAAACCCAAACTTAGGGGGCATTGCGGAACTCGACGCCAGACTGGGGCAAAAGTCGACTCCAGGGGGGGGGAGTGGAGGGGAAGGGAGAAGGGATAAGACTCGGCGTCTCAAACAGCCTCTTCGCGAAGATTTACAAAAGCGTCGAAAGGCAGGTCACGGGAAAAGGACGGAGAATGCGGGGGGAGGCCTTAGGGAACTTTTTCGGGGGAAGCCGTGATCGTCTTCAAGCCTGCCCATTGGGAAAAGGAAATGCCGGAGGGGGGGGGCGGCATTATAAGGGATCTATGGCTTCTTCCGTGCAGAACAACTTCTCTCAGCTGCGCCGTGCAGCGACCGGCCCGAGAAAAAAGCCAGAAAGCGAAGGGAAAGATAAAGAGCCGACGCCTGGAAAGAAAAAAAAGGGGAATAAAAAATTTCCTTTCAGAAGCAACGAAAATCACGGTCCCGAAGGAATGGCAGGGGGAAAAGTCGAGGGAGCTGATCAAGAAAGAACGGACCTTGTGCTGGAACGACCACCGAAAGACCGTTACCTAAGCTATCGCTTTTGCAGGGCGCCGCATTGTCGCTATTCATCGGGACGGCAAGGACAAGGGAAAAGCCAAGGTCGGGAAGAATGCTGGGGGGGAGGGAAGAAGGGGGGGTGGGGGGAACCAGGGGGAAACCCTTTATCTCAGGACCGGAGTTCCGATGGACAACACCCGGGCCTGGCTATGGGAGACGAGGGAGGCAATTGCACAGGGGGGTAAGATTAAAAATATTTTCTTGGAAAAGGACAAGGCAGGCAACGATTACTTCAGAAAAAACCTCGCTACGTTCCGGGGGCGTTTCCGGAAAAAAGGACCCAGCAGGAGTAAGATAGGCTCGAAAATCAGGACTACCTGGCCAAGAATCACGACGAAGTTGCTCTTTCTGTGGCACGAAGTTTCGAAAGGGGACTCCAGAAAAAAGAAAAGAACCTGCAAGGGGGAAGAATGTCGGGGGGTGAAAAAGGGCCCACGTACCCTCCTAGGTCCTCAGACAATGGCCTCATCCAATCAGAGAGAATGGACGGTCAATGCGGAAAAGAAGGCTCAAGAGAAAGGGGGACCGAAAGGGGCTCACGTAACTATCTGCATGTAAAACGTTGTTTCTCACTATTATTGGGGAACTCGCTCTTTATGCGTCTCCTGCGGAAAAGGGCCGCGTCCTGTAGGGAAGAATTTAACGGGAGAAAGAGCAAGTGAACTAAGGGAAAAAAACCGGAGAGGGTAGGGAGGATAATCCATCTTCAAAGGGCGGCTCATTCCCCAAAAAATTCTGACAACTATATGTAGGCGGCAACTGGAGGAAATTTAAGAAGGAAAGGGGGGGACTAAAAAGCGACTTACTGATATTTGGGTCTTTCCGAAAACACCGTTCGGAACAAAGACGGGGGAGTTGGGGGGGAGTGCAACTTGAGAGGAAAAAGAAAAAGAAAGGGGGGTGACAAACTTGTAAACACTAACTATTCACAGTGGGCCTTGCTTCTTTCAAGAAAACCTCCAGGCAAAAAACCGCTACAAAAATTGGCAAAGGGAAGGGGGGTGAAAAGGGCAGGATAGCTAAAAAGGATGACCTCATTGCAAACCTTCATATGTTCTTTCGCCTGAAAAAAAAAAAAGAAGAGCGGGAGGGGGGGGAGCTGGGAAGGTCCTGGCGAGAAAACCGAGGAGGCCAGGTGCAGGAGGACCCTTGACTCCCCGAAGCGAACCCTACCGTGGTGCGGACGAAAAAAAAAAGCGAAGAAGGGGGGGGGGGGGCCGAAGTACCGGGGGGGGAGAAAAGGAAAAGAAAAAACAGGGAAAGTTTATCATCATTCTCTTGAAAAGGGACCAACCGATCCTGTCCCAATTTTGGAAGATTCCAAACGCCGTCCTTAACAAAAAGGGCCGGGGTGGAAAAACTGTAAATGGCAGTAAAGAAAAAAAAAAAATGCCAGGAAGAATGAAGACGAAATAATCTTGTAAGTCGAAAAAGGAGGGACCTGTCGACTTGAACGCTACGG
>Ga0179593_1661710_pt1 | contig 10266 bp, 13 predicted proteins | sample CZODoug2_1_08_16_FD_185931 | JGI IMG/M metagenome (GOLD analysis project Ga0179593, IMG submission 185931) | Vadose zone soil fungal communities from Angelo Coast Range Reserve, California, USA - CZODoug2_1_08_16fungal (PacBio error correction) | ecosystem: Environmental > Terrestrial > Soil >...
GAGGAGTGGAGGCTCGCGGGAGGCGAGCCAAAGAAGCAAAATGGAACTACGGGACGAGCAAAGGGACCGATACGGGGGGAAGGTCCGTGAGAGTTGGTTCGAATTACAGGAAAACCACGCAACCGGGGCGTGTCAAATAAAAGAATGACGCGTTCGGACTAAGAAAAAAGAATGGAATGTCAGGGGAAGAAAAATTTCCATCCAGGAACGCCAGCAATTCATCACGGCTAGAGAAAGAAAGGCCTGAAGAACGCAGGGGAAAGAGGGGTGGTTTCAGAAAGAGATCTCAGCCCAGGTGCCGTCAAATCAAGTTTCCAGACGGAAAAAGGGGGTCATCCATACAAGAAAGACTGTCAAGGGGGGGGCTTGATACCGAGGGGTTTCACCAAGGGAAAATAGCCCCTCTCGAAGTTTGACCCCACCGGGGGGGGTGTCACAACGCAAAAACGGAAACACCAGTTCGACGGCTGGGAAGGGGTCCGATTGTCCAGGAGCCTCAATTTTTTCATCAAAAAAGGTGCTTTTGTTTTTAAGGGGGGGGGGTCGACGGTTCCGCGGGGGGAGGCCCTTCGAGGGAGATCACTACGGAAGTGGAGGAGAAAAGAGCGTTTGACGCGTAATCAAGTGGGAAAAAAAAGGGCAGAGAGCTCAGAAAAAGAAAAAATAACGCTTGGGATGAAAAAAAATTCCAACTGAAAAACCGGTTCGGACCTGCGGTGGGAGGGGGAAAGACGATTGCCGCCACAGGGGAAAGGCCCGCTGTCCCTTGTGGGAAAAAGGAGGGGGGATTCTCACCTGCACGAAGTCACTGGTGCCCCACCTAAGTAGTGATCGAAAGGAAAGCATGCTGGCCATGGAGGAAGAGAGGCCTATTTCCTGTTGGAGAAAAAAAAGGGTCGAATTGTAAAGGAAGACCAGAAGACCATGGGGGGGGGACAGGCTGGACAAAAAAAGGACGGCTGTGAGGGGAAAAAACGCCGTTTCGGAAAAGGTCTTAGTGGAAAAAAAAAACTGCGCGGCTGGTTTCGAAAAAAAAAAACGGCCTTCAGGTGGAGCCCTACTTGACGGGGGGGAAAAAAAAAAGCGAGGCCGCCTGGATCTAAAAAGCTTTCAACTCTCGACGGGAAATAAGATGAGAAAAGAGGGGGACTGCTGAAAGAAGAGCCAATGTCATTGAGCAGAAAAAAGAAAGCCTCTGTCCCGCGTTAACCAAAAAAGCCTCCGGCAAGATGCACGACATGGGAAAGGTGGAGCTGGTTGGGAGCGGCCGGAAAGGGAAAAGCGACGGACTGAACCGTCGAAGGATTCATATTTGGAAGAAAAGAAGCTCCAGGTGCCATTGGATTTTAGTGGTGCTTAGGGAAGCTTTTCTGGTGAAGTGGGGAGTGCAAAATAGGAAAAAGGGTTTATCGCCCAAAAAAGTTTTGTGGGAGCTGGTGCTGGCTCGATGGGTCGGGGAAGGGGGTGATTGGCGCGGCCGAGAACAGCTCAAATCAAGGGAAGATCAGCGGAAGATCTGTGCCGTAGCCCTGAGCAGAGTGACATGAGAGAGGGGACATACTGCTATGTGGAAGAAAAAATCTTAACTTTTCACTCGAGGAAGGAAAGACAATCTTCAGGTTGGTAGTAAAAGGGGGAAATTGACGGGAAAAGGAAAACGGGTGAAAGTGAATAGGGAAAGGGGGCGGCGCGCTCTTCCCGGAGTATCGCTGACCGTGTGAAAAAAAGAAGGGATTCTTCCGGGGATCTTAGGGGAAAGTGTGTTCTAGCCTAGTCGGATCGAAACAGACTTGAGAGGGGAGAGTAATGGAAAACGTGAGAGTTATTTCTTGTAAAAAAAAGGGGGTGAGGCGGCCGGAATCAGTTTAAGTGAAGAGAGGAAGGAGGGACCAGTCGATCTGAAAAGGGACAATCCTTTTGATAGGAAGGGGGGCGTTGTTATGGGGAGGGCATGCCGGAACCCGAAACGAAACCCCGCAAGATGAGGGATTCGCGCGCTCAAAGGGAGACTGCCTTGAGGACCGCGTAGGTCGGTACCGAAAAAAGAGGCTGCCCAGTTTTGATTAAACACAGAGGAACAACGCCGAATATCCGTGTCCTGGTGGATTCAGAATTCGAAGTCCAGGGGGGGGAAAAGGGTGACGGGACAGGGGAGGAAAGAGAGATTGAGGACAGGAGAGCGGAAGAAAAAATTTGACCACCAAAGATTTACGCCTCAAAGAAGGATTAACCAGGAAAAAGAAAAGCGTCGGCATTGGGACCGGGGTTCGTTGTGACCACGACCGGTTTTCAAAAAAATTCTCCCGAAGTGAGGATGCCCGCAATCTGGGGGTGGACGTAAATCAATCGGAAAGTGAAAGCAAAGGAGGAGGGAATTTCGTCCGTAGAGAGAAATTTTGATGGCTTTACGCGAAAAAACGAACGGGCGGCAAGATGGATGTTAGGAACGAAGGGCCAGCCATCCGGTAAACGTGAAGAAGGTCGCTCCCCCGAAAAAATTTTCTCTCTAGCCGAGCGAAGGGGGGGGGGAACCCAAAATAGAAAAAAAGGGGGGGAGAAAAAAAAGGGAAAGAGCGAGCTCGACCATGGGAGAAAGATGCAGAATGGCGGAAACATGATCTGCTTCCAAAAGAATGTTGTATCAAGATGAGGGTTCAAGCCCAGAGGTAACAAAAGGGCGTGCATAGGAAGTGGCACCGGACGAAGAACCAGGTGATGTCCGGGTTTATGCCATGAGCGTCAAGAAAAAGGAAAAGCTCCAGCACGGGGAAAAGAAGAAGATTCCCTAGATGGCGAAAGTATGGCCTCGCGCTTCCGCCGGTATCAATGCGAGAAAGTATAGGTCTTTGTAAATTGGAAAACAGAGGGGGGTGGCTTGCTTCAAGGATAAAAGGGACCGTAGGGGCGAAAATTGAGGGCCTGAAGCTTGAAACGCCACCGGAATCTTTCGGAAAAAGAGGGGAAGCGGAGGGGGAAGAGAGGGGCCTAAAAAAGAACAGCGATGGTTCAACGGGCAGTCTAAGGAAAAAGATGCGGTACCCAGGGGCCAAGCGTTCGGAGGGGGAAAAAAGGGAAAAAAGGTGAAGGGCAGGGGGGAAGTAGAGCGCTGCCGACTTGCCCAAAAAATTGCGGGCAAGCTTGTACGAAGGAAAGGGCCCCAAAAAGGGAACCCCTGAGCCAACCAAGGAGCCCTTGAAAAAGGGGTAAAAAGAACTTTAAGAATGGTTGAGTGGCCCGGGCAGCCTGCAAGATCTCGAAAGAGCCTCTTCGATGACAAAAGAAAGGTGCCCGGCTAGAAAAAGGAGGAAGGTCGCCCGCATAGTAAATGGTGGAGATGTTGGGCTGAGGAGGGAAAGTAATAGGAGGGAGAAGGAGGGAAAGAGAACATCCCAAGAAAAGCCAAGCGACCTGAAGGAGAAAACACACGTCGGAAATTGAAATTAAAACCCCTCGAAAAAAAACCTTATAATGTGCGAAAAAGGGAAAGAGAACTGTCAATGAGAGCCGCCAGGAAAAGGTTGGCCAAGATGCTTTGGAAAGCGGCTTTGGGTGACGCCCTTCATATACTAAATGTTATTCTGTACAAGTAGGGGAAAAAATGTGAGGAAAGCTGCTGACCTTAAGGGAAAAGGAAAAGGGGACCCGATACATTCAGGAAAAAAAAAGAGGAGCCCTTTTCGAAGAAAGAAAGGGGAAAAGTTTGGAAAGGGAAACTAAAAAGATCTGGAACATCCGATTGACTTTGAATGTAGAAAGGGTATTTGACTCAAAGAAAAGAAGGGAAAAGGAGCTCTCATGGAAAGAACTAGAGTCCATATGGAAGGAAAGGGACAGCAACATTCAGAATATTATATATAGAAGGAGGGCCCTGATTCATCCTCACGCGGAAAAAGGAGGAAAATAATATTATTTAAAAGAAGAAGAGACACAAGTCACCACTGTCGATAGAATCATTTTAAAAGGAGAAGTGGATAATAACCCATAACAAAAAAGTTTAGAAAAAAATGATCAGATAAATTTATTCCAACATATTATATTGAAGGGGGTATATGTATAAGAAGGGGGGGGGGGGGGTGGCTAGGGAACATTTAGAGAGCATTTTCCGGGATTAGGAAGGAGTTAAGGGGTGGAATTTGGGAATTCCCTTAGAGAGACATAAGATTAATCCTAAGAAGAAAAGGGACATCAACGAAAAATATATGAAAAAAATCATACGCTAGCCATGAAAGAATCGGACACATGTAAGGGGGGGGGAAAGGGACTATTGGTGAGTAGGAGTGGTATCCCTTGTGAGCTAAGATGGGGGGAAAGTCAGTAAAGATTCATGTATGGCGATCTCTCCGTGAAAAATTCACGGTCCCATGAAAGTGGAAAGGGGGCGTGAACCACCCCTGAAAGGGAACTCTACTACTCTTTCTGGAGAGCTGATAACGGGACAGCCGATTTGATCCAAGTCCTTATGGGAAAAAAAGGAGGTTACCACTCCGGAAGGAAAGGAGCCAGGATATGGGAAGGAAAAGGGAGACGTAGAAATACCGGGAAAAGGAGTGAAGGTGTTTTTAACCAACCAAGTCTGCTCACGGAAAAAGGAAACGTGTCGTTAATAAGGAGAGGAGAAGAAAGATTGGGGAGAAATTAATGGGGAGGTGGACCATTGAGAAGGAGAACGGAAAAAGACTACAGGGTGTATCCTATGAAAAAGGAAAAGACAACTGATGTGCATGGCAAGGGAGAGAGTATAAAAAAGGGAGAGGTGTTTCGAGAGGAGGGAAAACCTATAACTCGACATATAAAAGTCTCGCCTTCTAATTAGTTACGTGAAGAAAAGGAAAAAAGGAAAAGACTCGAGCCTAGTTTTCTAGAGTGGGGGGGGGGGGGATTGAAAATTGGGGAAGGGGAAAAGGGAAATTGATATGGATAAAGTAGACAGCGTGATGGATTGTTGTGAATAATTGGCCATTTGTCGGAGTTCGTAGGAGGCTACAGAAGGGGAGAGCGAAAAAAAAAAAACGAGGAGGAGAGAATATGTAAAGGGGTCATGGGAAGGAGAGAAGGGGGGAACTCCGACAAATGTCCAAATGAGAAAAATATTTTTTGTCTAAAAAGAGTCTACTTCTAAAGGAAAAGGTACCTCAACTCTCAAGTTCAGGGAAAAAAGTTCCCAATAATATGAGAAAAGGAATGTAGAATATGTGAAAAAATAACTTAACTAATTCAGAATGAAAAGAAGGAAAGGGGCCTTTATAAGGCAGAAAGGATAATATCGGAAAGAAAAGTTGGCTAGAGAAAGGGTTAAATGCCATCAGGGGGGGGGGGGTTCCCATAGGAGAAAAAGATATTGGAAGGGGAATTGAGAATTGGTAAAGATATCAAAGTATGGGCCCATTTCCCTCAGGGAAAGGGAGATACACCAGACTAGGGAAGAAACTGATCAAAAGGAACACTCTGCAAAGATAGGGGGTTGGGAATACCGTATAAATTTATACCGAGTAAGGGGGTATCTGGAAAAATTAAGTGTTAACCACCTCGGACCAGGAAAGAGACAAATCGTCTGTCCACCAGAGAAAAAAAAAAAGGAAAGGAGTATAGAGGCCATTTAAAAGATGTTGGGAAAAATTTATAGGGAAGGGGACAGGCAACCTGCAAATGGATGGAAAAAGTCGAATACATTGAATTAGGGAAGCCGAGACCCACTCTTAAGAAAGGGGAGAAATACAAGAAGAGAAAAAGGGATTATTCACATTCCTCAATGGAAAAGATCACATCGGCCTCGGCGTGATTTTAATATATTTATAGGGGGAAAAGGATGTGATATATTAAGAAGGAGGGGGGGAGGAGAGGGAATTCACCAAAGGAAAAGAAGTCATTATGAATGAGAAAAAGGGGAGTTCTAATGTGCACTAGCAAACACAATCTAATACTATAAAAGAGATATCAATGAAGCGAAGCGGAGGAAAGAAAGGAAGATCGGGGAAGAGGAGTTCTATCAATGGAAGGGGGAGGGGTTGCAGTTCGTTATAGACACGACTTATATTCAAAGGAAAATGGTGCTTCGAGCGGGGGGGAAAGGGGGGGTTTAGAGGAGGAGAATCTTTCTGGAGGGACTCATCGAAGTGCGGCTTCCTCATGGAGGTCTCTTTTACTCTAGATCCTCCTTCTTCGAAGGGGGCAGAGTAGCTTCAGGAAGGAACGATGGGGAAATATAATGTCATTGGAGGTGGAAGAAAAGAGGTTCCCTTTCAGGAAGCAGGGGAGCATACCAAAAAGAAGAACCCCGGCGAGGGAATGTCACTCGGGATAAAGAGGGATTGAGGCGAAAAGGACCAACGGGGAGGGGTACAATGAGGGGTTGGGCAAGGCTTTAAGAATGTGAGAGAAAGGGAAGCCAGCAAGGGAAAGGGATAGTATGTCAACTTTGAAAGATCCCATGTTTGTAAGAGGGGTAGAAACCACTCATCCCTTTAAGAAGGAGGGTCCAACGAAGGGAAAAGGAGAAATAAATCAGAAGGAGGGAGGGGGCATTCACATCAGGGGGAAAAAAATCCTGGGCTCAATGTGTGCCGAGTGTTACCGAAAAGGAGACTTGGGGAGAAGAGTAAGGGCGCCTTGGAATGGAGAAACTTTCCGCGCGATCTCGGGACAGAAACGACTCATCCCACAGCTAAAGGGGAAGAGAGCGCGGGAGGACAGAAGAAACCGCCGTGGGAAAGCAAAGAAAAAAAAGGAACGTCATCGAAAAAGAGTCTTTTCAGGCGGCGGAAGAAAAAGGGAAAAAAAAAAAAATTTATCGAAAGAGAAAGGCGACTTTTTGGGGAAAAAAGTTTGTGGGAAATCGTCCGAGTCGTTCCCGCAAGCGTCGGAAGTTTGGGCAAGAGTAAAAGCGCGGCATCTCACAAGAAAGGGGGGGGTGACGCCCCGTTCCAGAGGGGGAACAAGGGCTTGTTTACCCCTCCGCTCAAAAAGGGTGGGCGGCGAAGGAAAGAAACAATCGCGGAGGGGGGAGAGGAAACTCTCGGCCCTTCTCGAAAAAGCCACCCCCTAACCTCCTCCAAAAGAAAAAAGGGGGGTGAAGAAAAAAAGAGCAAGTCCCAGAGGGCCCGACGGGCCAGCTGAAAGGGACGAAAGACCCATCTATGGGGAACACCGAAAAAAGGAAGCTATTATATGGGGAGAGGAACGCTTGCTCTGGAAAATCCCCGGAACACGAAAATTCCACCATGCGCAAGCTAGGTGAAACAAGGGATAACAAAAGGGGAGTAGAGAGAGGTGATTCGACGCGACAAGAACACGATGACTTGATCACACGGCAGAATGGCTGAAAGGAGAAAAAGAAGGACGATGAAGGAAAAGGTGGGTTACGAGACCAATCGGGAGGAAGAGTATCAACAAATCTTGATCCAAACGGGGGGATGGGAAGCAGAAATCAATGTTCGGAAGGGAAGCTGCCTATTCCAAGGGAGGGGATCCGCCATCTTTCTGGTATGGAAACCGCGATCTAAAAAAAAAAACACCGGCCGGCAAAGAGGGAGGATCGAAAGTCACGGGCTGTTTGCACTTAGGGGGAAAATCATCACCGAAATTAAAAAAAGGGGACCCTTCTCAAGGCCGTAAACGAAAAAAAGGAGGGGGGGGGGAAATCTGAAAAGGGGGGAACGGGGACGAATTCATCAAGAAGTTCGCGTAGGAATCAATTGGATTGCCGTCACCAAGAAGCGTGAGGGGAGAGAGTATCGTACCAGAGACTCATTGCTGAGAGGGGGGGGAAACCTTCGTTGTAAGAGCCACAAAAAGACCTGGAAAAAACGTTCCTCGATTAGTGATGAAAAAGGGGAGAATGTGTGTCATGAAGAAAGACGTAAGAAATTTGGGGGGGGATTCGTCCAGAATTCAAAGAAGAAATCGAGAGGAGGAACGGCTCGAGAAAGGCTGCTTTCTCAGGGAAGGAATCCACCAAACACGGGAAAGGGGGACGGGGGGGGGGAGGGCAGAACAAATCCTAAGATCTGTGTTCGAGCACATAAAAGATTGTCAACTGCCAGAAAGAAAGTGAGCGCGCATAGAATTAAAGGAGACTTCTGTGGTTGAAAGGGAGATCCGGCCATGGCCACGGAACGCCACAGCAATTAAAAAAGTAGTGGGGAGAAGGAAGGGGAAAGCGAATCAACGAGAACGGAAAGGATTCCGCTCCTCACAATGGGGAAAAAAAAAACAAACATCGCACTTTGGAGAAAAAAACTGTCGAAAACGATCCGACTAGGCCGTAGAACAAAAGAAAGAAAAGAGACCGGAAGATAAAGGAGGGGAAGTCCAACACGTTAGCGATGAAAAAAAAGGATTACGGAGGAAAAAAAAACATGAAAATTCAAAAGAACACCGGATAGCTTAAAAAGGGGGAAACAGGTCTGCAAAGAAAAAATGGAAGATGGTCGGGAAAAAGAAAAGTCCTACGAACGGACAAGAGTCGTATGTCAACCCCCCCCGAGAAATAAAGGGGGGAAGAGGCTACGAAAAACGCAAAGCGCGAGAGAAAGGAATGCATGCGCTGTAGAAGAAAGGCAACAAGAAACAGGCCGACCAGCGAGCCAAAAAAAAAATAAACAAAAAAGGGGAGGTCCCTTGGGACGAGGAAGGGCGAAGCCCAAATAGGGAAAAATCCGATAACCGAAAAAACCTTAAGGAGAAGAAAAAGGGGAACCCTAAAGGAATGGCGGGGAGAACAAATCGAATCTTTTGCGAAAAAAAAAAACGGAAGGCGGTTCAATTTGGAAGGTTGCAGGAGGCAGGGGGGGCCAACGGAGAAAAAAAAAGCGACACGCTGATCACCATGGAAGAGGGCCGCTTCTCGCAAAAGGGAAAGGAGCATGCTGCTCGAGCTCCGTGTCTGCTAAGGGGGCAGGGTGCTCGGCAGAAGAGACAGTCCCAAAGATTTTCGCTCGAAGAAACCGAAGGAACGCCTCTGCGGAAGATCCAGGAGAATAGGATGACGTTTCGGGTTTCAAAAAGAAAACGTAGTGATTCTCAAATAAAAAAACCGTTGCGATAACACAGCGCCAAGAAAACACGGAGAAGGGCGGATGCGGCTGGGAAAAAACTCCGACGTCCATGGAAGAAAAAAAACAAGCTTCTGGTAGCCGATCGTATTTAAAGGGGGGAACACAGTGAACAGGGGGAAAAAAGAGGCCGAGAAAACTCAACAGAAATGAAGAAAAGGGTAAGATCAAAAATTGACGTTAGGGCAAAAGAATTTCATGCAGGGAGTCATCAAAACGGGAATAACAATGGCAAGAGAGAGAGTTGGGGAGGGGGAGGCAGAGAAGAAACCGCCGAACGCTGGAGGGGCTCGATGGATTGTCCTCACTCAAAAGAAAAAAGGAACGTTGCGCAAGGGGACTCGCTGCCAAAAATTCGGATTTACGCGAAAAAAAAAATGGTTAAAACAGGGGAAGCACAGCCGTAAGTGAAAAAGGGGGAAGGTAATCGAAGGGAACTCAACCGGAAAAAGTTTTCGACCACGAGGAAACAACAGAACAGGCCGGCTGAAACGGGAGGGGAAAGAAAAAGAGGGCGTCCAAGGGGGGGGAAAAAATCCGTCGAACTTGGTGGGAAAGTTGTGACAAACCGCGAAAAGGATACTCGAACGCGAGGAAGATACGGGGAAAAAAACACTTAAGGAGAGCCAAACGATGCCTTAGGGGGGGGGGAGGTCCTTGCTTCCCTTAAAGTCAGGGGAAGAATATTGTCAATGTACAGCAAAAGGAAGGGGGCTGAATATCAGGGGGGAAAAACAATCTCGAGGTCTTCAGAAGGGGAAAACGGGGTTCTTAATTGGATAGGGATCTTTTCGTACGGGGAAGGGGGGAAAAAGTGGTAGCCTCCATGAGAATCGGGTTGCGGGGAGAAATAGAAACGTCAGGCGGGTGGGAATGAAAAAAAAGGGGGACGGGGGTTTCCGCTTGGAAAAGAGGAACGAAGCACATCCCGAACGGCCCCTCAATCGTAAAAGGGAGACCATCAGCTTTTGGAGAAGGCGCGTAGTGCAAAAGGGAAACCCCATCGGGAAGAGGAAAAACACCGAAGGGACAAGCCTTCCGAGGCAAGAAAAGACCTCAAGGCCCGCCCAGAAAAAAAGAAGAGGAAGGGAGAGAAATCGTTAATTTCGATGTGAGAGGGGATAGCGCCTCCCCAAAATTGGGCTTAAATCACCAGAATGGAAAAGGACCGCAAGAAAGGAGACACGCAAAAAAGAAGTACCCGTGTTTCCGGAGC
>Ga0179593_1681366_pt1 | contig 10266 bp, 12 predicted proteins | sample CZODoug2_1_08_16_FD_185931 | JGI IMG/M metagenome (GOLD analysis project Ga0179593, IMG submission 185931) | Vadose zone soil fungal communities from Angelo Coast Range Reserve, California, USA - CZODoug2_1_08_16fungal (PacBio error correction) | ecosystem: Environmental > Terrestrial > Soil >...
AAGAGATTCACTTCGAAGGACTGTAGAAGAGGAAGAGTTATCGCAGCCTACCAATAGAAAAGAACGGCCGTTTTCTCGATGTACTGCAATCAGGAGAGACTTACAAATAAGAAGACTTCCTGCCTCGCGAATGACGAAAAAGGTGCATACGAGGAGCGAAATGATGAAAAGTGAACGTGATGGGGACGTCGGAAGGGTGGTGGCTTCTCTCGCGCATTGAACCTGAAGGATGAAAGGGAAAAGCGAAGGATTCATGGCCGATTATCTCTCTCAACACAACAGAAAAAAGGAGATCGGCCATGGAATCCTTCGCAGGGAAAAAAAAAAGAAGAAGACAGCGGCTTTCCTGCGCGATAAATGCAGCCAAAAAAAAAAGACGTTTCCAATCAATGCCGGAAGAAAAATGGCATCAGTGCTGCTCCCGCGTCTGAAGGGGGAAGAAGAGAGAGGATGCCGCGACGCAGTCTCTTATGAGAAGGGAAAGAAATGCAGTACATCTAAAAAAGTAAAGAAAGGTTGGGTTCTATTGGTAGGTAGGCTAGGAAAGAAGCGCCTTCGGATAACAGGACGGAGAAAGGGGAAAGAAGTTTCGTAGTATGAGACAAAGGGGGAAAGGACAAATCCCCAGCGATGGAAGAGCGATTCTCGGCAGACTTCAGGAAGGGGAGGGGCGTTGTTTGGAGAGGATCGGGACCTTGAGAAGAGAAGGGGGCCCGGAACTGGTGGGGTCGGGGGAAACCAATGGACTTACGTTAGATGCGGGTCTCCGGTCAAGGCAACGACTGCTTTTCGAGAAAAAGAAGGGGGGGAGAAAATGTCCGGAGTCGGGGGGAAGGGGAGGACTCGGCCAGAATGCAAGGAGGACAAAGAGGTTTTTGAGGCCGTCCGAGAAGTGAAGGAGGTTGAGCAGTGTGGGAAAGAGAGGTCCGACCTGCAGTGAGAAGGATTCGCGAAGCCATGGGAGGGGGGAAAAACTGGAGGACTCTTGCTGGGAAGAAGCGGTTAGTTCAAATGGAGAGAGCGCCCTCCGGTTAAGGTCGTGTTGTTTGGAAGGAAGGAGGAAATCGTGCCCTTCATCTAAAGAAGGAGGCGCACGGCGTAGCTTGAAGAGGAGGGTCTCGTATCGAATAAAGGAAAGAGCGCAACTGAAGGGGAAAAAGTCTTGTGAAACACCGAAGGCGCTGTTTGTAGAAAATAAAAAGAAACATGGAGGGTTGCAAAGGATGGGGGAGAGGCAGCTTCCGAAAGGAAGCCGCCTGCCAACTGCGAGAAAGGGGGGGTCTCAGCTTTCCGCAACTCGAATAGGGGGAGTGAACCGTTTCCGAAAAAGATATTGTCAAGGACGGTTCCGCCAAATCTGAAAGAGACAAAAAGAAGAAATACTTCGCACTAAAAAAAGAACGCGCAGCGAAATAGAAATGAAGGGGGGTCTCCTAAGCGTGCAGTATCGAAAGCGGGACCGGGGGAAAACAGGGGGAAGCTACGGAGAGACCGAGACGCAGCAGCAAGAAAACTTATTCTGTAGGGTACAAAAATAATACAAGGCAAGGGGACGAAAAAGGGAAAAAAAAACAGCGCGGATTCAGACATGAGAAGTGGGAAGGAGGGGAAGTCAGAAAAAAAAGAAAAAATCCAAGCGAGATGCTTCTGTCCACCTGAGAAGACCACCATCACATGCTCATAGAGAAAAAGTTAATCCCATTCGGAAATGGGGGAAAGAAGGAGAATGCAAAAGAGGAAGATGAAAGTCGAGGAACCAAACTCAGCAGAAAAGAAATCTCTTACATGCAAAAAAGGGGGAAGTCCCAAAAAGGCGAAGGGGCCAAAGTCAGCATTCCCCTCATGAGGCTCCTCGTGAAACATAGCCTCCTTTGCGAGGCCACCAGAAGCGGAAGATCTCCTAAAGCTCGGGTAAAGAGGGCGCATTGAAGGCGGGATAAGGGGGTGGTTTTTGCAGTGTTAACAGCACTTTCTCTTAATCGACACAGGAACGTAGATTTCGACATTACAAAGAGGACTCTGGGCGACTGGGCAAAGGGAAAGTGGAAAAACAAGTATTTCAAAGGGGGATGGAATTCTTGATATATCGCGCGCAACTTCGGGAAGAGGCTTTCATAGACAAAGAGGGGGGAAGTCAAAATTTCACGTGAAGGGGGCCCCGGCTGTCCCTTGAAACCTGCCCAGCGAGGTATTCTTTTCTTCTTCCGGGAATGAAAAAGAAAAGGCAAGAAAAATGAGGGGGGGGCGGGAACTTACCCTTTCTTGCTAGGGGGGGGAAACGCTTTTTCTTGGTGAACGTAGTGGCGAGAGGAAGGGTCAAAGTGTCATGCCAGAAAATAAGAGCTTCCGTTGGAACCGGAAAAGTTCTCCTTCGTTCGCGAAAGCTCCCGTTCTTGGACCCCAGAGAAAGGAAAGGAAATGGCCATCAGGAAGAGAGGTAGGAGAAAATAAGAGAAGGAGAAAAGCCGGGTCCCCCGAATTCTAGGACCAGCCCTTGAGCGGGGACGCACAAGGGGAAAGCGGGGTGGAGGAAGAGACGTAAACGCGCCCTACTAGGAAGTACGCTGAATTTAGGGGAGGACCCTCGTACAACACATTTGAGAGAGACCAAAAAGAAAGATTCCATTCCCCGCCGAAAGGGAGAAAAAAAAACTGCATAAATTAGAAAGCGGAGGACATTTAGAAAAAGAGAAAAGGGGAAAAGCAATAAGATGAAGGACATCCTGGCAAAAAAAAAGGAAGGTAATTTTCGCCAAAAGAGAGATTATGGAAAAAAAAAGAACGAGCTATAGAAAGAAGAATACCCTAATCCAGGTACGAAGGTGTATGAAAATCGTGCACATTCGAAAACAAAGGAGGTGAAGAACCAAATGGGAGAGAAGGAAAGCTTACGAGAAATGGAGTTTCCCCGAGTTGAAAAAAGAAAAAAACACCTCTTAGAGGGAAGTGGAATGGTCGCTGCCTCATTAATCAGCTTGTTTCTGGGGGGAGGCCTCTCAAAATGAAGACTGGAGGGGGAGTCCCATCCACTTAGAAATTTTTCATTAGAGAAAATTTGGGGAAAGTTGAACCTGAGGACGAAGTATTACTCAATACCAACAAAGAGGGGGGTGTGGGTTCCTCCCTGAAAGAAAAGATGGGCCCTGCGGAGAAGGGAGAAAGATGAAGGAGGGGAAATTTTCTTTGAAAGGGGGTTGACAGCAGGAGCCTTGAGGGGGGAAAGGGATGACAATTGTTGAAGGGAAAATAAGTCTCTCCTTATTGAATTCTCCTCCCTCACTGAAGAAACAGTCTCCCAGAAAATCATCTGGAACAGGAAGAAAGGGGCTTTTTGTACTCTCTAGTTGTGAATCTACCTATTCGCGAGAAAGAAGACTTCTTCTCGGGGAAGGGGGAAGGGAGGAACAAAAACGTATATTGGTGCCGACGTTCCCGCGGCTTCGGAAAAGAGAAGAGATTTTTGTTCAAAAGAGGGACGCGACCTCGTGGGTGGGTGAAGCGAATTCTTTCTGGGGAGAACGGTTTTGGGAAAGGTTTGGCGGGGAGAGGCGGCGCACTGGAATGGGTGCGTTCCGAGTTTCTTGCGGAAAGCTTGAAGCGGAGAAAAGGAGAAGAAACAGGTGCAGAAAAAAGGCAAAAAGAACCGCAGGAAATGTGCAAAGGCGCGGCCCCGCCCTTGACCAACATCGGGTCCTATCTACGGAAGAGGGGAAAAAAAGCCAAGGAAAAGTCATGGTTATAGGGGGCTAGACTCGACGCAAGGGTCGCAGAAAAGAAAACCCGAGGGAGAAAGTATTATCCGTCTCGATCACGTTCCTCTACAGACTGCGAGGGTGAACAGTAAGAAGAAGAGGAGAAGGAATGGGAAAAACTCAAAGGAAGACCATTAGAGAACAATTTCTCTAAACATTCATTTCGGGATACCGATAAAAAAAACGGGAAGGAATCACCGCACAAAGATTCCTCGAAACCCGAAAGAGGTACGCCGAAATGAGTAAAAAAGAAAATAAGGGAGGAGACAGAAAAAAAGAAGAGGAAGAAAAATCCTTCGGGGGGGACCTCGCCCGCAAAGGGAATCAACGTGCAGTCAAAATGGAGAAAAAGGAAAAAGAGCTGAAAGAAAGGCCAGGAAAGGCCCCTATAAACTCTCTCATCCTGGAAAAAAAGGGGGGCCCAGTGCCGAAGCGAGTCGAGGACGAGAAGAGGCGGAGCAATCGAGGTGCGCTCTGCATATTTTATCTTCCGAAAAACTTCACTTCTAAGGACTGTATCCGGGGAAAGTCGGTATAGAAGCATAACAAAGCGGGAAAGAAAAGGGAGAACGGTTTAGAGGGTGGGTACTGAAAAATAAAGAACATTTGCCTGCATACGATACTCCGAAACATCTCACTGGACTGTCATTGCATGAGAAGGGAAAACGATCGCATTGGGGATGGGGGGGAAAAAGGAGGGGGCGACGTCCGGTTGAAAATTATCAGAAGTGAAGGAAAATTCACCGCGAAGTTCATTGCCTATGGGAACTCACAGGAAGATAATCTGCCACAAGGAAGGAACTTCGGAGGGGGAATAAGAAGAAAGAGAGAAATCATAAGGACAAAAACCAACGAGAAAGAAAAATCTGCCGCCAAAATCCAATTCGATAAAGACCTCGTCATGCAATTACAGCCCAGTGAGCGGAGAAAAAGGAACCATGTTCTGTTTCGGAAAAAGAAGGACGATGGGGGAAAGCGAGGGAAAATCCTGTTTGTTCGGGGGTCTGGCGATAAAGGAAAAGAATTCCGAACGAGCCTGCGGAGAAAAAAAGGATCGGAAAGGAGGGGAGGGAAAAATATTGCGAGCGCAAAGACGGAAATTGCGCCTGGAGCTAAAAAAGAGAAGAGTGCCTGTCCACAGGAGGGGGAGGGGATAGAGGGAAAATCTCAGCCCGGAACTGGTTGGGGTCGGGACCCGGCAGCAACGTTGAAGGTATGGAGGGTCGAGGGAAAAAAACGGACTGGGCAGAGAAATCTGAAAAAGGGGAAGTCCGGATTAGTGTAACTTGCAAAGGGCCAGAATTTCGGAACAACAGAGGGGGAAAACACGGGTTATGACGATGTCCTTTGATGTTAACGTTGAAAGGGGGGAAAGCGGCGCGAATTGCAAAAGGGGCGATTTTCGGAGGAACGTTTTTGGAGCTGCAATGTGTTTCCATGCACCGAAGAGGGAAGGGGGAAGTTGAACAAGAAGCCAGCTCAGAGGTCCGTGAGTGTTGATAATACTTGCCCTTCAGGAGAGAGGGGCTGCTAAGAGGAGAGGGCGGCGAAAAGGCAACTCACCCTGACCTGGTTACTGAAAGGGGGCGTGGAGAGGCAAAGTCCCGAGGCCGGCAAAGGGGAAAAACGATGCATGTGTGCAAAGGGAAAGGCGGGAGTCGATACTTGGGAAGGTGTTCTTCGTGGGGGATGCCACCTTGCCAATCTGCGGATTTTGAAACTGGAAGAGGGGGGAAAAAAAGGGCCTGAAGGACCAGGCGCGAAAACTTTAAAAAAAAGCCAGAAACTTCGACTAAGAGCTGCAGGAAGTCGTTTCGTCGCGTGGGGATCTAGGAAGAAAGAGTGAGACGTCTGTGAGTGAAAAAAATATACGTCGGCAGGTTAGGAAAAGCAGCAGGAAAAATGCCTATGAAAGATGTCGGGGAAAGACAGAATTGGTCAGGGAAACGGAAAGAGGAAGAAGCTAATGCTACTAGAAAGAGATATTCTTCTTGAAGATTAATTCCTTCGGTATCCTTATCAAGATAGAAAGGAACATTCTCAACTTGCCGCACAATGCAAGAGAAAAAAGAAAGGTCAGACGTTATTCAAAAAGGAGGATCTTCCTTCCTCCTCACATCCTGAAGAGAGATCTGAAGGCAGTCAGAAGGAAGAAACCCTTCCAAAAAATAAGCCCATCATTCTAGTCGATGGGACCTCCTTGTTCAACGAAAGAGGGAATCAAAGAACCAGAGCCAAAAATTTCTTTTCCAACCGGAAGTAAGATAACTTTGCTTTCTGGGGGGGGGGGGTTTCAACTAAAGAGGGGAAAAAAGGAAGAAACAAGAGTATGATGTCGGCTTTAACCTAATTCAGGTTCTACTGTGGGAAAAAAGGAATACAACCTTATATTCCCGTCCCTTGATTGAGAGGATTGTATAGACTCAAGGAGGGGGGGTTCTTTCCTGTCGAAAAAAAAGGGGGTTTTTTGCCCCGGCCGTCAAGGAAAAGTGGGGCCTTTGTCGCCGTAAGAAAAAAAAGGCAATAAGGCCTAAGTTCGAAGAGGAGTTTCGCTTGGGACTGGAGAGGTCCCTGGGTCTGGGCGAGGAACCTTAGGTTCTGCAAGTCCCGTTAATGCGCGTCGGGGAAAGTGCCGGGAAAAAAACTCGTTTTCCTCTTCGGGTTCCTCGGAAAAACAAGGCCTTTGAAGGGTGACTAGGTTGGAATCTAAGAAGGAAAAGAGAGATATTCCAACCGGAAAAATCCTTCGTTAGCCAAAGAAGCGACCGAATAGTAAATCGAGTTTTTAAAAAGGAGGGAGTCCAGGAAGCTTTATTATTACCCGGTAATTGCCCAGAAAGAAAAGGACCCGCTCAAAGGGAAAGCCCAGACCAGAAATGGGGGTTCAGCCCATCCTACATGGTCAGAAAAGATTTCATGGATGCTGATTGGGGGAGTCAACTTAACGGAAAAATGTTCAAGGGATCAAGGAGGAAAGCAAAGTCGTAGAAAGTGGAAGATATGAAATCTCTCGGGGATCAATCATTTTCCAATAACGAAGAAGGAAAGTTTGGATAAACACAAGGCGGGCAAAGAAAAGGCCGAATGATCGAAAATAATGTCGCTTATACGAAAAAACCTCTTTATTTGCACAAAAAAAAGAGGAAGGAGCCGCGATTCAGGAGAAGGGGACTTTTAATGGTCTATGAAGGGGCTTCTTTTTGGCGGAAGGTAATCCTTTCGTTGACCCAGAAAGAACTACATGGGGCAGGGGTTTTGGCCGTGGGAAAAGGGTGCGGACTGCAGAAAAAAACAACAAAGCAGAAGTGCGGAGGGAAAGAACTAAATAGGAACGTGCGGAGGGCACCATGTTGCTTCCCGTTTTCGCAAGGCTCTGTGGGAGCCGATATTCTTGTTTCAGAAAAAAAGGGAAGGAAAGAAGAAAGGACGCAAGAAAAAGGCTCCTGTCGGCATTCTCCTCAAAACTTCATCTTCCTCCGAAAAGTTCTGCAAAAGCAAAGAGAGTGGGGGGAGGATTGGTCAAATCACCTATTCAGCAGGTCGGGAAGGGGGTATGGCTCTAACCAATGAGTCGAAAGGTAACTCAACCTACGGACAGGGATTCGATCAAAGGGGTACAAAGATGGGGGAAGATTCAAACGGATTTGAAAATTGAGTCGAAGTATTAGGAAAAGGGCCGCTTTTTGGAACATCAATTCGAAAGGTCACTCCGCTGGACATCTGCGAAAAAAAACTCCGAATGTGAGGTCAAGGTGGCAGGTCTAAACATGGTGATCTACTCTGGGAAAACCAAATTCATTTCAGGTGGGCAGTAACCGTCTACAAAAAGATTTGCCGGGGGTGTTTCACAAACATTCGAAAGTCTTGAAGGTTTGAGAGGCGACGCGATCACCCTCTGAGTGCGAGAATCAGGCTGAATAGTTTTCCGCTCGAGGGGAACTCACGATCCTCTAACAAAGCAATGGGAAAGACGCAGACGAGGAAGCTCGGGGCCTGGGGGAGTCCTCCAGGCGCAGAAAAAACGAAACCTGCTTCATCAGATGGGGGGAAGCCCAGCTCAAACAAAAAAGACCGTTTCACATTAATCACAGGAAAAATATCTCCTCGAAACACCGAGATCGAATAGGCCGCGGAGAAGGAGGCCAGCGCACAGAATATGATCGAAGAAGGTGGGGGGGACCTCGCCCGGGGATCCCTACTTCAGAAAGGCACCGACCCAAAAAAAGGGGCCTTTACTGCTGAGCAAAAAGGTCCCGATCGAAAAAACAACGACCCCGCACTGGACCAGGAATTTTCGTAGAGGAAAATCAATCGCAACCAAACTCAGAACGCAATTGTGATCGTCCATCAGAAAGAAAAAAAGATTCACTGCGAAGGACTGTCAAAGGAGTTGAAGAGGGGTATCGCAGAAAGGAATTTTCAGCGCTGCAACGGAGGGGGAGGATCGACTAGGACTACTGGCAGAAAGAAACATCTGAGCATCTCACTGGACTTTCATTGGGGAAGAACGCAGGGATTGAACGGCATTGATTGGAAACGAGGGGAAAAGGGGGGTTGGGTCTTCATTCTCGCTCAGGAAAAGGAAAAGTGGCGAATTCCACCGCTAATGATTCCATGTCCTTTAAAAAAAAAGAGGAAATGATCTATGATAATAGAAGGGGTCCCATTGAAAGATCCGCATCCTTCAAGAAACAAAAACCCACTAGTACGACTGCAAGCAAAAAAAAACCACATTCTGATCCGTTGAAGAAGGGCCTGAGCTGGCTCGAGCAGGCAGCTGTATTAGGCGCACATTGTAGAAAAGCCCAGAGGAAAGTAGCCATCTCTGACAACTTTTTGGATCTGCGATACCAAGCTCCTGCGAGACAAGGAAAAATCTGGAGCAGGGGGCATCAAAATAGGGCGAAGGGGGTTGGCGATTAGGCGCTTCTTCGCCGAAAGAGAACCAAGTGTCTTCGGTTTTTGCAAAAAGAGGAATTTAATGGAAGGGGGGAAAAAAGAGGTATTTAATGGGCAACGTGAGGGGTGGGGTCGGGATGGAGAAAAAGGTCACGTTGAAGAGTTTTTGCGGGAAAAGGAAGACTGCTGGAGGCTAAATTTCCGGTGAGGAGGCCAGAAAGTTCGTCGTATGGGAGGGGGGACGAGGAGATCGCCGGCAGGGAAAGTCCTGTGAACGGTTGAGCAGGGGGGTGGGAGACTTTCCGACCTGAGGGGGGAAAGGGGCGGGTTGGGGAGGCGCGCCGATGGAAAAAGAAAACCTGTTCCACTTGCTTGAGCAAGCTCGACGTGTGGGTGAGAACGAGCCGAAAGGAAAGAAAAACAGCGAGTACGGCGCGTCGCAAGACTGAAGGCATCTTCTTCTCTTTCGAAAATCGTCACTTGCCTGGGTCCGAACGGGGGGGAGCCTATATATCAAAGTCTAGGAAGTTGCTGTGACTGAAAAAAAGGTAATTGACGTGTAGAAAGGGGGGGCTACAAAGTGCCTGCCCGCTTCTCGAGCCGCAATCCACTCTTAATCCGGCGTGCGAACCGATATTGGGGAACTCAAAACGGAAAGCAAGAAAAAAGGAAGAGCTGCGCGCGACAAACGCGCAGCGAAAATGTTTACAACCTCTTTTTTAAAAAAAAATCTTTACCGGGGCAAAAGGCCGAAACGATATACGAGAGAAAAACCAGCATTCCTACCGAGGGTCTGTTAATTAAACAATAGATATAGAACAATCCGTCAAAGTTGAGCGTATCATATCAGGAAGTTCTGATCTAAAGGGAGGAACAAGCTATCTGCTTCGGTGTAAAGAATGCTTTTAAACAAGATAGAAGAGGACGAAGGGAATGCGAAACAGGGGGAGGTGAATTTGTCCGAAACCAGTAAAAAAAGGAAGCAATCGTGATCTGAAGGGGAACGACTGAAGGGGCTTGCGTCAAAAAAACAAATTTCCCAGAAAAGGCGACCACGGCAAAAAAAACCGCATGAAAAGTTTCGACTCAGAAAGGGAAAAAAGGATAATAATCATTTGAGGACCCTAGCAAAAAAAAATCATTCGTGTCAACCTAATGGCGCAGGTAAGGGAGGGTAGTGCGGTGTTGGGGGGAAGACCATTTCTTTCGTAAAGAAAAATTATATTTTCGATCATTTCGGCAATGCTCTGGGTCGACGAAGATGTACACGTATATGAAAAGGGGAGGCGTATTGGGGAGGCGCCCTTCGGAGAGCAGGAGAGTGTTCTGGCCGTCCAAAAGAAAGGGACTGTTGTTTGGGAACCCCCGGATCCCTCGCCATGTTTCCCTTTTTGAGTTCACTGGGTCGCATGGAAAGAAAACAGAATTATATGCATGGGGGGAAAAGGGGCTGGGAACTGGGAAGGGAACGGTCCTGGGTCATGGGCTCACGGGCCAGGGTGCTCAATTAAGACAGGTTTAATTTTTAAAAGGGGCGGCGTCCTGTGGAACCTCAGCCTCTTTAAAAAAAAAAAAAGAAACCAGCACGGGCTGGGACCGGGGGGAGGGAAAAGGC
>Ga0179593_1268928_pt1 | contig 10265 bp, 15 predicted proteins | sample CZODoug2_1_08_16_FD_185931 | JGI IMG/M metagenome (GOLD analysis project Ga0179593, IMG submission 185931) | Vadose zone soil fungal communities from Angelo Coast Range Reserve, California, USA - CZODoug2_1_08_16fungal (PacBio error correction) | ecosystem: Environmental > Terrestrial > Soil >...
AGGAGAAGGCCCCTTTCCGCAACGCGCACGCCTTGACACTAAGGCAAAAGCCACGAGTCGGATTACAAAAAACGACAGGGGTACAGGCCACCAATAGATCGAGGGCCAAAATAACGGGATAGGGAAAGGAGAAATGTATTCCCTGAGGAAAAAACTTAGGGAACCGCAGCGAGTTTGCAAACCCAGGACCCTAAAAACAACCAAAAAGAACTCAAACAGCCAAAGGCTGCCATTAATATCACATCAACTCCACGGACATATGGGTCCGGGAAGAGGTAGGCGGACCCAGACCGCATAACACATCTGGGACAACCTGAAAGGTGACGACTAATGGACTGTCAAAGAGGGAGGAGCGAGGTATTTGGGTCCGACACCCCCGGGGAAAATCGATGGACTACCAAAAAATCCCACGAAAAAAAGGACCACGGCCCAGTCCTGCTTGGGGGAAGCAAAGCGATCACAGGGAGAAAGACAGCCAAAACCGCTTACTTTAAATTGAAAAGGGGGGGGGAAATCCTAAACGGTCCAGCCAGACGGACAAGAGGGGGCAATCAAAGGCATGGAAAAAGGAAGGGGGAGGCAAGAAAAAAAATGAAAAAAAAGAGGGTCTGTGAGGAATGCGGAAAAAGCGGCGCTTCCCCAGGGGGGGGGAAAACAAAACCCGTGACCCAATGAAACAATCCCTTTGAAAAAAAGAAGTCATCTCAGGGAGAGAAGTAAGCGATGGGTCGGGAAGCTATCCACAAAAAGGGGAAAAAGTGGTCAAAACGCCGAAAAAAAAAAAGAGAAAAAAACGATCTGTGCCATCTCTAACATGGAGCGCGGAGGGGAAATTATTGAGACGGGAGATCCCAAAAGTGAGCACCAAAGAGTATACTCCTTAAAAACGAAGAAAAAAAAAACCAAGAATCTTGAGCTGTTGATGTGTTATAGGGGTCTGCTGCGGGTTGTGGAGACACGGAGGGGCTGCAAAAAAAAGGTGGGTCTCCGGTGGGACAGATACCCGGAAAGAGAAAAACAATGCAAGTGCCTGGTAAAAAAAAAGGTCGGGAGCATAAATCCGCACATGGGGAAACATGGATCACGGTAGACAGGGGGGGAAAAAAAAAAAAAAAGGTGTGTCAAAAAAAAAAAAAGTCTGGTACGGGGGAGGCAGCCACAAGAAAAGCCCACGTCAAAAACTCAAAAAAAACTAGAATTGGGCAGGGGTCTACTCAAACTTGAACCCGTGGGGGGGGCACAGTAAATATTACAAACGGGGGGGGGTCGAAAGAAAAAGAATCAACCCGAAGGAGTACACCCCACTCCCAAAAAAAAGAAGGCAGAAAAAAATTCCCCGGTCAAGAAGACCACAAGACAAAACATGACATTAAACGATCATAACCGCGGAAAAATCAAAAAAAAAGCAAGAGAGCACAGTGGGTCAGCAAAATTGGCGCAACTCCAAGGCACGCAAAGCGGAGTCACGACAAAGAAAAAAAACGAGTAAAAACATAATGGTCAAAAGGCCCCAATTTCATTAAAACCACCAGAAAGATGCACCCAAACAGCAATTGATCAATTCAACCTGACAATCTATATTTGTTATGGAAAAAAAAAGCAGCGGAGAGGGTAACTCAGCCTGAGGCCGACAAAAAACAGCCACTTGGTATACACTCTGGCAAAAATATACTAGTACACTTAGGTGTGAGGAAGTCCATTGTGAAAAGGAGGAAAAAACGAAACAAAAATGCCGTCCGCGAAAAACCAAGACACAAAAGTACAGGGGGAAAAGGAACCACTAATCAAAGTGGGAATTCAGAGTCCACAAACGCATAGAGCGGAAAATACCCACAAAGGTCATTACCACTATCATCACGAAGGGGAAAGTGCTTCACCCATTTAACAGTAAAGTACCCCATAAAGACACAAGAACAAAGCAAGACAAAAACGGCCCCCGCTCCTTATAAACGGGAAAGGCCAATTTCTGTACAAGTATCGGAGGCAGGGGCTTGTCGGGGGGTGCTGTGATAAAAAATGGGGTGGGGGAATCCTAAGAGACTCCAAAAACATTCCTAGGTTAAAAAAAGATTGTAGAAGGTTCTTTATAATGGCTGGCACACGATCAAATGGGGGTAGCACATCATAAATGAAAATTGAAAAAAAAACCACAAATCCTGGAATACTCCAATTGCCATTATGAGGGCACTGAGGAAAGCAAATAATGGGTGAAACAGTCTAAAATTAAAAACAATGAAGTTAGAAAAAACTTGGCCCTCGAGGTGACCAAAAAGACAAAAGACGCCAAAAAGAAAGAAACAGAAACGACACACAATAAACTAAAAACAGAAGGGAACGGAAAATCCCAACACCCACCATAAAAGGCCCAGTTTTAAGCTAACAGAAGGGCAAAACCACCGGTTCAACGACCCAAAGATTGGGGGTACAATCCCAAAAAAAGGAATAAGTCAGAGGGAGCGTTAGAACCAAATAATGGCTAGGTCTTCTGAAGAAAATAACCTTCAGGCAGTTCAACGCAAACCCAATTCTCTCGGGCTCACCACCCAGCAAGCTCGCGCCGAAAGAAAGAGAACCCAAAAGACTCACTCACCAGTACACCACCAGCCCGAACCACGCACCCAGGAAACATAGGTTGCCAAAAAATCAACACAAGCGTACGGGATTATAATCAATACCTCAAAAACAAGGAGGGGAAAAGAAAATAAGAAGCACCATGACAATGACATACGCGGGCTGGACCACTGTAGAAGCTGTTTTGCTTCGAAAAAAGGAACGGGAAAAAGAAGGGGGGGAGGTCTTTAGTGTGGAAAGTCGCGGTGATACTAGACGTCGGGTAAGGGAAGTGAGCAAACGAAGTTTCAGCAAAGAGTGGGACAAACCAGGAGGGGAAAAAAAACCATGAAAGTGATTCCTTTGCGGCCAAATTTGAAGGGCCACAGGTCGTCCCAGGGGGAAACGGAGGGAAAGGAATAACAGGGAGGGCGGGGGTCCCGCCTCGGAACACGAGAAACACAAATGCCAAGCCATGAACCAGGAAGTATGTGGTCAGCCAACTTTGAAAGAGAGAAAAGAAACACAGACGCCTCCCATCAAAAGGAAGGGGACAGTAACTGACTACAGAAGGTAGGGTCGGGACGTGGAGGGGCAAAAAAAAGTTCGCCTTCACTAAATAAGAGGGAAAATAAAAAAGAAACACCCGTCTTACAGCACCCAACTGTAACCGTTGAGTAGGGGGAAAGGGGAACCGGGTGCCTGGTGTCCCTCAATGAGAAAGAACACAAAGCAAACCGGGGAAAGAAGTAAATAGGGGGGAAGAGGGAACACTCAAGAGAAAAAAACTCATTAAGAAAATAGTTCACCTTCACTTGTGGGGAAAGAAGCTAATCCTATAATTAAGGCTTGAAATAAGGTGAAAGCCGCGGGAAGGGGGAAACTCCTTACGGGAAAGAAAAACAAGGCGAGTGGAAACATTATCAAAAAAAAGAAAAAAATGGGCCTTTCGTTAAGGTGGGGGGTAAAAGACATTGGGAGAGAACAGGTAAGTAGAATAATTCAACAATGGGGGCCAAAGGTGAGCCGTAAAGAAGCACCAGGGGGTAAAGGGGATTAAAGGGGGGAAAGGGATCAACGAATCCGGGGAATTGAGAGCTATTACGTGAAAAAAGGGGATACAAACTGGCTGACCCACCACAGTGGAAAGAAAAAAGAGGGACAATACTAGGACAAAAAAAACACCACCAACTGAATACACCAACAATACGCCAGGACATAGAGAAACCCCCCACACAAAGCCACGTAGTCAAAGAGTTTAATGTAATGAGGGGGGAAGAGATTTACCCCCCAAAAAGGGAGGGGGAAAGACTAAGATTGGGCAAAAATGAACAAAGTTCTCCTACACAGGAGAAGGGGGGAGAAAAAAAGGAAAGCGTAGGTTTGCCGAAAAAACGCATAAAAAGACCAAAACGTACGAAAAGTTTTACTTGACAGGGGGGGGGCAGCACCGAAGAGGGGCAAGAGGAAAAAAAAGACAAAAAAAAAAGGGACGAGCGACTAAAAAGGGGGGGTACTACGATATTTGAATGGAACTCAGGAGGAGATCCAGGTATACTTTTAGGAAAGAAAGGGGAACGAAAGGAGGAGTCCAATGGGGGAAAAAAAAGTCCATCCGGAAAAAACTGAAGGGTCCACTGATGAGGGGGTAGCTTCACTACAGACGAATGCCAGGGAAGGGAGTGATAAGTGAAGGGTGAAAAGAGCAACCGGGAAATTGGTGTTTTTTTAACATGAATGAACACAAGGTTGGCTTAACGGGAAAGGGGAGGGACGGCACGAAAAAGGACAGTATTACCTAACTAGGAAGTGAAGAATCAAAATAGGGAAGTGTGCCATTAACACGGGCAGGGCTCATTTCCCAAAAAGGAAAACAGTGGAAAAAAACAAAGGAGGAGGGGGACCGGGGGATGCGGGTATGAATTCGAGTGGACGGGAGCTACACAAAAAAAAAAGAAAAGGAAAAGGGAACAAAGAAAGGAAAGGAGGGAAGGCATAATTCGGAATTCATACCTCATTGAGAGAAGAACACGACAAACTGTGTGTGATCAAAACACTGGGGAATATCTTTACACCTGGGCCAAATGACGGGGCACTTTCGTACCGGGAAAAAAAAAAACAGTACACCTTTTTATAGACAGAAGGTGAAACTTGTGCCTCACAACTTTGCGGAATCGAAAACGGTTTATGGAAGGGCAAGCGTACACTTCAAAGACAAAAAAAGAGAAGGGGTAATGGGGGGGGGAAGGAATCATGTGCTTTGGGGTACATGGGGGAAGAAGGATAAAAGGGAGGAGGACGAATGGGCAGGGAAAACCTCGTTCCTTCGGAAGGGAAGTGAAAAAAAAAGGAAAATGGGCAGAAAAAAAAACTATGTGTGAAGGGAAAAACGACGAAAAAAAACCCACAGAAGAAGAACAAGCGTGGGGGAGGTTTTCAAGAAAATGTTTGACACACTGGGTTTAGAAAAAAAAAAATCCTAATCAGGAATGCGCTAAAGGCGCAGAATGGATATATAGAACAACCTAAACCAAACCAAAAACACAAAAGAGACGGAGAGGAGGAGGTATCGGATAAGACAACCAATGGCAAAAAACCCAGAACGAAAAAACAACAAGGAATGATAAAAAAAAAACTCATAAAAAGGGGGAGAAAAAAAGCGCAGGAACACACCAAGAAAGGGGGCTTGTCCCAATATCACAAAGAAAGGCTCTATTCCAGGGGGGGGCCAGACAAGAAAAAAAAAACAACAAAAGGAAAACAAAATGGGGAAAACAACCCAAAAACAAGATGAAAAGGGGGTGTCATACCAACATTTCGTAAAAACATTCACCGCCGAAGACAACACGTTACAAAAAGAAAAAAAAAAAAAGGAAAACAACAATTGCCGGCGCTTGCGGCAAGTGACCATCAAACGGAAATCTCCTCAACCGCAACCCGCTGGAAACCAAAAAGAAAAATACCAGGGGGATCGAATGGGTGCAAAAAACCGCATAGATGAAAACTGCCCATGTGAAAAAAAAGAAGAAAAGAAGACTCCTGAAAAGAAAAAAAAGAACCCGTCGAGTTAGGGTCAAAAGAAATAAGACCGGGGGGAGGCAAAGACACCCAGCAAAGCCGGCCCTTCCCCAGCTAAACCCGACCGGTCGAGGTACAAGAAAGGGACTCAAAATTCCCAACTCCAAGGGAAAAGAGTTAAAAGGGTGGGACCTGAAGATCCATGGGAACGATAGTTTGGGTTGGATGAAAAAAAAAAAAGTTCCGAAGAAAAAGGAAAGAGTTGGGGACACCCAGCTCTAAATTATCAAACACATACCGCTGGGGGGAGCTTAACGGACGGCAACGGGACCTGAAATCAAGAGAAAAGTAATGGGGTCGAAATGGGGTTAGGGCAGGGGGTCAACACGGGGGGGGTTGGGGTCGATAACACAACCAAGTCCCACTAAACACAAAGCTCAAAGCCAGGCATACAAACCGGGAGCTTACTTACAACATTGGTCAATGATCGTACTCAAAGATCAGGAAAACTACAGGCAAAAACACACCGAAGAGGAAAAGCGACACAGTTGGGATACGGGGGGAAGAACAAACCTTCGACCACCGGCAGACGGAATGGAGGGGGGGACATAAAACAAAAATCAATACAACCAGGCAATTCAGAAAAAAGGTCCGAACAAGGGGATCCTTGCGAGAAAGGGCTCCCGTAGAAGTGGACAAACGCAAAAAAGCGCAAACGCAATCCCATGAAAAAATTGCCGGGAAGAAAGAAAAAAAGCCTAAAGCTTCCGGAAATGAAACATTTGACGAAGATGGACAAAACTGGGTCAAAGGGGGACAACCCAATCCAAAACAAAGCGACGAAAGAAATTAGCAATTTTAGGGGGGCAATAGAAGGATGGGGGGATCCTTTAAGAAAAAGTTTCTCAAACGAAAAGGTACGCAACAAAAAATAAGGGGGAGGTAGGTCCACAAACGATTTGGGCGGAAAACGATGTTCCGCCTTGAGTAGGGGGGTGGGGGGGTGGGCGAAACAAGCTTTTTTTGGGTGACATAGTGAAAGATCTGGGAAAAACTGCGATCATTAGAACAATAAAACCATTACAGAATCCTTGGGGGACAATAAAACTGAATAAACTCCAATAACTTTTTCCTGGGGGGGTTCAGTGGGTCAAAAATGAAGAGAAAAAGGAATGCGCAACAGGAGGTTGCCTAGATCCACAAATCGGGGAAAACGATCGCACAGAAAAGGAGACAAGCACCCACCAAAGGAAAACGAAATCAAAAAAACTCAGGGACACAGATGGTGAAAAAAATCGAATGCACAAAAAGGTGTGAGGGTGGTCAAAGGTGAAAAAAAAAAAGAAGGAAAACCGGCAGTCAAAACGGAAAAAAGTAAAACGAAAAAATACCGGGGGGGGGAAACCAATAGAAACAGTATAAAAAATTCAAAAAAAACCAGCAGCGGTATCCCAAACCAAAGGGGCAATAAAACAAAACGTATCACAAAAGGGGGTGAAAACTGCAAAAGGGGACAAACACCAAAAATACAACGTGTTTTACATCTGGGGGAGGATACCGAACATAATCCCACGAATAAGGGAAAAAAAACAATCATACAGCAAAGAAAAACATACAATGCAACGAAACAACAAGGACCGGAAAAAAAAGTTTAAGTAATCAAGAACGAACGTGAGGGCCTGCGAAAAAAGGAGGGGGGGGGAGTCTCAAAGAGAGCACCCGAAGGAGGGTGTCGTTGACACTTCAGCCAGGCGAGAGTGCGACACTATAATATAAGTACTATCGTGAAAGAACAAGAACAGCGACTGTCGGAGGGGCGAAAAATTCAAGGAAAGAAGGGAAAGGAGTTGAGGTCACAGTGACCGAAGGGCCAGAGACAACAGGAACCGTCTCAGGGAGTTCACCATTGGGAGGTTGGGATGGGCTACAGTCGTAAAACCCAGAAAGAAAAGACAAAAGACAAAAAACAAAAAGAAAATCATTTAAACGGAACAAAACAAGCAAACCTCAAAATTGAGTGCAAAGGGAAAGGAAAGGGTATCCAGGCCTAGGGGGGGGGAGTTAAAAACGCCGCAGAGCCGAAAACAGCGATGAGACGAGCAGAGGACGCGCCCACACGGCCGTCGACTGTGGCCACTCGGAGGGGCTAACGTCGCTAGCATCAAGGATGAGGAATAACGATGCGCCGGTTGAGGGAAAAAAAAAAAATATGGGGGGGGACAAAAACAGGGAGGCGAAGGGGATAGCAGAAGCAGATAAAAAAAAAGGAGCGGAAGGGCAAAGGGAGGAGGGGAGAAAGGGAAGGAGAAATTCCTCTCTCGAGTCAAAAGAAGCGAAAAGGGGAAAAAAAGAAATTTTTCCGGGGGGGGGGAGAAAAGTAGTAGAAAGCCATCGGAGGGGGAGGGGAACCGGTAGGAGACCGCGAAGGAGAAAACCGAGAAGAGCTAGATCGAGAGGAGGAGGCTGCAAAAGAGAGGGCGACGCCCCATAGGAATGAAAAATCAGTTAGTGAGGCCTGAAGACGACGACGATAGGATTGAAGAGAAGGGAAGAAAAAAAGCCGTGTGGGGTATTAAGGGAAAGAGGAGAGTCGGATCGATTGGCAGATTGACGAGTAAAAGGTGTCTAGGAGAAAAAAAGGGCGAAGGTTACCAAGGAAGGAGGGCAATCCTATGCACACGACTCGGGAAGGAACGGAAAAAGAAAAAGGTAAGTAGGAGGAAACGGAGGAAAAAGCTTCTCTTAGGAAGGAGAGAGAAGCGAGAGATAGGAAGTCTCGCTGCTCAAAGGCGCAATTCCCGAGAAAAAAGACGGGTCAGGCAAAAGTTGAAGCCCTGCCATTACACCTCAATGATCAAAAAAGATAAGGTCTAAACGAAAAGCGGGGGGACATACCGGCAGGGCCATGGCCTGTCCGAACTCCATTAAGGGGAACCAACGAATCCACTCACTAACTTCCGCTAGAGAACAAAGAAAAAAAATGCAGACAGACAGGGAAGAAACCTTTCTATCATCAGCAACAAACAGAAATGGAAAGGTTTTCACTCAAAAAGGATATCATGGGGGGGGTTCATCAGCTCAAAAAAACTAAAACACCCCTTAAGGGGGGGGTAGGGGTAAGAGTCTATATACTATCAACACTCCAGGGAATCAGGGTCGTTTGAAAAAACCACCATAGGGAAGGTTAAGGTTTGTGGAAGAGTGAATCGGAAAACGGCCCGTGGGAGATTAGGGGGGTTCTGACACTTGAGGCTTCTGCAGGGGGAAGGGGGGGGGGGGGGAACTAGGTGGAGGTCAAGTGGCATTGAAATGAGGGGGTGGGCCGGGGACTTTTCCGTGGAAGATACTTGAGGGGAGAACTAAAGGGGGGATGTGCGGGGGGGAGTTCCCAAATTTGGTCACAACGCGAAAGGGGGGCCTTTAGGGTTCTAAAAACCAATGTACGCGGAGGGAGAAAGAAAGATCGTCAGAGGGACTTTGGGCAATTTGGAAAAAATACATATAACTGCAAACCGGGCAAAGCGGGAATGGGAATTTTTACAAAGAAAAGAAAAAGGGGGAGGGAGGTTGGAAAAAAAAAACCGTCTCTGGGACGGAACACAATGACTCACGAAAAGGAGCAGGCTGAAAGAAAGGGGTGGAGGGGTTGTATCTTTGCAAAAAAGGATGGGGTGGTAAGGGGGGTGAAGAATACGAAAAACAACTGGGTTGAGGCCGTGGATCCGGGACGAGACTTGGAGAAAAAAGTCCGTCATTTACTGAAAGGGGGACAGTGGAAAATTAGGGGTCTGTCAAAAACGGTGGGCTTGAACCCGCGCTTTACGAAAAAAGGAAAGGGGGGGAAAAAAACTGGAACTAAAACAACCAGGAACTCAAACTCTAAAATTGTCATGTCCTGGAGTGCAAAGGGGGGGGGGAAGAAAACGTGGTCAGGAAGGACGTGGTGCGAACAAGATGGAAAAAAAAAAAAAGGTTTTTTGGGTAAAGTGTGGAGTGAATAAAAGGAAGTGCAGCCTATGAACACGGTCGCAACCTGGAAAAAGTTTTCTGATCAGGGTTTTCCTTATTGCTAAAAAAAAAGGGCGTGAAAAAAAAGGGATACAGGGGGAATATGCTGGACACGAAGGGCGAAAAAATGGGGTGAACCAATGCAAATCAGTTGGGGACGGACGGGCTCGGGCGACGAAAGAGGTAATATGTGCATCCAAGGCGAAAAGCAAAAATGTTCACAGTGAAAAAGACAAAAAGGAGCGGGGGGGGGTAAAGGGGAAAAAAAAAAAGATGAAGACCAAGAAAGTGAATGGGTTCTAGGCAGCGGGGGCGAAAAAACTGATCCCAGAACAAAGACTCTACTAATAGAAGTGTGGTCAAAGACACAAGTTACGACGTTTTCGAACTTGAAGTGAATCAACACAAAAAATATATATACTGGGGGAAAAAAAACATCCCGGGAATCATTCGGGGTAGGTTCCCCCAGGGGGGACGGGAGTCAAAAGGAGGGAGTTAAAATGTGATTTGTTCAAAAAAGAGAAAGCGTCTAAGAGAACGAAGAAAGGGCAACGAACGTGGGGGGGAGAAAGGGGGGTGGTTAAGTTTGCAAAAAAAGGAAAGCGCACATGACTTTTTGGGAACTAATGACAGCCGGGCCATTACGGGGAAAAAACACGTGTAATTGCAAGGGAAAAAAAAGACACCCG
>Ga0179593_1291122_pt1 | contig 10265 bp, 6 predicted proteins | sample CZODoug2_1_08_16_FD_185931 | JGI IMG/M metagenome (GOLD analysis project Ga0179593, IMG submission 185931) | Vadose zone soil fungal communities from Angelo Coast Range Reserve, California, USA - CZODoug2_1_08_16fungal (PacBio error correction) | ecosystem: Environmental > Terrestrial > Soil >...
CGGCTTCGGTGGACAGCCCCCCGGGCGCGGACGGATTCGCGAAGGTGCGAATATTTCTCGCGCCGCAGCCTCCAGTACTTGCCCGGCCTTTCGCCCATATCTTGATCATGGCCTCTTCGTTCCTTCCGTGTACATGTGAATTTTGAGCAAGCTGTAATTCCAAAGTGAGCGACCCCGTCCCTGTCGATCTCCACTGTTTGTCCACCGCGCGGCAGCACTTTCGCCAAAAACCTAGACATTCACCTGCCACTCACCTTCCGCTTCGCGCATGCTTCGTGAATGCTTCTCCGAAACCGGCGCGGCAAATTGAACCTCAAAGTCGGTGTCGCCTCAATCCGTATCCTCGTAAGAATTCTTGGAGGCGAGGCCCATTGAACCTATTACGCGAAGCGGTGGCCACGTAGGAACCTACCGACGACGGGTTCCCCCCCCCCAAGCGCGGTTGCGCGCCACCAGGTCGAGTTCTCCGCTGCCAGCCCCTCCGCTCCGAATGTTGCGCGGTCAGATTAGTGCCCAACACGCCGCTGGAGTGGTCCGCAGTCCCCGCCCGGGTGTTTGGCGGCTAACGGAGTTGCAGAAGAATGCGGACGGATTCCCGCGCCTGGGCGCACAGATCAGACTTCGGCGCCCATTAAAACGTCGCGAGTTTCCCTCCCTCGTGTTGCGAATGACGTAAGACACTCCTCGCGCCCGATTACTTGGCCGGTTCCATCGGACTTGGTGGACACATTTGCCATGAGATCAGAGGGCATTCCCGACTTCAGGGCATCGGCCACCGTGGGTTAACAAGGCGGGATTGAAATAGTACGCGAACTGGCAAGCCACGCTCGCGGGACCTCGCAGTAGTGGCAGGCCGACCGGCCTTCAAGGACGGGGTGATAAGATGGCCCGACTCGCGTCGGCGTGACTGTCCAACCCAATTTTTTCCTTTGCTCGATTGCGAAGAGAACCGCCGGACATGGAAGAGGCCTGGGCGGCTGAATTTTCCATCCGTCAGTTCGTGCAAGACCTTCGCGTAGTTCCCACAATGCCGACATATTCCTCACCAGGTCAGTAGGTAGGGCTCGAGTCTTTGTAGCTGGTGGCCATGCTTGTCGCCGGGGGCCCGTCGTGACCTGTGCAGCCTCAAATCGATCACTGACATATCCGCAACGACACTCGTCCCCCACACGTTGGGTGCGCTCCCGCCCACTCATGTGCTAATGCGCCGACCCAATGAAAGGGCTTATATCGGCTGGGGTTGGTGTAGGGCTCTTCGAGATCGTTGCAGAAACCACTCGTATTTTGTATTCGGTGCAAATGCTTCGAACTTAACTCGGACTGGATTGGGCCGGGTTTTGTACGAACATTGCTGGTGCGAGGTTGTGATACTTGAGTTCAAACGCTCTCAAGGCTTGTGCTCAGGGGAATTTGGCCGGAGGAACGTGGACGTCCACCCTCAACAAGCGACTTTCAGTCCCGGTCCTCGGCCAGCCCTTGCAGGCCAACCGCCAAGGCTCCTGATCCAACTACTACACATCGAACCGATTGATCTGTTTTAATGTCGCCCCACTGGGCCCGCCTAGCATTATAAAGAACAGACTAATCATTCTTCAGGTTCAAGCGGATGCCTTCCGGATGCGGGCACCCGGTGGTAAAGCATCGAATATTCGTCGTCGGTCCCCACCCCAACCTCAACGCAGCCGGTCCGACCGATTAAATAGCCCCACGACCATCCTTTCAATTCTCGAAGTGATCGCGGGAGTTGCGCGTGGATCGCTGCCCGGTCATCGTGCGGCGGTTGAAGAATCGCGTCGCTCCACGACTTCGCCGAGTTTCCAGTCGCGCAGAGAAGTTCACAACGTTCAATCTTGTTGCCTCGTGTCCAGCGGACTTAAAGGTCGAGCAAAGCGCCTTCTCCGACTCAGCATCAGGGGCGCGCCGATTCGAGCCGCCACGAAGTAATTGGTCGATTTTCCATGTCCTCCACCAGTGAAGTAAGCAGGTCAATCAACCGGTTCACTTGGGCTTCGGTTTGAAGCCGTACAAGGCGCGTGGACAGGAATGATGAGAGTCCATTCTGTGAGCATTGAGGACCGCCGGCGACCAGTTCGCCGCCAACCTTCTCGGCGGGCATCCTAAGGCCCCTCCGGGCCCCGACAAGTGCTTGTAATCGTATGCGCCTCGGCAAACTGGTGCACCCGCGAGCGCGGCGCCCAGAGCCCCCGAGAACTCTTTGGAAATTTTCCCGACGCGGGAAAGAACGGATTGGAAGCGGCTCATCGGGATGATTTGGCAGCTCTGTCATATCCCCATCCCTCCGTTCAATGTCGGCTCCACGGAGCGGGCCCCTTTACTGGCTACTGTCGCGCACCACGCCTGCGACGACACTGTGTTTAGGCTTTTACTCCAATGTCCCTGAGTCTCGGGACGGCACGCCATTAGGGACTTGATGCGAGGTAGTCGTCATCCGCGAGAATGCGCGATGATCAGCCCGGCGGAGGGCGGACGAAGCGGATTGATCGAGCCCTGGATTTTTGTGTAGCTACCGTTCCGTCAACCGATCAACATGCTGCGTCCTCGACGGGATATCGACCCGGTTGATGGCCGCCTTTGATTCGGATTGGGGAACGCAGCCGTCCCCTCCCATGTTGATTCGGCCTGACGAACGGTAGCCTACAAATCCAGGGCCTCGATCACTCACGCTCGAACTCCGCGCTGATCATCGCGACTCGCAATTGACCGACTACCGCGGACACAAGCCTACTGGCGTAAACCGCCCCGAGATCAGGACATGGGGGAGAAGCCCTGAACACGTGCTCGTCGCTCGCGCGGGTCTGTTGCGCGACAGTAGCCGTAGGGGCCATCTCAGTGGAGCCGACATTTGAACGAGGGAGTGAAAGAGATCTGCAATCATCACGACTGAGGCCGCTCCAATCCGTTCTTCACGCGTCGGTAAAGCTTCCAAAGAGTTCTCGGGGCTTCCGGGCGCCCGCGCGCGGCTGGTCACAGTTTTGCGAGGCGCATCCGATTCCAAAGCCTTGTCGGGCCGGAGGGCCGTCGGATTCCGCCAGAAGTTGCGCGTCGACTGTCGCCGGCGGGCCTAATTCTCACCGAATGAGACTCTCCTCATTCGGTCCCACGCCGCATTGTTCCGCTCAACCGAAGCCCAAGTGACCGTCTTACGACCGGCTTCCACGGTGGAGACCGGAGAATCGACATACTTCGTGGGCTGCGATCGCGGCCCATCGATGCTAGTCGCGAAGCGCTTTGCTCGACCTTTCAGTCGCTTGACACGCAGGCAACAGATGAATTGTGACGTCTGCGCGACTGGGAATCCGCGAAGGTCGTGAGCGACCCGCGATTCTTCAACGACGCCGATGACCGGGCGCCGATTCCAAGCTCAACTCTTCCGCGATCACTTCGATAATTTGAAGGGTTGAGCGTGGGAAGCTTATTACTCTCGGAACCCGGCCTTGCTGAGTTTGGGTTGACCGACGACAACTATTTTCGATTGCTTTACAGAGGTGCACGCCATCCGAATGGCATCGCTGACCTGAATGATAGTCGGTTTTCTTATCATGCTAGGCCGGGGCCCAGTTGGCGACATTAAAATATCAATCGTTCGATGTTAGTAGTGGGCTCAGGAGCCTCTGGCGGTTGGGCCGCAAGCGGCTGGCCGAGGCCGTACTGAAAGTCGCCTTTGCTTGAGCTGGAACGTCCACATCCTCCGGCAACTTCACTTATCATACAAGCCTCCGTTTGAACTCAAGTATCACAACCTCGCACAGAAATTGTTCGTAAGCCCCCCCCCCGGCCCTCCAAGTCCGAGTTTCGAGATGTTTGCACCGAATACAACGACGAGTTTCGCAACGATCTTCGAAGAGCCCTACACCACCCCCACCGATAAGCCCGTTCAGTGGCTCGGGCGCCTTCGCGTGAACGGCGGGGGCGCCCAACGTGGGGGGGACGAGTGTCGTTGCGATTCAAGTAATTCGATTTAAGGCTGTCCAGTCCGACGGCCACGGAGAAAATGGCCACTCAGCTACAAAGCCTCAGCCCCTACACGACCGGGTTGAGGAATGGTCGGCATATTGTGGACAACGCCGAGGTCCGTGCCGAACTGCCGATGGAAAATTCCAGTCGCACATGCCCTCTTACCTGTCCAGGAGGTTCTCCTTCGCAATCCGGCAAGAAAATTGGGTTGAACAGTCCCGCCCACGCCGTCGCCCCTCCTCACCCGGCCTCTGAAGCCGGTCGGCCGCACTACTCGGGTCCCCTGCGCGTGGGCTGCCAGTCCGCGTTCCTATGCAAATTCCGCCTTTACAGGTGGCCGATGCCCTGAAGTCGGTAACTGAACGCTATCTCCAATGCAACTGGTCCACCAAGCCCTGATGGCACCGGCAGTAATCGGGGCGCGATGAGTTGCTTACGTCGATCGAACACGAGGGAAAACCTCGCGAAGTTTTTTTGCCGAGTCCGTGCTCCGCTGTGCGCCAGGCGCAGGAATGCCTCCGCATTTCTTCTGAACTCCGTTAGCCGCCACAACCCCGGCTGGACTGAGAAACTCCCAGCGGCGTGTTTGGACACTATCTGACCGCTGCATTCGGAAGCGGAGGTGGCAGCGGAGAACTCCGACCGTTGGCGCGCAACCGGACGTTGGGGACCCCGTCGTCCGTCGGTTTTCCTACGTGCCCCGCTTCCGTAATAGGTTTTCAATGGGCCTCGCTCCGAAGGTCTTACGAAGGATACGATTGAAGCGACCCGACGTGAGGTTCAGTTTTGGCCGCGCCGGTTTCGGAGAGCAGCTCAAGAAGCATTGCGCGACCGCATGTGCAGGTGCCTGTCTAGGTTTCGGCGAATTCTGCGCGCATGGGACAACTACTTGAGATAGCAAGGGCGTGTCGATCACTTTGGATTCCGTGCTTCAAATCCCATGTCCAACGGCGCGAACGAGAAGGCCTATCAAAGATAGGGGAAAGTGGCCGGCAGTTCTGGAGCTGCCGGGGGCGTCGAGAATATTTCCGCCCCTTCGCGAATCCGTCCGCGCCCCGGTGGCTGTCCCGACAGCCCGATCACAAGAGCTCTCAACCACACCCCGGATTATTAGGAAACCGAAGAGATCCGGCCTTTCGTGGACAGCCCCCGGGCGCTGACGGATCGCGAAGGTGCTGAATATTTCCGTCGCCGGCCAGCCTCAGTTAACGTGCCCCGCCACTTTCTCCCATATCTTTGATTCACTGGCCTCTTCGTCGCCGCCGGTGTGGACATGTGAATTTTTAAGCACTGGATGCAAGGATAGAACCACGCGCCTTGTCGATCTCCACGGTAGTGTCGCCCTCGCGGCAGAACTTCTGGCGCCCGCACCTAGAACGGCACCTGCACTGCGGCTCGCGCAATGCGTTCTTGAGAAGGCTGTCCCGATCCCGTGGCGCGGCAAAGGGAACCTCAAGTGCCGTGTCGCCGTTCAATCCGTATCCTCGAGAAATTCTTGGAGCGACGCCCATTGAACTATTTACGGAAAAGCGGGCACCTAGAAAAACCACCGACGACGGGGTCCCCCCCCAACGCGTTCGCGCCAAGTCGGAGTTTTCTCCGCTGCCACTCCGCGCCGATGGGCCGGCGGTCGATAGGGGGTCCCAACCCGCCGCTGTAGTTTAGCCGTCCCGCCGGGTGTTGGCGGCTAAAGAGTTTTCAGAGAATTCGGCACGGAGTCGGACCGCCTGGGCGCAACAGGATCACACTCGCCAAAAACTTCGCGAGTTTTCCCCGTGGTTGCGATCGACGTAGACCCTCCTCGGCGCCCCTATTTACTGCCGTGTCCATCAGGACTTGTGGCCCATTGCTTGGAGATCAGAGTGCAGTTACACGACGTCAGGGCATCGGCCCCGTGTAAAGGCGGATTGAAATAGAACCGACACCTTGCAGCCACGCTCGCAGGGACCCGTCATTATTGGCAGGCCGACCGGCTTTCAGAGGACGGTGAAAGATTGGCACGTCGCGTGGCGCGACTGTCCCAACCCAATTGTTCCTTCGACGACGATGGCGAGGAGAAACCCGACGGACCACTAAGGCCATGGGGCCGGCGGGAATTGTCCATCCGAACAGTTCGGCAAAACCTTCGCGTGTTCCACAATGCCGCACATATTCCACGCCAACCAGGTCTTAGTAGGGCTCGGAGGTCCTTGTAGCTGAGTGGGGCCATTTGCATCGGGGCCGTCGTGACGGGCAGCCTTCAAAATAGAATTCACTGAATCGTCGCAACGAACACTCGTCCCACACGTTGGTGCGCCCCGCCCGTCATCGGAATGCGCCCGAGCCAATGAAAGGGCTTATCGCTTGAGTGGTGTGGCTTCTTCGAGAATCGTTTTTGCTAGAACCACTCTTAGTTGTATTCGGGGCAAATCTCGACTCGGACTGGATGGGCCTGGTTTTTTTACGAACAATTTCCTTGGTCGGAGGTTTTGATACTTGAGTTCAACGGCGGCTTGTCTCATTGAAGTTGCCGGAGGACTGTGGACGTCCAGCCTCAAGCAGCTGACTTTCGTCCGGGCGGCCGCCCCTCGGCCAAGCCGCTTGTCAGGCCCAACCCTCCAGAGCTCCTGAGCCCACACTAATACATCGAACGATTGATCTTTATGTCCGCCCACTGGCCCCGGCCTAGCATGATAAGAAACAGACTATCATTCAGGGTTCACCGATGCCCTTCCGGATGCGTGCACTCCGGTAAGCATCGAAATAGTTGTTGTCGCTGTAGGTAAACCAAAACTCACTAACGAACATCCGGGTGTTCCGAACAAGGTTTAATAAAGCTCCCCGATCAAGCCCTTCAAATTCTCGATGTGATCCGCGAGAGTGTGGCGCTTTTGGAATTCGGCACCGGTCTCTGCGTCGCCGGTTGAAGAATCCCGGTTCCTTCACCGACCAATTCGCCGAGTTTTCCATCGCCGCAGAACGTTTCACAAGTTCCATACTTGGTGCATCTGTTTCAGCGACATTGAAAGGTCACAAAGCGCTTCCTGCGACTCCCGCAATCGATTGGCCCGCGATCGCAGCCCAACGAGTATTGTTTGTCCGTATTTCTCCGCTCCACCGCGAGAAGCAGTGATCAGACCGTTTCACTTGGGCTTCGGGTTCGCCGGGAACAATGCGCGTGTACGAATTTATGATAGTTCCTCATTCTGGTGAGCATTGGAGGACCGCCCGGCGACCCAGTCGCCGGCAACCTTCTCGGGAGGCATCCAAGGCCCTCCGGCCCGACAAGTGCTTGTGAATCGGATGCGCCTCGCACACGTGCCCCGCGAGCCGGGGCGCCCAGGAGCCCCGAAACTCTTTGGGAAGATTGCCCGACGCGTGAGACCGGAGGGAAGCTGGCTCAGTCGGTGATTTGCAGCTCTGGTCAAATTCCCTCCGTTCAAATTGTCGGCTCCACTGAGCTGGCCCCGTAACGGCTATGGCCGCGCAACTACCCGCCTGCGACTAGCACTGTGGGTTCAGGGCTTTTACTCAATGTCCCTTATTCGTCGGGACGACGCCAGTAGGCTTGATGGCCGAGTAGTTCGTCATCCGCGAGATTCGCGATATCAGCCCGCTGAGTTCGAGCGAGGATTGATTCGAGCCCTGGAATTTTGTGGCTCCCTTTCCGTCAGCCGATCAAACATGCTGCTGCGCACTGATATCTACCCGTTGATGGCCGCCTTTGATTCGATTGGAACGCAGCCGTGCCCCTACAGCATGTTGGAGTCGGCCTACGGAACGGTAGCCTACAAATCCAGGGCTCGATCAATCCGCTCTAACCCGCCTCTGAATCAATCGGCGAATCTCGCGGATGACGACTACCTCGCCCATCAAGCCTACTGGGCGTACCGACTCCCTAGAATCAGGACATTGGAGTAAAGCCCTGCACACATGTGCTCGTCGCAGCCGGGTAGTGCGCGACAGTAGCCTAAGGGGCCATCTCAGTGGAGCCGACTTGAACCAGGAGGGATCTGAAAGAGCTGCAAATCATCCCGACTGAGCCGCTTCCCATCCTTTTGACACGCGTCGGCGAATCTTCCCAAAGAGTTCTCGGGGCTCTGGGCGGCCCGCGCTGCGCGGGTGGCAACAGTTTGCCCGGAGGCGGCATCCGATTCACCAGCATGCTGGCGGGTCCCGGAGGGCCCTTCTGGATGCCGCCGACAGGTTTGCCGGCGAATGGGCGCCGTCGGTCCTCAATGCTCACCAGAATGAGACTCCGCTCTCCTTTCTGCTGTCTGTCCACCCGCAGTGTTCCCGCTCAACGAAGCCCAATTTAGACCCGTCTGATTCGACTTCTTCCTCACGGTGGATACAGGAGAAAAGGCGACAATCCTTCGTTGTGCCTGCGATCGCGGCCAATCGATCTGAGTCGCAGAAGCGCTTTGGCTGACGTTCAAGTCGCTTGACACGATGCCACCAGATGACTTGTTGAACTTCCTGCGGAGAACTGGAAAATCGGAGAAAGGTCCGTACGAACCGCGAGATATCATTCATCCGACGCAGATGACAGGGCGCACTTGAATTCCAGCGCAACTCTCCGCTATCACTTCGAGAATTTGAAGGGATGGATCGTGGAGCTTATTCTACTCTTCGGAACCCGGCCTTCCGTGGTTGGGGGTGGACCGACGACAACTATTTGATGCTTTTACCCGGAGTTCACCATGCCGGAAGGCATCGGCTAACCTGAATGATAGTCTGTTTCGGTCATCTAGGCAACGGGTCGCCAGTGGGCGACATTCAAAGATCAATCGTTCGATGTATTAGTAGTTGGCTCAGAGCCTCTGGCGGTTTTGGGGCCCTGCAAATCGTTCTGGCCGAGGCGGACTGAAATTCTCCTTGCTTGAGGCTGGGACTTTCCCACATTCCTCACGGAACTCACGAGCACAAGCCTCCGTTTAAACTCAATACAACAACCTCGTACCAAAAGTGGTCGTAAAACCCGGCCCATACAGTGCCGAATTTCGAGATTTGCACCGAATACAACTACGAGTGGTTCTGCAACGATCTCGAAGAGCCCCTACAACCACCCCAGCCGATAAGCCCCTTCTTGGCTCGGGCGCCTTCGCACTAGACGATGCCGGGGCCGCAGACCAACCGTGTTGGGAGAGTGTCCGTTTGCGATTCATTTAATTCGATTTGAAGGCGCCATCACGACGCACACGGAGAAAATGGCCACTCGAGCTACAAAGACCTTCTAGCCCTACTACGAACCTGGTTTGAGGATATGTCGGCTTTGTGGTGGACACGGCCGAAGGTCTTGCCCGCACTGCCGATGAAAATTCCACCCGCCCGATGCCTCTTACCGGTCAGGAGGTGCTCCTCTCATCGCTCAATGAAAATTGGGTTGGAAAGTCACGCCCCCGCGAGTCGGGCCCAATACTCACCCTCCTCTGAAAGGCCGGTCGGCCTGCCCTCTGCGGTCCCCTGCGAGCGTTGGCTGCCAGTCGCGTTCTTTTCAATGTCCGCCTTTACCCACGGTGGCCGATTGCCCTGCATTCGGGTAACTGCACTACTGTCTCCAATGCATGGTCCACCAATCCGGATGGACACCGGCAGTAATTCGGGCCGCGGGGTGTCTTACGTCGATCGAACACGAGGGAACGCGCGAAGTTTTTTGGCCGAGTCGTGATCCTTTGCGCCCAGGCGCAGAATCCGTCCGCTTTCTTCCTGACTCCCGTTAGCCGCCAAAACCCGGCGGGACTGGCTAACTCCCACGGCGTGTTGGGACCTATCTTACCGCGCACATTTCCGGAGCGGAGTGGCAGCGGAGAACTCTCCCCGTACACTTTTGGCGCGCAACCGCCGTTGGGGGGACCCCGTCGTCCCGGTTCCGGTTTCATACTTGGTCCCCGCTTACCGTAATAGGTTCAATGTGCCCTCGCTCCAGAATAGGTCTTAACGAGGAATACGGATTGATGAATGGCGACATACACCGTACTTGCGTTCAATTTTGCCGCGCCCGGTTTCGGAGAACTTCAAGAAAGCATTGCGCGAGTCCGCAGGGCAGGTGAATGCTTCTAAGGTTGCGTCGCACGGGCGAAGCTGTGCTTGCCCGCGCTGGGACAACTAACGTGGAGAATCGAAAAGGGCGTGGGTCGATCACTTTGGATTCCATTTGCTTCAAAGGCACATGTCCAAACGCGCTCGAACGAAGGCCATGCATCAAAGATATGGGAGAAAGTGCCGGCAGTTACTGGGCTGCCGGCCGCTGAGAAATATTCGCACCTTCGCGAATCCGTCCGCGCCCCCGGTGGGCTGTCCACGACCGC
>Ga0179593_1332364_pt1 | contig 10265 bp, 12 predicted proteins | sample CZODoug2_1_08_16_FD_185931 | JGI IMG/M metagenome (GOLD analysis project Ga0179593, IMG submission 185931) | Vadose zone soil fungal communities from Angelo Coast Range Reserve, California, USA - CZODoug2_1_08_16fungal (PacBio error correction) | ecosystem: Environmental > Terrestrial > Soil >...
ATGGAAGAATTCTGTGAATCGAACCGGCGGAAGCGGCTTCGACTTGCCAGTACAGGGGGAGACAGAAAAGAGCAAACCGCAGGAGGGGAGAAGGGCTTCAGTTGACCAAAAGGGGGGCCGCATGCGAAAGGGCGGAATTGCGCAAGAAACGGGGGGGGAAAATGAAAAAAGACTCAGAAAAGCATAATTAGGCAGGCAGAAAGAAGGAGGAAAAGGGTCCTGAGATACAGGTCAGGGGGGGGTCGAACTCGATTCATCCAAGGAATTCAAGATAATCTGTTCCGTTAACGAAATCCGCCGGGCAATTCAAGAGAAAAAAAAAAGGGGGCATATCGCTTAAAATGGAACGCGGTTATAAAATGGTCAAAAAAAAAGGGGAGCGGATTGGGAAGGTCGGTAGGGGAAGGGGGGAAGCCGGAAAATTTCCAAAAAAAGGGCGAGTTCTTCTTGTGGTAATAGTGGGAAACAGGTCTGACAGAGGTGGCAAAAATTCCTTTCAGGCAAAGATCTAGCGACTGAGAAAGAACCTGGAAAAAAAAAGCACCTGAACAAATGGAATAATACGGGAATAAAACCGATACGTTAATGTTTGACGTCGGGGTCGCAAACTGTCCGGGGTTCGAATGATGAAAAGCTGGCTGAAGGACGTCAAAAAGCGATTCAGCGACGACGTGGGGAATTCTGTTCAGAAAAGAGAAGAGATTCTAGGGTACGCTAGAAGAACATTGGGACAGGAAGCAAGGACATGTAACTGCCCAGAAATGAAAGAAAGATGGAGCATTAGATGCCAGAAAAACGAAAGAAGTCAAGAGAGATTGGGCTATGGGGGGAATCAAAAAGACACTGATAGAAAAAGAATGGAGTTACAGAAATAAGGGAGGGAGGGAACTTGATTACGGGGGAAAAAAAATAGGAAATGAAAAGGGGTGCAACTTCTTTCCAATTGAGGGGAGGAAGGCGGGAGGGAAAATACAACTGGGGGGTGCGTAAAAAAGGTGTGCATAAAATTCGTGGAAGATGGTGCAGAAACGAAGGCGGAAGGGGGGTACAGGAGCATTTTAAGGAGGGATATTTTAGTACCTGTTACGTACCCAAGGGATTCCTTCATCGGGCATTAGAAGATATCAAAAAAAAACGGAGAAAAAAATGTCGAAGAAATCGCATTGGGTCGGTTCAAAGACAGCAACTTAATATTAAACTAATAATTGCAAAAAGACAGCGGCAGGAGGGACGGTTGATACATAGATCTTTTTGGGAACCAGATTTTTCCGCTCCGCGGCCACTTAACTAATGAGAAGCCTGGTCGAACGAGAGAAACGCAAAAAATAAATTGAAAGAGGGGATGGGCTGATTCATCAAAATGCTTCTAGGGGCTCTATCTGTGACCCCAAAACAGTCTTGAGAGAACAATGACACGAACTATCTTTGAACAGAAAAGGATGTGTGGGAGGAAGACGGAAATGATGTGGGGAAGCGAGTGAGTGACTCGGGAAAGTGTTTCTCCCGAGGTCACGCGGGCGGGTCGGGGAGGTCGATTTTTTTTTATTGAAGTCGAGAGGAAATTCAAAACGGGAAATGAATGCGAGTGGGAGACCGAAAAAGTTCCATCAATATATCTAAGTAAAAAGCAGAAAACTGTCATCACCGGGACGGGTGGAGACGAGGATGGCAGACTCTTTTGGAGGGGGACCGAATGGGAGAAAGACCAATTCTGCACTGGGCGCAAAAAAGGAGGGGCGGCCCTTCAAATTGACTTGAATTTGCCGTCTAAAAAAAAAATCGTGTCATTTTCTTTGTGGGGTGGGGGGGGGGAAAACACTCCCAGCAAGCAAAATCAAAATAGGAAAGCAGAGCGGACAGGGAAAAAAGCGGGGAAAGGAAAACTAGAAAGATTAAACGACCTCTCTCGGGGGTATTCCATAAAAAAATCCAACCAAAAAATCCGCGCCGAGCAAAGTACTATATAGGTCCAAGAATGAATCGGAAAATCTTTGGGCACCGAGCGAGAGCAACCAAAACAAAGAGGGGGGGGAAGTCGTGCAACAGAGTCGCCAAAAAAAAATCATCAGGGGAATCGGTGGTAGACCGGTCGCGGAGTTTGGGGGGTGGGTTTAAAAAAAAAAGAACGCTTTGACATGGAGAGAAGGGTGGTTAATGAAAAAGAGGACGGGATGGAGGAATTTGCGCTCGGAGGGGCTTTTGCGGGGAGGTGTTAAAACCAACCATCACAGAGCCTGCAATTGTGCGAAAAAATCAATGCGTCATGAAAGGTGGGGCACATGTTTTGGGGGAGGGGAAGCACTGGAGAAGGGGGGAAGAAACGAGAGTAGGGGTAAAGAAGGGCTCGAAAAAACAAGGCTCAAAGAACTCAAAACAGGAGAAAGTTGATAAAGGGGAAGGGGGGTAGCCTGGGAACAAATATTGAAAGGGAAAATTTTGGGGCAATCGAGCTTTGAGAAGTATAAGGAGCGCCGGAAGAAAAAAGGGGGGAAAAAAACAAATCGATCTTAGTTGGGTAAGCAATGTCGCAATTAAGCGCAAAGAGCTTAAAACACAATTAAAGTCTTAAAGTACAAAAAAAAAACGGGAAGAGCGGGCCATATAGGGATGAATTTTCGTTTCGAGTCGCCAGTTTCTGGGTACGAGGGCGACCCAGCGAAAAGCCTGTTTACGAAGCAGAAGAATGACGCTCAAAAGTGTATTTGGGGTGGTATCTCGTTTAGCATGAGGAAAAAGTTTCAGCTGAGGGGGAAAAGAAGCATCAATCTATTTCAAAGAAGAGAGAAAAAAAGGGAGAAGAAGAGTTAGGTACCGGGGGGAGGCATCATTCAAGTTGAAAAGGTGACAGGGACAAGGGACGAGATGGAGACATTTATGCTTTGGGGCGTTGAGCCGAGAGAGCTTTCGATCGTCGGAGGAAAAAAAAAGGAAAGAAAACAAAAGCGGAAGAACTCCGAAAACAGGGGAGCCTTACGCCTGTGCGTTCTGAAACCATCAAGAAACAGGGGACATTTGGGGAAAAAAAAACGGGCAACGGTCCGGGAGAAATTGCATACGCGGCAGACCACTTAAATTTTTTCCACGAAAGGGGGGCTCAAGTTGGGAGAAAAAAGACTACATGGGAAAGTGAAAGATCTCGGGCGGAAGAGGGAGAAATAATGAAAGATCGAACGAGCGGGGAAGAGCGATGTCGACGGGGGGGCTGCATCGAAGGTCACAAACGTCATGTAAGTTGGAGGGAAGGGGGAGGCATTCTTACAAAACAAAGACCAAACACAAAAACCCCAAAAAAAAAAAAAAACAAAAAAACCACACAAAAAAACGGGGCAGAAGAAGAGTGAGGGGACTTAGTGATTCAATAGTGGGGGGAAATACAAATTTTGATTACCATCCCGACATCGTTCGGAATAGAATACAGCTTTCCCTCTTTGGGTCAAAAAAAGTTATCTGACACCGAAGTTCATCAATCAAAATTCTCAATACAGCTCGGAAAGAGGACAAACATTTTCGGAAAAATTCGTTGCCGATGGACCAAAGGGGGAGGGGAATGTGTTTGTCAGGGGAGGGCGAGAGATAAAGAGACGGAGGAGCTTTTTCCCAAATTGTGGGGATATGGAATAAAATCAAGAAGACGATCGGCTTTTTAAACTAAGAATGGACGCACAAAGAACGGAACTTCCATCTCAAAATCAATGGGGCGCACTTTAATAACTAGGCGGCAGGTTGTGGGGAAAAGAAAGAGGGGGGTCAGCCACCCATGAACCCAAACCAACCCACACCCCAAAAAAACAAAAAAAAAAAAAAAAAAAAAACCCAAAAACCCCTGGTTGATAAGTGGGGGAAAGGATATGGGCGTTTTCACTGCAACAATTATTAGGTGAGGAAGACGGTAAAGGCCGATTAGGTGGAGGGGGGAAAAAAAAAAAAATTGAAAAGGGAGGACCTCATAACCTTGTTTTCAGTCGGCACAGTGTACTAGAACTGGCACTTATCTTTTGGCATTCCCGGAATGGACGCAATCTCCGCAATCAAAGAAAAAAAAAAAAAAAAAAAAAAAAAAAAACAAAAAAGAAGCAGGCACCCCAGTTGCGACCTGCGCCAATGTGTGAAAAATATCAAAAGTGAACAGGAAGTCGACCTAGCGGGATGAGGGATGAGGACCGATAAAGTCGCGGACTTGGGGAAAGGACGCCCCCAATCTCGCGACTACACGGCGGGATGTTACAGAAGAGGTAAAAAATAAAACGTAGGAGCGACACAAAAAAAAACGGAGGGTAGTAAGGAGAGTTAAAACGATAGTGTAACGAATCTTGTCAAAAAAAGTCCCCGCTCATTGAAACATAGGGAAAAGGGAAGCGGGGTCAGAAAAAATAACAGCCCTGGGAACCGAAGGGGAATAGGGGGTAACAAGGAATGTGAAGGAAAAAGGGGGAGGCGAAAATGGGGTCAGGACTATAGATTGCAAAAAGAGAGAGGGCTTTGAAAAAGAAAGGAAGGATTAGTGACAGCGCAACACGGGGAGGAGGAAAAGAACTTTAAGGGGGGGGGTTTGGGGGGAGGGGGAAAAAAGAATTCAAGAAAACTAATAAAAAATCGAAAATAAAGCTGACGCATCCAGCCGGGGAAAAAACGCCAAAAACATTGACAAATTACAACACAAGGGGGAAAGAGTCGTTTTTAACTGTCCAAAAGAGAAGATTTGGAGCGTTAAATTGGAAGAACAAGCGCAAGAAGGGAAGGAGGGAGCTTGGAAAACCAGATTTGAGATATGTTCTGACAGGAAAAAAATCATTTGTAAAAGATGGCCGAGCCAAGTGGGGGGGGGAAGAAAAGAAAGAAAAAATACAAGCACCGGACAAAGGGGGGGGGGGAACATCCCTCCGGACTTACCGTAAGGGAAACGACTGGTGGGAACCGGATTCGTGAACAAATGCTGTTTTCAGGTAGGACTGATTTGAACTGTAAAAAGTGTCCTCCACAAGTGGGGTGTCGCGTCGAAGAAAGAAGGAGAGTACGATCAACAGAGGGGAATCCCGAAAGAAAGCGCAGACAAAAGCAGTTAAATCAGGGCATCACTCTCAAACGCGCACCAAGGGGCCTAGTGAGATTGGGGGTCATCGGGAGGAGAGAGGCAACTGAGTATCGTCTCATCCTCGTTCAGAAGCATGATGGAATTGAAGAATGGAGGGGGAAAAAATTTGGTACGGTAAACCTTGTCGACAACCTCTTAATTGAGGGGTGACACGCTTTGCGTTCCCGGAGTGTATGAAGAGGGAGGAAATTTGAGGGTGTCACCATTGACGGATGCCATTGATACAGAAGGATATCGACACATGGCTACCGGGGACAGCAAGTTGGAAAAGGAGGTATGGGGGGGAATGGGACCTTAAGACTAAAACGAGCGGGGAATATTAAAACAGCATCTCAAGCATCTTCTGCCGCTCAAGGTGCCCCAAGTAAAGGACTGGACTCCATAGAGGGGGAATGGGGAACTGTCCACGGGAAGGAAGGAATCTCAGGGCGAAATTCAAAAGGGCTCATGTCGGATAACTGTGGGTCTCGTATCTGGCCGTTGTTAATCAGACTCCTAATAAGATGGGGGGGTAAAAGGGGCAAAAATCCGCAAAAAAATAAAAAATGGGAAGGACCGACGCCTCTAAATCCAGATATGGGCGAACTGGTGAACTAAAGTAAGATGAACACCTGAAAATTGGAATGGCCCGCTATAAAGGGGGGGAGGTTGGGGGGAAATGGAAAAAGGGAAGGACGGGGGGGGATGTTTATCTCGAGAACGTCCATTGCTCAAGGACCTAATTCCAATGCAGGGTAACGCTAATCATTTGTGTTGGAGATTTTAGGCTGAGGGGCTCCTTCTCACCTTGGTTCTAAAAAAAAGAACATTACCATAAAGGAGTAAGGGGAGAGACCTTAACATCTAAAACACTTCATTGAAAGGAGAGTTTCCACGCTGAAGTCAGATTTTGGGACCATGTAGGAACACTAGATGAAACGAAAAATTCATTCAAAGGAGAAAACAGGAAAAAAGACCAGTAAGCGAAGGGCTCTCCACGATCAGGGCATAGAAAGCGGATTTGTGGTGTGGGGTTCCAACCAGCCGAGAAGCAAAAAAAACGAAGAAGAGGAAAAGAGCGCAATACGGGAAATCGGGGATTAAAAAATCGATGACTTTCAAAACGGGGCGCGTTTTCCGGAAAACTCCACAACAAGCCCAGAGGCATATTGCGGAAATTAAAAAAGAAGGCCAATATGGCTTGCTCATCTTTCAGAGGACCAGCAAAAAAAAGGAGGTAGCGAAAGAGATATATCGGGAAAAAGGAAAACTATTTCTTTCTCATTTTGAGCAAAGAATAAAAATCGTAACGGGATTGGGGTTGTGTAGCGCCAACGAGAGCCGGAGGTGTTAAAAGTCATCGAGGTTTTCACTGACCGGATTGCGCTTAGGCTTGCGGGCTTTTGCTTGAAAGGCGAGGGGTGTTGCCCAACACAACTCAAAAAGAAATGGGGGGGAAGAAGAAATGGGGGCATGAAGGTGCCACCAAATTGTTTTTCCGGGGGACGAAAGGGGAGAAGGTGGCGGGACAAAGTCTAAACCTGGAGAAGGAAAAACCAACAGTACTGCAATCATCTACAAACGTTTAGACTGGGAGAGGGGGGTCGCACAGGCTCCCATTATAGTGAGTAAACAATGGGAGGAAGAAAGCGCAGTCGGGCTTGCAATCTCGTAGTCACAAGATCAAAATAGAGGAGAAAGAGGGGAAAATTGAAAACCCAAAGGATTCGAGTCACTCCACGAGAGGACACAAAATTAAGTATTCAGGCCAAAACATACATTCGTGGAAATCTCTTCAGGGGTGTAAGGGTTCTTCAAAAGACAACTGGGGACTTTCAAGCGCCCGAGGGAGAAGAAACGGGGAGTTAGCGGGAAGAAGAAGAGTCCGAGAATTATTTTGAGAATCAATCTAAGGGGGAGGGAAAACGGGTAAAATCTGGCTGTCGGCGTTTCACTATTGGGTTCCCCGGAGCATGGGGGAAAAAACGGATCCAGGCGGGCTGGCATTGCTGTCTGAGGTATTTCACGAAGGGCAGAAAGGCTGGGACATAAGTGATGGGGCTCATTTGCCTCGGCGAAGGATTAGACAGAGAAAGGCTTAGGGAGGTAAAGGTAATGCAAAAAAAACAAAGCATCACTCACTTACTGGCCCAGACGGCCTTGTCAAAATCAGGTATAGGGGATCCGTCATTGGGCGCAAACTTGCAACCAAGCCAATAAAAAAAAACAATAGACATAAAAAAAGGAGCAAGAGGAAAACAGAAAGGGGGGTCTGGGGTGAAAAAAACAGGACCGACTCCATGGTAGGGAAATACCGCTGAGCACAGTCAGACTTTACTAGAGGGTTGGAAATATCGAAGAGTATTGCATCGATATGAAAGAGTAGGGGTTAGGAGCGAAGGCTGAAAAGGAGGGGGGAGGGGCAGGGGGTAGGGCATTGGCCTGGGGATTTCTGGTAGGGGAAAGATGACAAAGGTGAGGGGTTGGCGTCACAAAACCATCTCGTAGGACAAAGAGCACAAGAAAAGATTGGGGCGAATCGATTTTGGATCGAAAAGAAGTTAAAGCAATCATTCTAAATGCAACGGGCGGCAAAAAGTTCGTAAGAGGGTCCGTTGGAAACCTCCGGATAGGCAGGGAGGGTGTATTTGGGGGGCGGGATGGCGCAGGGGGGACGCCCAACAGGGTCGAGGGGCGCTCATTGGAACCCACTGATTTGGGGGAAAAATAAAATATGATAAATCAGAAAAAAGAACGATCGTCTGGATGGTTAAAGAGATTCCGGTCCGGCAAACGGCACAGAAAACAGGACAATCTCCGCCGCATGGGGAACTTGAAAAAGGGCGGGAAAGGGGGGGGGGTTTAACCCGGAAATTGGGAAAAAGGGTTGGGGGGATAGTAAGCACTTGTCAACGACACAAGGGGCGAATGTCTGGGTAAAAAAAAAAAAAAAAAAAAAAAGGAAGGGGTTTCAACCAAACGGGGGTATTCATCGACAAGTGTGGAGGAGGGGAGGGGGAAGGAAGGAAGGTTTGAAGGGAAACCAGGACTTTCGCAATCTCCAAATCGAAGCTCCATTAAAGCCAGAAAAAGGGGGAATGGCCAAAATTGAAAAAGAAAGGGAAGGCAAGACGAAGAAAACTGATTATTGGAGACATAAAATGCGACGTCGCCAAAAAGCTCGAGGGGGCGTTGGCCAACGAATTCGTTCAGAAAACTAATCTCTCTCAAAAAAACACAACACCACTAAGTCGTTTTACGGAACGAGGGTAACTCAAGATGTGAAAAAAGAAACCGTAGTCGAGCTTTGTTGAGCGTCCAAGCAGTGATAATACTCAAAAAACACCCTCATGCTGGGGACGGGGGTTGATATGGGTGTCAATGCGAGCAAGGGTTTGGGTCAGAAGGCTGCGAGTGAGGGAAGAAAGGGGACGAAAGTGCGTTATTCATAAAGGCCAGTAGGAAGATGCCATAGAAACAAAGGAGAAGAATTGTTTGCGAGATTGGGCCGAAAGTAATACCACTAAATCATGTCCCGAGAAACCGCCGGGCCAAGGCACATCCTGAAAAAAAACGGGGAAAAAAAAATACTGTCGGGGCGTAAAAAAAAAACTTGGTTGTTAATGCAACATTGACGCGGAAGATTGGGAGTGCGGGTATGAATATGCTACCGGGGACTTGTATTCGAAAAGCTTTTCTAAGCCATAGTTCTTCTTGATGTTAGGAGGGGGAGGGACCAGGGATACTTTTGGAAATACTCGACCTTTGGGAGAGCTGGGGGAAAAAGTACAAGAAACAAAAGGAACAGAAACCAGGAAGCTTACACCGGAAAAACCGTTGTGAAAAATAGTCGGGGCGCACAAAGGACTGGAAAAGGTAAGAATGATTGGGGGGGCTTTCATTTAGAATTACAAGCGTGGCAGGGGTCGTCGCGGCATAGAAGATGCGAATTTTACTAAACCGATCCCAACTCTTTAAAAAAAAGCAAATAACTTGCAACAGAAACGGGACGCAAAGCGTGGGCAGATCGAAAGGGCCAGAAAACGCCAATTTGAATTTTCACATCGAAGGGGGATAGGTTCACTGATAGTAATCTCGCCATCAAAAGGGAGAACTTCGTGGGAAAGATGGATAAGAGGGGAAGCAAAAGGGGGGGGGACAAAAAAAAGGGGGTGGAACAATAATTGAATTGTAACGGGTTGTAATGCAGATAATTACAGTTTTCGGGGTCAAGTTTTGAAGGGGGGAAAGGCCAGTTGAACGAGAATGGGTCGCGCTCAGATCCTGGTACGCCAAGTTGGGGGGGGAGTCGGGTGGATTACGACACAAAGGGAATATTCGGTCAGGCGCCTCAGCTGACGGAAAGAAAAAAACGGATTCACCAAGCATAAGTAGGGTCTCCCGAGAAGGGAGGGGAAATGCCCCTAACCACTAATAGTCCCCTGAATCATTGCACTTCCAGAGAGGATAAAGGGTTCGAGCTTATCGCGCCGGACTTGCTTGAACACGAAGGGGACCTCTCAAAGGAGGAGGAAAAGATATCCGAACAAATAACTGAGCGAATTCCGGGGGAGGATGGCCGGAAGACAAGGGGCGGTCCTCTATCAGCTGGTAAAATCTGGAGCATAACACCGGAAAGCTGACCGAGGAAGGGAACGCGACGAGCGCTGTTTGGCAGAAAGTAATTCTAGCGGATCTCGAATTGCTCAGTGCCTAACGTTCTCAAAAGTGAAGGTGGGGGAAGATGTCGATAATTTTTGGGGGGCGGTTGCAAGAAGACGGAACTTCCGTTTGCCTGAGATGGGGGGGGGAGAACAAAGGTACCATATACGGGCGAAAAAGGACATACCAGGCGAACAACCGTCCGATCAAAAGGGTCTTGACGGAGGTTTCGCGATTCGAAGGGGAGTCGTTGGGATCAGATTTCAGAGCCAAATGGAGATCACTTGTCCCAACAGCTGTAGGAAAAGGGCCAAATTGACGAATGAGGCGCATAAGGTTGAGCCTGAGCAGCTTTTGGTGTGGGTGGAAAAAACGAAAGGCAAAAGGGAGGACAAAAACTCATACATGGATTAAAACTACGAGAGAAAAACGACGTATGTCCCGGAAAGATTCCAACCACATAAAAAACTGCCGGTCTGAAGTAAGTCCAAAATCTGACACAGGGAAAGATCGGAGGAAGAAGATGGCCCCC
>Ga0179593_1347861_pt1 | contig 10265 bp, 9 predicted proteins | sample CZODoug2_1_08_16_FD_185931 | JGI IMG/M metagenome (GOLD analysis project Ga0179593, IMG submission 185931) | Vadose zone soil fungal communities from Angelo Coast Range Reserve, California, USA - CZODoug2_1_08_16fungal (PacBio error correction) | ecosystem: Environmental > Terrestrial > Soil >...
CTGTTGGGGGCCCCCTGCCCGAAGTGCGGGGCCTACAACAAAACACGGAAAATAAAGAATCTTCAATGCAAAAAAAAAAAGTTGGAAGGGGGAGACTACGACGCTCCACGCCCGGGCGCACTTGCCCTAGTTGACCCGCACAATACGACAGGGGGGGGAGAATGCGAAGAGATGAGCCGCCGCCGCACAATCAAATGAGGGGGGCTCGTCGCCAACGGAGGAAGGGGAAGACGCTGCTAGTGTTTAGAGACGGGCGCGGAAAGTCGCCTTTAGAAAAATCGTGCGAAAGGCGGTCTACCTTTGATTGGGAAACGCTTCACCATGATCGAGAGGTGAGAAACCCCTCCTGACGAATCTGCACCATTTGAGGACAAGTCACTGCGCTTATAGCGGGGGAGGGACATCCCCGTTCTCAAAAGGAAGAAATAAAATAGTCGGGGGGGAGGGAAAGCACGCCCTCTCCAAACCTCGAACATCGCCTTACATTAGTGAGGGGGGGCGGTCTTCGGCAAGGTAAGGTCGAAAACCAGGAGAAGTACTCGGAAAATATGGGGGGGGGGAAGGGAAAATGACGCTTTGCTTGTGGTCTCTTCCGCCGGCATTACTAGCGCGGCCCCTCAGGCGCGGATAAGGGAAAAATTACGTATTTCGGAAAGACTGCAGGGAAGATCAAAAGGGGAAAGTCAGGGGGGGTGGAAAAAAAAGCAAGAGGGGCGTAATGTTCTAATCAGGAAAGGTCCCGGCGAACCGGGGGGAAGTGGAAGACGACACGTGTGAAGGGACTCGGCAAGAAAACTTACTCTCTCGGAAAGGAACTTTAGAAAAAGTATAGAAAAAGATCAAAAAAGGAGGATTCAGGAAAGAGGAAGGTCCTCTTCTATAAATAGGCAAGCGATTAAAAAGGGAGGGGCTCTATAACGTAGAAATTAAAACGTAGGTGAAGATACGGAAGATTTTCGTCGGAGCAGTGCAGGAGGGGAGTGGTGCATCACTTAGTTAGAGGAGAGTAAGCGAGGGGGAAACGCACAATCAGAGCTTCAGGGCCGTGGCTAGAACTCTTTGGTGTGGTCTGGGACCACCACCGAAGGCAGGGAAAGCTCCTGAGGTCCTACAAACTGTCCTGTATAGCTGCTTAGAGGAATCGACTGAGGTAAACAAATGCCCACGAATGGGAGGTAAGGGAATGGAATTCAGTCAATCTAAAAATAGAGCACGAAAAAGAAGTGGTATTCCATCATCCTGAAAGCTCGAGAATCATGAGGCAGAGAATAGAAGCCATCAAGGGGCACCTATCAGAGTACAAGAAGATTTTGGAATAAGGGGAATTCCTGATCTCCAGAGAAGGGAACTCCGCACTTTTTATGTCCAGGAATGGGGGACAAGCATCTTGGTTTTTATAGAGAGAAAACAAACCACGGGAGGGGTCTGTGAAAAGAAAAGAGGGAACACCGATGAGGTAGTCCTGAAAGGAAACAACTAGGCTGGTCCATAAGGGAAGATAAGGGGGGGCACGGAGGCCAAAGCTGAGGGAGATTAGTGGGCAAATTGTGGAAGGGGTGGGGCGGATCTTCCGATGTCCGCAGGAAGAGACAAAGGAAAAAAATACCCCACTTGCGGGTGGGGCAAAGTGGGTCAGGGTGGAGGAAAGCGGGAGCCTGACAAGAGGAAAAGGGAGACAAAAACTGAGGTGGGGGGGGGACAGAAGGAGACAGCTGGCCAGAGTCCGGGGGAAGTGGCTGTAGGGAAACAACTTACGGGCCAGGACAAGGGAATTTCATTGGGCAAAAACCACCCCAAAAAAAGTCTCGCCTCCTAGGAATGGAAGCGCATGAGAATTGCGTTCCAGAGGATCATACTTACGGGGGTGCTGTCCTCAAAAAACTGAGACGACAGAAGATGAAGCTCCATCTACAGAAACATCATAGAAGAAAGATCACCAAAAAACTGCCGAGGAAGCGGGGGCTAACTTTTCCGGTGACTAAGCAGTCGAAACGATCGATACTAGGACGGCATATGGGAGATACGACGTCTCTAGAGAAGAGAGGAAAGTCAAGGGGACCACGAGAATAAAGACGATCCACTGCAAGGAATTAGGAAAGGGGAGGAACGTTAAAAGTAACAATGCTCTCCGCGACAAGGAGAGAAGAAAATAGGTCTACCGACGAGTCAAAAGGGTGTTCCTCAACCTGAAAGAGGACACTGAAGGCGACACAAGAGAACGTGACAAGGAGGCGAAGCTCCCTTAGTGATTAGGATGAAGGCTGCGAACATAGCGTCTAGAAGGAAAAAATGGTCATTCGAGGACGGAGAGGCTGAAGACAAAAAAACCAAAAAAAGGATCCTGCGCGAGGTCAAGCAGAAGGAGAGAAAGGGCTTGCGGCCACGACCTCAAGGGGAGGGGACTTTGGGCGAATAAGCGGAAGGAAGAGGTATCCGAAGCCGCGGAGAAAATGCAAAACTGGGTTGCAAAGTTGAGGAGGAGAAGCGAGGGTGGGGCAGAAACTAGGAGATACGGGGGGGACATGGGACGAAGAGGTTGTGGCAACCGAACAGGTAGCGACGGCCAGAGTCGATACACGAAGTCAAATCCCGGAGACAAGTAGCATCAAGGTAATCGAGAACGGCACGCGAAACTGAAGAGACGAGCCAACGGGGAAATTTAAATGCGGTGGCCGAGAGAAAGAAGAATCAGAAGAAGTATTGTGGTGTGGAGGGGAAAAAAATCGGTATTGGAAGGGGACCTCGTTAGGGGAGGAGGGAGTAGTCGGTCAAAAAAAAACCTTGGCCAGAAGGTATCCTTCGGAGGTTATATTTTGCAGGAGGAGGGGGGGATATTGAGAAAAAACAATGCGGCCTGGGCAGGGGGAGAGTGGAAGATGTATCTCTAGACATGCGGCATAAACGGAGGTGTTTGACAGAAAAGACTAGGGGGGATGAGGCGAATCAGCATGAACTCCTTGGGGAGTCATTTATAAAGATAAGGAAGGTCGGTGGGAACAAGCCTCTCCAGGGAGAAGATCTGAAATAGTCAGAACGTGCACCTTAAGGGCGATGTAGATGCTACGAAATCAAGGAGGTAGAAGGGAGGGCACCGGGGGGGCTCGACTGAGTCTTCATTTCTAGTCGAAGAAAAGGCTGATGGAAAAAGGGAGCTAGTGGAATTTAAATTGCCTTTGAACGGGAAAATCAACAACGAAAAGGTGTACTGTCTCAGGTAATTGAATAGATGTGAGGACTCCGATGGGGTCGGAGGTTTCTACTGAAGTTGCAAAACTAATAGGGCCACTACGAGTTATTCTTGCATCGGAAAATAAAGGAAGGAATCAGGGCGATTCATTATTTTTTTTTCATTAAGAGTCATTTCTCCTCTTATGGGACATGGGGGGATTGAAACGGCCAGGTTAAGAAAAACCGGCTGTGAAAATGGCGTGGTAGTAATGGATGGTTATATGGTGGGGACACTCTTTTCGAAAGAAACATCATAGAAGTCTAAGGGAGGGGGAAGGAGTTTCGAAAGGGATAACCAAGAATAAAAGGGATAAACAGGTGCCCCTAGGGGTCAGAAGAAGAAACCCAGCGTTACACTTGATATAATACCGACCGCAGAAATGGGAACCAATTCAGGATGTCAGGGGGCTTGCTGACTTGGGGTAAACGCTGGATTTTAGTTAAAAACGAAATTCAGGGGGGGGTCGGATCCAAGAAGGAAAGACACCAAATGGACCAAAAGAAGCATTCTCGCCGCGCAGGAAGGCTCAACCAGGAATAAAGGATAATGCGGAAAAAAAAAGACGTCAAGGAAAAAGATAAAATCACCGAGACAAACCACGAAGGAAGAGGGATCTAATTCCTAGGCATATGACAGGCTTGGGACAGAAGTTGACACTCAAGGGCAAAAAGGAAGAAATCGTCGAAGAAGATAGGGTGGAGGTAGCAACGTTGTCCGGCCAGGCAAAGGACAAGGTTCGAAAAAAAAGCAAAATGTAAGGAAGACCAATTTGGGGACGTACCATCGACAAGAAGGAGTTCAAGCAGAGAAACAAACTCCAATAAGCAAAACTTTGAACGACCGGGGGAACTGGAAGAGGCCAATTGACCCAAAAGGTCAAAATGACCTTAAAGACTCCGGATTTAAGATAAAAAGTGATCATCGGGAAGAAAGGTGAAGAAACCCATAGGAGGTAAGGTGTGGGAATGCAAGGACGCAAAACTCAAAGCCGACGGAAAAGGAGGTCATCGGGAGACTATGGTGGGAAGACGGTTTCCGTAGAGATTGGTCTATTCGGGAGTCCGGGAACAGAGACCAAAGGAAAGCAAAAATATCGTACAAAAAGGAATCCAAGGAAGAAAGAGCTGAGAATGGGTCGGGAGATACTTAAAAGTCACCCGAACGGAGGAATGGGAGTTCTGCAAAGGGAGGACGGCCCGTTTACTGGAAAAAGGCAGATGAGAACGCCTTCCTGACTGGGAGGCGAAGGAAAAAAAAAAATCGATCGGCAGCGAGAAGTTGAGGACGCACTGCAGGAACGGGACCTGCTACACGTCTGCAGTCGAAAAAGGCTCATCCGGAAGCCTCGTCACCTGCGAGGTGGGGGGAAAAAGCGGTGTAAGGAGCCAAAAACCGAAGGTGACCAAGCGGAGGTAATATTTTTCCATCGGCTGGATGAAGGGCCTCAGAAAAAGGAAAGTCAAAATGAAGAGGAGGGTCAAGGCTACGCCGGCGCGAGTCCGGAAGAAGATAAAGATGTGAGGCTTGTGAAAAGCTACGTGATCCAAAGGGCGGAGAAGCACGACCAGGGGGTCGCGCAAAGAAATTCACCAACGTCTGGAAACGGTGAGAGGATAGAAGTCGCAATAACCGGACCGTCCTAGAGGAGTGAAGGAAATAGAATTCACGGAAGGGGAATCAGAACGTAGCCGAGGAGAAGGGAGGTAAAAGGGTTCTCGAACGTTAAAAGGTTCAGTAATCAGTCGACAAAAGAAACAAAATATTTCAACGACGAACGAGTTGGGAGAGCTGCCCTGAGGGAGGCTGGTGGATAGTTTTGACCAAACCCCAAAGGCCGGGTCGAGAGGGGAAGTTTAGATACCAGCAAAAGCCAACGCTCGGGAGGAGGGGGGGAGGAACAGGCTACGAAGATAAGTCGACTTCCTTTCTGAGCGAGGGCGAGGACTCGAAGGACGGGTGCCAGGGGGAAAGAGCTGGGTCAATTACGACCGAAGAAGAACTACCGGAGAGATTAAGACTGGGTCATGAAAGAATGGATCGGAGTCTAAGACAGGGGAGGGTCTCCCGAGAAAAGAAACGAGGAATTGAACCGATTGCGAGGATGAGAAAGAAGGGCTAAAAAAAATGAAGGAGAAGGAGAGAAATAGGGGGAAAGAGGGGGAAAAAAACAGTGTCGAGGCTTGTTGCCGTACCGGCTTCTCAGGGGAACTCGTGCTTGGTTTGAGGCGAAAGAGGAGACAAAAGAAACAAAAACGAGGTAGTAGGAAATAAGAATATATCCCAGGGAGCCTAAAAAGGAAAATTCGATATTCGCCAAGGTCAGAAAACAAGCCGCGCACTTGTCATCATGACTAAAAGGGAGAGCACGATCCAGAGCGGAGACCGGGGAAGCGCAGCTTGCAATCCGGGAGAACAAAGGCCGAGAAGGCGAAGAACGAACCAACCCGGATGTGCTCGAGGGTCGCAACTGCTACCCTAGACCCGAAAGAGAAGTCATAGGAAGGGAGGTCGGTAAAGGAGAAGGCACTTAACAAGAGTAGTAAGGGAAAACAGGATTCAGGGGTTACCCTGCCGCGAGCTTAAAAAGGGAAAGTACCAGAAGGAGAAGAAGTATATCTGGGAACCACCGCCGCCGCGAGGGGGATTCAGAGGGGTAAGAAAAAGAACTGAAAGGAAAGTCGGGCCGGGCAGTGAGAGACCAGGGCTCCATCAGGACGCAGCGCAACCGCGTGTCGGTGTTACAGGGTGGGCTTGTCGCCAGGGGAGGTCAGCAAAGGAAGGGCCGAAACAGAAGTACCACGAATCCAAGGGGAATATGGAGGCCCGCGGAACTAAATCGTGACGTGGACCTTCTCCTCGTAAGGGGAAGGTCTTAAAAGGTCGAGAACACCCATCACAGGGTGGTACAGAAGTTGTTTATCAGAAAAAACAACACGTATTCCGCTCAGGCTAACGGGTGTATCAGGATGATTTGAAAGCACAACCTCTTTGGAGATGCAGGCTTCGAATCCTGCTTGGTCCTGGGGAAGTTCTCTCCTGACGGGACTTCCGTGACTGGGGGGGTACTGGAGGAAGGCACACCCGGCGAAAAACCAACAGCTTACCGCCGCATCGAGGGGACCTGGTGTGTGAGGAGAAACCGCCTGGGGGCAAAAAAAAAACCTCGAAATTAAAGGGACGGGACCGGCGATCGGGTCATCACATAGGGAGGACTTTCAGGGGGGGAAACGGCCTTTGGCGGACAACTAAAAGGAGCGATGAACGAAAGCAAGGGGGGTTCCGCGATCAAGGAAATGAAAGGGGGGTGTGTCTAGCTATAGTCCACAGGGTGAACTGCCTCACCGGTGAAAGAACTAGAAGGAAAAAAACTACTGTTTTTTCCTTAGTTATCGGCACTGGAAAAAAACTTTCTTGCACTGCTGAACGGCATGGGGAGCCCGGTTGCCATCTTTTAGTTCTTAGAGGCGAAAGTAGGGACGACGCCAGAAAATCAGACATCTGGCAGGGAAACTTCTGACCCCACAGGCTCAGGGGGAACTCCTTGAAGGAGGCGAGACGGGCGATAGGCGTGCAAAACCGCTACAGCGATGGGGGGTTATTGAAAGGTCGTGAGGGCCTAGGAAGGCCTCTGACCTCTCCTGGGGAAGTGCTACAGGCAGGGGAAACCTTCACTTGGGTTCAAGGAGATCTTAGGAAAACGGTCGGTCCAAGGAGAGTGGCTTGGGGGGGGGTCGAGCGCAAACAGTCTTGTCAGATGGGGGAGCGGGGGAACTGAACGGAGCGGCCAGGTAGACCTGAGGGAGGTTGCACCGGGCACTTAAGGGGCCGGAAAAAGCATCCGAACCGATCAAAGTACGCATAGGAGAGCATTGGAAAGGGGGTCAAAGGGGCAGGGCCTCCGGATTATGACTCGGGGGTTCGGGGGTCGCCGCAAAGGCCTTCTGGGGGGGGGGCTCTGGGGGGGGGGAGAGGTGCGTGACAATTACGGGGGGAGGAGTACGTGGAGCTACTGGTTGCAGAGACCCGTAAGGATCGGCCGAGAAAAAAAGGGGCTGTAAGGGAGGGTTACCGGGGCGGGAGGGAAAGGAACCCCAAGAAGGAGTGTCCCTGTCAACAGTAACCAAGAGTCGTTCCAAAGTTTTCAAGTCCCACTCCATCCCTGAGGAATGGTCCTGCGAGAGGATAGCTTATATCATGGAGCGCGGGAGTAAGCCGTAGAAAATAGGTGTCACCTTTAGCAAGGGTAGATGGGGGAGGCACGGGCACCCAATAAGGGGGCCCAAAATACGCAGATGAAAATTTTGGGATCAAGCTGAGAAACACATCCTAACATCCCGACTAAAAAGAGGGGGAGAAAAGGGTGACGGTACCAGTCAAACTGAAGACCCCATGCCAGAGGAGGGATACGAGACTGAAACTGTTTGAAACAACCATCATGACCTCCCTAAACTCCTACAGGGAAGACAACGGAGACCTGCATGTCTCAGAGCCGAGGCGGCTACAGGGAAATAGGACGACTAGGGTACTTAGACAATCTTTCGAGACCTGAGAAGAAAAAACATTTACGTGGTTAGGGGCCGCTGCAGGGACACTTTCTACCACGGAAAGTCGGGGGAAAGACCGCCGGGTTCGCTACACAGATATCATCGCCCCGAAGAAAGAAAAGAACCGGGAAAGGGCTTCTGAGACGTGAAGTGCTTGATGATCCATCGGTCGAAAAGAACGTAAAAGGGGTAACGAGGGAGGGGTGTGAGAGGCCGTGAGGCAATGTCGACACCGCCAGGTCCCGCCCCCATGGCCTCACTTCACAGGGACCACCCCCCCGTCCCGGGGATAATACTCCCTGAGGCCCCCTGACACGGTGATAAGGCCGGGCGGGAGCTGCGGCCCGGGGCCAATCCGGACGCCTGGGGGAGGGCGCTGCTCACTGCATGAGCTCTACTGCGAGTGGGGGTGGAAAGGGGGAAGAGTGCTCGGAGATGAGGATAGAGGAGAGGGAGGGGAAGGTTAGAGAGTGAGGAGAGGTAAAAAATTGGAAGCAGACCGGACTACAGGAACGTGCGGGAGCCGGGGTGCGTACATAGCAGGAAACAGAGCTAGTCATGACTGGGGTGTGAGGGGACGGCGGAGAGTGGGATGGGGAGTATCGGCGGGGGGGTGGTAGTGAGTGGCAATCCGGTTTACCGTAGGCGCTAGCAAAGGGGAAGACGTGGAGTGAAAACCGACTGGTCAACGCGGGATGGGGTCACAGGGGGGCAGCAATCCCGCACCGTGTGCGTTGGCAGCAGCAGGAGGCCTTTACGGACGGCGAGACGCCGGGCGGAACGGCAGGCGGCCTAGATGCCTCTGGGGGGGGAGATCTCAGAATAGAGAAAAACTGCTGGCTGTTTCGCAAGCGATAAGGACTTTCGAAAGATCTCCATTGTCCAGAAACGGGGCGAGTAATTCTTGTTCTCTTGATAAACCTCCCGGAACTGGCAGTACGTTCCACACACTTCTTTGATTCTTCATTTAGCGCGCTAGTACGGAGGATCTTGTCCGCTGGCACAAATGAAATAAATGCCAAGAAGGGGAAACACTAAAAGAGGAATGAACTGACAGGACTAGTCAACTATTCGGCGCCTTCGATAGGGTAGTGAAAGGATGAAAACGAAGATACAGTACACCTCCCTTTCTTCACTTCATACTCTGGTTGGGCACCAAAAAGAAGGACGGCCGGAATAGTCAGTTCCGGGCCGCGGGAAACGTCCCTCCAAGTTTTGATCAGAGAGATCGGAAAGGAGGAAGAGAGGGATGACTCGTGACATTGTGGGGGCTCCGTGCTGCGGGAGAAAGATTCTAAGGGGGAGAAAAGCTGGAAGGAGTGCGAAAGGGGATGTGGGACAACAGCACCAGGAAAAACGAAGCGTTCTACAAACCCCACAGGTCAGGAGATCACTGAACCTGCACCAGGTAATGAGAAGAAAGTGGGCAGCTTCCCGATCTAGGGTATACCAAAGATGATCTGTGCGCAAGAAAAGAAAAAGATAAAAAGAAGACGAAAGACTCACCGGCTACCTAGCAGTCTGCTTTAAATCAGAGGAAGGGCTTCCTTGGCCTTATGCAGAATCGGGGAGAAGGACGGAGCTCATAAAGAAGGGTGCCTGCCGATGCGATGGGGAGGGTGGCTCACACGGACGACGTCGACTACTCAGCACGGGCCAGAATCCTTTCGCGGTATTGGCATGGCGCAGACATTTTCCTGTTCGATTGACCTGTCCAGGCCGCTTCATGTAATGGGCGAAAGGGAGGAGAGGAGGGTGAAATTTCTATGTTGAAGGGTAGTCTGGAGCAGCCAGGGAGGGAAGACTGGGGGTACTGCTTTTTCTGGGGAATCGGGAAGGAAAATGCTCTGAAATTAGCGTGGCAAGGAACTGGAAGAGAGTACTCTAAGGCGAGAAATCGCGGAGGAGAGAAGGGCATGAACTACGTCGAGAAATCAGGCAGAGAAGGAGCCGAAAAACTTCGGATAAGCTCCTTCGGCCCGGTCAGCGAACACTGAGGGGAAGATGCGGGGGGTCGAGGATGGAGGCTCGGGAGGCATGAAGGTATGGGAAAGAAGAGTGCGATGAATTCAAAACTGGCCAAATCAATGAATAAGAGAGGTATGCACGGAGAAAGATGCGGGGGGGGTGTGGGGAAACAACCGAAAAGTGGGACGTGACCTAAGTCAGGTCCGCAAGAAAGGTCCGTACTGGGAGGAACGTAAGACGGATGTAAAAATCCAAAAAAAAAGGTCGGGGGGTAGAAGAGGAAGGTACTTTCCAGGAAAACGTACTACAACATGCTCAAAAGGGGGACCCGCAATTCGGGGGGGTCAAGGGCAATAAGAAGGCCCGCCATCAAAAGACGGAGGAATCGGAAGGCATCCTCCAGCAACCGGTGGGAGCCCTTAGAATAGTATAAATACAGGGGTGGACTACCTTGTTTGAGACTAGAGAAAGCTAAGGGAGAAAACGCCGAAGAGGGGAGGACCCGTACTGGCAAACTTTTTTGT
>Ga0179593_1479571_pt1 | contig 10265 bp, 8 predicted proteins | sample CZODoug2_1_08_16_FD_185931 | JGI IMG/M metagenome (GOLD analysis project Ga0179593, IMG submission 185931) | Vadose zone soil fungal communities from Angelo Coast Range Reserve, California, USA - CZODoug2_1_08_16fungal (PacBio error correction) | ecosystem: Environmental > Terrestrial > Soil >...
CGCCCGATGGAATGCGATTGAAGAAGAACCAAAGTCACCTGCCAAGAAGTAGGTAGTCGAACGCGCGGAAGACCCGCTAGGAAAAGATCAAAAAACATCAGACGAAAGCTTGGGAAATGCTAGGATGAGTCCGACAATGACCAAGTGGGGCACCGACGTTTACCTCAACACACAATAGGCGAGAAAACTTCAGTAGAAAAGTGAAAGCGGGCCGGAAGTGAGAATCGAGTGGGCCAAGGCTCCTCCAATCCGACGACAAGGCGAGGGGAAAGGTACTGAAAACCGGTTCATGTCTTTCGTTCGGAACATTCGCCTCCTCTGGAATACACGCATCCCATTATCCTCTCTTGGCTGCCTACTCCTTGCTTGTCCGGTACTGCAGAATCCTCCGCTCTCACGCCATTAATGGTGCCTGGATTGAACCGTCGAAAAAAAAAAAGCGGTGCAATTCATACGAAGGATATCATCCTCCTCACAAACGAAGCTGGTAAGGAAAGAGGGAGGCTTCTATCTTGAACGACGCAAAAAATGAAAACGGCCTGGATGCGAACCGCACAGGAGACTGCCCTGGGACGATGCGCAATATCCAACAACCAATGAGGGGTCTTAAGAAAAAGAAATCAAAAAGGAAAATCCTCAAGGGGAGATGGAGACGTTCAGACTTGACCTAAGGGGGGTTCATGAAAAGAGCCGGCGCTACTACAGGGAGAACCGTCCAAGGGAGCTGTTATTTCGGGAGACAATGACGGGGGAAGCCCATCAATTGGGGCCAGGAAAAGTCAAAAAAATGTTGGAAAAGCATCGACACTAGGAAAGCCAGGCGGAGCAGGAAATCTAAGGGATCTAAGGAAAGTATGGAAAAACCGAGAACACGAGAGGACGCCGCCGCACCTGATTACTGCCCCTCAATCCGGGAAGTTTCGTTCAAGGTAAAAATAGAAAGGCAGCGAGGGAGCATCCTGACCGAGAAAAAAGAACTTCCTGATGTTTGGGAGGGCGGAGCTAGCGGGCTCGGCCGGAAGAGAACCGACAATAAGCAGGACTCGGACTTTCTGGACCTATCAGAATTCGAGAGAAAGAGAGGGAGGAGCCGGGAAAAGGTACTCCCCTTCAAAAAGAGGTTAGTAAAAACATAGGGGCCGAGGGTGGAATACTTAGAGTAGAAGGAGGCAATCCAAGGGAAAAGAACTGCAGGCCCGGGGCTAAGAGTCCTACGATAAATCGGTTATAAAGTACGACGTGCGAAAGAGACCCGGGGGAAGGATCGGACACTGCATGACACTGGTATTGAGTCCTTCGGCTGCAGTCTGACTGGAAGGCAAGGGTGGAACGCGCAGCGCGGGTTATCGTGTTAGTTTCACTCTGAGGGGAGGTCATTAAAGAGAGATGGGGAGGGAAGGGAGGAAAACCCGGGGGGACCCAACTCAGGGGGGTGATAATGCCATCTACGGAGGGACGAGAGAATCCAGGTCGGTAAGAATAGACCGGAAAAAGTCGTGGATCGGGACAGAGCCTATCGCCCTTATCTGCAAATTAACTTTCGGCGAGGCAGTAATTTCCAGTCTCTTCCCGGTGGGATAGGGGAGAAGCCAAAAGACGCTAGGGGGGCTCGGAGCTCGAGTAAGAAGACCCTCCTGACGAAGAGCGAAATCGCGGGAAGGAGAACCGCGCAAGGGCAGTGAAGGGGAAGGGAAGCGGTTGCGGGAATTCATCGAAGGGAAAAAGATACGCACGACTTTCCATAGAGGAACGGACCCGGAAGAAAGGAAAGAGAGACAAAAAGAAAAGACGGTGTGAGACCACATTGGGATCGAGGGACAAGGTCAGAGGGAAAAAAAGAAGAAGTCGTCTGCTACCTCGAGGACCCTCAGAAAGGTGTGAGGGCTGCATAACACGAACTCAGGGAGAAAACGAGATGGGAAAGAAGGGTGTACCCCTGCAGGGTGGGAAACTAGCAGCGGAGAACAAAAAAAAAGACTAATTGAGAGCACTAATATTTTATCTAGAGAAAAAAAGGCCCGGAACGAGACGGAGGAACACCATCTACGGATCGTTTCAAAAGTCGAGGAGGTCACAACCCTTGGCAGTCACGAAGAGAAAAGAAGAATATTAGGGGCAAAGAAAGAGTGAAGACCCGGAGGCTAAGCAAAAAGCCCTCGACGCAGACCAAAAAGAATAGAAGAAGGGATTGTCTCGCGGGGCACTCACTGACTACCTGAAAGGCCCAAGATAGGAGAAATACGGAAGGATGTGATGACGGGACTGATGAACAGAAGCTGGGGCACTAAAGAAAAGGGAAAAACATTCACATGACCGAGAAAGGCTAGAAGAAAAGCGTTCGGAGCAAAGAAAGGGGTTTCGCCTGCTGTTTCAGGGCACTCTACGAAAGGGGAGGGGGAAGCCAGAAGGACGCCATGAACCGAATATCACCGGGATTATTTGTCCGGTCATGGAGCTGCCCTCGCGGAGGCCGTAAAACCAGGGCCATAAAATCGGTTCAACCGACTTCCTGGTCGGCCAGGGGAGGGAATGGGCCAATGATAAAGCCACCCTTACTGGCCAACTTCCTTGTCTTCTTCCCCAGCAGTGGGTGGGACGGGAATTCCGTTAGATTAAAAATCAAAAGGAGATGTCAAGTTCTTCGTAGCCGAGGAAAGAATCCGAAGGAAGGAATAGTGGGGGTGAGAGGAAGGCGGTGAGTAAAGAGTGGTTCGTCCGAGCTTCTAATCAGGCAAAAAGAAACGGGGGCTGTCGAGGCCGCTTAGTGGATCCGGGAAAAAAACAGATCTATCAGAAAAACCTTATACGTCGTCCTTGGTAGGAAATGGAAAAAGAAAAAAAGCCCTTGCCGCTGAGCAAAGGTGTTAGGAGCGGCTTTAACAAGGGAATCTTAGAAGGGGTCGCTGCATCGCGTCTAAGAATTCTTTGTACAAACATCACTGCAGACAGAAAAAAGAAAAAGCTGAAAACCCCCGCTGGCTGGGAAGGGGAGGGGCGAGAAACAGAGCGACTGACAAACGGAGAGCGAAGAGAAGGAATGGAACGGCGGCCAGCCGCATCGGAAAGAGTAACCTCGCGAGAGAAAAAAAAACTGAGAGTAGGAAAGAGAGATCCTATGTGTCCGAGGGAAAAGTGTGCGCAAAAACTGAGGGCCGTCGGCTCGAGAGAAGGGAAAATAAGAGAAGAAAGAAGAGGGGAGCAACAGGCAAAAACGAAGAGAGGGAAGACAAGTGCCATTGCCTGCGGTGAAGCGCGAGGAATAGTCTAAGACTCTCCGACCGCTTAAAAACAAACAAGCGAAAAAAAAAAAGGTTTAAATCTCCGCAAAGGGGAAGAAACCGAAGGAAGGAGGGGAGAGGTCTGGGAGAAAGAAGAAAAAGCCGAAGGTTCGACTGCGCAAGCGGAGGGGAAACCACCCTGCAATCCAATCCCGAGGACTAGTGCCTTTAAAAAAAGAAGCGCCTCGACCGGGAGAACAATAAAAACGAGATCAAAAGCAAGCTAAAAACCGAGATAAAGGAACTTCGGAAGGTCACCACCAGAGCGAGCAAAGCGCGGGTCCTCGCGATAATAGACGGCGTCGAAAAAAAAACCGGAGAATATCCATCACAAGGAGGCGGAAAAAGATCGGGGAGGACGAAAGGAGGAGGTCATACCTGTAACGGGAAAAAAGATGAAACCTCACCAGCATTCTCAAATCAGGGCAGACCTCCGGGCAGCATCTCAGTTAAACGCAACCACTTCCTGGTGCTGAAGAAGGAAAAGGGTTCTGAGTTCAAAAGGAGGAAGCGTGCCTTAAAGGGAAAAAGAGTAGGTCGACGACGACGCTAGGTTCGCAATATCTCATCCTGACGTGACTAAGTGCCTAGCCGGCCGAATGCGTCATCTGGGAATAACCAAAATCCGAAACTAAAGATTTCCTTTGGGGCAGGGAAATCCAGGGAAAAGTGAGAGCGAGATCCAGATCAGGCTTTGCCTGGCCGGGCGAGACAGCAACCAAAAAGGGAGACCGGAGGGGGGAAAAAGGGGCCAGCAGAGGAACATGGGGATACGCGACTTCTTCCTCCAACTCTCGAGACGTTTCTAAAGAGTCATCAAGCGTACTACCTTACTAGTCGCACCTAAAGAGTCAGACTGGGAGCGAAAAATCGAACAAATAATTCGCAACCGACGCGAGCGTCGCAAGGTTTTTTCGGCCGAGAACTGTAGTCAAGTAAAATAAATGACCAGAGAATGGAGAGGAGTGCTCGGCGAAAAAAAGCCCTAACAATCGTTCGTCACGCGATTCCTCGTATGTGCAAGAAGAGAAACGTGCAAGATGAAAGGAGATGTGTCCTATACCAACATTGGTCTCAAGACCTTCTTTTGTGGTTGTTACACTCGCTTGGTAGAATGGCCGGTAAAAAACCGCGCACAGACCTAATTAACGATAAGGGTCGATTTCACCCAACGGCACGCGGCAGGAAACCAGCAAAAGCAGACGGTCACAAAGTAAAGGAGCGCTTGGAGAAAAAGAACGATCAATCCTGGCCCAGCGTTTCAAAAAGAACGAGACGGTACTATAAAAAAACGAAAGACGAGAAAATAGCCAAACATCATGGCCAAGAGTAAGCAGAAGAACGACCGGTTCAGTTTGTAGAGGGAGGGAGGGGATCATGCAGAAGTTCGCCGGTAGAAAACGAGCTAAATGTCGTCACTTCGGTCTACGACCTGCAAAAGGAAAATAAAAGACTATCCTAACGACGCGCATTAAATCCAAGGGGAGAAAAAGGGGCAGACATCGTAAAACCTAGACATACTAAAAAAGAACCGCAGAAAAGCCGAAACCAGACGACTAAGACAAAGAAGGAGGCCAGCTGTTAAAAAAAAAGGGAAGCAGATCAAGAAGAAGAAAAAAACGCCAAACAACATCCTCTCAAAAAAAGGGCGAGGAACCCAGTAAAAAGCGCTAGAAAAATCGACGGCTGCTTCAAGGGTAGTCGTACCCCAAGAAAGGAGGTTCTGGGGCAGGGGACTACTCACCGGTCAAGAAAAAAAAAGAGGGGGACGGGCGCCGCCACAATAAAGTCCCCTTAATCAAAAAAAAACCAAAAAGGTGAGAACCAAATTCTCTAAAACAAAGATAGGGAGAGGTGCCATCCGGTCGACAAGAACACGAAAGGGCTCGGGGAGGTCGCTCGAGCGAGAAAAAACGCGCATGAGACAAACCACAAAGAGGACTCTCTCATGCTAAGTAATAGGTACCCGTAAAAAAGGACCACAACTGGAAATTCCTGATCGTTCACCCCGGGGGTAAAGCAGTATCAAGGGTGAGAAAAAGCGTAAGGTCGGGATGGAAGAAAAAAATCCACCGTTGGGATCGTCGAGGCACGGCAGAAGGGCTGGCTTCATACTCTATTCGTTGAAAAAAAAGGGAACGAACAGAACGGCGCAACGAAGAAAATGCTAAGGAGTCATATGTCAGTCAATAACATCAACCCAGCGATGGGACGGAGTCTTGTCGGCCGGAGAGGCTGGACTAACTTCGTCCGAGGGAGGGAAGGAGCAACTCCGGCGGAAATGGAAGGAAACTAGAAAAAACAACAAAGAGGATGAAAAAAGATATTCTCGAGCATTGTCAACCGGATGTAAAAACCTCAAGAGCAGGAATTTGACATTGCATCGAGCCGGATCGGGAGACAGAAACGCTACCCGTACAGCGGCGCTGTGAGGGAACGTGTTCGATGACTGCATCGGGGGAAGAGGTGCTCCGGTTAAAGAACGGTGGGTAGGACGCATCGGAAAGCGATCCAGACGCTCAAAAACCTCTAGCGAAATGGGGTAAGAAGGCATGTACATCTCGAGAACGAAAGCCTTGAGATTCCGGGAAAAAATCTGGACTTGTCTTTCGGACAACTAAAGGTGCACATCAAGACGACTCAGCGGCCGAGTCGTGAACTGGGTTGACAAAGGCGTCATAAGTGATCAGGCGAAAAGATCGCTCCGGTGCTGTGCCCTAACGCGGTCAGAGCAATGAAATATCCGAGAAGCAAGGGAAGAACCCCTTCGTATAAGACTAGGGGTACTGAGGGGAGGGGAGACAAGCTCGTAGAAGGAGGCCGGGGAGGAAGCGCGGGACCAACGCACGGACAGAAACCTACTAGGTGAGACGCGAACGGTCGAAAATTCGAAGAACCTGTTCTAATCTACCCCTTCTTCGGGCCGGTGAGAGGGGGGGACCGGGGGCGCCATGAGTCTGAAAACGGGCGCAAAGCCAGGGGGGAAGCCGCGACTTGAAATCGGAAAGAAAGTGGCAGGGCCGCAGCGGAAACGAAGGTAGATGGTCAAAGGGAAGGATGTCGAATTGTCGTCGGTCTGAGAGGAGAGAACGGGAGGCCAGGGATGATTTCAAAAAAGAACGAAAGGTTAACGTGGAGCGAAGAGATGAGATCCCTTGATTGAGACGGTATGGCCGAGGGAGAGCTGTCGAGTAGCTTCACCCCCCCCACGGGGTGGGGGGTTGTGGTTTTTTCCATTCTTATTAAAAGGGGGATCGGCAGCGCGCGGCAGTTCGCCAGCAGGGCCCGCGGACTAAAGAGGAGACGCCGCGCGTAAACTTCGCAAATGAGGAAGATGCCTAATACCTCGACGGAAAGGGAGGGGGTGCCACGGATGCCTGCCTAGCCCAAAAAAGCAGAGCGGAAAAAAAAAACCCTCCCCAAAGAACCTTGGGTTGAGTCAAAAGTAAAGTAAGAGAGGAAGGGTCTGGAGAATAAGGAAGGGATACCAAGCGTGGTTCCTTTCTCGCACCAAGGTCAGATTACAAAAAAGCTTGTCAGTTGTAGCCCATGACGGAACGGGGCCACGGAAAGAGCCACGACAAAAAGGACGAACGGTCGAGTTTGAGTCAGGGGAGAAACAAAGGCAAACTATCGGCGGCATACACATGCGACGCGCAAAAAAAAAATGCGCCATAAAGAAAAAAGAGAAAGTGCAGAGGGCCGCAGTCAAGGCAAGTCCGGGGGCGAGGAAAACGCGGGGCCAGTCATCACGGCAAGGGCCAAACAGGTGATCAGCAAAAAAAAGGGTCCATTCTACCGGTCCAAAAAAACTTCAGCAAAACGTCGGCTGGAGGTGGCGGGGAAAAAGAGGACAATTCGGGGTAAAAGCACGAGTCCACATAGTGAACAGCAGCGTCAAACTAGGGAAAAATCGATCAAAGAACGAGACGTACGGCGACACGTCGCTATCAGGCCCGGAATGACTAGGGAAAAGGGGGGTGACGCCGCAGAAAAAGAAATTAAAAAAGTGGGTCAACTGGTAGTACGAAAAAAGTGTCACCGAAATACATCCGAGCCCTCGACAGGAACGGTCCGTGCTTCAGCAATAAATTTTTGGCTGTGGGGGTAAGGAAGCCGGTTGCAAGGAACTTGAAATGAGGGAAAGAGCGACCGCCATGGAAAAAAACTTCCTGGTGGCTGGAGGATCGAAGAGTGGGACCGGAAGTGGAAGAATAGAATCGCGGGAGGAAGTTGTGAGCACAAAAAGGGTGATTGGGGGACTAAATTACCTCCTTACCAAGGATCACGTTTAAGGATTTTCCCGGTTGAGCTGGAGAGAACACGATCAACTGGGGGCTGGAGGATTGTTTGGGCGGGGGTACACATAAAAGAAAGCCGCTTCGAGACGAGCCTGGAGGTTGTCATCACATCCAACTCAAAGGAAAGGGTGAACGTGTGCGGGAAACTTAGCCAGGATAGCGGGCGAATGGAGGGTCCGCAGCGCGTACGGGCGCAGATGGGTAGACCAGACGCCGACTGCCTGCCGGTCAAGTCATTAAAAAAAAATCGTGCCGGGCGAAAGAAAAAAAACTGGGACGTGACGGGACCCGCGAGATTAACATGTCCTTTCGCAAGCAAACAAGCAGGGAAGCACCGAGATCTCACAACAACAAAAGAGGAGGAAGGACGGTGGGGACCAGCCAGCCTGCTTAACACCAGCCCGACAGTGTCGGGCGCAGACTCCCGAAATCTAGAAAGACCAGCTGACGCAGCCCGGCGCCTCAAAATCTGTTTATAAGAGGGCTGCAGCCCCCAAAGAAGGAAGTGAGAGAAGATGTACTCGAAAAAAAAGGGAGCCTAAAAATGCTATGAATAGGAAAAAAAACGCGAGTGGGCCAGCAAAGAAACGAGCAGCCTGACCGAAGGCGGATATGTCTAGGACCTCGGCTACGCCGGTGGGAAGGAAGAAGAGACTGTGTCAAAACGAATCAATCCGCGTTCTCGTACAACACAACAAAGGTCTGAAGACTCCACCCCAACGACGAACCACTAACTTAACACCGCCTGAGTCCACAGATGGTACGGCGCAGTCTCCGGAGGGATCCAAAAAGAAGTCTCGGCCACGACCGACAGAAAAAACAAGCGGCCAGGAAAAACAACCTTCGGTGCTATCGAACAGCACCGGATGGCCCAGAGACAGGGGGGCGGGAACTCACATGACAATTCAACAATTGTCAGGCCACTCAGGCCCAGGAGAAACAAGACCAAAGCTAAGAGCAACTATGTGGAAAGCAGATAAGAGTGAAAGGCTACAACAAAACTGTTGGGCAAAAGAAAAAGAATGCTGAACATCCGGGGCGTCCACAGCAACGAATTTTCGAAAAAGTCCGAACATAGGAACTCAGGAATACGCGACGGGGTCGGGCAGAACGCAGACGGTAACTATAAACTTAAGAAACGGTGGTATTTGGTGTGCTCCGAGCCGAGGATACGCGGGCAACGAGAACAAGAAAATCACACTTTGGACCAGAGAAAGCTAGGGGCAATCAATGTAACGGGTCGATCTAGCTTCACAGACTCGGTTTGGCAGTGAGGGCTCATTACTAGAAAAACTACAAGATTTCGTTTAACTGACAATTTCACCTTCTCAGGTCCGAGCAGGGAACTCGCTGGAAAAAAATGTCAAAAAAAAATAGTCACGGGTGGCGCCGCCGAGGGCTGGGGAAGGGGAACGCGACCTACAAAAGACCTTAGCGAAAAAAAGGCGGTACGCCGGGGTTTTGATCAGTCGGAATAAGTAAAGATAACAAGCGAATATCGGGGAGGGCGGTAAGCGAAAAGGAACAAAGAGGGGGCGTCAATTCGGTCCAGAGGGTATTTAGAATTCCATTGGGGCAGAAAGAAGGGGAAACATCGCAAAATACATAACCGGCAACTGGGGTCAGCGCTGGGAAGTTGAGTATCCGAAGAAAAGAACAACCGACTAAAAGTCCGGCGGAACTAAATTTCACTGCGAACACTAAAGCGAACGGAAAATCAAAATGCCGCGCGCGGGTCTAGGCACGCGAAGCCATGCGGGCGCGACCGCGCAAAGAAAAGAAATCGTCCGTGTTGGGAGGGATCACAGCCCAACGAAAATATTAACACGCAGCACCGCCGGACAAGAAGAAACATCAATAAAAGTAGCGCAAGAAGTTCCAAAAAAGGGCCCCGCTCGGACCAGGTTCGGCAGCAGGAAGGCTACTACTTTCCTTCTATCGAAGATCCGCCTGCAGAACCTGCACGGAAGCAAAACGAACAGTCACTAACACCCAAAATCTCTTCGAAGAAGAGAAGAAATGCACCGAACTAACGACTCGACTTCACCGGAGAACGGCCATAAAAACAGGGCCTGGACAGGCAGAAACGGGCACCAAACGTCGCCTTCAAATCCAAAAACCCGGGCGAGTACAAAGGTAGACTCGAGGCCTCAGCCGGACCTCTAGAGGCGATTCGGGAACCTGCGCTCAAAGAAGAAGTCTGAAAGAAGGGGAGGCGCCGCAAATAAAAACTTACGAAATCACATAAACTTGTCGTCGCCCCGAGGGAGGAGTGACAGAAGTGCAGGGACAAAAAGGTAGAGAAAGAAAGAACTGTAAGTTCCTCGCTAGTACCATACTCATAAAACATCAAAGGAAATTGGACGACTTGATCAAAAATGAAATGCAACGAGGAAACGTGAAACCGATTCAGGATCTGCACTGAGCAAGGAATGCAAGGGGAAGTCTGGGAATCGAGAGTACAGCAGGATCAAATACAAAAACGAGGGCCGTATCCGGAACGACTTAAACTCTCAAGGGCGGGGTCCTCAACCACGTGGGGCCGTTACATTCCAAACAAACTACACTGGGCAGAAGTTAGAGGAGAACTAAAAATCGCCTCGTACGGGAGGGGAGGAAAAGAGCTTCGGAAAAGAAAAAAGAAAAACGCCTCCTCTTTTACCGCGCACATCTAACGCGCCTAACC
>Ga0179593_1513067_pt1 | contig 10265 bp, 11 predicted proteins | sample CZODoug2_1_08_16_FD_185931 | JGI IMG/M metagenome (GOLD analysis project Ga0179593, IMG submission 185931) | Vadose zone soil fungal communities from Angelo Coast Range Reserve, California, USA - CZODoug2_1_08_16fungal (PacBio error correction) | ecosystem: Environmental > Terrestrial > Soil >...
GGGCATGCCTGTCCGCGACCCAGGAGCACGGGCGTAGGAAAAAAATGCGCCATTCGGCGGTTTGAAAAAAGCAGCATTCTCCAGGATGAACGTAAGGAAACAGCGACGGGATGGCGGGATTTGGATCACGCCTTCGGGAGACACGCCGACCGAAACCCGCTGCACTAAAAGGAAGACCTTCAGAACAGGGCGGCAGCCTAACCTGACCGTTTTCAGGCAAAACGGCGGAAAAGCAGCATGGGGCGGTCTTCGCCAGGGGAGTCGAGACCTTGGGCGTTGACACCAGACACGCGAAAAAGAGCGCACTATCCGAAGGACAATAAGGCCCTCCGCTGCTTCCGATTTCAGTTTTTGCGGCAGGTCGGATTCAGTGGACCGGGGAGCCAACGGCGCTTGGAGACCGGCACGACAGCGACCCGGAGAAGGCTGGGGTCTCAAACGTAGAAATTTTGGCTTCCTTAAGACGCGGATGCGGTGTTTCGGAATCAAGAACTCGTAGGAGACGTACCGCCGGTGGGATCAAGACCCCTTGAAAGGATGCATTCAGAAGGGGTGGGCGATGGGAGGGCCTCTTCTTCGAAAGAAAGCTTCAAAGGAAGCCTCCAATCGTTAAATATAGAAGCCCTTGGAAACGCTGACGGCAAAGGTCGGCTAAAGAAAGGAAAATTTATCAACCGACGTGACCATCATGGGCGGAACACAAAGGCACGAATAAAAACCTGGTCCAAAGGTGAAAGGCATAAGAAAAAAAAGTCGTCCAGTCACTCGTTGAAGGGTACATTGCGTGGGGGGGAAAAGGGGGATAGCAATGGGAAGGCTTGGCATGGAATGAAGAGTGCCGGCCACAATCGTACAATCCTTCTTAAGCATTAAAGGTGAGTGATTGGGAGTAACGCGGTGGAGGAGATCGCCTTGGGCAGGGGGCAAAGATGCCGACCCGTTCCAGACTGCCACCAAAAGCGGGGCGTGTGTACAAACAACGGGTTGAAGGAAGGGGGGGTCAGGATTTACCGATCACAGGCTTCGGATTAACCCGCCTACTGTCGGGACGTGCTAAAAGCAAAGTAAAGTTGCCTAAAAGAAATCAGAAGGGTGGGAAAAAGTTTCGACGACGCAAACGCGTCATGAGGGAGAAACCACTAAAACACCTGCCTTGCAGGGGGACATCGTTATCAGGTGGGTGGAAAACATCAGTGGGCCGCACGAAACCGAGAAGATGTGAGAAAGGTACAAACGCGCGTTCAGGTTATATACATCCGTAGGGGGGCAGTCATAAATACACGTACGAAGCGCCGGTATGGCCCAGACTATCTACTGCTGGGACTTCCAAAAATAGACTCTCGCGACCATCGGCCAAAGATGCTGAAAGTCATTGCGTCCTTAAAAAGGGGAGAAGGTACTAGTAATGTCGTAAGGTAACAAGGAACCGACTGTAAAACGAGCATGCAGGGGAACGCCGCAAACGAAAGTTCGTATAAACATGTAAGACCAGGGGACAATAAGACGAACCCTAAAAGGAACAGGGAGGAAGGTCGAAATTCAGAATGGCTCGCGGAAAAAAATTAAAAAGACGAACTCAAAACGAAGACGCCTTGAAATACACTGAAACTAAAAAAGTCGGGGAGAAAAAGGAATAATGATGAGCTTTCAATCGAGAAAGAAAAAAAAAAGGGGGTGTTAAACTAGAAAGAGTCTAAAAGGGGTGGGATCAGGAGCTAGGGGAACAACGCACTAAAAGGCAAGGATATGTGCGACAACTTGATTAGGGAGAAGGCTAAAGAACATCAGTGGCGGTTCAATATCCATCGAAATGACTGTCCGTCCAAACAAAAAGCCTTAGCCAAAATCAAAAAGAAAAAAAAGAAGTTTTCGGACGCAAAACATGTCGACAGCGCCGGATGAGAAGTCCACGAGGCCATCACGCCCACTCCTCATAGAAGAAAATCGGACGACTCTGGGGCAGCTCTAAGATGAATTCGAGGGGACGTGAGCGAAAGGAAAAAAGTCATCAGGGGGGGGGTTACCTAAGAAAAAAAAATGCCGAGACCACCGGAAAACGAGGGGGGAGAAGGGAGATGAAGAGAAATGGAGTGAATCTAGGCGACGGTGACCAAGAGTTTTGGAAAGAGGAAAGACCTAGTATCTCCCTGACTGCATAGGGGAAGGGGAAGCGGGGGGAAGTTAGTACCGGTCTTTCCACCCAAAGAACACGGAGAAAAGAAAGGAAGTCCCAAAGACAAGCGGAGGAGGACTGATCAGGAAATCTTTCAAGAGAGAAAGGCTTTCAAGAAAAAGGGAACCGTTGAAATTCTAGGAGGGGGGTAAGCATATCGAAAAAACGGAGGATTAGGAAAGAATCGTGACCACGCGGGAAAAAGTCATATCAAAAAAAATGAGGGGAGATCTAGCCAAAAAAGTCACTGCGACAATCCACTTCGAAGACCGCCAATAGAGAAGAGCGGTCTGGGGAGTTGGAAAAGGAGCTGAAATCAAAAGGGAGGGAAGGTGGGGAACGATATTAAAAGGGTCTTTCTGTTAAAGCACCAACATCTGGAAAAAAGGATCAAAAACTAAAATCCGAACAGCTACTCCTGTCGATAAAAAGAAATGGACGCACGGGAAAAAAAAAACCAGCGCAAAAAAAAAAGAGTGTGGGAACGTTGTTCGTGTGAAAGGGGAAAGGGATGACAAAGAAATTTGCCAAAAAAAACAAAGCTCGAGAAGGAGAAAAACATAGAAGTTCGTCCACGCGGATTTTCACTGAGTAGCCTGGGCGAGGGAAAGAAAAACGCGACGGGGGGAAGGTAAAAGAAGGTTTACGTTGGCAAGGCTGTGGTGAAAACGGCCGGGGGAATCGAAAAACTGTAAAAGATGAGCGTAACAATAATCGGACTGGTGAACTTGAATACAAACTAAGGGGTACTGTACGAGGGAGACGAAAGTTACATTCAGAGAAGAATGCTGGGGTGGCGTTCGACCTCCTTCGTGGGGAGAGCACAAAGAAAATTTTCAAGAACAAGGGAAGAAAAAATGGTCCATTCTAAGAAAACGGTAGGGAAATTACGTTTGACTACGAGGGGGCCGGGGACTGAGCTCGTAAAAATCAGGATTGAAAAGCTAAAAGCTGACGGCCGTTAGAGTTCGAGAGACAAAGGCAACAAAAGGGTTGGTGCGTGAAAGGGACATGCCAAGTTTTACACAAAACCCACTTAAATATGGAAACTCGAAGACTAAGGGCGGCACCAGATGAACTACGCTATATTAGTTCGGAAAAAAATATAGGGAAGGGGGAGATAAGGGGGGGGGATGGATGTTAAGGAGATCGGACGGTAAAAAAAGTGGGAGACAAACTGAGGAAGGAGCTGATATTGGACCACTCAGAAAGAAACCTTATAAGGTATAGGCAAGAGGGTGGAGCGGGAAAGTCAACAAATGAAGAGAGATTAGTTTGGATAAAAAGGGACTAAAGACCGCGCTGAAGAAGGCGCGTAAGAGAATTGGCCGTTAATTACCGCTTCTGAAAGAGCAGGGGGGGAGTCCTAGGGGAGATCAAAAAGTCTAAAAAAAATGGCCAAGTTTTTTGTCCACGCCATGGAGGAACAGAACGGGGGGTCACGGGAGCAAGCAAGGGGTTTTCACATAAGAACTCGAAAACAAGCTTCACTAAACTTGGAAAAGAGAAAAAAGAGGGGAGGGGAAAAAGCGAAAGGGATACAAAAGTCTTGAGTCCGAAAACCGTGAGCCAACACGTCTTTGCCGGAATGCAAAAATTTCGAAGGGTCGAGGAAAAAAGGGGGAATAAAATGGTAAGTGAGGGGGAAATTTATTGCGGCCAAGACAGAGTAACTGAAAAGCAGGCATAAAAATGGGATGAAAGGCAGAAAGAAGGGGGAAACGTTCAAGACGATCAGACAAAAGAAAAATCTACGGAGATCAAATATTGAGAACAAGGGCTCTGGAAGAAATCCCCAAAAGGGACGCAGAGAAAACCTGGAGGGGCTACTAGAAAAAAACTAGGTGAGGACGACCACATCATGGGGAAAGTTGTTACCAAAAAATCAAAATAAAAAAAATCGAAAAAAGCGGGGGGCCGAACCCAAATTGAGGCACTGAAGGGGGAAAAGTCTGACAATCGGCAACGGTCGCAGCGCATTAAAGAGAAAAAAAGTGAGGGGGGGATCGGGGAAAAGTGATAAGGGTCCGGGCCAACATTGTTAGCGCACAAAGGGTATACAAAGACCATAATGCCGGCTCAGTCCTGAACTGTGCAGTAAATCTTTTTCAGAATCATGGGAATCGGACCAGAAAAGGCAGCGTGGAGAGGTTGTTCGAAACGAAGGCTTGAAGAGGCGGCAAAAAAAAGCCGTGGAATTACAAAATCGCGGGATGATGGCGAGGGTCTACAGCCGAATAGGGGGAACCTAAAGGAACACCGGAGGAAAAAAACATCGCAGAAAACAGTTATTGAAAGGGGAGGACATTAGAGGAACCGTGGTTTCATCGCAAAAAGAGTAATGAGCAATAAAAATCAGACGCCCATACCTAAATCGGGGGAAAAAATCCCGACAAAAAAACTGGGGGGTTAAATGGCGTACGAGAAAGGGAAGTAGTAAGAGGACACAGAAAAACCGAAAACCCCTGAAAAGGGTTGAAAAGAAAAACTGTCAAAGAGAAAAAAATGCCCGTTTCAGAGACCCGGACTGCTTTGAAAAGGCCATCCTCAAGGGGTTCGTAAGGAATAATGGACCCTGGGAAAAGACAAAGCTCATTAAACTTGAAAGAAAGCCGTAAAAGAATTCAAGAAGGGTTGAGATTGAATGGAAAAGGAAGGTGAAACTCGAGCACCGGTCAACTACTCAGCAACAGGGAACTATACACTCGAGAAAAGAAAAGGAGGGAGGGGGTCGGCAAACTGGAGAGGAAAAATTCTTTGGCAGGAGGCCATACGACTTCGGCGGTTAAAAAAAACTCCAAGGATCGAATCAAGGAGGGAAAGATGCTAAAAGGGGGGGAAGGTAAAGAGGGGGGTTAGCAGAAAGCGCTTCCGGAAAAGCCATAAATCCAAAAGAGACTCCGAACTTCCAGATTGGAAGGGGGGGAAAAAATCAGTGCACATAGGAAAAAAGAAGACCATCATCGTGGGAAAGGAAGCACCGAAAGAAGGGTGAAGAATAAAAAGCATCCGCGAAACGGTCCGACCTCTGTTGTCGACCACGGAATGCAAGGAGAGAGCTTGGGGGCAAAAGGCTCTCAGGAAAAAGGGGTAAAAGAGTTGGGTCGGAAACGTGTGGAAAAAATCTAAGGGTCTAAAAGGAAAAGGCAGGGCGCCCCAAGGAGGGGCCGAAATGAGTTTTTACAAACAAAAAAAGGAAAAAGGTTGAGGGGGAGATCAAAGGACCGAAAATCTTAGAGAAGAGCCCAGTTGAAAAATGCAGACGCAGGGAAATGCTTAAATTCTTCAAGAAAAAAGCCTGGGAAGGGGGGGGAGACCAAGAAAAAAGACATGAAAGGGGGCAGGTTAGAAGATCAGAAAGCGAAATTTTGATCCTCTTCAACTAGGGGGGATAATTAAAAGGAAAGGATCAGGTACAAAAGGATAGTTGAAAGGAAACTCCCCTCGGATAACTCCATCAAAGCAGAAATCTGCTAAGAGGACCCTAAGGGGCACTTCTGGGGGAAAAGTTCTGAAAAGGAAAAAGGCGGGAAAAGACACGGCTAGCATCAGGTTGCCGAACAGAAAAAATTGAGGGTAATCTTAATAAAGAAACCGATGCGAAAAACAAAGAAAAGAAAGGTTCGACACTTGCAAAAGAAACCCAAGGGGACTCTTAAGAACCGAAAAGAACACGATTGAACCCGAGAAGGGGAAAAAAAAGAGCCAAAGAGAGAGAGTCTGTAATTTCCCTTATGGGCCTCAAACCTAGAACTGTGAGGTTAGACTGGGAAAAATCGGCCAGGACCGAGGGGGAGGGGGAATTTACAGTCCTCCGCTACAAAAATTATAGGGGGGCCAAAGAAGAAAGGGATTAGAAGGGGGGAAGCAAATCCTTAAAGGGGGTAAAAGCCAAACGAACCTGGGTGATCGTGTCTTCAAATTCTAGAAAAAAAAAGATGAGAAAGAACTAAGAAAAGCCCAAAACCATGTAGCTTCAGAAAAGGTTGAGGGGGAGGAAAAATTACTTGAGAGTCAGTCCAATCATGTGAATTTCAGGAGGGGAACCATTCAAGAGGTCAATGAGGGGGAAGGGCTAGGAGGAAAAGGATGGGAGGGCGCGATCCGAGAAAAGAAGGGGGCTTCAAGAAGGGATAAAGAAGAGCCTGACTGAGTCTTGCCCTTGAAAAAAAAGGAAAGTCTAGGACCACAGAAAAAGAGAGGGGAATTGGGGAAAGATGATTTACTGAAAACCCTTTCTCAATTGGAGGGCTAAAAGGAAAAACGGTGAGGCTCAGGGGAGCCAGGTCGTGACAGAAGAAAGAAAAAAAAAACACAAGGGAGGAAAAAAGATCTAGGTCAGTGAGAACCCCACGAGGTGGGGGGGAGAGAGATCTTGGCGAGTTTAGAAGAGCCTAGAAAGGCGGGGGAAAGACACTCGGAGGGGACTAAAGTCAATCTAATCTGTGGTCAGGGTTCTGGAAAAAGGGATCTGAAAAAAAAAGGTGGAGCAAGACTAAAGAGGGATGGGGAAAGGAGAGGGCGACTTTCCACATCCAACATCTGGAAAGCTCTGAGAAAGAACGAAAAAAAAGAGGACTACGCCAAGGATAGGTCCAAAGGGGGGGAAGGCATGGTTGACAAGTTTAGGAACGGACAGGAAAGGAAAGGTCCGGTGGGGGGGAAACGACAACCTCGGAGAAACGGGGGGGGGAAAAAGGGTTAGGAAGAGGAAAGCTCGGACTAGACCGGAGAAGGCTTGGAATCCATTGTGGCCAAGGAACAAAAAATTGCGGGGATGCGGGGCGGTCGAAAAAGATACGTCTTGGCTGGTCCGGAGCAGAAAGGAATAGAAGAATACGAAGGAGGGGGGAAGACGGGGGATAAATAGGCCTCTATGGAAAAGAGGGGGGGCACCGGAGTTCTGGAGGAAATGGTCATGTCAGCAAGGGAACGGGACCTCAGTCTTGTCAGAAAGGAGGGAAGTCAAGAATAAGTTGGAGTCAAGAGGAGGTCGCAATGGGGGATGACTGGTGTCTTCTGAATCAGAGGGTGGGGACGAGCATCTCATTCGACAAGCAAAATGGGGAAGGTTGATAATCAGAATTTGCGAAAGGAGGCTGTCGGATGGGAGTTTTTGCTATTGAAGGACAGAAAATGTCAAGAACTGTGAAAAAAGGTTCAAAACCTGGGAAAAAATAAAAATGATATAAAGATTTAAAGGGAGGGGAAAACTATATGCTGGGACAAAGAGATCAGGTTGTAGGGCCCAGGAGCGGTAAAGGTGCAGAGAAAAGAAGAATAAGTCCCCGAGATAAGAAGGAGGGGTAATGCACCCGGCCACATGTGCTGGAAGGCCGGTGGGAATAAAATGGGAAGAGGGGTAAAAAGGGGGGGGATGAGAGATACTGTCCATGAAGGAACATAAAAGGGAGAGAAATCCAGAGAGGGTTCCAAAGGTTGCTGGAGAAGGAAGACAATATAAGACTTAGGGGGGTCAAAAAAGGAAAAATCAGAGACAACGGAGACAAAGGGGTGAAGAAGGGAAATGGGGGAGGCACGGGGGAAAGTTTCAGAGGGGGGATAAAGGGGACATCAAAACTGGGCGTTCAGTCGTGGGAGCCAAACTAATTAATAAGAAAAGGGTCATAAAGAAGGGGGCGGGAATGTCGTTAGCAGAACCTGAAAACGTTGTGAGAAACTGAAAGATGGCTGAATACATGGAGGAGCGGCGGTTTAGGGGAACAAGGGAAATGAATAAGGTTTTAGAGAGGAACGCGAGGGGCGTTTCTTGGAAGAGAGGCTAGGGTCACGGGGGAGCCTTCTGAAAGAAAGATTTGGTCAATTCACGGGTCGGAAAAAATTATGCGGGGGGGGACGATAAAAGATCCAAGAGGGGGATGAGGGGCGTAAAAGGAAATCGAGATTGAGGACGGCCGGCCAAGGAAGAATCGATTCGTAGATCGGAAAATGGGGGAAAAACAAAGGGCAAGGGAGAGAGTTGAAAAATTTATAGTCCTTTGCGTCGGGGAGGACCTGATTAAGAAAGAAACATCAGGGATCTCAGGAGGGGGGATGAGGGGGGCGTCAAATCAGTCGGTCACGGAGGGCGCGAATTTGGAGAACAAAAGAGCTATGGGGAAAGGCAGTGAAGATGGGTGACAAACTTGAAGTTTGCCTGGAAGAGGGAAACGAAGATTGAGGCCTGGGGGAGAGATTGACGAGGGGGAAAAATCCAAAAAAGGGGCCGAGAGGGTTCAAGAACACCGGGGCGGAGAAATAAAGAAACTGAAAAGGGGACGAAGGGCCGAAATCTGGCGGGTCGGGAGCACTACCAGGTCTCAAAAAGAGTTAGAGGAAGGGTTCATTTCCGAAAGTGTGCAAAGGGGGATAAAGACGGCGCGGGCGGGAGGGGGGTCGAGAAGTTAAAGGGTTCCGAAGAAGGTTGCGGAAACGAAAAGCCTACCCGCAAAAGAAAGGGAAGGTGGAACTAAATTCACCGTCAATAACCGGGACGTTAAAACGGAAACTGCAAAACGTAACGGAGTGGAGAAGGGCGGTGGTGTATCTATACCTGGAAATAGGGAAAAATTCTAGTCTTAAAGATCATGCCAAGGGAGAAGAGTGATCAATTGGGAAAAGGGGGGAGGGAAGTTATTTAAGTGGCCCGCTAACAACTCTGTGGGGAGGAAGACCGAAAAAGAGGGTGAAGGAAGGGGGTGGAAGAAGAAACTGGAAAGGGGATGTGCTTCCGTATGAATTAGGCATACATCCAATCGCAAAAAAGTACTATAGGAGAGAAAGGTTCAAGACTTTAGTCATCCGGGGTCAGGAATTGAAAAGGGCTCAGGCCCCGAAAAAAAAAGAACTCATCAGGGGAACCACATTTTTCCCACATTAAAGCGAAAGAGGGGGTCAACAAGCAGAATCAAGAGGGAGACAACTGACTCCTGAAGGTTGGAAGGGAATATCACTCGTATTAAGGAGGGGTAAATGGGTGCGGCTTAAAGGGGAATATCGTTGCCGGGAAGAAATGCAGACCTTAAGGAAAATGGGGTGGAATAAAGAAAAACGGAGCCCAGCCTTGTCGGACGAAGACCGGGGGGGGAAAACATGAACATGAACTTACAGGGGATTGAGGAGTCAAAAAAGAGAGTCCTCCCTAAAGGGGAAAAATAAAAGCCCTAGGGGTTGCAAAAAGATGGTAGACATCGACAAAAAAACTTTCTCAGGGGGGACCACGGAAAAATGCACTGAGAAAAAGAAATGGCCGGAAAAAAAACAAGGAAACGAGCGCGAGGCTTACAGACATTGGAAGGGGAAGTACAGGGGACCGGTGGAGTAGCAAAGGGAATATAGAGGTCATTAGAAAATAACGAGTCAAGACTGCCATCGATAGGGAGAGCACCGGAGGGATTATTCACCAAGTAAAGACCTAAAAAACGGGAAGGAAAAGGGGAATAAGCAGGGAAAACTACGGCCTCGTAAGAGCCAAAAACCTCTGTGGGGCTCGAGAAAAGTTAGGGGAAGAGCGAAAAGCGACGAAAAAAACAAAAGGAACATGGCGCCCTGAAAAAGGTAGGGTAACCTAATTTGGAAAGTCGTTCTAGAATTAAAGTCGCTGGTTCACGTCATAGAGAGTTAATTTGGGTCGATAGGGAACCTCGAAAAGCAAACTGAGCTCAAGAAATGAAAATAGGGGTATGCAAAGTGTGGAAATACATCGAGAAGGGAATCGGGGAAAAAAAGGTAAAGAACAAAACTCCAGTAAATGACAACATGTCTGATACAGTCTAAGAGGGAAAAAAGGTCCAGGAAAGAGAGACCCTAAAAAACAGAAGCAGGGGGGGGGACGTACGGATGTAAGGGGGACAACTGGGTTTGTAGGAAAAAAGACACTCATGGGACGGGGAAAAAGGGGGGGAAGCCTGCAAGAAGGGGGATAGTGCTAGACTCTTAAATGATGGGAGATCAAAAAATTGAGACAGCAAAGGGAGAGGGAAACTTAGCGAACGAGGGAAGGGGATGGGGTCAAGCCCTGCTTGAAAGAATAGGGGGGGCGATATGGGGACGAGTGGAAAAAAATTGAAGCAGGACGAAAAAAAGGGGAGTC
>Ga0179593_1539719_pt1 | contig 10265 bp, 14 predicted proteins | sample CZODoug2_1_08_16_FD_185931 | JGI IMG/M metagenome (GOLD analysis project Ga0179593, IMG submission 185931) | Vadose zone soil fungal communities from Angelo Coast Range Reserve, California, USA - CZODoug2_1_08_16fungal (PacBio error correction) | ecosystem: Environmental > Terrestrial > Soil >...
GGTCGCAAAAAATGAGTTGCCTACATCACGAAAACGGTTCAACGTGGTGGGTCAAAAAGGAAAAACTAGGGAAACGCCAAGGGGGAAGGGAAACAAAGGTGGCGAAAAAGGCCCCGTCGCGCCAGGAAAAAAAATCGCCGAAAGAAGACTAGGGAAAAAGACTGTCCCGAGGAAGGAGGACCTAATAAAAAGAAAATCAACTACTATAAAAGGAAAAAAAATGGCGGGAGAAAAAAAAAGGGGGTGGGGGGCCTTTAGACAAGGAAAAAAAACAGTCGATCTCGGGGAAAAAAAATAGGGGAAAAACAAGCTAGGGGAGCTTCATCGTGCTCGCCAAAAAACTGTCAGGTGGAAAAGGGCGGGGGAGGAAAAAAAAAAGGACCCGCCTGGTGTGGCGAAGGGGGGGGAAAACACGAGGAAGAGGAAACCAAAAAAAAAAACAAATCCTAATCCCGGGGAAGAAAAAGCTGATCACACCTGTCCCTCAGGGGGGGAAAAAAACGGACCTAAGTAGAGGGGGGGGGGAACACCTAAACCATAAGGGGGGAGCTCAGTCTGGGGGGAGGAAAAAGACGTGGAAAACGTCATTATTCGGGGAAAGGGGAACGGGGGTCTTTTCAAAAGAAAAAAGAAAAGTAAAAAACTTATAGGGAAGGGAAAAAGAAGGATATCCCCCGCCAGGGCCGAAAGCACCGCGTTCCCACCAAAAAAAAGGTGTTACGTAAAACAGTAGAAGCATCCCTGCCAAAAAAAAAGGGTTGCCACTCCTATTTCGGAAAAAAAACCCCAAAAAAAAGGTTTCGAATGGAGAGATTGCGCCTACTAAAGGGGGGGAGGTGGAAAAACCTCAGGCATCGGGATACGTTTGACATTTGGAAAACAGTCCCGGGAATAAAAAGAAAAAGAAAAGGCATTCCGCTGCAGAGTCAAAAGGAGGAGGTCTGATGTACCGAAAAAAAAGGCGGAAAAAAAAACGACAAGGGGGGGGGGGGAAAGCAAAGGAAAAGAACAAGTCTGGAAAACCCGCCGCTTGGAAGGGGCCAAAAAGCCGAAAAGCCAACGGGGGAAAAAGGAAGGTTGCGGGGGGACGCCGAAGGGGAAAGTAATTCACCACGTGGGGGGCGGGGGGAGGAAAGTAAAAGGGGAGTCTCAGTAAAAAAAAAAAAAAACTCAAATTCAAAGAAAAAACCGGGAGGGGGGATTCAGGGGGAGGAAAAGCGACTTTTGAGGTCGCGAAAAATGGGGGGGGCTTGTAGTTCTAGAGGGTCAGGGGAAAACCGGTTCACAAAAGAGACACAAAAAAAGGGACCTTTACTCAACGCAAAGGGGACCTAGGGGATCAAAAGGGGGGAGGGGGGGGGGCCGCCCTCCTTCATCGGGAAAAAAAAAGGGAAAAGGGGTTTTACAAAAAAAAACGGAAAAAGAACCGTCGGGGGAAAGAGGGACCGTGGTCGGGAAGGGGGAGGAAAAGAGGGGCCAATGGATAGAGGGGGGGGGGCCCTAAATTGATCAAAAGGAGCCCACTGTCCTTAAATCAAAAAGGGTGACTCCGGAAGAAAGACCATCCTTTTTGAAAAACTGCAAGTGATAGCAAAAGAAAAGGGGAAAAAGGGTCGGCAGCAAAAAAAAAAAACGATGGTCCTGATCGGGGAAGGGGAAAGTCAAGGAAGGAGCCGAATGATTTCGTCGCCTGGAGGAAAAAAAGCGACAAAAGACGCTCCCCACTGGTAGTCATCGAAAAACGACAGGAAAGGGGGATTGAGGGGGGGGGGGAAGGAATCTTCTAACACGGGAGTATTTCGGAAAAAAGGGGTCGGCGCAAAGATTATAGAAAAGGAGGGGCAGAGAGGGGGGGGGGGGTTTGGGTGACCAACCGAAAAAAAGGTAAAAAAGAAAAAAAAAGGCCTGGGGGGGAAAAGAAAAGGGGGAAAAGGCCATCCGCCAATAAGTCCCCGAAAAAAAGGGGGGAAAAAACATTGAGGTACGGAAAGAAATAAGCTCTTTCCATATTCACATAAAAAAAAAAGGGGGGGGGGGGGAAAAAACTACTTTTTTCTAAAGGGAGAAAAAGGGAAAACTCGGGGAGGGGGGAATTCTTCCTTCAGGAGAAAACTGTCCCGACTCTGTAAAAGTAAGGAGAAAGGGAAAAAAAAAACCACCAAAGAAGAATTAGAGAAAACGCCTGAAATTCCAAGAAAACACAAAAAAAGACAGCCAAAAAAAAGGGAACCCACGCCGGGGGGAAAAAAAAGGAGCTCCGGTGCATCAAAAAGGAAGGGCCTGTTGCACCGAAGGACGCTCTAAATCATAGGAAAGAGGGGGGGGGGAGAAGGTTGTTCTGGGGAAGAAACAGATTGTCTGACCCGCCAGGGGGTGCGCGGGCGATGGGAGAGGGGAAATGCCGATAGTGAAGAAAAAAAAGAGACACGAGGAAATTAAAGCGAATGAGGGGGGGGGGAAAAAGTGAAAATCCTAGCACGGAAAAAGCCCCCCAAGTTGGCACCGAACCGGGGAAAAAAAAGGAAAGGTCGTGGAGGGGAAGGAAAAATCATTTTGCGCCTCATCCAAAAAAAGAAAAAGCCAGTTTTGGACTCTGGGGGAAGCAGCCACGACTAAAGGGGGTCGAAGCAAAAACCGCACCAAAAAAAAGGAAAGGAAGGATCCACAACCCCGGAAGAAAAGGAAGTCGAAAAAGGGACCCATTCGAAAAATTCCGAATGCCGCGCCGGACCAGGGAGGGACTCGCAAGCCGTGAAAAGGGAAAAGGGACTAATTCTTCAAACCTTACGGGGGAAGAGGAAAAAAAAATCATGCGGGGAAAAAAAGTGGAAAGATGCTCGCGAACATCTTGAACAAGGGAAGGGAAAAAGAAAGCACAAATCAAAAAAAGAAAGGGAGGGAGGGGGGGTTTTTTTCATGCCAAATCAAAAAAAAAAAAAAAACTAAAAGGCAGGAATCGGAAGAGGCGTATCTGGGAGGGGTAGGCCTTGAAAAAAAAGAGCGCAAGGAACAGACCAAAAAAGGGGAAGGGGGCAAAAAAAAATCCACGCTCAAGGCGCGCATCAACCGCGGCGGAGGGAGAAAAAAAAGAAGGCCGCCGGCAGGGGAAAAAGGAAGCAAAAAGGGCCTTCGGCCCAAGAGGGGCACCCTCAAAAAAGAAGATGAGGAAAAGGGGAAAAGGGGGCGAAAGGAAAGGAATTGGCGAGGAAGGGGGGCCAATGGTCGACCGCAGAAAGCGCCAGACAAAGAGAAAAAGGGGTAAGAGGTCGGAGAAGGGGGGGGAGGGTGCAGATCCAGGGGGTACTTACAAGGATCGGGGAAAAAAAAAAGGAAAAAAAATAAGCGGAAAGAAAAAGAGCGTCCTCCATGAAAAGGGAGGGGGGGACATGAAAAAGCCAGAAAGGGACTTCCCTTTTATTTTTTGTAGTCCGCCGGGGAAACCATACGGAGAGAAAGAAGCATCTGCAAAGAAGAAAAGAAGGAGGACGAAAAAAAAAAAAAGCGTGAAAAAGGGAACAAGGTTCGACAAAAAAACAGCAATCAACGAGAAAAAAGAAGAGGCACGCTTAGGGCATTTGGGGAGGACCTACAGTAAAAAAGTGCCGAGCGTCGGCAAAGGGGAATTGGGGAGGGGGGGGGGGGTAGGTGAAAAATCAGAAAAGGAGAGCATCAGGAAAAAAAAAAAAAAAAGCCAAGAAAGTCCAACAATGGGAGAGAGTCTTTGGGGGGGGGGAAAAAATAGAGACGACCCCACAAAAACCTGAAAATTGAGGGGGGGAGACGGACAAGGGAGGGGGGGAAAAGGCTCGATTTTCACCAAAGGGGGCCGAAGGGCTTTCTAATTCTCCAGGGGGGAAAAAGCGCAGTCAGAGACAAGAAAAAAAAAAAAGAAACTGTCGAGGCTGTTGAAAAAAAAAAAAAATTAAGCCGGGAGGAGAAAAAGCGTCCACCGCTTCAGAAAAAAAAGCGGGATACGACAGAGAAAAGTGGGGAAAAAAGGGGAAAAGCTCTTTCAACAGCCTTTGGGAGGAGGGGGGGGGAAGGTCTGTGGGGGAGTAAAAAAAGGACCACTCCAGGCCTTCATCTCGCTAGGAATGCAAGAGCATGACAAGAGGGTCAAGAAAAAAAACTCGGAGGAAAGGCAAAAGTCCGCAGCGCCGGAAACAAACAGACGGTCAGCCAGGGGGGGAAAAATCCTTCGCCACTAGAGCAAAAAACAGAAGGAAAAACGGGGAAAGAAGCGGTGGAAGTGAAAAGGGGGAAAAAAAAAAAACCGAAAGCCGTTCCGGAGGGGGAGGAAAAGTGAATTGGGGAAAAAAAGGGGGGACTGCGTCAGCGCGTTGGGATACAAAACAGGAATAAAGCGAAATGGAAGGGGAAAAAAAAATAGGCCACGAAAGGCCGGGGAAAAAAAAAACATCCATCGGGCAAAAAGGTAATGGGTTTAAAACCGAGAAAAAAGTTCACAAAGGGAAAGGAGCCTTGAATCCATGCGGAGAGCCCGGATGGGAGAAAGATCAGGACCATTCTGCTTCAGGGGGGGGGGAAGAGGCGGAAAAGGGGAAAAAGATGGAGGGGAAGGGCGCAGGGGGGGGGGGGGAGGAAAACGTGGGCGGCCGCGAGCGTGAAAGGGGGGAGAAGCCGTCGCTTCCCGAGGGAGAAGAATGGGGCAACAAGCGAAGGGGAAGAAAAAGACGATGAAGGGGGAGGAGGGGGGGCGTGCGCGACAAGAAGGGATGAGGGAGAGGAAAAAACGTATCTGTTGCCGCCTAAAAGGGCAAACCAACCAGCAAGTCAGTCCTGGGGGAAGTATGAAAAAAAATCTGGAGGGGAGAAGAAAAGAGACAGCCCAGTCAGCGAGAAAAAAAAAGGAGACGATCATACCGCAAGTCATGGGTAGTAAAAGGGGAGGTTGGCCCAGAAAGGAAAAAAGGGCAAACCTTGGCCAAAGGGGGGGGGGGCAGTTGGTCCTGCTAATCCGGGGGGGAAAAGTTGGTGTCGTCGTGGGGGAGGAAGAAAAAAAAAAAACGCTGCCGTTCAGAACTAAGAAGATTTCGGCCCAAAAGGGGGGGAACTCAAAACAGAAAGGGGGAAAAAGGTACATCCCCAGATCCAGGGAGTCCATCAGAAAAAGGGAAAAAAAAGGTTTCTGGGCGAAAAAAGGGGTGTGTAAAAAAAGGGGCCAAAAGAACGGCACCTCGTAGGAAGAGAAAAGCCATAGGAACAAAGAAAAAAAAGTTTTTTATAAAACAGGAACACAAAATCAAAAAGGCAGGAGGAAGGAGCGGGCGGTGACGAACAAAAAGAACGCGAAACCGATGCTCTTATAAAAGAAGGCGGGGGAAGAGCCGGCCGCGCCAATGTAGAAAAGAAACAGCGGTAAGGAGAAAAGCAGCCTTGCCGTTTGACAAGCAGAATGAGGAGGGGAAAAAAGAGATCTGGTTCGGAGGGGAGAAACGCCGACCAAATGGGGAAGCAAAGGGGTTTGATCAAAAAGAAAGGAGGGGGTTGGCGGGATGAGGGGGAGATATCAAAAAAACTCGTTGGCTTCCCAGAAAAAACGGAGGACGAAACCGGGGAAGAATTGAAAAACGCACAGAATGGGGAGAAAAAAAAAAAACCCGCCCATAGCTTGTTGGGCATAGGGGGAAAAGGAAGTTTCGAGGGAAGGAAACCAGAGTGGTTCTGCTCCAGAATGGGAGAAGAGGCCAAAGAAAAAGGGGCAGCGGGTGGGGAGAGAAAGGGCCTTTGAAGCCAGGGGGGGGTCGTCGAGAGGGAGAGACAGCTGCGCCCCGAATTGAAAAGGGATGGTGAGCTGGAAAAAGGGGATCGGCGGAGGAACCCGTTGAAAGGCGGGATGTAGTAAATCACGGCTGGCTTGTGGAAAAAGAGAGCAACAAAACAAAAAAAAAGAAAGAGATAATGGCACAAAAGGGAAATGGAAAAAAACGGGGGGGGGGAAAAAAAAGAAAGCGAGCCTTTCAAAAAAAAACTTCACCAACAGGGGGGGGGGTGAACCAAGAAAGGGAGTGCGACTAAAGAAAAGGAGCTGCCCGCCCGACCGAGAGAATCGTTTACAGGGAACCAAAAGCTGTCCCCCGAGGCAGGACAAAAGGGGAACCTCCATCCAACTACTAAAGAAGTGAAACCTGAAAGAACCCGTGGAGGTCTCGAAAAGTCGCGCAGAGAAAGAACACTAAGGAACTCTTATTTCTGAGGGGAAAAGGTTCTGAAGGCCAATGGGAAGAAGGAAGGAACCTCCTTTTTCTGCAGGGAAAGAAAAAAAGGGGAGGCCCATATCTTCTCACAAAAGGAATCCCCTCCCAACATTAATCAGGGAGTTGGAAAAAAAAAAGACCCTCCTCTGCCTGGAAAAAGGGAGGGGTAATACCAATGAAAGCTCGAAATGAAGGAGCGCTCAAACGAGGTCTCTCGCAAAGCAAAAAAAAGACGGGGGGGGGGGAAAAAAACCGGAAGAACGGGTGGTACCCTTCCACTCCTCCAAAAAAAGACGAAGGGAAGGAAAGTCTTTCGGGGGAGGGGAGTAAGCGACTACAGAATTCAAAAAGTCCCGCGGGGGGAAATTCCTAAACTAAAAGGAAACTGCCAAGCCAGAAACGGGGAACGGGGGGCCAAGAGTGTGAAAAAAGGGCCTCAACAACAATCGAGGGGGGAGTTATAGTCGAAAGAGAGAAATACTATTGTGAAAAACTCAGAGAGGGAAAACCCATTTCCCTGGGGAGAGAAACGAAAGGGATCAAAGGTGAAAAATTTCAGTTAGAGGGGGGGGGGAGAGGTCCAAAACACTGTATCTCTCAAAAAAAGGGTTGCGGAACAATTGGCTAGCAAAATGTCACCGGGGGACCACGAAAAGGAGAAACTCTTCAAAAAAGGGGAAAAAAAACCCCAATTGGTTTTTTTTTGGTGTGGAGCGGGGGGCGTCTAACCGCCGGCGGGAAACCACTGAAACGGACAAGGACATGTTTTCTCATGAAGAATCCCCGACCAAAAAGAGTGAACGACAAAAGAATTGAAGGGGGGACTTTGGTGAGGGGGGAGACTTGGAGAAAACCAAAAACGGAAAAGGGGTCAAAAAGGAAGCCATGGGGACAGGGTTTGCGGGAATCCTGGGAAAAAGAAAACAAAGAAGCTGGTGGTAACATGCCTGAATCGGGATGCAAAACGGTTGTAGAAATAAAAAATCAGGGTCGCGAAAACTTCGCCGACCGTTCCTTCAAAGGGAGGGCCCGAGGCGAGAGGGACCAAAGGCCCTGATCGGAAAAAAGGAAGAAAAGGATACCACCGGTCCCCTGGGAGGGAAAAACCTCCCTTCCTCAGACAAGGAATGTTAAAAACGGAACTGAGGAAAGAACGGGGAAGGGCCGGTCTGCCCAGAAAAAAAAAAATGTTTACAAAGGGAAGGAACAAAGTTCCCATTCCGGGAGAAAAGGGGGATGTTGGGAAAAAAACTAAGCCGAACGGAGGAAAAAAAGGGCACTGGGAGGGGAACTCGGGGGAAAAGTGGGTTGCTCCGTGGAAAGGTGTGAAGAGCAAAAAAAAAAAGGGGAAAACCCGTCGGTGGGGAAAAAAAGGGGGTCGGCAGGGGGGCCATCTTGAAGGGGGGTGGAAAGAAAAGGACTGGGGGGGGAAGGTACCCAAAAGAGAAAAGGGGGGGAAAAAAGAAAATCCAGGCCCCTTTAAAAGTCAATATACGTAAGGAACGGAGAAACGTTTTGAGGGGGAAAGGGTGGGAAAAAAAAACCGAAGACCCGTCATCCAGATGAACTATTTTTGTCAGGGAATTAAGTGGGCCGGAAAAGGGGAAAAAGGGGAAAGAAACGCTATGGAAAAAGGGACTGCGGAGGCCCCCAGGGGGTGTTAGAAGGGAAGCTTCACCTTGGAGGAAAAGAAAATAAGGAGAGATAAAAGGGGAAAATTCAAAAACCGACCGGGGGAAAAAAAAAGAAAAAGCCTGGTTTTGAGGCCATCAAGGGGGGAAAGACAATTAAATCCCCGGGAACAGAAGAAAAAAAGTGCGAAAGGGGGGGGGGTCGCGTGAGAAGGGGTCTGCTGGCGGGTTGGCCTCGACAGGGGAACCAGAGGGCATCAGTGGGAAGGGGGGAAAAAAAAGGAGGCGAGTATGAAAGCCGGGGGGCCGCCTCTACCTCTCAAAAGAGAAAAGTCAGGACTTGGAAAAAGAAAGGGATTGGTCCGAAAAAAAATATTTGGGGGGGGTGGAAGGGGGGGGTTGACAGTTTTTGTTCGGGGGAAAAATTTTGCGAAGGAAGAAAGGGGGAAAAAAACAAAAAAACTTGAGGGGGGGGGAAAACGATGGCTCTCGGACCTGTGGAAAAAAAAAACAAATCCCCCGAAAAAAAAAAGGGACGGCCGTCGAAAATGAGGAAAAGGAAAGAAGAAAATGCAAAATGCAACTTACCGGCTTTTCTTTAGAGACCTCCAAAACATGGGGGAAATTCGGAAACAGGCCTACGCCCGACGTCCGGCCAAAAAAAAATGCGCCTTGTGGCAAGAAAAAAAAAGCGCAGGAGGGAGAAAAAGGAAAGAAAATAACAAAAAAAAAACAGTTACCAAGTTTATTATGGGGGGCAAATCAAAAGAAAAAAGCGCCCGAAGGAAGATTCTTAATAGAGAAAAAGGGTCTCAAAAGAGAAGTGCCCCTCATTAACCAAGAGGAAGGGGTGTCGAAAAGACAGAAAAGGAGAAATTAACTATGACGCTAGAGGGATTCTCCTTCAGGGTGGGCCGTAAAAGCAGAGAAAGGTCCTCGGAAAAAAAGAACAAGAATTCTCTAGAAAAAAGAAAAAAAAAAGACAACTTGAGCGGAAGGAAAAAAAATATATTCTATTTTTTCATGAGAAGGCATTTGTGGGGCAAAGGGGGCAAGGAATCACATTCAAGGAGAAGAAAGAGTCCTCCTATCTTCAGGAGTATCGGGGAGAAAAAAGCTTGTATCTTTTAAAAACTCCACGCAGGGGGGAAAGCCGCCAAAAGGGAGAAAAGGGGGGGGGAGTGCATGAAACAAGGAGGCCCTTGGGGGGGAAGGTTCGTTCCCAAAGGGTGAAGAGAGCATCTGCAAAAGAAGAGAATGAAGAGTTTTCTGAAAAAGAGAAAAAAAGGGGGAAGTAGGGCAAGGAAAAAAATTCGACTTACCTGACGGGGGGGGGCAGAGAAAAGAACCTGTCCAGGACAAGGGAAAAAAGGAGCCTTTTTCGCATGACCAGATAAAAGGAGAAGAAGATTCGGCCTTTTATACCAGGGGGGTGGGGGGAATTTGACGTTGCAGGAGGAAGGAGACGGGAAGGAAAAGGAGAGATACGCACGAAGCGGGAAAAAAAAAAAGGAAAAAGGTGTCGCGAAAAAGGGGGGGGAGGCCAAATTATTCAGAAAAGGGAAGCTTGGTCAAGGAAAGGGGGCTAGGGAATCACGGGGGGGGGGGGAAGAAAAACCCCGTGCTCCGATTGAGAGGACCGGTCGGAGGAAAAAGCGGCGATTGCTCTTTTAGATGCCCGGGAATAGAAAAAAAGAGGTCGAGGAGGGGAAAAAAAGGGCAGCAGCATTAGCCGGACGAAAAAAAAAAAAGCTTCATGGGGGAGGGAGACGAGGCCTAATTGAAAAGAATTCCAAAGCACCCGAAAACCAGATGGGGGAAAGGGAGGGGGGGGGGCGAACAGTCGTGCCCAGGAAAAAAAAAAAAAAAGAAAGGGCTATCACGGGGAAAGGAAAAAAAGGGAGAGGTTCTTGCGAAAAAAAAACCCCCAGAAGGGGAAAATGCAAACATTCAAAAAGCGAAAGGCGTGCCCAACCGGAACATTCCAAAAAGACGTACAAAGGGGGAACAAAAAAAGTCCCGTGGTGAGGGAAAAGAAAAAAGACACAACTGGTCGAGCGTGGACGATTGCAAGGGTGGACACAGCCCTTTATACGAAGGGAAGAGGGGTTGGTAAAAAAAGTCAAAAGGGAACCTCAAGGAGAGAAGAGGAAGGGGAACGGCTCCGACCCGCGATAGAAGGGGGGGAAATCCGAGAATCATCACTTCCGAAGGGAGGACCAGAAAGGTTGCTCAGAAAGGGGAGGAAAGACAGCGCCTTTCCCCTAAGGAAAAAACTAAATCCTGGGGAGGGAAGAAGAACCTTTCAATTTAAGAACATGAGCTAGGGTGTGGGGAAAGGATGAAGACTTTTTTTAAGGAGAAAGAAAAGAGGGGGGACGAACATGCTGGTCGCAAAAAAAAAAAAAAATTGGGA
>Ga0179593_1550211_pt1 | contig 10265 bp, 9 predicted proteins | sample CZODoug2_1_08_16_FD_185931 | JGI IMG/M metagenome (GOLD analysis project Ga0179593, IMG submission 185931) | Vadose zone soil fungal communities from Angelo Coast Range Reserve, California, USA - CZODoug2_1_08_16fungal (PacBio error correction) | ecosystem: Environmental > Terrestrial > Soil >...
AGAATTCATCAATATTAGGGCCAAAAAAAAGTGGGAACAGCAAAAGATGATTACCTCTACCGGATCCAGTAGGGACTCAGGGCCTCTATAAATGATGTTGAGGGAAGGATCGAAATACCCACGTTAACTATTTGGGGAAAAACCACCAAAAAGTTCTGGAGGGAAGGAAAAATTCCCTGATTCAAAAAGAATGGTTGCGCTATCTATTCTAATTTCATACGAAGAAAACGAATAAAGGGGGCGGAGAGGGGATGAGGGGGGTAATTACAGTCAAAAAACATTTACAAGTTGATGCGAGTGGCGATCTCCCCCAGCCAGAGGAAACTCTTCAAACTGGTGGAAAGTTCAGGGAGCAGGAAATACCATGTAGGGGAGGAAAGGCGAAATGTTTACGGGATGCAAGAAAAATGCCATCAATCTATTCGCCAGTAGATCGATGGGGCGGCGGCGGAAATCCAATAACCTAGACCTCTAGCGGAGGGAAAAAAGAAGGGGAACAGGGGGGGAAAGAAATTGCAAGGCCAGATGAGAAACAGGGGGGACGCACATGCCATGTAGTAGTCACCACTAGAGGACGGAAGCGAACCTATGACAGCGTCCTTTTTCACGAAAAACGAGAGGGAACGCACACTCATGACCGAATAATCGGAATTGTGATCGAAGGGGAACTCACCCGTCGCTACTCAATGCGAAAGGAGCGGCCGGAAAAGATGGGTCATGGAGAGTCTGATTTCCTTTAAATAAATAGAAGGGGGGGGAAGGTACACTTCATGACGTTGTCCTGCTACCACAGCAATTGCAACCTCACTGACACGTGGAAGAATCTTTACTAGCATGCAGGTGAGACGCCTATCTCTGGCGTTACAGAAAAAATAGGGAAGAGACAGTAGTACTAAGTAGTTAAGTGTAAGCTATACTGAGAAAAACATGCTTTTTTTAGAATGGGCATGATGTTCTCCTTTTCTCAGGAGGGGAAGAGAAGGGGAAACTTCTGCATCATCCAGGGGTTACTGTGAGTTTTTTTTCGTTAAACTGGTGTATGCAATTGGGAAAGGGTCGAAAGGGGGAGGGGGGGGTTAAAGAGGGCCAGGTCGGGAGGGCTAGGGGCAACCCGCACTGGTATATTTCCAGATTGTGAATAAAAAACTGCACCATCTCCACTCACTCTACTGGATAAGATGAGGAAAGGAAGGGGGCAAAAGGAGAATAAGAATACCAAACTCTAAGTTAATAGGACCCACCACACATCTCAGGGCGTCACGGTGATCGTCAAAAGAGAAGATCGACTGAAAACAGGAAGGAAGAGGACCAAAGAGAAGAAAAACAGTCAATTCACTAGGTGGGCTTGGAAATTACATAAGTACCAAGAGACACCACGGATACAATGAAACGGAGAAAGGCTAGCAAGGGACTCCGTTCCGTCAACTGCAGCGGACAAAGGAAAAAAGGAGGAAATAGGGAGGAAGGGAAACCTCTGGTCGAAAGGGAGGACGTCTCTAGGGGGACCCACAGAGGGGGGATCTGGCCGCAGGGTGGGGGGCAGAGCTTCATAAGGAATGTGGCACGAAAGGGGAAGTGAGATAGAGGTGGTCCGTAAACAAAAGGTCCTTGGTCCGGCAACGACGTCCAAGCCCGTCGTAAACGAAAGTCTCTCCTGCTCAGGGAGGGGGGGAAAGGGAAAGAACGGGAGAGAAGAGACTCTGCGTGTAGGTGTTTGAGGCGGATGTTGAAAGTCGGCGCGAACGTCAGTAAACGTGCGCAATATATAACCTCCACGTGTTTCCTGGACGCTGGGGAAAGGAAAAGAAGCGAGAATCAGAAAGGAACAGGAAAAGGGACGTGGGCAAACCTCACTTCAGGATCGGTTAGGGAAACAGAGCCGTTCAACGGCCAGCACAGGCATCGTTTAGCGGTTTTTCTTAAGCCTCTCCAAAAAAAGGAAGCCGCCTCGAGAATGGTAACTCACAACCTTCCTTCACACGTTCTAGGTCCCGTGGGTCACCGGAGTTTTGAGGAGGTAAAGAAAAGAGAGTGGGAAAAGGAGATGCTATAAACCACCACGTCAAGCGCGAACGTTCGATAGGAGCTCCTCTAGTGAGGAAAAAAACCAAAAATCCCTATAGAAAAGGCAGAGGTGCGGAAAAAGGAAAAGAAACTGACGAAGGGATTGGAAGAAATTATCACATCTTCGTTAGTGCGCGGGGCGGAGGACATGGAGAAAGCACTTGTCAATAGGCTAGCTGGTAGGAAAGGGGGGGATGGGAAGGAGGTAAGGCGTAAGGGAAAAAAAAAGAGCTCAGGTTTTTCATGACAGACACTTCGGGGGGGGGGAAAAAAAAAAAAAAAAAAAAAAAAAAAAAAAAAAAAAAAAAAAAAAAAAAAAAAGAAAAAAGAAAAAAAAAAAAAAAAAAAAAAAAAAAAAAAAAAAAAAAAAAAAAAAAAAAAAAAAAAAAAAAAAAAAAAAGGGGGGGGGGGGGTGGGGGGGGGGGGGGAATTCCCAAAATATAACAACAGGCCCCCAGACTCTTGGGCGGATTGTCTTCAGGGAAAAGGGAGGCTCAATGCCGGGACAGGGAGGGAACACAATCCCGGCGACACTTCGTAAGTGAAGATACACGCCGCTTACCAAGGATACCTCATAAGATAAGAACGCGCTAGAGGAAGTCTTCCTCCCAAGGGGGCACTTCGTCAAGGACAGGCACATCTCTCCTTCAAAAAAAAAAAAGGAAGGGAGGGAAGGGAGAGACTCGGGTCATTACTACTTTGAGTCTAAGCGGCGGCGGACAAGTATAAGCGCGTTCTCATACGTATTTTACTGACTGGATCAGATGGGAAGAAAGTGGGACGAGGGAAGGTATTTGGCGGGGGGGGGGGAAACGGGGGGTCAGCCTAATAACAAGGAACTCAGAGCCAAAAGAAGCTTGTGGACCCCGTTTATTTGGTTCTAAAGTGGGATTATGTTATGGGAAGAGGGGAACAGAACAGAACGAGGAAGGGTATGAAGCCTTACTAAGGCTAGCCGTCTAAAGCGAGGCTGGATCAGCAAGTGCTAGCATTGCGCAAACAAAAGCCCTCTCCGCGCCCGACTAACTCGGGACACAGCAAAGGGAGAGGGGAAGGGGGGCGGGGAAAAAAAACGCGAGCATAGTGTGAAGACGAAGGATTTATGTTTTTGAGAAAGAAAATCGGAGGAGCTAAATAGCGGACCGTAGCGCCATGGCGGGGGAATGGGTGGGTACGCGGAGCAGAGCCGCCATCGCTTTGGCTCAGAAAAAAAAAGAACGGTGGCACCCAGTGTACTCTTTTCATGGAATAGAAAGCGGGGAAAAGGAGGGTTCGCATAGCCGACGGCGGCGGGTGCAAACTGGTCGGTTTGGGGAGCAGCGACATCTAGGAAGGAGAAAGTGTCATTGAAAGCTCTTCTTAGAATTGAACCAGGAAGTTGGAGCCGGCCACGCAACCGCATTAAAATGATTACGACGAGGAAGGGGAGGGGAGAAACGTGTTACGGAGGGGGACGGGGGCGCGCTGGTAGAAAAAAAACTATCTGCTCCCGACGAAAGAGCGACGATCACTCCGCAAAAACTCCATACGAAATCCGAGAGGGGAAAATGAAAGACTGAAAAAAGGAGAGAAATGGAGTTTAAGTTCTAGCGGATCGGGGAAGAGTGCCTTGACCAAGGAGAATCGTGGTGTCCGCAAAGCTGAAGAGCTACGTATGACCTGCTTAGACAACGATGGGAAGGAGGAAGGACGACAAATCGAACAAAAGGAAAGGGAGGGGGGGGGCCCTCCACCAGGACGCAATACTTTAAAAAAACTGACGGGGACTGGCGACGCGGGAAATTGTCCTATTGCGGGGGGGGGGGGGGGGTCTGAGACACGGAAAGACAATTTATTGCGCCTTTAGCCGTGGCTCAAGTTCAGTGGGGAATTGGGTCTACGGGACCTTGTACTTGGGAAATCAAGGGTTGGGCCGAAAGGGGGAGAAGGGAGAGATGGGGGGGGAAAGGACGGACGGGTGTGAACTTCGAAATTCTGTAGCTTTGGGCGATCACACCGGCTCGACTTTAAGAGGGGTGGTGGGTTGGGCAATCCTCTAACTGATGTCGTGGGTCCTTTGGGTATAAGAGGGGGGAAAGGGGAGGGAGAGCTGCGCACTCCTCCATCCACGTGAGTGGCGTACTTTATGGTTGACAATGAACCTAATACAAGGGTGGGAAGGGCACGGAAAGACAAGCGATAAGGAGACCAAGATAGAACATAAAAGACGATACCCCGGGGAAAAAAACAGAAAACCCAGGAAAACATGATCTAGGGGGAAGCATACCAGGCTCAATCGCCAAATCAGGAAAACCAGGAGGAAAACAACGAAGGGAGCATCTTTCGTCCAGAATTCTGTAGATGCAATGGAGGCAGGCGAAGGTGGTTGGGAACCGAGAAGGAGAAGATTATGGAGAAATATTAGAACTTGCCAGTGGTGGAAAACGTGCGGGGGGATTAGACGGCAACGAAAAAACAGACCGAGTAACTACGGAAAGGGGGAAGGTAACAAAGAGGCACTTTGAACTCCGCGTTTGTCGGTCGCTTTGCCATGAGTTTGCGACAGGAGGGGCGGGGATAAAGGAAAACAGGAAGCATAATCATCGAGGGTCGGACGGAAAAGAGCGGCTGGGAAACACGGGAAAAGGCATCTCAATCTTGTGGTGGCGTTCCGAGGCGATGAGGGGAAACGAAATAAAGGGCGCATAGGGGGGGAAAAATGAAAAGAAATCTAACGGACATGCAAATCGCGGGGCGCATAGACTCGATTCCTCTTAGTGGAAAGAAAGCCGACAGAAGAAAGAAGGGGGAAAGGCAGGGGTCGGGAAGGGCGGGCTTTTTCTTGGAAGTATCATTTCAAGCGAAGTCATACGGAGGGAGGCACAGCTAACGTCTAACCAAGGCTAAGTCAGACTCCGAATCGCAACTCTGCCGTCACTTGGGGCGTAAAAGGGGTGATCGAAAAACTCTCAAACATGTATCGGGGTATGAGGGGGGGTGAAATTGGGGGGAAAAGGTATCTCAAATACCTTAGGGGTTACTCCGTAGAGTCTTCTACCACCCGAAGGCGGACTGGCGGGAGGCGTCGCTGTCAGATATATTGGGAGGGCAAAGAAGGAAAAGAAAAGGATGGCAGGAAAAGCTAGACTGCGGAGGTCTCTGACGAAGTCTTCCGGAGGAACGTTCATTTCGAATCTCGGGGACAAGGGAAGTAAGAGGGCATCGAGAACGACCCAAGGTATTATTAGTCAAGAGATATAACCTGACCAAGATGTCGCCAAGCCGTTAAAACGTCCTCCGGAAGATGAGAGCTACGTCCTGCACTAGGATCAGAAGACTGAGGAGATGAAGGACAAAAAAGAAGCAGAGTGACGGATTTTGACAATAAGTCCTCTGGCTTCAGATTCTCCTCGCGTCAAAAACTTGTATTTGCGCTACTCGGAACCATCTAACCGAATACCCTAGTTTGCGTCAGGGCCTGGAAGGGGGGGGGGAAAGGAAAGAAACTTGGGAAAGAGGGGACGAGGTCCGCCCTATTCAGTACAAAACTGGTGCATCGTTGCCTGTGACAGGCACCGGGAGAAGGTATGTTGGTCACTTAGTGCAAAGAAAAAAAAAAAAAATCCAAGAGTCAGCTTGATGATTTTGCGGGCGGCTCACACCTAAACCGATCTCACGAGCTTCAGCCAAAAGAGGAACACGTGAGAATAGGGAAAAGAGCGCGATTATAACTTATTTCTGGCCACCACGAATCGGACCTGGAAGTCCGACACAATATCCGGTGGGACTGAGGAGAAAGAAAAACGATGTTCCGGAACTACACTCTCAATGAATGCCTATAACGTATCTCTTCAAGCTCCTCCAACTAAAGGAGGTCGAAAGCGACGAAAAGGGAAAAAGGATGGATAATCTAAATGCCCTTTAATAGCCGGACAGTGAAAAAGAGGCTGGTCCATGGTTCGTTGTCGGCTAATGAACAAAAGGCAAAACCAAGCAAATGCACGTTTACAAAATCTTGACGACAGGAGCTTGGAGAAAATGCCGCTCCTTTGAACAAATAGCCCTCCATGCATTGAAGAAAAAGAAGGGGAGCGAAGGGGAAAAAAAAAGAGAAAAAAGTGGACGTAGGAAGCAAAGTAAAAAATGCCCGCCGGGCGCTCTTGCAAAAAAGGGCCTTCATCATCTCAGCGTGGAGGGGGTGGTAAAAAAAAGTCACCGTCCCGGTAGGCCCGTGGAATGGTGGGAGGGGTAGAGTCATACTGTCAGCCCTTTCATGCACCGCGATGTAGATATGCAAGAAGTGACTCGAACAGATAGTACTCCAGAATTGGATTTCTAGAAGAGAGAGAAAATAGAAAAAGGAGAGGCCGCCCCTGCAAAGCTAGTACGGAGATCCACCTTCTTCCAGGGATCGCGAAGGGGCGGATGTGAACAGATAGACTCAAAAAGCCTCGCACAAGAGGAAAAGAACGGCCAAATAGAGAGCGGCACCAACAAATTGAAAGAGAGTACAAGAAATTCACCACGAGACGAGACAAGGGAGAAAAAGAGCACGGCAATACTCGGTGTGTGCCTTAAAAGCAAAACAAAAGCAATCAACTGAATCTGAGGTTAAGGGGTCGGGCGCCGAATTCCACGCGTGTCAAGGGGTCTAAAAGTGTATAGTGCGACGGTCGGCCTGTGTGTGTATTCCATAGAGGGCTGGTCCGCGGGGGGGGGGTAAAAAAAACGCAAAGAGTGAAAGACAGGCTTCCTAGCCATTATAAAGGAGGAGAGGTTTCCGAACACGATCTTCACTTGGTCCAGGAACCGCTTCAAGATACGAACCAGTGCCTCTCAGGTATAAAAGGTGAAAAAACCGAAAAGAGAACTTCTGGCAGGGGGGTTGCGGCGGTGTTAGAGCGCTACCGTTCGTCCGCAGATAGAGGATCCCCGCAAGAATGATCTGAACACTGCCTCTGAACCGAAAGGACAAAAAGAGAGGGGGCGGAAAAACTCCACTAAAGAGACTTTCCATTAGTTAGACAAAGCCTGCAATCGCCAGCAGAGGGGCGTTCGCCGGAGTTCTGCCTAGGCCAAGGTGAAAAACGAAAAACGGTCGAAAAGGGGCTTAACTAACTGGTCCATTCACAGCTTACTGCCGTGCAACGGACAGAGGGTTGTTGTCCAAGTAGGGTGCACGAGGGGGCTGCGAGTGAGGAAAACAAAGAGGAGAGCAGTTCAGAAGAAGGAACAACTCTGAGTTCTACCCTTAAGAGATCACAATATGCAACGGAAAGAACCTCAACATAGACGACAGGGTGGTGTACATAGTTAGCAAGGGAAATTTATGTTGGGGAGGAAGAATCAGAAAGGCGATGAAACAAAAGAAGAGCTTTGACAAAAGGACTTTCTCATCTTAGCTTCATATCATTTACCTTCAGGGATGGCTTTGAAGCGACCAAAGGATTCCCAAGAGGGGTCCCCGTTGTGCCCAACAAGAAAAAAACTTTTGGATTGAAGGGGGCGTGGTGAGGAAAAGAGGAGGTATCTTAAGGTTACCCCACTTCCAACACTCCCGGTCATGGTTCGTAACAGTCAGTTTACCAGAGGAAACGTGTGTAACCACGATACCTCTAGAACTAGGAGAGAAGCAAGAGTGGGCCGGGGGACTCAAGGGGGAAGAGTAAAAGAAATGAAAAGAGAAAACATATATAGAAAACACTTGGGAGGGAGGGGAAAATAGAGATGTTCTCTTGCATGACGTAGCCGTACACTTGTAATCCGGAGGTAGGACAGCGTGGTCGAGAAGATCTTAGAGGTAGAAGGGTGGGGGGGACGGGCGGCGGTTGGGAAAAGTGAAGTTCGAAGTGAACCTTCTTTGTGAAAGCGTTGGTATTCCCCAGGAAAAGGGTCATCCTAACTCTCACGAAAAAAACACACTAAAAGCAAAAAAGGGTTGAGCCCACGGGGTTTTTCAAAGAGTTGGAATTGGAAGGATAGGAAGAAAGAAAACCGAACGAGCTTGGATAGTCCTTCCCACTGGTAAAAAAAAAGCTCATTATGGATGCAGTGCGAAGCAAAATGCGCCGGCCCCCCTCAGCACGTCCAGGATGTTGCTGAAAACGCAACTGGACGAAAATGGTGTGCGGGGAACACGAGCACAAATGAAGATCGTAAATTTAGTTCGAAAAAACTCACTCGGAGACTCCTTATGCAAATATCCCTCGGGGGGAAAAGCAGGAAAAAGAAAGAAGCCACGACGTTTGGAGAAGACAAAAAACTCTTGCAACAACCAAACGCTGGGGCTGGGGAGAGGATGAAAGGAGGGAATTACTAAAGAGAAGAGGCAGCGGTTCACCGTTCTGTTTGGCCAAGAGAACGCCACAAACCCTGGAGAAAGATCCTCGTGCTGTCTATTGTAAGTAAGAGGGGAAACGAATGGGAGAATCGGGGAGGTGAAAGGAACTTGCCGTCTCTCTGGGCCACTGGGATCTCGAAGGCTTCGACCGACGGGTCCACCCGGACCACGGGGAGAGGGAGGTGAACATAGAATCTGTCTCCAGCGAAACTTTTCGGGCCGACGCTCCGCGCAAAACTCCACGCGTAATCGAACTTGCACAGGGGTCCCCTGAACGCGTATATCCTGTGTTTACTATCTACGCTGAGGGGCCGGTGCGGGACCAAGATGAGAGGGTGGACGAACCACAGATAAAGGAGAGAAAGCCCCTGACGGAGATTCACATTTGAAGCTCGCGTACAAAACGCGGCCGATAAGGGGGAGGTGGGCCTCCAAGACGAAGCACTACAATGAAAGGGGGGGTCAGGGAACTGTAAACGCATTGAATAGGTTTGGGCGAGAAGACATTGCCCTTTCTGGAACGTCTCCGGGTCCCAGCAAGGAAAGCTTGGGACTGGGTTCAAAAGAAAGTAATTCAACTTTCTTGAACAGCCCATTCTTAGTTGGGGGCAAAGGGGTGCGGCAACGATTGAGAAAGGAGGAAGGGTTGGAAAACGATTCTTCGTGGTTTGGGGGAAGAAAAAAAGAAACGTGACGGCTCCGGAAAGGTTTTGGGTTACATCTCTCACTCAATTTCGGGGTGCCGGGGCGGAGGGGGGAGAATTTGTTCGGCTTTCGCAGCACACGAATAAAGAGGGGGGAGGGGGGACATTTATATGTGTAATTAAATCTGTCATAGAAAAATACATGCGAAGGTGCGAGAAAGCCGACGTATGGAGGGAAACAGAGATATGAAATCTTTCACCGTGAACGAAAAGCCCCGTACACGCGATAGGAAGAAGTCGCCAGGGAAAAGAAGCTCCCCGGGAGGGACGAAATCAACCAAACCAAGAAGTGTTTCGGCATCGTCCTCGAAAACGACATAACTAATTAGTAAGGGGACATGGGAGCGAATTTGGTTGCCGGAACCGGAGAGCGTCAGAGGGAGTAAAGGTACGCCGTTCTGGGTCCAACTTCGTGGTCAAAACTGAAAAGCCAGAAGGGACAAAATTATTAAAACCCGAAACCGCAGGTTTCTTAACAGGGAAAAAAAGGGGGAAAGGGCGTCCGGAACAGCGTAAACCCGTCGCTGTCAAACAATTTGACTTTCGGTTGGGGAGGCGTCCGAGAACAGGTAGAGGAGAAGCATCCGGGACGGAAGGAGCAGGGGGATGGATCGCCACCAAAGCTATTGTAGGGATTGTTTGCTTCCCGACGTGAGTGGGACACGAAAAAAATGGGGTGTGTCTGGGCTCATCTTTTTCCTAAAGACGTGGCCTGCTCATCGCGGGGGGGAGCAACGCGGAGGAGTCAGGTGGGAGGCAGCAGGAGGGTGACTCATTCTACTCGTGATAGCTTTGGTTTCTGGTTAGGGACACCTCTTGTTCAGTGAACGGCGAAAAAGGTAGTGAATTTCACAGGAAGAAACCCAGTTTCTAATTAGAAAAAGACCGACCAACTCGCCTATTCTGGGAACATGTAAGGTGTGAATCCAAAATCAGAGGGGGGAGACGGGTATTAAGGGGGGAGAAAAGTGGACGGACAGGGAGGAAAAAGCCAGAGGGGTTTGAACACCGTAATCTGCTTGCGCCGAACGACCGACAAAGGGAGGGCGGGCGCGTCCAAATTTCGGTCAATGAAAGGAGGTCTTTTGAAAAGGAGCCTGCTCGAGGCGCGAGCGACGGGGGGGAATGGAGACTGAAGAATAGTCCAAGACGAACGTTCGAAATCGGAATGTCCGGGA
>Ga0179593_1688215_pt1 | contig 10265 bp, 9 predicted proteins | sample CZODoug2_1_08_16_FD_185931 | JGI IMG/M metagenome (GOLD analysis project Ga0179593, IMG submission 185931) | Vadose zone soil fungal communities from Angelo Coast Range Reserve, California, USA - CZODoug2_1_08_16fungal (PacBio error correction) | ecosystem: Environmental > Terrestrial > Soil >...
AAAAAAGATGGCCACCTCCATGATGTGAGAGGAAAAGAGGGAGAAACTCAGAGCGTATATATCTTCGGGGTAGACCGTGAAAAAAAAAATTACCGTGAAAGGGATTGGGCCAGGCAGTCCGGAAACTATGCCTTGGGGGGGGTGAAGTTTGAGGGGGGGGCCGGGAACCATCCAAAAAAAGGGGCTGCAGGCGCTGAATTGAACAGAAAGGTTTCCTGCGATACTCTTCCGCCAACGAAGCGATAAAAAGAATCATGTAGAGGAGAAAAAAGAGACCGCACCAAAAACCTGCGTGGCCAGCATAACCGAACGCGTCATCTTCCTCGCGACCAAGAAAGGAAATCCCGGAAGGGGGTAGAATAGCCAGTCAGTAAGAATTGCAGGTGAGCAGCCAGGGTATCACGAAACCCAGGCTTTAGTCCCAGTCTATAAGAGCTTGCCCTCAGGAAATCATAGTGGGGGGGGAGGAAATGACAAAAATCACTTTCAGAATCCAAAAGGCGCTACGAGGGGGGGGAAAGGGGACATTTTCAAATCGTGCCAATGGAAAGATTGGCAGTGACGGCCAAGGGGGGGGTTTTCGGGGGGGGAAAAGGTTGAGGAGGTTTAACCCCTCCGCGCGTCGTAAGAAGAAGATTGTGGGGGGGGAGAAAGAGGTGCTCGAAAAAAAAATAGGGGAGGGCGAGTCAAGACCAGGCCCTATGTCTAAAGAAGGTCAAAGAGGAAAGTCAATCCAACAAGGAGGAGAAAGGCGCCGTATTTCGTGGCCTAGGGTTTCAGGGAAAGAGACAGGTGGGAACCGGGGCTCCTTTAGAAAACGTGACCATTCCTGAATCTCACTGACGAGGAGGGATTGCCGCTCGGAAGGGGGCCAAAGAACCGGCTGATAAGCAACACTGACCGGTTTCGGGGAAGTCTCGGGAGGCGTTCCTATGAAAGTCTCAAACAGCCCAGCGGAAGTTACTTTCCTGAGGCTCGGAAAAAAAGGGGCTGGACAAAGAAAAATCGCCAAGAACAGCACGACAGGAGGAGTAGAGGTTCCAAAAATCTTGTTCTCAGTGAAAAAGAAAGGGGTTATGAAGAAGAAAAAGAGGGGCCTTCTTTAAGCCAGATTATACCGGAAGGGGCTTAGAAAATGAAATAGTTAGAAGGCGCGTAATTGCCGTGACAGAAGGGTGATTTTCAGGCGCGGTCACTCGTCTTTTCCTCTCCTTGGGAAAAAAGAAGGGTCAAAACTGAGAAGGGGGGAGACAAAACACCCCAATCCGTTCGCGGATGATAGAAAAAGAGGGAGGGGTTCTCCAGGAAAAAGAGAAAAAAGAGCTAGATTTTGCCGGTCCCGCGAACTTCCCCGTGGCAAACAGAAAAAAAGGGATCTCTTAAAAGCTACAATCCGTCGCCCTCCGGGGTGTTCCCAGGAAAAAAAGAAGTTCTGAGGGAACCCAACGAACCGCATCTTCTACCTTGCTTCCTATGGGAGGCCATCATGTGAAAAGGGGCCGAAAAAAGGGTGGTCGCCTTCGCGCATTTCGGGGGAGGGGAGTCTTTCAATAAGACACTTTATCAGTCGCCGAACCTCTGACATTACTACCGGGAAAAGGGATACTCAGCAGGAGACAAAGAAAAGGGCAACGTCTTCCACTGGGACAAAAGAAGGGGGACAAGGGAGAAATCTGGCAACTTCAAATTTTCGTTCCAGATGCGAAAAGGGGGGGGTGGGCACTACGTGGGGAAGATGTCCAGAGGGGCTTCCTCACGCCATGACCAAAAGGAAAAAAGCGTCTTGTGGGAAAGGGAGGGCGTAACAAATTCGGTGGCGAACGCGCTGTCTTAAAGCGACAATAACGCGCTTTTGGAGGCATGGGGCGAGACCATGAAGAAACCGGATTCGACAGTAAAAGAAGAAAGCAAAGATTCTCCAGTTGCCTCCAGCGAAAAGAGGAAACAGGGTAAATACGGAATTCCGAGACGACTTTCTTTACCACGGGTCGCCGAGGGCAAGACTGTAAGTCCACTACATCCACTCAAAGTCAATTGCGTAGCTGTTCGGGAGACAGAGGGAGGGGAATAGTACAAGGTGCCGCGCCATCCTGCCATCTTCACCTAAAAAAGAAAAGCCAATTTCAAAGATGAAACGAACTACGACGCGAAATTCAATCAAAGGGGAGCAAAACTGCGGGGGTTTTAATGCAGGAGTACTACCAGCGGGAAGGGTAAGGATCCAGGGGGAGAGTACAAGGCCCACCCTCGGCCGGCGGCCATACGATGGCGAAAGGCGGCTCGGCTGAGTCCTTCAGCGGCGTATGCCAATGTCGGAAGGGATTTTCGAGAAAATCAATATGCCGATTAAAAAGAGCCCGATGGGGGATCAGCCGAAAGAGTCAACTAGGGAAATCCTTTGTCAAAGTGGGAGGCTAACAGAGGGGAAAAAGAAAAGATGGTCAGAATGGTGTAACGAGGGTTCGCGGAGAATCTTGGCCACGATAAAGAAAGTTCTTAGGAAGAGATAGGAAAAAAACTGTGGGAGAAAAAGGATGGTGGAAGCCGTACACCAGATAGAAAAAACTCAGGGTCAAATTCACGAGTAAAGCTGGCGCGAAAGATCGGGAAGAAGGATTTCCATAGAAAGTCCGGACCCTTCCCCAATCCGAGCGGAGGGGGTCATTTTGATTAGAGGGGAATGATCGCCGCGGACGTATCAGGGGAAGATGGCTCGGTCGACGCCATGCACGTGCAGAAGTGCTGAAAGGATTGAACTTCGCGGAATGGGAATTTCGTGCTCCAGAAAGGAGCTCTGGTGGGTGAAGCTTCCATGATCGACCCGGGGAGAGAGTGACCACAGGCGAAAATTGCTATTTGCACGCGAGAAAGAACATGGGAGGGAAAAGGAAGGGGTGGGCCCGAAGATCTGAGGAAAGTCTGATAAGTCCTAACGTGCCCGGGGAGATTGAAGCTAAAGCACCAAGTCCAACTATTATGAAAAATAGAAGATGACTAGCCATGGGAAGATCCTTCAGGCTGGATGGTCCTCGACATGTGGCAAAACCTTAAGCCCTAGGAGAAAAAAAGAAAAACCATAGACTCCCCGTGACAGTTGATACCAGACAAAGACCGTAAAGGGTCAAAAATTCCGGTTTGCTCGGCAACGGTACGTGAAAAAAACAGTTTAAAGGGGGGGGTATGGGAGAACTGGGGGTAGGCCACCGTTCCCTGAGATACTGGGGAACCTCAAGACGGAAAAACTTTAAGCCAGAAAACTAGGGTAACCAAGACAGTGACGACACTCGATCAGTTGAGGTAGAATAAAAAAGAAAAAAGCTTAGCCCGTAGAAACAAGATTCTTCCCTGGATCAGCAGGGAAATGGGTCGCTCGAGGGTATGAAGGCCTAGAAGAGGAGGATGAAACGAAAATGACTTGCAGACACCTCCGATTAGGGTCTTAAAGAAAAACCAAAAACAAGGGCTCATCGTTACTAGGGACTCGGAGCGGACTTGCATCTCAGGCTAGGGGGAGGGAACGATCGAAGAAACTTTCATACAATGCACGACCACCAGATAGAAAAGTTGAGAAGAACTTCAGGGATGGAGTCCTGGAGGGAGGGCGATAGCTTTCAAAAAGAGAGGTCTTAAAGGAGAGTCAAGAAAGCAAAGTTATATCGTTGTCGGGCGAGTGGGAAAATTAGGATTTAGTACCGGTGGCGGAAATAATGAAGAACTCGGCTTACAGGATTCAACGCAACAGCAAAATACACGGGTAAGAGAGAAAAACCAATAAAAATTTAAAAAAAGAGAGGGACTGCGATTGTTCGGGATTTACGTTCAGTACGGGGGGAGAAAGAAAGACTATTTGGTATGGCCCTAGGGGGACGGTGCGAAGAAGAGTCCAAAGGCCAAAAAAATGACGTCACCCTCCCTCCTGACGGAAGGGAGATCACGTCGGGAGAAAGTGACCACATGGCGAGTGGGTAATTTTTGTCTGTGAGAGGGGGGAATGCGGGAGGACAGAAGTGAGAAGGATTACAGGGCTTTCCGATAGAGAAATGAAAAACAACAGGGATCTATAGATTGCAATCGAACGCAAAGGAAAATGCGCTGTAAAAAAGAAACAACTCATGTAAGAAAGGAAAAAGAGAAGAGTCAAAGGGAACAGCCATTGCTCGCGATTAAAAAAAAAAGAAGTTGCCCCGAGTCGTAATTGCTGGCGTTCAAGACGAAGAAAGCGTGGCAAGGAGGAGAGACACGGCGGAGTGATCTTCCGCTCACCTCGACTCACATAAAGGGCTATCTGAGGGTAGGGGAAGAGGAGGCTAGATGATGGCGACTAAGGAAGCGAGAGGCCAAAAGAGTGGGCTCATCGGAGAAGGCTGGTGTCGCTAAAAAAGAAAAGGGGGGGATCAACACGGGGAGGAGAACGTAGGGGCGAAAGACGAAAACGAAACCCTCCGGGGTAACACCAATGCCAAAGGCCACCTGAAGCGCAGGGTCATTCACATTGACAAATGGGGAGAAGGGGGACTCTGTCAGGAGGACCTGAGGCTCAGGAAGGAGACAGGAAGCGATACAGTGATGGGATCATCGAACCCAAGAAAAAAGTAAACGGTGAGTGGGGGAATAACGCCTTCTGCAGGAAAAAAAGCCGTCAAGGACTCCGAGAAGAAAGAAAATCGCCTGGAGTGGGGCCGGGACTAAGAACAAGCTTATGAAAGAAGGGTAGTCGCTCGGAGAGGGCCTCTGACTAAGAAAAATTGGCAAGATTTTTGCCGGGGAAAATGTCTTGAGGGGAGGGGACGTGGAGAAGAAGCAGCAAATTGGGCGACGGGGAAAATGGCTGTTGAAGCGGGCGCAAGGATCGCAATTCTAGCTCGAACGGCGCAACATACGCTACCCAATTTCAGAATCGTAGGTGACAGGGACATTAACAAGGAAAAAAAATCAGTTGGTCAAAGACCAGTCGATCGACTCGGAACGCGAAGTCACAAAATTGCGACGGTGGGGCACCTTGGGGGAAGCTTTGAGGGGCAGGGTAATCGATGGGGAGGAAAAAGCGAAAATTGGCCTGCACATGCGCAAAAGGGAGTGGGAAGAATTATTACTAGGGAAGGGGAGCCCGTGGGAGCATTCGAAGAGGGAGGAAATACGCCGGACCTTGGGGGGGCGAGGGAACCTGGCGGTGAGTAAGCCCAAGAAGCATAACCGGAAAGGAACAAGGAAGAATAGGGAAAATTCTATATCAATATTCACGCGACTCAAATTGTAAATAGGGACTGAAAAAAGAGGGAGCAAAATGGTTCGCTTCGGGAAAACTGAGGAGGACAAGGGAAGGGACATGAAAAGCAGGATGGATCGGTGAGCTCCTGAAAAAATGAACCTCCACAGAAATGCGTCGAAGAAAGCCGACTACGGAGACAACGGCATCAGCGGAAGAGGGGGTGAAAACCGGCAGTCGGGAGGTTTTGGCGATTCGTTGAAAACTGGACGGCAAAAAGAAGTTTATATAAGAAAAAACGGCGACGGATTTGTCTGCGCGTTACTGAGAGGATGGAAAAAAAGTTTTGGATCAGAGGAAGTTCGTCGGGATGCGACAAAAAATCGAAAAAAATGCGGAGAAATACGAGAAAAGCAGAACAGGAGGGGGGGAGCTGGATCGGCAGGAGCCGTCAACGGGAGGTATTGATTGGACTGAGGACGCATCCAACCCCACAATTAGGGAAGAAGCGCAATCACGGATCAACCTTGGGGACAAGCAACTAACGAAAAGTAAAGGGAATGAGCCATTCAAAAAGACGATCGCGAGGCTGCAAAAAGGCCATTGCTGTTAAGAAAGGTTTTCACTGTCCCAAGCAGCTAGGAGGCCAACGCGGCTCTTGCTGGGGTCTGGAACCGGAGCAATGGGCTATAGAAGAACGGAGAGTGTTAAAGACCGGACGAATTTGCATAAACGCTGTAAGCGAAGTATTCGAACAAGGACGAGTTATCTAGGTGGGGGGGGAAAAGGAGAGAGATCCTTGAGTCCCTGAAGGCGGCAGGGAAGGAACGATTGCCGCTCCAAGTGGGCAGCCCAAAGAAAGGGAAGGGGCCGGAATAAAGAAATGCCCGAAACGGAACGGATTGGGCGACTTGTTGGAATGGCAAGTTTTAGAAAAAGGAAGAGGGGGAGGAGCTCCATAGAAAATGGGCTTGGGACCCATCTAAAAAATAATTAGGAACGATCGTGACAATGCTCGGTCTTTCTCCGCTGATTGGGGAAATCATGTGGGCCAAAAAAAAACAAAGTGGCTGGCCGTCACTAAAACAGAACTGGCGAACGACTGCAAAACAACTACGCCAGGAAAGGAAGCCGCTTTGGATTCTGCCAAAGTTGGGGACCATCAAAAAGAGGATAAAGAAAAGGCAAGCTCTTGGAACTCGACAGGACTCACGCCAGAGAAAAGGGGCCGGTGAGGGGAAAAAAAAACGACCAACGCAAGAAAGGGGGGCTAGCGTTCTCACCCTGGATAAACGAATCTGCAAGGGAGGGAAGACTGTGTGTCCAGACATTGAGATCAAGGGTGCGGTCTCAGTTGGCCATCGAGGGACCGACATGATGATATTACGGGGTCGAGTCATCACCGAGAAACCATCAGGTCAGGGGGAAGAAACCTGAAAAGGGGTTAATCAAAAGCAGAAAGACAACCTTAACCAATGCAGCTGGGAAGGAACGGGCAGAAACACAAGAAGCACCAGCACAAAGTCCACTTTGGACTGGGAAAGTCGCCACTCCGATCTATACCGCATCGAGAACCAGGAGCGGGGGGTGGATTATATTTTAAAACTAAAAAAAGTACTCTCAAAGGGAGAGAGGAAAAGATATAGATACAACATCGAGAGGGAAAGAGATTGAGAACAGAGAAAACAGTCCAGGGAAACTAGAGATCGGGGGGTAGAACCTTTGGCGGGCTTGCCGTCGTGTACGATTTTGAAGGGGGGTGGTTAAATGGGGCACATAAAGAAGGTGAGGGAATGTTGTCATGACGAGGTCACCAGTGAGGAAAACACACAGGGGGATGAGCGCTGAGAATCAAAAAAAAAGAAGGTGTTCCTCGCATGGGGAAAATCTTCATCAACCGAGCTACTCTCCCAAGTACTAGGAGGAAAAGAAACCCTCCCAAAACAATCAAAGAAAAAGTCATGAGAAGGAACGAAGTCAGCGCAATCCCTTGAGGTGACTCCCAAAAAGGTTGAGAACGCGAGCATCTGTAGGGGGAGGGTCGAGGAAGTAACCAAAAGTGGCGCAGGCCTGGATAAGGATTTTACAGAATTGATCGGGGGGAGAAGGGGGGGCGGTCCACTTCTGTCATAAAAAAAATGAAATTGACCAGTTAAAAGGGGACATTTCGAAGATGCGGACTGTGACTGCATAACTTTTGTTTGGGGAGGGGCAGGAGGCTGTCCCACACACAGTGGACACAAATAAAAGCTCTTCGAGCACTAAGGCATGTTAGGTTTGAAAACCGATCGGGCCTAATGGGGTAAAAAAAAAAAACCAGGGAAGGAGGGAGAAAAACGATCTTCCCTAAAGCAAAAAATTGAGAAAAAAAAGCCTGCAAATAACGGAAGTCAGTGGCCTCATCGGTTACTGTCATGTATGAAAGGGGGAATATTGCAAGGGAAAGTTCTCAGGACATAAGAGCTCGCAATTCCGCTCTGAGCAAGTATGGAAGAGAAGACCTTTTCAAAACAAGATAATACAGACACCGTGAGAATCGGCTTCTCTTACAAGATACGGAAAAGGAGTAAGCAGCCAGCGGAATTCAAGAGGAGAAAATGGAGAGAGCCAATGGAAACTGTGAAGACACCGAAGACCGCGTTGGGCGAAAATGCTTCTGGTGGAAAAAAGTGTGATTAGAGAAAAACATGGTCCGGAGAAGCTCAGGGACTAATAGTAAAGAATCAGGGGACGAGGAGCGGTAGCATGGGGACGTGACAAGGTGGATGGAAGATTGCGCGGGAAATACGGAGGAATGGGGCCTCGCATAAAATGTTAAAATAAAGAGGCAAAGGGAAAGGATAAGACCACACGCTCCCCAGCCTGTGCTAGATGATAAATGGGGTGCGGTCCTCACAGCTTAGACAAAAGAGAGTTTGAGCTCCGAAAGACTACCGACTTGGGGACAAAACATAACTCGGATGGCAGAAGGTCTGTGTCTCAGAAGGTCGAAAAGAAGTGCCCTTTCCGCAAAAGAAAGGAAATTCGGATGTTAGGTCCACGCCGTCCGATCTGCAGCCTGCTTCAATCAGTTGTCAGAGGGGATGAAGGGGAGATCAGTAGAAAAGAAAGGAGGGCAAGTAAGGCGGCGGGGATTTCATGGTTTCAATGCGAAAATCCTCAACGATGACTAAATGAACCTCAATTCTTCCTAAGAAAAAAAATTATACAGGGAGGGAGGAACTTCAGGAAAGAGGTGGAAACGCGCGTGGGGGCTAATCTTGAATCCAGAGTAATTAAAACACTCGGTCACTACGTTAGTGGAAATGAAGTCTATGGGAAGCAAAGAGAGGATACCCAGGATTTTGAAAAAGGTCAAAAAAGAGGAGAAGAACGAACGACTCTCGCGCAAACGAGACCATTTAGAGAGAAAGAAACAAAGGGGGGGAGAATGTGGAAACAAAAAGAGCGGCACGGTACAAAACCGGGTAAGATGCAGACCACCATCGGCAGAAATGAAAAAAAGGTTCCACAGCGAAAACCACCTTGTGGAGGAGGGAAGGACGTCGACACTTGACCAAAGAGAAAAGCATCGGTTAAGGTAGGGGAAAAAACAGAAAAGGCACTAAGACTGCTGGGGGGAGAGCTGTTGCGCTGTCTTTAGTAAGAGGAGATTGCAATGGGCGCAGAATGCCAAAAAGACAACGCCAGCCGCACAAGCCCGGCTGCAAAACGTTCAGCTCCCTCTCCGAAGGTCTCCCGCATCTTGAAACGAAATGGGGGGCCTTAGAAAGAAAACGAAGCGACTATTCCCGTCATGGGAAGAAGTATGGTTGGATCCCCCCAAGAAAAGGCAAAGAAGAGAAATCAGCAAAAAAAAAAAAGGGCGTGAGAAGGAAACGTGAACTAAAGGATCCAAAGTAGAAGAGAGTTTTCTGGGGCTATGAGACTTTACGAAGAGTCCGCTTAAAAAAGAGAGGACCTTACCTCATAGAAGTAATCTGAAGGAGACCGAGCCATGGAGCCTAGGGGGAGGGCAAAGTAGAAATTCGTAAGGTGGCCTGCAATTGGTGAACGAAGGGTAGCTCTTCGGCGGCGTAAATAACTTGCTGGGAAGAGGAGGGAACGTGTAAAAAGGGCCTGGACACTTAAGTCTATGAGAGCCGCTAAAAAAAAACGAGGGCACGGGGGGACTGCCTAAATGCATCGCAGCGACGCCGAAATTCAACCCGAGTATTAGGGGGCAAAAAAATGTCGATTTGTCGTCTGGACTGAAGAGTGAAGTAATCGCAAGACGGAAGATCCTCCGCCTATGGCTTCTTTCAGCACGGGACAGGGGTACTTGGAAAAGCGATTTTGGAAAAAAAGGGAAGAGAGAAAAAAGAGAGCGGACGATGTCAGAGAGGGACTGAATAGAACCGGCAAAGAAGGGAAGACTAGAAAAACAGGGGAAGGCAGAGGTTGCAACAGATAGAAAAAAGGGATATTGGGTTCCAAGTGGGATCGGACGAAAAGACCGGGGTGAGAAGAACCATTCAGTTGGAAAAAACGCGGCAAGATTGCACGAGAAAAAAAAAAGAGGAAGACAGAATAGAGTCACGCAAGGTCTCAGAGCGCGAAGAAAACGCCTTGAGGGAATTGGAGAGGCAGTGGCTCTGCAAAAGGCGCACGGCTGACGGAAGCCATAAGTCCCAAAATAACATCAGCGTTAGACCGGGAAAAGAAAAAAAAACGGGCACCCAATCAGACCATAACATCGAGTTTGAACGTTCGGGGTGTCGCAACATGGTACCGGGAAAAAAAAATCTTGTCCTGTATTGTATACCCACTGTGCGTGCCCTGGGTCATGAGTAAAGGTATGACTAAAAAAAGGAGCGAGGACACTAAAGACGGTCAACCAGTAACGGACGTATACACAGCTCTACTTGCAGGAAACAATGATCGTGATGTAAAGCAGACCTCAGAAAAAAAAGTGGAAGGCTTCCCTACGGAACCACCCCTGAGGGGGGGGTTCCGCCGAAAATTTACATTAAAAAGAAGGCTCGAAAAAAAAACTGAAAAGAGAGGTAAGGAACGCTTT
>Ga0179593_1256642_pt1 | contig 10264 bp, 12 predicted proteins | sample CZODoug2_1_08_16_FD_185931 | JGI IMG/M metagenome (GOLD analysis project Ga0179593, IMG submission 185931) | Vadose zone soil fungal communities from Angelo Coast Range Reserve, California, USA - CZODoug2_1_08_16fungal (PacBio error correction) | ecosystem: Environmental > Terrestrial > Soil >...
AAGGTCTGTGCGGGGCAGAAGGGAAAAGCGGTGGGAAAGGAAGTTTTGGAAATGGATTTTTATAGGATCGGTCGGAATCAAATGTAATGGGTCCGGCCATCGATGTTTAGATGGGATGCATACTGAGGGGTGGGTCGGGGAGGAAACTGGGACTAAAGGGACGCCACGGGGGAGAGTCTTAGTTGAGATACTCCTTTCGGGAATCGCTGGCAGAAGGTCGGTCGCGCGATCATTCCAAACCGGGGGTGGTTGAAGATGGGGGACAAAAACGTCACAGGGTGATAATGGGGGGTGGAGTCAGAAAGGGATGTTCTACTCCTGAGTAACGGATAGAGAAAGGCGCACTACCCCGCAGATGATGAATAAAAGCTGTCGGTTTGAATCAATACTACTCAGAGCAGACGAATCAATGTCTCCACAATGAAGGGGCAGAAAAGAAAGGGGTGGGGGCTTTTGGAGGGTTTGAAATTGCTTGCGAAGACGCGCTAGGTACTTGGTAGTGTAGTTAAGGTCTGACCCAAATTCGGGTGGAAAGATTGGTGGGTAACTTCGGGGGGGGAGTGGGACAATACGGAGGGGAGTATGTCAAACAGGGGATACCAGGAAATGGAGATTAGGGGTTTGGCAAGAATGTGAAAGGATGGTAGAGGGGAAAGTGGTGATTGAAAAGCGACAATTTCGTTGACAGAAAGACAAAACCCAACGTATCAGAATGTAACATTTGAGGACTGCAGTTTGAGGGGCAGGTTGTCTAATGCTCCATAAGTTTCAGACACAAGGTCGACATTGCAGATTAGATGAGAATTGTTGATGATTGATAAAGAATGGTGGGAGGGGAAAAAAGACAAAGCAGCAATCAGCTACTGTTAGCTCATCCGGTGTGATGCCGGGTCAAGGAACGAGGTTGAGAGTGTACAGGCATTATGGGCGGGAAGGGGGGGGGGAAATCTGGAGGAGGGGTGGGAAGCTGAAGCCATTGCATCCCTGGGGAAAATGGGACGAGAGGAGAAAGGGGAGGTGCTGAGATGGTTATGAGGAAAAAGTCACAGAATATTCTTTTAAAACCTCTGGGCGGGTAAAAAATGGAATCCCCGCGGTTGGGTGGTAATTTCTGACATATAGTAGGAGGAAAAGTTTAAGGAGACTGGTCAAGGAAAACTTTTAAATCGCGGAGGGAGAGGTGGGATTCAAGGGAATCAGAGGCGGTCTTGGTGAGATGATTCGAAGGTGGAGGTGCGCAAAGTTGAGAAAGGAAGGGGAAAGTACATTAAGACGTTTGAAAGCGAATGTGGAAGAGGGGGGTTCGTGGAGAAAGGTGGGGAGTGTGGGAGATCAAAAGGGGGGTGAGAATTTTGAAGGGGAACACGGCTCATGTTGTGTAAGAGGGTTGGGAAAGGGGAAGGTATGGGTTTAAGAGGCGAGGAAAATGGATAAAAAGGGACTGCGATCGTACAGGGCCAATTCGCCACGACTGGTGGGCGATTCATGGTCAAAAGATTTTCTTCATTTAAAGTGGAAAGAGGGAGGGACTCAGGGTACTAATAGGGAATTGATGTCTAGGAGCCAAAGTCTCACTAAAATGCTTTATGTGGATCGTACGGCTTAGAGGAGGCTAGGCGACCGGGACCTGATTAAATTTGTGGCGAGGATTACTTTCATCATAGCGGAATCGCGCCGGGGTGTGGTAGCTAAGGCAAAGTGGGGACAGAAGGGAATGGGGGGAAGTGACCTCACGGTCACATAATCCACGCGGAGATAGACATTGTCCAGGATGTGCTTGGGGGGATTGCTCCAGGGAACACTAGGGAAAAGAAAGGGGATTGGGAAAAAGGTGCTGTTCAAACGCAGGGAAAAAGCAGAGAATTCCCGAAAAGGAGACCACAGAAAGTACAAAAACGAGAAAAGGGGTGTCATGGTTTTTAGTCAAGGCGTGGCGTTTGCAGCAAGTGAACTAGTTTTGGGCAGAATGTTCCGAGGAAAATCGGGGACTAAATCTTCGACTTTGCGTAGGGGGGGCAGTGGGGGGGGGATGATAACAAATTAAGGGGTAAGTAGGGCAGACTGGGAGCCATTTGACTTGCCACTGATTAAAATAGTGGGCCAGACTCTTTTAGAAATTTTTTATCTGTTCAAAGTCTAGAGAGGGATAAGAGAAAAGAAGAAAAGGGGAAGTCAATTCGGCAAACATCTGGCCCATATCAAGGAAATCCTCGCGGCAAAAGCAGACTCTGTTCCAGATAATCAGGCGACCTTTCCCTATAGAAGGGGGGAGGGAGGGGACTTGTATAAAGGGCACGGCATGTGGGAGCAAATTCATGAGACCGGCCGGGATGACTAGTAAGGGGACGGTTCCAAAGAGCCATTTGTGATCTGTCCATCGTCCACGGGAGAGAGGGTTAAAACAAAGGAGGTTCTAGGAGACTCAAAAAAAACGAGGAGAAGGAAAAAAAAGAGAAAAAATATGAAAAAACCCGACTGACCAAGGACGATGGGGGAAAGAGCAAATGTCTATGGGCAGACCTCGCCAAGGGAATAGAACAGGGAGATTTGTCAATGACAGATGACGACTAGAGCAAGTTAAAACACCATCACTCATTAAAAAGGAATCGAGGTAGGCGAGAGGAAGCGAACAAGGGAAGGGGGGAAAGGAAAATGAACGGGATGGCCAGAAGACTCCTTGAAAGGTAAAGAGTCAAGAAAAGTCTCCGGAACGACCCTTGACTTGGAAGAGAAAAGAAGCTGAAAAGAAGCCTGAGTGAAAAGAAAATTGGGGGAAAGGGGATAGTAAAAATATGATACAATAAGAAGGAGAATAAAAGGCCAATACTTTTCAAGGGTCTAAACGCAGTGAACACAAAAACTAGTACGGGGGGTGATTCGCAAAAAAAGCTAAAAAAAGGAATAGAGAAGCTGGTCATTTAAGCAACTGCTTGCTTATTGTTAAAGGGGGTTGATCTCATTGGGAAGAACTGATTTCCGCAAAGAAAAAAGAGGGGTCCAAAGTAGGAAGAGGTGAGATTACCAAAACTCAAGGGTCCATTGATATCGAAGGGGAGGGGATGAGTGGGGCACATGAGGAACCAAGGACAGCTTAAACAAGTCATCTATCATCAAACAAAGGGGGGCGTGGAAAGGGTGGGAACGACATTAAAAAAATAAAATAACTAACACATTGTGCAGAAGACGGGGAAGTGGAGAGACTGCGAAGAGGGCATCGAAAGGGCATTAAATCCTGGGAGCTCTCTTGTCCTTGCGAAAAAAAGGACAGAATGCTTGAAGGTAATTATAACTAAGGGAGGAACGCCCCAGGGGTTGAGGGAGATCCAGGAGGAAAGAAGGCTCAACCATTGATATCATCATCCGGAGGATCCCTGGATATCGCAAGACCTCCGTACCAGATGAAGAGAATAGGCAAGGAAAAAACCGGGACCTTCCACACTCGTCCCCTGAGCCTTAGTGACCAACAAGTTCCATGTAAGGTAGGGAGGATCAAACACAACAAAAAAAAACAACGATAACCATCACAACCATAGCAAGGGAATATTCCAATGAAACGTTCCCCGCCTTCGGTGAGACAACTTGGTAAGCCCTTTAAATATATAAATACGGATACCAGACAAAAACCCAGACAGGCACTCTGCTCAGAGCACAATCGGCCGCCGCGATGGTACAAAAGCGATGAAGAAAAAGACACGTAACCAGGAGAAGGAATGAACTCTCATGGGCAATCAACCAAAAGAGAGGGATGCAGTTAGAAAAGTGTTGGGGGGGGACGAAGAGAGTTGCGAGGTTTGTGAGAGGGAAACTAAGACCCACTCCCTTGAGTAAGAAGGAAAACCTGGGCCCCAGAAAGCACTGTTCTTCGGGTCTCAAGAATGACAAAAGATGGAAACACAGCCTATCAGAATAACCAGAGACCCCTATACCTCGTGAAATAGCATGTGGAACCTTCAGAACAAGTGTGCCCGGGGGAGAAAGTAAAATAGACTGTGGTCGAATCATACGAACGTTTAAAAGCCCAATCGATCATAAGGCAGGAGAAAACAGAGAAAGTCCGCCTGGTCGGTCAAGAGGAATTTGCCAGGAATAAGAAAAAAGAAAACGAGAACTGAAGGAAGAAAAGTAATCCGGTAGCGGTCATTATAGGTGTGTGAAGGCCCTAAAACGAAAGGTTTCGGGGGATTGGGGGGCGACGGACAAGCTAGCAGAATTCAAAGTAAGGCAGGCAACGCATAACGACATTTACCCCCCCAGCAAGTTTGGACCGGGGGGAGAAACAAGAATTCCTGTGGGGTAAAACCCCCCTTCAAATATCACAATCCTCCAGACACTAAATTGTGTTATAAGGAAACGGAAATCCCGTACCTTAGCGGATTTATGAAAAGGAAAACAATTCAAAACCAAAATAACCACAAGGGGGTGGTTCGCCGAGGGGGAATTGGGGGGGGGGGGTTGGGGGGGGGGGGGTAATACAAGGAGATATGCGAAAAGTGTATTTAGTTGATTCAATTAACGATTCCAGACTTTTATTTAAATACCTATTAAACTAAGAATGTCATTTCTGTAAAAAACTTCTCCAAGGAAAAGAAAGGGGCTCAGGGGTACAGAAACATCCGACGCCTCAAAAAACAATGCAAAAGGTGATTGGTGTCCATCACGTGCTGGACAAAAACCAAAGCAACTTGGTACGTTGCTAGAGAGGGAACGACCCGCAGTTAAGACGATCAGGGTTTCGGGGCGGCGTTGCTTAGTAATGAGGGGTTACTCAAGAAGATGTGAGTTTTGACTCCCAACAGGGAGGGCGGAGTCCACAGGTGAATTAGAAACCCCGGTGAGGGATCAAACGACTTTCGATAGGGGGTGCGCAGTATGCCCGGTGCAGTCCAAAAAAATGAAGATCTTCATGAAATCGCAAAAATAGATGGCTACCCCAGGACAATGCATTCCTACGGGAACCGACTAAAAAAAAACCAAAAAATCCATTTCCAACCAACAGGGGAAAATTACACATTTAATTGCGAAAAGAAAGGGGGAAGAAAAAACAAAGGAAGAGGAGGACCGAAGTAAGATTCCCACTTATTCTTTTCCAGTTTCTCTTGAATGGTGGGGGTGGGTAAATGAGTGGAGGGAAGGATATGAGAAGGGGGAAGAAGTAATGGTGACGAAATGGTGAGATGATTCCGATAAAGGTGAATGGTTCAAACTGGTCCGGGGGAAGAAATTGACGCACCACCCTTTTATGTATAAAACTGTTTTAACGGGAAGCGCAAGTTCTCGGCTCTCTGTTAAAGATCCCGAAACCGTGAATGGGGGGAAGAACAAGGGGAGGTAAGGCGAAAACAGGGGAAACTGGTGGTGGGTGGGCAGGTGGGAAAAAACTTCAATGGGGAGATAGTTGTGTGGGAAAGTCTGGGGTGACTGAAATACTTGAGGGAAGTCGAAGGGGGTACAAAATCACTACATTCAGGATGATGAAATAGCGGAATCGAGTTCAAAAAATACTAATCTTCTCAATCGATCCTGGATAATCAATACCAAGGAAGTTGAGAAAACTAAATGGTGTGGGGAAGAACTATCTGACTTTGTACGGTTAGGGGAGGTGCAGAAATCTATGGAAGGTAGGTTTGTAAAAAATCAGGCCGCCCGGATGGTGAGGTTTGATGCTTGACGGGCGGGGAGAACTAAAATTGAGGAATTAGGGGGCAAAAGGACCCATTAATTCGGCTTCGGGGGAACAATCAAAAGGTGAACAGGTAGAAAGGGTATTTAACATTTACTACAAGGGCTATTTCTACAACATCCATAGCGAAACTGAGTAATTGCCTCGTTGTCCCACTTCCAGCGGGGGGGCATTGTGGGGTGGGGGGGTCGTAGGGGGGGGAAATTAGGGTAAACCTAATTGTTGAAAACCGAGGAAAAAAGTGAAGAAAGAGATCTGGGTCCATGGAGGGAATTTTCGTGGGGGGGGGTGATTGTCAAGTAGAAAGAGTAGAGGGACGCAATGACCATATAGGTTGGACTGTGAAACATCCGGTGTGATTCACGGGTCTCAAAGGCTATTCAGTATTTTGGCATATGGGGGGGACGGGATAATGTGGGAGGGGTGTGCCAGTCTTTGTATGCTGAGGAAGATAGACCAGGAAGGGTTGGGAGCTTTAACACTTGGAAAGGGATTAAGATACGAAGGGGAGTGGGGTAAAGTCGGTAACCTGAGTAACAGGTGAAAAGCCTCGAGGGGTAAAAAAAAAAACCTCTTTGGCGACAGATCCAATCAAAGAGTTTCCTGCATGGGACAAGGACTTAATTCATGAAGGGGTTTTCTGGGAAGGGGGGAAAATATAGGGGGTTTAGAGTCTGGGCGAGGTTTGGGATTCTTATCGGACGCCCTGTCTGGGGTAGGCATCTTTCATCGGGTTGAGATGAGGGTCCAAGGGGGGCTCAAAGTGGGGAGAACTGAGTAGGAAAAGTATTGGGACTAGGGGAAATTCCTAATGGTGGGGGGGGAGGGATGGGGGCGGGGATGGGAAAGGGGAAGGTGTGTGGATCGCGAAAATGTTATTCGAACGGGGAGTGGGAGACTTAGTCAATTTGGGGGCGGGAGCATTTTGTGAAAGAAAGACTTTGGGTTTGGTGTATATGTCTGAAGGGGACATAGGATTGTGTTGGAACCGTCTCCGACATGGATCCAACGGGAATGCGAAAGGGGGTCAAAAGATTCGTTTAATAGGGTAAGGTCAAATTCCACACGGGGTTTCCTCCATGAGTCTACTTCCTTAGGAAAAAAAAATCTGGGGGAAGGGGGGGGTCACGGACGCGATCATCGGGAGGAAAAAGGAGTGAAATGGGGGGAAATCGATGCATTAGTTATTCTACGTAAGGTTACAACGTATTGGCCTTTGGGGGACGCAGTCTGTTAAAACTTTGAATCTAACAGGAGGACCGCGGGGTGGTTGTGAGGAGGAAAGGAAACGTACCGGGGGGTCCTAAAAGGTGGACAAAGCTCCACTAATCAGATATCTTGGGGAAAAAACAGGAATGTGTGACTTGGAAGAGAGAAAAAAAAACTTAAAAGGTTTCTAACTTAAGGGGGGGGAAGGAAGCGTTCAATTCAGGAAGGAAGGGGCCCCTTTAAAAAAGCAAAAAGAAGGGAAAAAAGAATTCCCACATAACTACAGATATTAAAGGGTGTCTGGGTGTAAAGGGGGACGTGCTAAGTGGAGAGAAAGTTGGCGAGTTTGTTCTAAAAGGGTCAAAGAGGACTTGACGACCTGCCGGAAGGGGTGGATGGTTTGTGCTATCAAAGACTGTTTCCTTTTCGGCAAGAAGGACTGGTCAAAAGCAAAAAACCGACTCCAGGGCCTAGGGAAGGAGTTGGGCATCTTTTGTAGGGGACAAATTGAAATGGGGGAGGCCTGGGGGGGATCGGTACTAGCAAAAGAGGAAAAAGAAAGTTCTGGGTGAGTGGGTCACGAAATCAAGACTGAAAGGAATCGCTGACTCTACTATGTTCCGATTCAATCTACTTGAATATCAGTTGGGAGTAGGGGTGGAAAGGAAAGTGCTAATATTATTCAGGAAGGGGCAGGATGGCGGAGAAAACATGCAGAGGGGGAAATGAGGCTTTCACATTGGGCAGAGTATGAAAAAATTTTTTATCACGCGGAACTGGGATGGCGAACAGATTTGACTTCAAATCATATCACTCACATCCAACAAAGAGGGGGATGGGGAGATGAGGGGGAAAGCTTATTCTGGCCCGCTATCAGTACGGGGAACAGGTCAGTGGACATAAAGAGAAGACAATACAATGAAAAAAATCTCATGGTGGGATCAGAAAGAACTATGCATAAGGGTAGCTTCAGGGAGGAAAAAGACACGCAAGTCCGGACGGGAGAAGTCTCGTATCGAAAAAAAAAAAGAAAAAGTGAAGGGCGGGTTGAAGATAGAGTGCAAGTCACTTCTTATTTGCTAGAGGGGCTCTGGTTAAGGAGATTAACAGCGAATATCAGAAAAAAAAAGGAGACTGGGGGTATAAAGAAGATGAAAAGATGTCCTCGGGAAGAAAAAATATAAGGAAATCATGGCGAAGGAAAAAAGCCGTTAGGTTAGCAAAAAAAAAAACATGAAAAAAATCCTTCATCAAAGGAGAAGATGCCATCTTTCTCGACAATGAGGAACAAAAAAGTAACTTTTATTATAAGTGAAAAGGGAGACAGGGGAAAACCAAAAAAAAAAAAAATCACTGAGGGTCTTTAGGAACGGGGGGAGATTGCTGAGGGTTTAAAGGTGGAAAAGATATGGGAAGAGGAAAGTAGAAAATCCAGGAAGGGCCCTGTCTGAATCGGGGGAAGCCTATAGAAAAACAGTCCTGAATGGTATAGAAAGTGAGGGGGGGGAATGAGGGGGCACATGAGGAACCCAGGCCTTTTCAAATGGCAGCTACATCCATAAAGGAGGGGCGAAACGAGTGGGCTGGAAAAGTTACGCAAGAACAAAGTGAAGGAAGACTTCGGCAGTAGCATTAACTAGGTCAAGGAAAAGAGAAGAATCCATTTAAAAAAGGGTAGCATAAGAAATGTCTGTCTAAAGAAGACGGAATGACAGATGTCTAGAAGGCAAGGGAGGAAATCCATTTTGAAGTACAGAAAATATGAAAAAGTATAGGAACCAGCATAAATAAAATCAGGGGGGACATGTAAAGGGGGGGGCGGGGAAATAAACTACGATTCCATTCTGGGGACCTTAATTAACCCCATAAAAAACGTCCCAACAGAGTAGGTAAAAAAAAATATGAAGTAGGCCAGGACCAACGGTTCGCATATACATTAGTAAGAGAACACACAAAGAAAAAAATTCAGGAACCACGCAAAGAATGAGCAGTGATACCAAGAAAGAAAGGCTGGATAATTAGGGAGAAAATTGGTGCAACCATGGAAGAAAAGAGCAGAAAGGGGAAAAAGAATTAAATAACAGTCGCGAATGAAAAGGACAGAACCAAAAGAAAGATTGACACAAAAAGAAGCGGGAAGTAAATCATTAAACAAAGATCACAAAGTACTACAGGGCACCACAAAGGGTTCACAAAAGGGAGACAGTGAGGAAAAAAGGGTTTTGAAAACCAAGAAAATGGGGGCTACCCGGTGAAAAGAAGGAAGACAATAAGTCCACAAGACCTTTCGTGACCAGGGGAAGCGAACAAAGGGGAAAAAAATGGACCGAAAACCCGCCGCCAATAAGTCAAAGATAAGACCCTCAAGGTCAGCATAATTATCCCAAACATATGAAAATCGGGAAAAAAGGAAAAAGATCTAAAACGCATCACACCGGATTTCCCAGGTAACGTCGCAAAGAGAGTCATGCTGGGGGAGATCTTACAAAAAGAAGGAGCAACCCACAAAGAGAATCAACAGAGAATCCAATCACAGAGGGACGCAAGTCAGTACATGGTCGTTTCCCACACGGAGGGGGGAAGTAAAAAAACAACACAATCAAGCAAAACATGCAATCGCATGTTAGTCGATGGCATTAGGCTTTCTGGATAGAAGTTCGGGAGGAACAGAAAAAACGATCTAGAAACCTAGTAGGCAACCCCCAGAGACTCTCATGGGGCTACCAAGTGACATACTCACACGGAAGGCGCACACTCCAAAGAAAAACAAAGAGCACAAAACCGCGCACAGAATTTAGTGAAACCGAAGCAATCCCTAAGGACCTAAAGAAGGGATAAGGATCACATTCCAAGAAAAGACAAAGAAACACAAATGGGGGGGGTGTTCAGAAGAGGGAGGGGAAAAGTTGATAGAAGTGGCGAAATGGTAGGAGGAAGTTTTATCAATTCGCTATTCACAGTTTTATAAATAGGCGAGTTTCGAAGGGGAGACGGAACTATATCGACTCTTTAAACAGAAAATCGGGGGGCAACATAACACGGAAATCAAAGGACTCCAATGTGAAAGTTGGGGGGCCATCTTACCAAAATGGGAAGGGGGGGTCGACGGAGACACAGGGGCTCGATCCTTTCAAAGGTGCGAGGACGAGAAAAGGAGTAGTCGCCAGAAGAAATTATTAAATCGGTGTCGTCACAAGGTAGGGGTCAGAAAAGTATAACGAATTCCGAAGGATTCCTCAGGTCCAGGCAAAGCACAAGCAGCGAGATGGGGCTCGGGGGTCGAAAAAGACCGGGGAGGATGCCAGCTCTTAATTCCGACTAAAAAAAGAGTACACCATTCTTCCAAAGTTCGGAAAGGGAAAGGACACACTTTGG
>Ga0179593_1285980_pt1 | contig 10264 bp, 16 predicted proteins | sample CZODoug2_1_08_16_FD_185931 | JGI IMG/M metagenome (GOLD analysis project Ga0179593, IMG submission 185931) | Vadose zone soil fungal communities from Angelo Coast Range Reserve, California, USA - CZODoug2_1_08_16fungal (PacBio error correction) | ecosystem: Environmental > Terrestrial > Soil >...
AGCGGAGGGAGCTTTATGTCAGGTTTTAAGGAGTGGACGCTGGTGAGAGAATTTCGCTAGCAAGTTCAATTCAAAACTAAGAGGGGAGAAAGAGAGGGGGGGAAACCATTTTCTACTAGCCTACGGAAGGAACGAATAACCGTGCGAGAAAGTTCTGAACAAAAAATCGGCGCCAAAAAAGCCTTCTTCACCGGGAAAAATTGCAGAGAAGAAAAAACGTCAATGAAATAAGGAAGACTAAGGGAAACGCGAGACCGGCGGTTAAAAGAAAGTCGAAAAGCGGGGGGGGAACTGGAAGAGAAGGAGGGTATACGAAAAAAAAGGAAAAATCCCATTGCTATCTGAAGGAACGCAACGAAAACAAGGTGGTCGGTAGCAAAAAACAATGAAGAACGAAGGGAAGACGCGGAAGAGGGGAAGGTCTCACGTGCTGCTTCGGGCCCCGGGCCAAGGTAAGAGATAGTTCTTAATCGTGGGGATGCCACAAAGAAAGGCTTAGTGTTTCCAACCCGAAAGGGGGGAAAACGAACGCTAGGGCGAGTCTAACGAAGAAAAGGCATCGATCACCCGCCAACGAATCAGAGATCTCAAAGATCAATAAAAAAAGAGGTGAGCCGAGCAATCTAAGGGAAACAAAATGACCAGGGAACAAAAGAGGAACAGGGAAAAAGAGGTCTTTTCGTTAAGAAACAAGTAGCTATGGAGGGAAAAGGGAAAAAGTAACGCCAGCTGATGCGAATGGGAGGGGAAGTCAGGGAAGTTCTCACACTGAGGACTGTCGGAGTTGACTATAAAGCAAGCAAAAAGACATACTAACGAAAGGGGAAAAATTTCTCATAGAAATACGTCAAAAGGCTTCAAAAAAGATTAATCGCAAACGACGTGTAAGATGAAACGCAATGCCGGAACAGAACGAAAATGAAGGGAGGAGAATAGATCGCCCGGAAAAGACTAAAGGGGCCAAACCGTCTTGGCGAACTCCTTGAGCTGGGATGACAAGGTGGAAGAGGCAGTGACCGGCGTGAACCGACGACACCAAGATGAAACGGAAAACAAAAACCGATGGGCAAAAAAAGGAAGGAAGAAATATTCGGCTCAAACACTCCCGCCTATCGACAACCCAGTATTATCGAGACCTTGAATAGGGAAAGAGGAAACCAAGCCGACCTCGCACGATTGTTCTTCAGAGCGTACTAAGGATTAGGCATCAAAGCTCCTCAAAGAGTGTCCGAAGAAAGGAAGATTATTGTCATCAAAAAGGAAAGAGGGGGGATTTTCGCAAGGCAAGACCGCAAAAAACTGGCCCCGAGCGATGGAAAGACCAAAAAAATCCAGAAGAAGTGGACAAAAACGCGTCGAGCGAGTAGAGAAAAGTTGGCCTGGGAAGATGGAACCGTAATCAAATAGGGCGAACAGTGGTAAAAGCAAACAAATAATGCAATAAATAGCAAGAGAAACGAAACGGGGAAACACCATCGGCAAGAAGGGGGAAAGCGATCAATGACATGTTGAAAATCCGGCTCGGCATTTCGCCGCTAGACGGACACGGCTTGACAGGGGAGGAGCTGAAAGGGCGGAGTAACAGAGGAAGGACAAAAAATCAGCGTGAGAAAGGAGAGAAAGCAGCGACCAGAAATGGCCGAATTAGGAGTCCGGCGGGAAAAGAAAGGATCCGTGAGGTCAAGGGTCTGTACGTGCGAAGACAGGAAATGGGGAAGAGCTACCAGCCGATAACAAGGGTGAAAAAATTTTTATCGGTGAGGAAAAGAAAAATACGTGGGGTCGGCACAATGAGGGAAAAGATAACACATGAAACTCATCAGAAAAAGAAAAAAAAACTTCGCAACGGAATGGGTGGTTACAAGCAAGCGTAAAAACCAGACGTAGAGTTGCCGGTAGTAAAGGGGGAGAAATAGGTCTTAAAAGGGGAGTCCCGCGGTAAAGAGGGGCTGGGGGCAAGGGGAGGAGGAGGAAAAAAAACTGAGGAGGTCTGCGTCGAAGGCTATACTGCGGGAGAAGAAGAGTTATGAACATCTTGAGATGAGGGAGGTCATCTTCTTTAGAGTGAAAACGAGTAAAAAAACAAGGAAAAGAAAAAGAAAACCGTGAGGGTTTTAGAGATAGGTAATCGCGTTCATCCCGCAATATTTCCACTGAACAAAGGAGGAAGTGAATTTGTGCGGGTTTAAACAAACGCTTAAAGCAGGGGGACGTCTTGCCACCTGAGATCGAAAAGTGGTCTCTCTCTCTGGAAAGAAAGACGCAGCGATCGGACGCAACTGGCACCATAGGTCGAGATAAAAAAAAAAAGAGGAGGAAGTACGTCGATATAGTCCGTGCGGAAACCCTACAGTTCTCTAATAAAGGTCATCTCTAGACCGCAGGGCTAACGACTGAAAAAGACAAATGAACGCCAAGTTCCCCTCGGTCTAAAAAAACAAGGCAGAATAAGTGCAAAAGATCGCAACGAGGAAAAAACAATTCAAAAAAATGTGACCTACTGCGAGGGGCTACCAGACAAAATTCAACAGCTATTAAGGAGGGTAGATAGGTACGAGACCTGGCATGAGCACACAACCAGGGGTTGCTGGGCAGAGAAGGGCCGCACGAAGCTTAAAAAAAAGTCAAAAAAACCAACTGGGCAATTAAGCCTAAGTCTCACAAGAACGAAATAGACGCAAGGGGAAAAGTGCCGACACTGGAGGGAGGGTTAAGGCGAATCTAGGTGCATAAGCAAAAGAGGAAACCTGGGGGTTGCAAGAAGGAAAAAGCAGGACAAGACTGGGCGTGACAATAACCATATCGGACAGGGAACGGGGAGGAAAGAAGTGGACAAGAACCTACTGCTTGAAGGTAAACCGGGCTCATATATCAAAAGAATGTGGCCGTTGAAGGGCGGCAGGTCATTCAGTGCCATGATTTTCATTTCATAGGGAGGCAAAGGGCGTCTTTTAATCCAAGTTAGGACAGTAAGATAGGGAGGGAAAAAGAAAACGAATGCGAAAAGGAAACTGTCTCCTACGCTCGGAGGTCGGCACTAGGAAAAAGAAAGGGAAAGGGAAAGTGTCTTACGGAATCATGAGCAGAGGACGATCGGAAAAACTGGGCGCAGAAAGGAAAAGGAAAGAAGGGAAGTTAGTATCAAAAAATGGCAAGACACAACAGGATGGAAGACTTCAAGCGAAAAGGGCCAAAGGTCATAGTGTGCGAAAAGTAGTGCCAGTCAAAAACAAGATCGAACAAACACGGGCGAAAAAGAGAGCGGGGGTGAAGAAAACTTTTCGAGAAACGCCGTTAGGAAAAAAAACTGAGAGAGCAAAGTCTAAACAGGGCAATCGAAACTCGACCGAGTGACCAGACAGATTCCAAAGAGGGGAAGGAGGGGGGATGAATGCAGCGAAGGGGACATAAAAAACTATCACGAGGAAAGGGGAAAGGAAGAGTCGAGTCAACAACCTTGATGAAGAAAAACCTCAATCGCGACGAAAAACTTGGGACTTGAGGAAAAGGAAAAAGGGTAAGTGCTAAAGGCAAAAAAAAGGCCTGAACTAAGGAGCTGGCAAAAAAGAGGTAGACGAACGACTAATGCCATCCAAAGCTGGCAAGGGAAAAAAGAAAGAGAGCAAGGCAGAAACGCAAACGGGCTGATTGTAGGGGTCGCCGCAGGTAGGGAGAGAAGAGGGAGACGCAAAAACCTTAAGCTTTCCTAGGGAGAAGAGAGGAGATATGAAAGCGGAAAAAATAAAAAACGAGGAAAAGCGCCGGTTAGCCCCGAAAAGGAGGGAAACGAAAGGCATGGGGGGTCGGCTGCGCGGGAGACAAGGGGCGAGAAAACTCACCAACGAAGAAATTCGAGAAAAAAAAAAGAAGCGGTCGAAAAATCCCAAAAATTGGGGCCTAAGTCAGATCGAAAATAGAAAGAGGTGTGGGTCAGAGAAGTACGATTTGCCCCCGCGATCTGGGGACCAATGAGGGGAAAAAATTGGGTGTGCCAAAGCGCATCATCAAAAAGTAAGAGGAGGTTAAGCAAAAAAAGTCCCCATTCGGAGAAAAAGAAAGGTTAAAAGAACGCCGAAAAAAGAATTCAAGGCATTCCCCCAACTCGGAAAAAACGGGAAAGCCATTTAGAAGGGATGTTGTCTCTGCGGCAGCTCTCACGAGGAGAGGGAGAAAAAGGCGATTACCAGAAAGAAACAGGAGAGGCGGAAGAAGGAGCGGCCGGCTGAGAGAGAAGCAAAGAAGAGAGGAGACAAAGCGTGGAACAATCCCCTCAAGCTAACTAGGGAGGAGAGAAAAGGAAAAGAACTCTTGCGTCAAAGAAATGTTTAAGGGACAACGCCATACGGACGAAGTCAGTCGAAACCGCTGAAAGTCGTGGGAAGAGGAGAAGTGCGAACCAAGTCTTAAGGGGAAAAGAAGATATCAAGGGATCTTCCAAGTTTAAAAAAAGAACGAAAAAGGAAAAAATTGACCCCGCTGAAAAGTGAGCACAGAATTCACAAGTCTAAAAAAGAGGGGAAGACAAACTCACCATCTTGTAGTGGACGGGGTGGCTTCGCGTTAAAGTAAAAGAGAGAAAAGCTGAGAGGACTAAGCGTCTGCAAAAGGGATAGGACGAGAATGTCATGACGGCGGCGGGGAGCGAAAAGAAAAATCGGAGATCGCTAAAAAATAATTGCTGTTTTGGGTCAATCAACGGGAAGGGAAAGGATGCCTCCCACACAGGTCAGCACAGAAAAGAAACATCTCTTACTCAAAAATGGGAGGCTATGGAAGCAAAAAAGGAGTGGGTTACACACCTTGTCAAAAAGGGCAATTCTAATTAAGAGTGGCGAAAACAGGGCGCAAGCAAAGAAGGGCAGTGCTAGCGAGCTTGACAGCTTGACTGGAATTCACCAGGAGAGGAACAAGAAAAAAAAACCGGCGGCAGGATGGAACCTTAAAGAAGAGTCAAAGACGTTCTCAGTAGGAGGAAAAACGGAGAGGGAATGTAGCGGGGGTTCTGAGGAGCCTTGAGAAGAAAGGAAGAGAAAAGGGTGGGCAAAGACTCGATAAAAAAAAAAAAAGGAGTATGGAGGAGAGCCGGCCACGGGAAGTGCTTTCAAAGGAGAAAAAAAAAAAAACCACATTCCGAGGTAAAACCCGCTCGCAGGGGAGAATAGAAGCTCGTAAAAAAGTCTCAATGAGAGCAAACAAAAAAAAAAGCACGAGATCGACTAAAAAAAAGGAGGCAGAAGAAGGGGACAAGCGCGGAGGAGTTCTTTCCGAGGGAAAAAACGCTCAAGGAAAAAAGGGGAAATGGCGGACAACAGGCGGGAGGGGAAAATCAAGACCCAAGAGGGGCCTTCCAGGGGGACGCGTGTATGGGAAAGAGGGGGAAGGTGGGAATAACTGACTGAGTGTGGGGAGGGAGAAAGGGGAGAAAGGGTAAAAACCAAGGAAGGTGAAAGCAAAAGATAGGGGAGGGAAAAGCCGCAGGCATAACGCAAGAAAACGCCGAGCCCTCCCTTATGGGGACAAGGGGGAGGAAAAAAAGAAGGGGAAACGGCACTTATTAACCGGGGGAAAAAGGGTCACCAAATGGAAAAAGAAAAAAACGACCATCAAGATGATTCAGCGCAAAGCAATGCCCGCGAGACCGGTAAGGAGGCGCGGCTCAAAAGAGCCGAGGGGTGGAAGAGGAAAAGGGGAGGAACCACTTGAAAAAAAAACAATAATCAGAAAACAACTCCGCGAAAACATGGGGGAAAGTGCAAGGGGGGCAAAAACGGGCTTAAACGAATGGAAGGGGCCCGTAGAGGGAGGGGACAGGCACGCAAAAGAACATGGAGAGCGGAAAGGCGATCTTAATCGTCTGGTTCTACGCAAAGAGGATTGGAGGGGGTCCCCCCGTAAATAAAAAAACGAAGCAGCATTGCATTTTCTGACGGGGGGGTAAGGGGAAGAACGGCTGCAAAACCGATCCGAAAAGATAAGGGATCAAGGGGACCATCTCAAGGATGAGCCTAGAAGCAAAGGGAACGAAAAGGTGAACTGTCCTAGCAATGTCAGAAGGATGTCCCGAGGGAGGAGGGGGGGGTAAGTTAGAGACATGCGAAGGGACGGTTGGAGGGAGGGGAAGGAACAACCAAAACCTCGTGAAAGAAAGGGTGTGATGGGTGCCGTCAGCAAGATCAGGGACGGCGGTCGTTTTACCTATCGGAGGAAGGGAAAGGACATCAATCACGATAAAAAGCGTGTGGGGGCTAGATGAAGCTAAGGGTCGCACATGGCGAACAAGGAAAAAGGGAGCGAAGGAGGGCGAAAAGCAAGGCACAGCGGCAAGAGTGCAGTCAAAAAGAAAAATTCAGGGAGGGACGGCGAAACCGGAACTGAAACAAACAAAAAAAAGGGACCCATCCTGGGATCCGAAGGTGGCGTTGTCACCTGGCGTCTTCAGGGATGGGGCACGAAAGTACAGAAGTCCGACTAAAAATCTACAGCAGGAAAATAGCGGTCAACCCGCCAAGTCAAGAAAGATGGACGAGCCCCATCCCGCCGGCTGCACAACAAAACTAGGAACATGGATAGCAGTCCGGAACAAAAAAAACGAAGGGATTCTGGAAACAAGTTTCGGCGAGTTAACAAGCGACAAGAAGGAAAAAAAATGAAGAGACGGCTCGCGGCGTTGGCCGACCGAATCGTCACGAAAGGGGAAGTGGCAGTCCGGCCAAGGTGGATGGCGATGAGGGCTCCGGGAGCAGCGTTGCGCGAATACTCTGAGAAACGGGGGAAAAAAGAGGATGCGCTGAAAAACGTCGACCGAGGAAAAAAGGAAAGGTGGAAAAAAACCAACTCGACGTCCACCGGCGGCACCGGTATGAGGAAGGTATGCCTCCGTTCGATCCTTGCAAATTAATAGGGCGTGAAATACCCGGGAGAGCAGAAAAAATAAAGTGCGTCTCGAGCAGAAAGGGGACAGCTCGGAGGAACTCTGAGATGGGGAAGAACAACGTTGCAGAGTCAGGTTTCAGAGGAAAGGGGGGATAGACCGTCATTCTCTTGAAAAAAAAAAAGAGAGAAACAACGAAAAAGGAATAGAGAATCCTGGCTGCCCGCATGCATTATGCACCGTTAATGAAGAAAGGAGGGAATGTCCGAAAAACGGGGAAGGAGGAAGACCTCCTAGCCGGGGATGTGACAGATGAGGGGACAACTTGGAGGACAGAATGTGCCGACTCACCATTGGAAAAAAGAGGGACCTCGCTCCAAAGAAAAAAGGACTGCAAGGAAAAATTTGGGGCAGAGGAGGAGCCGAAAACTGGTCGAAAAGGGGAAACGATCGTAAGGTCTATATGGTAGGGAGATTTCGGGACTCCTGGAGGAGTCGTGGTCGATACAAATGATGATGCAAAGAAAACATCAGGCGATCGAGCGACTATTAAAGATAACAGGAGTTCTTCAGCAGAGGGGGGCGGCAAGCTTGCGAGCATGGGTAAGATGGAAAAAAATCCGACCGGCAATAAAAAGGGAGTGCACCAGGGGGGGTCCTTCGAGTTGAGGAGGAAGTCCTGGAGCGCGAGATCTGGAAGTGGAGGGGTCAAGGGGAATGTAGGGGATAATCTGTCTCTCAAGGAGGGGAGGAAAATTAACTGCAATCCAGAACGGACAGAAAAAAACTAAGACTGCCGTAACCCTAAAAAGATCAACACGAGGCGGGAGAAGAGTGTGCATTCGGCAAGAGAAAGGGTCGTAACTGCAGGGATTGGAAAGCGTAGACGCCGTAAACCGGGAGTAGCAATACGCCTTCAAAAACAGAAGAAACGCACCATCACCAAAGAAAGACGCAAGGATATGAGCCCCATGAAGCAGAGGATGAAATGTAAAGGAGCACCATGAGACACAAATCGGTAGTGCAAGGTCGTGTCTCTTCCTTGATGGAGAGAAAATCAGCCAGAACACTGGGACAAACTACGCTGAAGGCACTAGAGAAAACTCATGAGGGAATGACCGGGAGAAACTTGTCATCTAAACACCATTAATGAAAAAAAAGGGAGGGAAGGGACGGAGGACTAACAACGATGACATTTAGGAAAAAGAGAAGCTCTTTCACGCGAACTCCGAAAAATAAGGGAAACGCGAAGTTCACAAAAACAAAGTCACCAAGTTGGGTGGGGGGGGGAGCTGAGAAAGCTGCGGAGAAGGCAAGGAGGTGAACTTTGTCATCATAAAAAAAAAAAAGAGGAGTCTAATACAACTGTGATCACCACTGCCACGGGGGGGCCAATCAGGGCTGGAACGAAGGAACACGGGAGCATGGGATACACATGGAACCTAGAGTAATAAGGAAGAAAGGGAGCAGAAAACCAATCAGGACTGGGAGAGAGGGGTGCCAAGCAAACAGGAATAAGCATCATCTCCAAGGCAACCTATTGCCAGCGTGTCGAAAAAGAGAGGAGAGTCAGGCGGGAAAACGAAGAGGGGCGGGATAAAACTCCCTCGCCTAGGGGGCTGAAAAAAAAAAGTTCAGACTAGCAGGACAAGATCTCAATGAGGGAGGAAACGAGGGGAACATCGAAGCGCCCGGGAGGAAAAAAGGCTTAGGGGCCACGTCTGCAGCTAAGGGGGAGGGAAGAGAAAAACCGTGTCGCGGACGTGTCAGGGGACTCTAAGAGGGGAGGAAAATTGATGGTCTAAAGAAAAAAAAGAAGAGCAGAATTGGCCGTGAGGCTGCCATAGCAGGAATGAAAAGGGGCAACGCAGGGAAAATTCAATGCAAAACCCGAGTAGATGGGTAAAAGATCATGCGCACAAAATGCTTACGAGAGGCTTACAGGGGAATTGACCTCAAGGAGCGAGTAAGGGGGGGGGGTCGGTGCGAAAAAGGCGTGGGCCGCGACAGGGGGGGGCCGATTTACATGAAGAGTGGGAGGAAAGGCAAAAGAAGCAGGCTGAAGAGGTCGCCAACCACCGCCAGAAATGCTCAACCCGGCGGAGAATCTGTTGGAAGGGAGAGGCTGACAGGAACAGCTTAAACATCCTAACCACCCGCCGGAGGGGAGGAAAAATACAAACGCGCGGCGGTCGCGGCGAAAAAAAAATCAAAAAACAAAAACGACGCATTAAAAAGAATCAGAATAATTTGGGGGCAAAAATCTCTTGGGTCAGGGTCATTGTGAGGGGACAGATCTCTTCAAAGCCTCCGGAAGCAGAAGAAACGAAACCATGGGCTCGGAAAAGAAAGGTGACATGGGGGAGGAGGAAGAACCACACCGTCTAGGAGCTTGACCCGAACCGCCTCCTAGTAGGTGCAAGCTTGCGCTTAGTCTCTTCTCAAGAAAGGTAGTGCTAAGGGATCAGCAAGAAGAAAATGAAGTTATCAACGAGATATGCATAGGAGAAGTGTTACAAGGCCGGGTCCTTCTATGTGAAGGTAAAGAAAGGAATGCATGCTAACGTGAAAAGTATGTGGAACAAATAAAGAAAAGGGGAGCTCTGGCGAGCATAACAACGGAAAGTCAGAAAAAAAGTGCCGGGCCGCCGAGGGAAAGGAAACAGCGCAAAACACGGCGGAAAGGGAAGGAGACCTCAGCTCCTTGCATCACCGACAAATGGGGAAAACGGAGGTAGCAAAGAAAAAGAAGCATTGGGAGGGGGTCCTTTGACAGGGGAAAAACAGTCAATGGTGTCCTCTCGCCTGTAACGGGAGAGACCTAAATGCTCAGGAAAATAGAGGAGAGGGAAAGGGGAAGAAAAATCTTGGGGGAGTTTAGTTGGTGGGACCGGTGAAGTTTTACCTGTGGAGAAAAAGGGGGAGGGCAATCTAAGGGGGCATGGAAAGAAAGGGATAGAGGCGAGGACGATTGACGGGAAAAAGGGAAAAGAAAGAGCGACTCGCAGATTGCGTGGTGAATCAGTTAGAGCAATGGTGGACGCACTCAAAAAAGAGCAAGACAGAACCTGGACAAAGAGAAACTCGAAGGCAGCAAAATCAAACCCTAAAATATTGGGGACAGGTAACCCCCCATGAAGGAGAATCGCTTGGAGGAAAAGAAAGGGTCAAACAAAAAAAAGGAACGATGAGCGGGCTGAGCCGGGGGAAAAAAGGAAAATGGGACGCCTGCGAGGGACTCGAAGATTAGGAAGAACCTCCGAGAGGGACAAGCGTTGATTGGGACGTAACAGGCGACAGCGCGTTCTGACTTCGATGACCTCCAAAGATTAGGGTAAGGAAGGAGGGGGTCTGGAGTAGGGACCGGGAAGGGAGACGGAAATGAATGGCGTC
>Ga0179593_1293290_pt1 | contig 10264 bp, 9 predicted proteins | sample CZODoug2_1_08_16_FD_185931 | JGI IMG/M metagenome (GOLD analysis project Ga0179593, IMG submission 185931) | Vadose zone soil fungal communities from Angelo Coast Range Reserve, California, USA - CZODoug2_1_08_16fungal (PacBio error correction) | ecosystem: Environmental > Terrestrial > Soil >...
AGGGTTGCTGTGCGGGAGGAAAAAAAACTAGGATCAGGGGGTGTTTCACTATGAATTACTGTGGTTCGATTTTTCTCCATGAAGGAGGGGATCAACGAAGGCGAGCCTTCAAAAGGGGAACAGAGAAATGACGAGTGGGAAAAGCAAACTATGACCGTAACTGTCACAATTATGAAGGTCTAAACTGGTTGGGGGAGAGCGAAGAGCGCGCGGCCCAACAGCAAAAAATAGGACGGAAGGCGATACACGGATCGTGGACAGGGGAGGAGGTGGGTAGGGAAAGGCATAAAAAAAGGGGAAAGCCACGCAGAAAAATCCATTCTGGGGGCTCAAGGGACAAAGAGCAGTTGTACCTCCTGTGGACCAAGAAAAGAGTTTGTAACTATGGGGTCGCTGCAATTCTAGCCATCTCAGGAAAAAGGGGGGAAATCCGACGAGTGGTGCGAACACTAAAAACTGACATCTGGGGGGGGGGGGGGAAAAAAGGGAAAAAAGAACGACACCCACTTAAGGAACAGGGGTTCTGGTGTTCAAACGAAACCGAAAGAATCAAAGGGAAGGTGCGGGTTTAAGAAGGGGGGGGGGGGGGGGTCTGCTGGGACAATTATCGTTAGAAACTCCGATATTTAACTTACAGTGGGGGGAAGAGGGTCAAGGCCATTGATTCTCGAAGATAACCAGGTTTGTAATCTCCTCGGGGGAAAGGGGGGGGGGAAGGCTAATGGGGGGTGGGGGAAAACAAGTAGGTGCCGACAAGGATGGAGAGAGGAGATTCCGAGTAAAATAAAAATCACATGTTCACAAGACTGTTCATTGCGGTTCCGGAAGGAAAGGCAAACGAGAGTGGATCCCGACAGCCGACAAGTGGGGGGGAAAGGAAAGAAAGGGGACTTCTAAGGGGGGACTGGAAAGTGTAAGGTGGGAAAAAAATGGGTGTGTATGACGGGTTGGGCTCTGGCGGAAACAAGGGAAGGGGGTAAGAATTGTCGAGCCCAACAATGGTAGGAAAAATGCAACCGCGAAGGAACGAAAAAAATAAAGGCATTCCATTGACGGGAAATCAGGGCCGCCCGCTCTCAAAAACTGTGTTTCCCTCTCCTTAAGGGACCAGAGAAGAGCCCCACTTGAAAAACAAAAGACTCATCGGGGAAAAAGGGGGTGGGTAATTCGTGAAAAGAAGACACTCCGGGGGTCGCTGAGGAGGAGAGGAGGAAAAAAAGCCACCGAAAACGCGGAAAGGAAGCACTCTGGGTTAAACCACTGAGGCATGCAAAATAGTGAAAACTGGGACCTACTCCAGGCATCGACAGGGGGCTAAAAAGCACATGCAAACAGAACGGGAAAAAAACAGATTGGGCTCGTCCCATCCAAGAGAAAAAAAAGGGGGGGTATAACCCAACGCCAATGACCACAAGCCCGCATCATCCGGAAACAAAACCAGTACCGAACGAAGAACCCCGCCCCAACCGAACTGGGAGAGGGCAGGGCAAAAAAAGATGTGGGAACGGCCAACCCGGGAACATAGCAGAAAATTCATGAGGGGGGGGCGGTGTTACGTACCAAAAACCAAGGAGGAACAAAGACGGAGCCGTTGCCGGGGGCATGGCAGCCCCGCGCAGAGGCGCACATTCACCGATGGGGGAGAAAAAAGCCATGTTGCCACCGCCAAAAAGTGGTTCTGTCAAACTCTTTAAGTGTTCCCCGCAAACAGAAACCGAAGGTGGTGTTGGCACTGGCTTAGCAAGAAAAAAACAAAGGAGGCTTATCACGCAGGAAAGGTCCACGCAGCGACCAGGGGAAACCCCCCGAACCTAACAAAAAAAACAGTAACTTGGCAAGTAATTACCAGACCCCCGCAAAACCACGGGTGGTCTTCAGCAAGAAGGAAAAAAAAGAGATCAGAACACTCCACGCGCAACGGGTGGCAAAAGATGCCCAAGAAAAAAAAAAAACAAAACAATTAAGACCAGAACTCATTAGAAACTTTTTTTATTGTGAACCAGGTTTAGCCGGCGACCTTTGTCCGTGCCGAAAAGTTCCCGCGGGGGGGGGCGGAGGCCCCAGAAAGGGTTGAACGTAAACTCCCTGCTTTGGAAGGGGAGGAATGAAAATATACGACCTTGAACTTCAGAATCCTATTCACACCCAAAAGAAAAAGGAACGGGTTTCAGGAAGTTCAAAAAAGGGAGCAGCACAAAGAAAGGAAATAATAACTTGGGGGGAATGCAGGAAACCAAAGAAGGGAAAAGAATCAGATCGAAAGGAACGGGGGGGCAGCATTATTTAATTACAAAACGGCAAACGCTCAAGAAGGGCAACTAAGTCAAACGGGGAACAGGCGGGAATTTTGTCGCAAGAACGTGGGGGTGAGAAATGTAACCGCTCAAGGTGGTGGAAAAGGGGACTTGGACAAAACGAGACTTTAGAAAAGGCAGGGCCACCAAGGAAAACGCGGTAAGATTGGAAGGAGGCATCGACAAAGAGGAACTGATGCCGCGTCATCATCGAAGGAAGACCATCGAAGGGGAAAGGGTTCACGACAACCCATCGAAAAGAAGAAAGAGAATTCGCCTGCAAGGGGAGGAGGGTGACTAGATTGGGGATCCGGGGAGGGGGGGCGCAAGTAGTTGTCAAAGAAGGAACTGAGAAGGGAAAAACACCACACCGTGATTGGTTCTGTTTGGGAAAATCGTTAAACGTTGCGCACACCGGAAAAAAAAAACTCAAAAACCGGGCAGGACTCCAAGCCGAATAGAGGAGAATGGGGGGTTTCACCAACGGGACTCCAAATAAGGTGAAAAAAAGGGTTGGAGGGCCGGGAATGCCAATCGACCAAAAGGTCGGAAGGTTCACCACCACATGTAACTGTCAACGACTCAGGGTCATTTAGAAAAAGAGGGCAAGGCCGCGCAACGTGGGGGAAGGGAAAAGGGCGGGCATACGTCTCGATGTAACCACAACTAGACCAGCTCAAGTCAAGGTACAAGGAAACCAGGAACAATCAAAATGACGGGTACATGGTATGACGAAAGGACCGGTCCAAGAAAAGAAACCCCTGACGGAAGGAAAACGGAGAGAGAGAAAAAAAAAAAAAAAACACCAACAAGAGGGAGCGAGAGATCCATTTTTTGTCCGAAAAAGGACACTTATCGGTAAGAAGAAGGGGCAGTGGGAGCTTTAACCAGAAAGAGGCATGGGATTTTTCGCCGACTGGGGACAAAAAAGCTCTGCAGGGGGGCGAAAAAGAACGAGAACTTTACTCTGCAATCCATCAACCACGTGGCCAGCAGCAACCGCCGAGTGGGGGCAGAAAATGAAAAGAACACCAAAGGGAGAAGGGGTAAAAAACCCCCCTGGGTGAAATAGGGAAGTTGTCGATAAAAAGCATCAAAAAGGGGGGGGGGGGTTCTTGGATAAGAACCCCAATTTGTGGTGGCGCTCGTAACAATCTTCGGGGAAAAAAGGGAGGGGGGCCAGGGCTATTTCGACTTTGGTTAGGCAAACAAAAGGTATAGGTATATTAGGTCGTATCTCTTGGGAGAACGTGCCAGGAATCAACCAAAAAAAATCACAAGGGGGGCAGGAGCGCTTCGCGAGTTGGAGGTGACAAAAATAGGAGAGAAACTCCGTAGCAAAAATAAAAACAAGAAAAACGAACCAAATAAGAAAGGCCCAGAAGGAGAAGGAGGACTTCGCGGTTCGGGGGGGAGACCGTGACCAGGTAGAAGTGGAAACGAATTCCGAGAGGAGAAAACGACAAAGGGTGCTTTATCCGAGAACTGGGTGCAACCGCTACAAAAAAGAGGTCAAACTTGAAAGAGAGGGGGGGAAAAAATCTGGAAATCCATGGATCACATGGGAGACGGGATTGCCCACAGGGAAAGGGCGAACAATCAATGACAGTATTAATCCCTGGAGATGGATCAGAGCCGAATTTCAAAGAAGGCTACACCCGTTCATGTGGAGATGAAGATCTGGCCACGTAACCTAACTGCCCTGTTTTTACAGGGGTAAAAGGAAAACCAACAAAAAAGGGAAAGGGGGCGGGGACGGGCAGGGAGGAGCACATGAACAACGGAAAAGGGCAACTGTTTTTTTTTCAAGAACAGAAAAGTAGGCACGGAGTCCACTGGTGGTACGGGGGTTCCACAGTAGTATAATGTGACATGGAGCAAAAAGGCTAGACGAAGGGAGCCCCAGAACAAAAAGCCAACCAAAATTGCCGGGGAAGCCAAGAAAAGGGAACGGCCCCAAAAAAAAGAAAAAAAAAAAACAACCACAAAAAACACGGGCCACGAAAGGTAGACCAAAGGCAAAAAACGGTGGCGTCCAATGGACTTTCAAAATTGGAAACAAAGGGGTGAGGCCCTCCCGGGGAAATCAAGGTTGCGCGGAGACTCGTATTCGAGGGTGTTCCTGGGGGGAAGGGGTTTGCGGCGGCATTAGGGGGAAGGGAGGGGGTTTTTTCTGGTAGGGAGGGGGTGAAGTCACGACAGGCAGGTTTGGGTAAAAACTGCTACGTTACTTGGAGAGCGTGGTCCGCATCCGTCACAGTGCCACAAGGGGGAAGGATGGTGGCTGGAACCTTCATAGGGTGGACAGCACCATTCGAAATTGCGAGCCACTCTACCATGAATGAGGCAACCGCCCCTCGCGAGAATAACAGGCGGCAACTGGATAAAGTCTGGTGTTAAAAACGGGGCGGGGGGGGGCCGCACCCACGAGCCTACGAAGGCTGAACTCGCGGCCGATGGAATCGGGCCTTTACCAAAAGAGATAAGTCTATCCAGTAAGGGGGGGGGGCCAAATGGTGTCCGTTGTCGGTGGAACTACGGCGCCAATAATTGTGGAGGGGGGTGGGGGTCCTTTTGGGTGATGGGGGGGGGGGGTACTCTTGGGATAAGGAGGGGAAAGTGGACCGCTAAAAGTGTACAAAAATTTCTACACGTGAGGGGCAATCGTTGCCGGTAGAAAAACCATGTACTATGACAAAAAAAGAAGCACCTATCTGGAATGGGAAGCCGGGTTTAACAAAAAGGGCCTCGTATGGTCGCAGGGAAACATGGGGTGTGGGGAGGGCAAGTCCAAAAAATCAATAAAGAGCGTACCATTAAGATCAACGTACTGTGTGGGAAAGAAAAGTAAAAACACCAAGTCAAGAAAAGGGAAGGAAGGGAGGGGGGGGGGCTCAAAAGGGTGCCGTCATACAAAAATATATCTACGAGTAAAAAACGAACAGCCGTGCACCCTGGTGTGGTGCGGCAGCCGTATGGACGGAAGTGGGTGAAAAATTGAAGTGTAGCCGTCCTTCTCGGGGGAAGGGAAAACGAAAGTGCTCCGACTCACAAATCGGTCCAACTGCCACGAAAAAAAAAAAAACAAAGGCTAAGTACGGTCTAAACCCGGTGAACAGTCCGTTAGAAATGGGACTTCCACGTCCGATAACGAGGGGGGATTTCCAATCAGGTGGGTCAAGGGGTCTGCGTAAAACAAACCAGTTCTGTGGTCTCTCTGTAATACCCTTAATCGGGAAGTTAACCACACACATCCCTCCACCTCCACTCGCTTTCTCTCTAAGGATGAGGAGGGCCGCCCATCGCAGGGGACTCGGCAAATCCTAATAGGTCACGACAATAAAAGGGAGGGCGATAAAGTAATAAAGAGGGGTGAGCAGCCTGTGTTCCCGGTTGCTCATAAAGGAGTAGTGTTAACCGTAGCGCGAAAGAGGGACGATGCGCCGGGGTAAGAAGGGTCATGAGGGGGATGGTCGAGAAATAGGGGGGAGGAGTGTGTGGAGGATCAAGATCAGGCGGTGCAGAGGAGAGTAGGGACTAGGGGGGGGCGACAGGTATGACAGGCGGCAAAGCGCGATGAGAGCGGCTACGATAAGCGTGGACCTAAATCGGTTAAACTGCCGGAAGGACGAGACGTACAAGCCTGATTATGGTGGGAAAAGAAGATAGATCACAGATGGGCAGACGAAGACGAGCGAGCGCTTAGGTTCGTTGGTTATCAGTCAGTCCTTTCTATTGAGCGTCATGAGCGACCCGGACCTGGCTGGCATCGTTATACAAACCCCCTGCCTTCAGACGACCGGTCCTGACATTCATCAGGAGTACCCGGTCAGAGGGGTGTGACGTTACGCATGCCTGCCCTGTTTCCCAATAGGGGTACATAGCTGCGCTAGCCCTACTCGAGGAGGGAGAGTGCCGCCGCCTGCCAAGCCCGCCGAGCCCGCCCCCACCCCCACCCCCCAACAAAGAAATAATCGGCGGTAATCACCGGTACCGCCGAAAAAAGTCTGGGGACCCGGGTGTTATAAAGCGGGTCGAACGACGCTGTAGAAGGGGAAAAACAAGATGCCGGGGGGGTGTCCACTGGCCGCCGTTCACACGCACTATCGAGTTCCCAACAGGAGTTGTGTCTGGGCTAAAGTCAATTCCCAAGGACGGTCCCGAGTCTCCCAAGAAAAGTAACGTCGGATCCTTTTCTCTAGGGGTCCGTCAAAGGACTACCACATAGCCGAAAAGAACACTCCTTGATGCGTAAGGGAAATTGAAACCCCTTGAAAAACCGGAGAAAAAAGGTACCAAATTTCACGTGTTGTTTTCGCATCAAGTGTTCCACTAACCTCCACCGAGTTGTAAGAAAAGGGCTTGCGGCTGAGGCGCAACTCAGTTTCGATCCCTGGGGGGTGGGAAACAGAAGTGAGGAGCGGCGCCAGTAGGGGCATAAATACAAAGAAGCCTTAAAAAAACCTGGGACCTCCCTTGAGGGGGGGGGGGGGGAGAAAACAACATAATGATCGTGCGTGTGGGCCCGGGCAGTGCCCATGGACGTACCCGCAAAAGAAAAGAAACGAAATCAGTGGGGGAAGAGCCGTCCTAAAGGGGGGGGGGGGGCGTTGGCCCCAAGCCAAAAAGCGCCTCCAAGTGTGACAGGAAACAAGAATAAAAGGAAATCCCTTGGGAAAGGTACGAAAAGAGCTGAAAAAAGGCCTGAAGGGGAGTGTCCGTTGACTGCGAGGGGTGAAGTCCGTGCTTTGCGCAGGAAAGTAAAAGACGTAAAAATTGAGGTGGGGAAAGAAACACCCCAAGAAGAAGGGGAAACTTAACAAACAACGGCCAATCGGCGGTATCAGTCAAAAAACAAAAAGGGAGGAGGGGAGAGGAGATATTTGCGGTGAAGAAAAGGAACCAAAGGATCTGTGGTGTGGGAAACGGGGAAACCAGGTGTCTATTTCATCAAGTGGAAAGAAGAAACGAAGGCGGATCTCAATGAATCAAGTATGAAAGGGCATACGTGAGAATAGTGACCGTACTGTGGACACACAAGGAGGGTAAAAAGACATAAAAAAAAAAAGGGGTGAGGAGGGCTATCGGTTGCTGTTGGAAAATCGGGGCGCGACGGAGCGAGAAGGGGGGGCCCCAACTTCGTCCACACAAAGGATGGCGGAAAAACGCGCTACACCGGAAAGAAAAAAATAAATTCTGTGATGGAAAAGGAAGGGCAAAACAGCAATTCCACAAAGAAGAAAAAAAAGAGGGGTGGACAATGGACAAGGATCATGGGGGTAACACGTTTGTTTGTCCAGCCGGAAAGGAAAAGTTGACACGATGGCGCAGGCCCATTAATTCAAGGTCCAAAGGAAAAAGGGTGGGCGTGAGCTTCGCAGGGGAAAAATCCGGGGGTGTAGAAAAACAAAATGAAATGGGGAAGGGGGGGCTCAGGTTCACAAGGAGTCAAGGCTCCCATCAAGGGACAAGGGGAGGCCTAGTGTTGCGCGGGGTGAAACATGGCGAAATTACGGCACGGCACCGATAAATGTGAAGGGACACCTTGGTGGACGTGCGAGGGAAAAGGGGAGGGGATTCGCCGAAAACGCCCACACTGTTTGGAAAGAGAATGCAGTTGTGGAACAGGAGGAAAGTGGAAAAAATTCTTGGAAAACTAGCATGGGAAGGCGCGGGCAACATCCACGGTTTCCAGCAGTGCTACCGAGGACGCCCTAGGAGGGAAAAGCGACAACCGAATTAAGCAAAGCGTGAGGTCGTAAGTGGGGGGGAAAGTAACGGGAAAAACTGGAAGGTGGAAATGTGGGTTGGGGTGGATTTCCTTCGCGGCATGAAGGCGTGAGTGAGAGGGGAGATCTCAACTTTCGACGTTGCAATATTGACAATCGAGAATGCTACACAACCGAAAAAAGAAGGTACATTCACGTAAAAAAGACGGGACGCGCCGAGAGGTCAACACAAGAAGGAACGAGAGTCTGCCCCCATTTTAATGAAAACTGGGATCATCGTTTATTATTGGGTAGGCGTGAAAAAAAGTAACACGGGAACAGGGAACCTTTGTCGAACTTCTGCGCGGATTCCCCACCGAACCGAGCAAATAAGAAGGAAAAAACTTGTTAACGAGGCATGCCAAAGAACTGCCTTTGCTCCTGTTCTCAATAGGAACAGAGGAAGAAAAACCAAGGCAACGAAAGCAAATAAAGTTAGAATATGAAAAAAGTCCCAAAACAGCCGGGAAAAACCGTAGAAAAAAAAAAAAAAAAAACCCACGCCCCATCCGAGCAAGGAAACGAAAGCCAAAGCCACAAAAACCATACTGGGGGGATACTTTCCATCACTATCTGGGTCCAAAAAAGGGTCACCGATTAAAGAACCGACGAGGCAAAAGAGGGGGGGAGGGGGCCGGAACACCGGCGGCCCAGACAGGGTATCCAGGTGCACCTGGGGGAATGGCGCAAACCAGGACGCAAAGGCCCGGGCCACGCAGAAAAACACGTATTGGCGAAGAAAAATTGGGGAGCAGGGTGGGCTGTGACAAACATAAGAAAAGGGACCCGCCCCATCAAAGAATGGGGTGGCAAAAAAGGGGGGGTGACACGGGGAGGCCGATCAAGGAAACCTCCTAAGTAACTTACGAAAGTCAACAAAAACAAAAAAAAAAACGTTCACGCACGAAAGAACAACCCAACAAAAGAACGGCCAAAAGGAAAAGCACCAGGTTTCTCATCAAAAGGAAACAAACCTCCGATCCAAGTCAAGGGAACCAAAAGCAAAGGGAGGAAAGAATGGCCCTAACCAGGCTGACCGGAAACGACCAGGAAGTGTAGTTGTAACAAGGCGGACACGGAAGTTCTTTGCCCCAAGGAGGATCCCTACGGGCCCCAAAGGGAGGCAACCCCCCAGAAAAGTGTTAAAACAAGGGGGGAAGATGGGCGTTTAGACTTGCCCGCCATTGAAAAAAGTGATACTCCCCCTTGCAACTTTCAAAATGAAATCCCGGGGAAAAAAACACCGCTGACAACACAGGAAATCATGGGGGTGTAAAAAAAGAACGAACAGATTGAAGCGCACAAGACCCGAAAAAGTTTGAGGATTGAAACAAAAGGGGGACGAAGCGTGGAAAAAAAAGAAATCGAACTGCCCGTTTTTAGCACAAAAACTATTGGGGAAAAAAGGAGTCGCTCAAAAATGGAACAGAATCCTACCTGAAAGGAAAGATGGGGGAGACAGGCAGGAGCCGCTAAGGTGATCAATGGCGGGTGGGAAAAAAAAAGAAAAAAAAGTTCGCCCAAGCTGCCGGCAAACAGTTCGCACGTACTAGTTTGGGGGCACGGGAAGAAAACGAAGACCGGGAAATTGAAGGGAAGGGGGGAAACATAAAAAAATTCGAGAAACTTCTAAATGGTTAGGTACAGTACACCCCCTAACGCGAGAAGGAAAAAAAGAGAAAAGGGGAGCCCTGCCACCGGGGAGGTGATGGGCGAGAAGTGGGTCAGCGGGGGAAACATCACCTATTGAGAAAAAACGAGGGATAAAAAAAAGAAGCCCGTGATTTTAGGGGGCGGAAAAATTCAGGAAAAGGTTTGCGCACACCTATCGCGAACGGGGGAGGGGAAAAATCCCCACAAGAAGAGAGGGAAAGAAGGTTGACACAGAAGAGGAAATAAAAGAGGAAAAGGGTGGGATGCCGGCAGAAAAGGAAAAAAAACTTGCCAACTCATGAAAAAGGGTTAAAAGAAGAGGGGGGAGGGGGGGGGGAGTCCCATTTTCGCCAACTTCGCGGGAAACGCAAAAACAAGGGGGGGGGGGGAAAGAAAAAAGAAAATTGAACTGCCTAAAAAAACGGTAGTAGTCACAAAAAAATGGGAGAAGAAACCGCCAGAAGACAGGCCAAAAAGGCAAGGAAGAGGTACATGTGGGCGATTCACTGCCCGGTCAGGGATCAAAAAAGTCAGAAAAAGGAGGAACTG
>Ga0179593_1348960_pt1 | contig 10264 bp, 10 predicted proteins | sample CZODoug2_1_08_16_FD_185931 | JGI IMG/M metagenome (GOLD analysis project Ga0179593, IMG submission 185931) | Vadose zone soil fungal communities from Angelo Coast Range Reserve, California, USA - CZODoug2_1_08_16fungal (PacBio error correction) | ecosystem: Environmental > Terrestrial > Soil >...
CCTGCGAGGCTCAAACAAAAAAAGAAAGGCGTCAGCTTCTTCAGGAAAACCTGAATGCAGCTAGCACGGCCTTTCGGTATACCACGGCTTTGTTGCGCTCAGAGCACGTTGGAAAACGAAGAGGGCGATTCCAGTAAACCGGAACCACTGTGCTGACTCTGGAAGAAAAGGGCTCAGATTAGAAAAACAGGTGAATTACGGATACATTAGCGAAAATCTGCTGGGGGGGGGGGGGGAGGCTGAAAGCTCCTCTCTGCACGAGTAGAGGGCAACACGAAAAAGGTCAAAAAAAGGCAAACGCCGGAGGAAAAAGGGCTTAACCGCAGAAAATCTCCAAAAAAACTCAAGGGCTCAAAGGAAAGAAAACCAGCCTGGGAAGTCAGGAAACGGGGGGGGATGTGGAGCCCGAGACGGGGGAGCTGGGTCAAAAAATAGAGGTTCATCCGCTCGTCATAAAAACTGCGAGGGCGGATAAAACTCGAAAAGGCGACCATCCCCAGGAATGTACTGTGGACGCCCAAGAGAGGGAAGAAGGGTCTGGGCAGGATCAGATAGCCATTTTGGGGAGAGAAATCAGAAAGGACCATCGCATCTGCAAGCTAATCAATTTGCGCAAATCGACCCCAAGGCTCTCCGAAAACAACCGAAAACAGGTCGTAACATCAGGGAGCCGATCTAGTACAGGGACATGGGGATCCCACTTCTGCAACGCCGGCTGCGCAGGAAGGAGATGCCCGATTTCAAAAAGCACGCCGGACTGGGCCGCACCTTGCACAGTTGTGGCAGGGTATTGCGAAGAACAGGGAAGGGCGAGACCGCGGGACAGCCCCCTGAAAAAGATTTCCTTGAACGTCTGGGAGAAGGGAAGGAGAAGGATCTTCTGTCCTGGGGGAAGAAAGGGGCACATCCGCACTCTTTACAGGCTCGATGGCGACTACTGTATCCACAATGCGAACAGCGCGAGATAAACTAGGGCAGGGAAGGTGGGGGAAGAAAGCGAAAGAGTCCAATAAGTGGCTTCCTAAAGGGTGACGCCAGTCGTTCGGGGGAAACAAACTAAGGCAATGGGGGCCTGACAGTAACGCTCAAAGTATGCACGCGAGGGGGGCGCGGGCAACACTGGGAAAAGGTCGAGCATCGGACGGTCGGACACCTGGCGGTTAAGAGGAAGAAATACCAAACAAAGAACTGGAAAGCTCGCATCTGAAAGGATTCCTTGAGTCACGAGAGCGAGTGTCTGCCTGCGAAGTCTAGAGCTCAACTTTACAAAGAGGGTGAGTGGGGGTGGGTGGGGCGGAAAGATGTTTTTTGCAAGGGGGAGAGGGACGAGGTCAATGCCATGAAAAGGATTGAGGGGCCAGCATCGCTGTCACGAGACGGATGCCGATCAATCCCAAAGGGAAAGGGGGGCGAAAGAAGTAGCATGATATTAAGTAAGTGCGTCCAGGGACGACGGGGCGGCGTTGTTCCAAAAAAAGGATTCGATAGCCCCACGAGCCATAACGCATCGGCAAAAACAACATTGTAGGGAGACATGGGGTTTCAAGGGGACAGGGGAAACTAGGGGCTGGGGCACAAATGAGATAAGAGAGGGTACTTGTGCCGTATTCAAAAAGACTGCAGCGACCAGGGTCGACTCAAGGGCCGAGCGTCATGTCACGGCCGAAGGGTTTGTAACACAAACTTCCTGCAACTAAGCGGAACGGAGGTAGCCAAACAGAATGAACCAAGGGACGAAAAGCCGAGGGAGGAGGCTAATCTTCATATCGAGGAGTGGTCAGGCTTGCCCGGCCAGATGATAATGTAAAACAGAGGGCCAAGGGAAAAGGCCGAAGTGGTGCATAGACTGCTCTATAAACCGAATAAGAAACCCGTTCCAGTAAGCTGAAACCCAAGTCCCAGCAGGAGGGTACTCCGCAGGAGATCGAAAGCTTGGTCAAACCCAAAAAGGGAGAGAACAAATGCGGACTGTCGCTGACGGCTAAAATCCATCAAGCAAAGACAGACGAAGATGTTCAAAGGGGGAAAAGAGAAAAACATCACTCTCAACACAACCACGGTAATTAAAGAGATGGAGGTTGAGGGGACTAAAAGGGGAAAGAGGCGAAGGGCAGCTTGTCAATGATGACAGAAGGCAGGGGGACAAGGGATGACGCATGGGGCGGACACTGCGGCGGGTCACTTCGATAACCGGGCTGTCTGGAGGGCGCCTGGGATGGTTTCCTAGGGGGGGGAACCAGAGTGTTAAAAAATTAGGGGGGCAAAAAATCAGGGTGATTCAGAAGGATGGAAGGTGATCGCAAAAAAAAATGTTGTCCTTTATCATCGGCCGCAAGGCAGAGGATCTATGAGGGTGGGTCGCCAACCAGGCTTGAAAGCGGCAGTAGGGGGGGGAGTCTCTGGGTCAGTTCTGGGTTGAAAACTAGTCATGTGCAGGAAGTGATGGTTTAAACCGGAGAGGGGACCAGAGCTTGTGGCTGAACATGGGGAAGGGGGGCCTGAATCCTGGTCTAACAAGATCCAAGTATCCCTTGGGAAGCGTCTAAGGCGCTCAAAAGAGGACACCCAAACGACCAGGGAATGGAACGGCGATGGGCAGGCAGGGGAATCGAAATCCCAGTGGGAGGTGTCTTCCGAAAAAAAAAAATGCACGCATATTGGGGCTGGCCCCTTCCTGAGACAACCAGGCTCCGCCAGCAGAAACTTGTGAGGGCAAGTCGGTGGACGATGCGCAGACTGGGATCAGCAACATCGGGAACAGGCGCATTGGAAACACCTGAGAAAGGGGGGGCAAACGCCGATGTGAAGAATAAACGCAAAAAGGAAGGGGGGGGCGGGTTTGAGATGAGGCAGCCATCGGCTAGCTATAGGTGATCCATAGGAAGCAGAAAAGAAAGAGCGTTAATCTAAGTACGGGGGGGGGGTTATGTAAACTGGGAGAAAGAGCCGGCGGTCTTTTGGGGACTCAACGAAGTGAAATTGAGTAGGGGGATTGCCCTCTAAGTAGGGAGGGAGACCCGTAATCGAAAGGGACGGACATTGACTGTCGTGTTGCAGACACGGTGGCCGAGAAAGGAACCCGTATCAGGGGAAAATTAAATGACCAAAACCGGAAGTATGCAACGCAGTGAAAAGGGAAAAAGGAGTACGATCTCGAAAGGGGGGGAGACAGTTTCAGGACCCTGCCAAAATCGGAGGAATCGTTAGGGACTTGCAATCGGGAGGGGGAATCATAAAGCTTCCCGATAAAAGCCGCGCGAAAAATCAGGAAATAGGTTGCAGGCTACCTGCACCCGGATTGCAAGACTTCTGCGCAGAGAAAAATCGATTCAAAACCTTGGGACGGGAGGGACGAGGTCCATCAGAAGGCCTTTGGAGGTTCCTCTGCAAAAATGCAGCTAATCCGGGAAAGGCTCACAAAAAAAGGGGGGAATTTGGTAATCTACGGCTTCTGAAAGCGACCGGAGATTAGTTTACTTGTGCATCAACGGGGGGGTGGCTAGGCATCTAGCGTGCACACAAAAAGGTCTGGTTCGGAGATGGCAGAGGAAAGAGGTCGCAAAATGCTATCGAGGTACAGTTGTAAAAAAGAAGTCTTTCTATGCTGCGGTAGTCAAAAGAGCATGTAGGGGGCTCCTTGCATTTAAGATCTCCCTAAGGTGCGGTGACACGAGGGGGTGGGGGAAACAAATAGGCTCGGCGACCAGGGCGAAATTCCAATGGGATACATCTTGTTAAAGGCAAATGGGCTTTTTAGCCGGGAACACGAGCGGGTTCGGCGAGCTTGGAGGGGGATAGTACCGGCGGTAAAAAAAAAAAACGTTCCGGTGGGGGGAAAAGAAAAAAAGGGGTTGCTAAAAAAAAAAAAAAAACTGGGGACAATACAACAAGCACACAGAGCACATAGGAAGGGAGAGCGAACTTCAAGAAACGAGGGGGAGGGCCACCCGGGCAATCTACTTGGAGGGAAAATCACCAATCACAACTAGAAGAAACAAAAAAAAAAAAACTGTACATCATGCTAGGAACTAACTACATCCAACACAAAAAAAGCAACAGGGGGGGGGAACCGGACAAGGTCCCCTGGCCGTAGAGAGGGAAGCTGCGGGCAACTTTAAAGGGGAAGATCAACGCGGTACCTGGGGCAACACGAAAGGAAGGGAGAATCAAGTCTGGCGCTTTGGACACGGTGAAAAAGACGACAGGCTGATGGCAAGGGGGGCCTCCACACATGCGGTGTACACGCAAGACTCCAAGAGGCAGAACGCGGGGGGACCTGCATCAACGTTCTCTGCAAAAATGGGGGCGGAGGATCAATCGAGCAGAGTACCTGATGGCAAAGGATATCAATCTAAAAGGAGATCGAAGCATGAGGAACAGAGGCTGGGCAGAAAGTCCGTCAATGAGGACCAACTTTCCCGAAATCGGAGCGGCGTTGGCGTATCGAAGGCGGCGTCCTTGCCCTTTGGCGGGCCCATGCCTGCCGTGAAAGGACATGAAAAATTCTTCTCATACCACGCAAAAAGAAATCAAACGGAGGAGATGAAAAGAGGAGCCGGTGGATTGCGCATCCTACCTCGGAACTGGGCACGGGCAGGGGGACGGGGACGAAAATGCACGATCGAAAAGACGACCGACACCAACCGAAAATCTCGGTAAAGTTGCTGACGCTGGTTTACACGGATAATAGAAACAGGGAGCATAACGGAGGGGGGTTCAAATAAAAACACCTCCCCAGACGCCTTTTCGAACACGGAAAAGGGGAAAAAAAAAGTGCTCTGGAAGAGGTACTTGCAGATCAGCAAGTGGTTCTGAAAGGAGAACGTTGGAAAAAAAAAACAAAGCAGCGTAGAAGGCGGAAAGGTTCTGCGAGGAACAGATGACTCTTTCATGAAAAACCACCTGCGCTGCTCATAGAATAACGCTAAAAGCGGCGCAGCCAAAGACGGTCGAAAAAGCCTGAAAGGACGTGTCGCCTTTGTTTGAGGCAAGAAAAGAAAAGCTACCCCGCACTTTGGCCGCGATTCCAAGATCTGGAATGAAAAGCCATGAAAATAGGAAGGGAAAAAAGGAAAACAGAGTAACAGGAAAAAGTTCAGGCTCTCCAAAAAAGGGGAATCGTGATAAAGGGGGGGGGGAAAACGCGACGCCCACCTCGGCATTGCGCTGGGGACTGCGATCGGCAGCCCTACAAAAAAGGGAAAATGTGCACCGTCACCAAACAGCAGACCGTTAGCTACTTGATTAGAAAGCAGACCTCCGGAAAGCAAATCTCGGGCTCTCTGGCTCCAGAAAACATGCGTGCACCTTACACTCATAAGGAACTAAAAAAAGTGTAATGTGCTCCGAAAAACTAGGCTTTTGCCTCTGGATACACATCCTCTGGCAAAAAGGGAGAAAAAATTCTGGCGCGGCATAGAAAAATTGACAACCAGGAGGGGGTCTTGACTCCCTCAAGAATCAAAAAGAAAAGCACAGGTCTGGGAATAGCCATTGTCGGAAGAATTCAGGCAGACAAAGTCAAAGCGTCGCTGACAATAAAACAGGGTTGGCACCTAATAAGAACCTCGCCCGTGACAGGCAGAAAAGAAAAAAAAACCAGGTCGCTCGAATCCACGAGTACAAAGGACGTAAGGGGAGAGCCCGCAGGAGGATAGATGCTCGCAATAACGGCCACCGATCCAGAAGGGAAAACCTAACTGGGCCTCCTGAAAGCCAGCAAAGATCTATGGGGGGAGAACCTTCCGTGGTCTTAAAGCAAAAAGGGCCGAAAAAGAAAAGGGATACTGGGGAAACGCACCTGGCGGAAAGTCCGGGCTGGCTGGATGAGAAAATCGATTGAAAAGCGACAGAAAAATGCTCGAAAGGGCCGGTCCTGCTGAAAGGGGGGGGAAGAGATCGACCTGGAATCGTGCCAGGACTGGAGAGGGGGGGCAAGAAGTTCGTGGGAATTAGAGATAGGGTAGCGTGAACTAGAACGGCTAAAGTGGTGTGGGCCAGAAACCATGTCACACGAAGAAGGGGGGCGCAACAACGAAGTGGCAGGGCTTGGGGGGGTCGGGCCCACGTGCAAGGACTACATCTGGCGTCTGAGCAAGGAGCGGCAAGCGATCCTAAGAATCACAAAATTAACGCGGGTAAAAAACTCATGCTCGCCTCGGGGGAAAAAAACAATGATCAAGTCTGAAAGGGGAGGCCTGCGCGGCCGGGCCCAAACACTTCCCTGTTGAAAAAAGAGTGCGTGCGTGTAAGAACCTCTTTCTGTTGTTCACAGAAGCTATGGGGGGTTGGGCAGGCTCTCTGAAGGACCACACTCAACACATCGGTGTAAGAAGGAAAAATGACTGTGTGGCTGGTGCTGTCGTGCGGTGCGCGCGAACGTGTGCTCTTGGCCTCGAGAGGTCGGGGCTGCGAGGGGTGTGTTCGTGGTTTAGGCATGTGGTCTGAGTGTGTGGGAGGGGGGGACCGGCGCAGCAAAAGATCGGGGAGGTGTCAGCGGCACAGACAAAAGGGGATTCAATCGCCGGAAACAGCCGAAGTAAAGCAGAATAATGGGTCTGTTCCATATGGGAGAAAGGAAAAAAGCGGCACCAATAAAAAATACGAAAGTTCACAGGATTCCGGCCAACATTGAGGATCGCCGACCGCAGAAGGGAAACAGAAAAGGACCGTAGGTTAACCCCAGAAAAAGTCAGATGCTTAATGAATTGAGGAAGTTGAAAAGGACCCCGAAGAAAACCCGCGAATTGCGGTTGGCAACTCTTAGAGAGAGTGGGTATCTGAGCAGTAAGGAAAAAAGGCCGACACTGGACATTTGTAAAAGGGCTCGAAACCAGTCATCAAAAAAAAAAACCGTCTCAGGGTGACCGAAAAAGTCAAGCGCGATAAGCGTAAAAGAACACGTGATATCGAATAGGGATCCCGAAGCAGGCACATGCGCATCAAAACCAGCCGTGGGGGAAAGTAGGGAGAAGTTCCTGACCGCAGCAAAACATCAAGGTGAGGATCAAAAAGATCCGAGAAAAAAAAAAACCAAGAGGAGAGGAACAGGGGGAAAACTTCTTAAACGCGGTTGCTGGGGCAGGGGAAAGGACGTAGCGCCCGGGGGGGGAATGAAGTTATCGCGAGAAAGGCAGGAGGTTTAAATCATCTTACGATCTACAAAGAGGTGAAAAATAGAAGGGGTGAACGGTTTCGAGGGGAATGGAAGAGTGAGATGAGTTCCCTGAAATCACACCCGTTAGCAGTCCTCAAAAAAAGGTGTCCTTTCATCATAGGGAAAGGCAGAGCAGAAGGACCCAGATCATCTTAAGGAGCCAACCGCAAATCGCAGGGGAAAAAAGGGGGAAAATAAATATCTTCTTGGGGCAAAAACCCCGATTCCGCATATGTTTGAAGAGAGGGGGGGGGTACAAAAAGAAAATCGGAGGGCCAGGACGCGCGGTGCGAAAAAGCGCTGGCCAGGCCTGGAAAGCAAAAGCGTCTGAACATTTGAGGGACGAAAGCTCTGGGTCCAGAAGATAGAGTCAGGTACATGACCAATTTGAGAAACAAACGTTAAGGAGGCGGCGATTGGTCACGTGCTGGCAGGCTATGAAGGGACAAAGGGGAGGGGAGTAGGAAAACCAACCTCCGCATTGTGGGGCTTGGAAAACGCTCCAAACCCGCATCACGGAATGAACAAGGGTTGTAAATAAAAGAGGTTGTGACTATCGTCGACTCTCAGGGATCTCTTCATGAGGGCTCCAAGCAGTTTTGAACATGCGTCCCAGAGAACAGTGTAGGCCCAAGAAAAAAAATAAAAGGGCATCGCCAACATCTCAAACTCAGGGTCAAAAAAAAGGGGATGTCGAGTGGGAAACGCAGGGAATAAGTTAGCCTATCAGGTGATCCGCAGCAGGCGGCGCGAGGGATGTAAGGGACTGGTGATTAGAAGAGCGCTGGAAAAAAGTCTGGGTCCTCATAAGAAGTTCGAGGGGGGCAGGGGCCCGAGGAAACTACGAGCGTCCAGGGAGAAACTGCCGGTTGAGGCATGTTCAGGTGAGACCTTAAAGGGGAAGGGGAGGCAACACTAAGGAATCCGGTAGTGGGAGGAACTATATCTAAAACAATTACCAAGAATAGTCCTGTGCCCGATCGTCGGATACTCAAGTCAAAGGTGATACAGTTATTAAAAGAAAGAATCGAGCACCTGGGAACGGGCGCCAATCGAAGGGAGGACACAAGGGGCTTCCCAACGAAAGCAAGGCTACCCACTTAAATACGTGGGGAGCCTGCCCAGTTCAGGCGCGGTGACCATCGAGAGGGCAGCGAGGAGGGTAATTCTTAAACCTGAAAAGGGTCCTCACCAGTCGGAAAGTGGAAAAGGCGTGGGGAAGCTGCAGTCAGAATCCAGAGGCCGGAAGCAAGCAGCTCATACAACTCTGAAGGTGGACGGCTGCTTGGGGGTCATGCAAAGTCGCTGATAAAAGGGAGAAGACTCAGGCGGGGTCGAGGCAGGAGCTCTGCCCAACGGAGACTGATGCAGCTGCTGGGTCTGCCTGATCAGGAGTCATCAACGTTACTTACTGTGCAAAGCGGGAGGGCGGCGGGTCAACAAAAAAAGATTGGGCTCGATCTGGCGAGGCTCGCAGAGGAAGTAGATGTTAAGCAGAAAAAGAAAAAGCGGGAGAAAAGGCCAAGGTCGGGGGAGGCGTTTCCTTTTCACGCATCTGGGTGTTCTGGGGGGAAAGGAAAATACTGTTCGGGACTGCTGCGTTTTCCTCAGTATGGGGAGGAAAGGTATGCCGGGGGGGGGGGAAAGCGGGGTTGCGTGGACGACTTCCGAGGTGCGGTCTAAAAGCTGCAGTCACTGGGGGAAAAAAGGGGGTTCTTCCGCCAGGGTGGCAAACTGGTGAGAAGAAATGACAATAGAAGGGGCTGAGCCTGCTGAGTCGTGACCGGGGGGAGGCAAAAAAAAGATCCCGCACCGTGGGGCTCAAGTTGGGGAAAGCCTTATTTAAAAAGAGGAAAGGAGCCAAAAGCGAGGAGCAGCAACATTTACCGGCCGGACGGGATATCGTCAGTAAGGAATGAAGGGAATTGAGCGTATTCGGCTGGTACAAAGGTTGGGAAGGAAAGAGGCCTCTTCCTCTGCGGTTTAAAAGATCCTCAAAACCTTGCCTAAGAAATAGGAGAAAAAAAAGCGGGTTTCCGTTCATCACGTTTCAAATACCAAACGTGGGGAAAACATGGGAATATCTCGCAGAGTACCCAACGCGCATGGCACGGGGAGGGAGGGTAGACTAAACAATCTCAGGGGTGGAGGCTGCCTTCGAGGGAGGGGGGGCTAAGAAGAGCGCTTCGGTCACGCAAAAAGGGACCAACGAGCTTGGCGGTTGGTAGACAGGGGGGAAAAGTCAGGACTGCCGGGGGGGGGGGGAAAAAAGGTTCCCATGCAGTCCGTGTATCTGGGATAAATTCCCACCAGCATAGAGATATCAAAAAAAAAGGAAAAAGTAGTGGGAAAACAACTACGCTGAACTGCAAAAAAGGGCCATAATTCAACAAAGAGGGAGGACAGGGCTCACGCCGACAGAACTCACGAACGCCGCTTCGGTAAACTGGCCGCAGAGATTGGTACGGAAGGCTGCCCCAGTTTCCTAGTACGTCTCCACCCTCAACGAGCGCCAGGGAAAGGTCAGTGAAAAAGGACTTGCTCGTCTGATCCCTTGGCGAGTTTGGCAGGAAGGAAAGGGAACGACACCTCTTACGGGAGACTTAGTAAACTTTAGGACACCGGGGTCAAAGAAAAAAAGGCCAGGAATCAAAAAAAAAAAACGAAAAACGCGGGGGGGGGGGGGCGTCAAAAGAGGGCTTACAAGACGTAAGTGGCAGCTAGACACGGACGTAAGGAATAATGGGTGCGCTCAAGAAGAGTGACCAACACTTTGGACCGCACTTCCAACTCTTAAATGACGCAGTAAAAGCAAAGGGAAGAAAAAAAACACATGGGACTCTTGGAAAAAGAGAAAAGGTCGAAAGGCGAAGTAGGCGAGAAAGTAAGGAGGAAAGTTGGGAAAAACCAACCCTCGGCAGTTGTCAGAGAAACCTTAGGTCTGAGGGGAAAAACACATAGGCCGTCGCCGAAACACGAGGTCCCCCCAACCAGGCCAGCGATAATCGAGAGCTCACCGAAAGACTACGCAGCAAAAAAGTTGGATCAAAAAAAACAGCACCCAGAGCGTGCACGGGAAAGCACCACTGGGGCCCCGAAAGAATTGGG
>Ga0179593_1481189_pt1 | contig 10264 bp, 10 predicted proteins | sample CZODoug2_1_08_16_FD_185931 | JGI IMG/M metagenome (GOLD analysis project Ga0179593, IMG submission 185931) | Vadose zone soil fungal communities from Angelo Coast Range Reserve, California, USA - CZODoug2_1_08_16fungal (PacBio error correction) | ecosystem: Environmental > Terrestrial > Soil >...
TTCGACGGAGGAGCCCTATCGAGGGGGGGGGGGGGCAAACGTTGTCTTTACCATTAATAAGTTGGAATTTCCCTGATCAGAAAAAGGTTGAGAAGGCAGCGAAATTAATGGGGAAATGACGTCAGTTTTGTCTTGAGAAAGAGAGGAAGTCTTGTTGAAAGGGATTGAAAAAGGGGTGGGAAGAAAAAGTTACTTGTAATTTTTCAAAAGAACCTTTTTGGCACCTGGAGACCTCGTCGGCACGCAAAGACATCGCACTGCATTTGGTGCCCGGGAAAAAGGGAATGTACCACGGGGTGCAGGCCTAATTGGGCAGGGGAAGGGGGGGGGGAGATTGCAGGAGGGAGAAAGGTTGAAAAACTCTGCAATTTCCTTAGGGAGGGGTTTGGGCAATTTTGGGGAAAGAAGGCAAAAAAACTTCCACTTACCAGGAAAAAAAGAAACGCATATTGCCAGTCCGCTAGGGGAGAAAAAAACAGAGGGGATGAGAATGACCAGGCCGCATGAAAGGGGGGAAAAACGGTAGGAAAGACCGTGCACAAAGTAAAAAATCGTCGATTTCACTACGGGGAAGGGGGAGAATGAGGGCTAAATCTTAGAAGGGGAACTCGGAAAAGAAAACTATCTACACCACGAGACTCGCCGAAGAAGAGCAGTGTTCTTTGCTTCGTGATTAATCAAGCTCTCAAAAGGAGAGTTGTGTTGGAAGCGCGGTGATGTTTTCTTGGTAGGAGGAAGAGCTTGGCAAAAAAATAAGAATCAGTTGAGGGCTGCGGGCCAGATCATCTCAATGGCAAAGAGACTGGAAGCCGCTATTATTTTACGGCCCTCCAGGGTATTCAAAAGGGAGGGATAAGACCTGCCGAGACACAAGGTAAACCCCGCATTTTCTGGTCGGGGAAGGGACCGATCGGACCGCAGAAAGGGACAGCTTGCGAAATTGATTAAGGAAAAAAAATATTTCAAGTGTTTCAGGAAAAGGAGGGAGGGTGGGGGGGAAACTACCAAAAATGGCAAGCTACCTTCAGAATTTTCAAAGGGCAAAGGAGGGTAGCGGCCAGTGGAACAACAACCGTCAGTAAGCATTAATGCTCTTTGAAAGAAGGATAGGGTTGTCCCAGGAACCTAGGTGCAAAAGGCAAGGGAGGGGGACTGCAAATCGGGGGGAAAATCAAAAAAAACGACAATTTTAGGGTGTACCGAAGGGCGAAGTGAGTGGACAAGCTGAAGGAAACACCTGTACCCTCAAGGCAGGGAAAAAAGACGGCTGGGCACAATGCCGCCTAAGGGGGGGAGAAAAGGAGGAAAGGGGCCGTTGGCCGACGAATCTGGACGACTGATCGCCGATTCAGATCAAAAAAAAAGGAGGGGAAAGTTGTGAAGGAATCTATGTCGGGGGATGTTGCAGGGGCAAATGGACAAAAAGTACACGAAAGAAGCAACTGGCGGAAAGAGGGGGCGATAATAGTCAAAGGGGTGTGGGGACGGTCCTAATCGAGAATCGAGGCAGTTGTCTTAAAGACAAAAGAGCTGCATCTGACCGGGTATCCATTCAAAATTGAAACCGGATTAAGCTGAACAAGCCAAAAACCTCACCGTGCCAATTAAAAAGACGCAGTGAGGACAAAATCGACCAAGAAATTAAGGAACCTTACATTTAAAAGGAAGCGAGGAAAAAGAACATAAAAAAGGTGGGCAACTTCCAGGGGAAACCTCGTAATTGGCACGACGGCATCATAGAAGTAAGAAACACGTCAACAATTTTTGTGGGGCCAGTAGCGTGGGGAAAACCAAAAAACCTACCAAAATTGAGGTCATGAAGGGCTCAAGGTTTTTCCAAAAACACACGACCGTGTCCCACCTAACACAAAAAAAAAAAAAAAAAAAAAAACAAACCACAAAAAAAAAAAAAAAAAAAAAACAACTACCGGGGTTGAAAGGAAAAAAGGAAAAGCACCGAAAGGGGCGCGTAACTACTCGCTTTCGCTGTTTGGCCAGAATGAAAGAAACCTGGCACATGAAAAGAAGACAAACTCGCAGGGGGGGGAGCCGAAATGTCGAATCAAAATCTCTAAAAAAAGGGGTTGATGGGAAAAGAAGAAGGAAGGGACATGCCTCCTAGCAAATTGTGGTTGGAAAGGGGGAGGGTGTCGTGGACTTGGGGGAGGGGAAGGATCGGGATGAGGGGAATCGAAATCTCTGAGTTCTTTAGCGGGCTTGTCATTTTTCCCCAAGGGTTAGGGGACAAGGATGGATGACTGTGAAAAATCAGGGGAAAAAGGAAGGGGACAAGCCAGTTTGAGGGGTTGTAACGCTGCGGGAAAAAAAAGGCCGCAATCTGGACGAAAAGGTTCTTTTAATCTGTGCCGGGGGGCCGGAAAAAAAGAAGGAAAATAAGGTGTGGTTTGGATGTGCTGGTTCAGGCGAGCACGTGAAACGGGCGGGACGCTGGGGCAGGAGGAGGGGTTCTCTGTAAATTGAGAGCTGAATTTGAGCGGAAGGGAGTCGTTGCAGCTCGTTGTATGGGAGGGAAGAAGGCAGCTGACAGGGGAGGGGTAGGGGGGAAGGGGTAGTGAACAAACTAACCTGGGGAGGTATCTGCTATTAGGACGAAACGAAAAAATAAGGGGAATCTTCTGAAAAAACACTTCAGGCGTTGAGGATGGGAGGGGTTGCGATGCCCGAGCGCAAAACACTAGAGTTGGCAAAGGGAAAGCAAAGGACTGTCGAAACAGCTAGTTTACTTGCGGCGATCATTATATATTTCCATAATCGGAGAAACGGCTTCGTCCTGGGGAAGCGCAAAAAATCACAAAGATGGGTCAAAGACTTCAGCCTGTTGGGGGGGGTGGGCTCAGATTGGAAACTCATCGGATGGATCGGCAGAAAAGGGAGGGTTGGGGAAGGGAGTGATCAGAAAAGGGAGTGCAATCGTAAGGGGCTTAACTCCGGAGGGAAACTAAGAATATCGTAGAAGGAGAGCTGCCAGATGGGCTCCCGCGTGATGTGGGAAACTGGTCCAGCTTAAGAAGGGAGGGCCAGCGCGGAAAGGAAGGTCGCCAGAGATGGGGAAAAAGTCAAAAGATCTCTCAGGGTGGGAAGGAAGGGGAAGGTGGCCAAAGAGAAAAGAAAGTTCGGAAGGCCCATTGATGAGTCCGAGAAACGGGGAAGACCGCAATCCGGGGATTCTAGGAGACAAGGAAGAAAAGGAAACGACGAGAACTGCGAAGAAAAAAGAGAACGGGGGGGAAACATGTGATCTGGATTTCAGTTCCAGGGAACTAACGGGAGAAGGCATTTGTAAAGATCGTCAGAGAGAATTCCCCGCGAAGTAAATGACTCGAAAAAAGATGCGAAGGCAGAGAGTGGAATTCCCGCAGACGAAAAAACCCTATAACAAGATTCTTCGGGGCAGAGAGACGCCGGGGGTATTAATTCGTGTGGAGAGAACAAGAAATAGTTCTCCGTGACTAAATCAAAATCTTCCGAGGTCTGGAAAAGAAAGAAAGAATCAACGGCAATTCTTAAATACATCAAAAAAAATGAGGAAAGCGATGAGAAAGAGAGTGGGGATGACCTCAGACTTTTGGGGGGCTCCTCATGAAGTAGCGAGGGTAAATCGGGAAGTGCTCAGGTTTTGACCTCAAAAACAATTTTCCAAAAATGGGGGCAAAAAGGGAGGTCCACCAGGGGTCAGACAGCCTGAGTAAAAAATACGCAGGGCCGACTTCTTCCAAGTAAGGTGGACGATTCGAGAAAGGACGAGGCCCGCAATCCGGAAACGATGTCTTTGCGAGATTGGGAAAAAGGTTGCCAACGTCTTTAACACGAGGGCGGAAGAAAAGAATGAGGAGCTCGTCAATCAACTTAAAAGTTCCTCTCAACAAATCTGATTCAAAAGGGATTGACATACCATTTCGCGGAAGCCAAACCGTGGGGGACAGTGAAATTATTGGTGGGGAGGCTTGACCCGGCCAAACACCAAGGAGAGAGGGGAGAAAAAATTCTCTCATCGGCGCCGCTGGTCAGTGATTGTGGGATCAGATCAAGCCAGTCCCGAACACTCCGGGGGATCTAAAAGGGAGGAGAGGATCGACAAAAAAAAAGAGGAGGAAAAGCCGTTATGATAACGAGAAAACCGAACCACGGGTTCCGGAAAAAGGGGAGCAACCGGAGCTGATTCGAAGAAAAGTGACGAGGGGAACGATGGCGCGGCAGGGTGCCCCTCGGAGGGGGGGAAAAGATCGTTGGTAACAGAGGGGGGAACTCAAAACAAGTGTTATCCATAACACTTTTCGGCAGAGGAAGAGAAATGAAAGGTATGGACATTCACCCGGGGGCAGGGGGATTATCCTCGCTTCCGAGTAAGGGGGAGGGGGGGGAAAAAGGGATCAGGTAAAGCGGGAAGGAGTGGGGGGAAAGTTTGTAGAAAATGTGTTTTAACCTTTAATTAAAAACCTGATGCATCGCGCAATACAATCTCCCGGCAGTTGGTTAAACGGATCGAGAGGACCACGTAGTTGAACCAGGAGGCCTAAGTACAAACCGACCAGGAGGAAAGGGGGAAGAGGGGAATGCTTGGATGGCAATGGGGCTCGTCCCTATATCAAAAAGGGTGGTGGAAAAAGTGGGGGAAGCGTTCAAACGTAAGAACGGTACCCGGAACGCATCCTGAAAAAAGGATGATTGCCAACGGGCCGCGAGCATTAAAAAAGGAGTGAGGTAGAAGTTAGAAGCTAATCATGACTTTTGCTAGAAGAAAAAAAGTCCGCGATTAGCTTCTTTGCACGACACAAAGATAGAACTCAACTATCGCACGTGGCGATGCAAAAGCGAATTAATCTAAAAAAAAATCTCGCCGAAGAAATCGAGTGAGGGCGTAAAAATATCAAAGAACCCGGCGATAAGATGAGAAAGGTGGAATAGCGGGGATATTTCGGTGCGCGGAAAAGAGAGGGGATCCGCGCGCAGTTAGGGCGCGGTCCCAGGAAATAGAACAAAATTCCTGTTTCAAGTTGGGCTTTACGAAGAAAGGAAGAGCAACGTTCTCCTGTCCCTGTGCGAGCAGGGAGAAAGAACTCAAAAGAGGGGGTGAGGGGGGAAAGGGACAAAGAAAAAAAGAAAGATAGCCCTCCTTTCTAACTTGTATGGGATAAAAGTTAACCAGACCATCATTGATGGGTCCGGAAGAAGAGGATTGTGGTGGGGGCAAAGGAGGCTGGCGAACTATCAGGACGTCGCGCTGGCGGAGCGCCAATTTCCAGCACAGAAGGAAAGAGGGGGGGGACGAGACTTTCTGAAAAGAGAAGATAGGCCATTGAGTTTTTCCAAATCCGGAGTGCAGAAAATTAAGGAAATACGTGTATATCATATCTCCAAAAATATCCGGGGAGGTCAAAAAGATGAGACAACACCTGACCGCTCAAAGGGAAATAAGGGCAACAACAAGCTGGGGAAAATTGCCTCGCGATCGGACAAGAGGAAAGTTGGCCGAACGAACGAGGTAATCACGAACGTGGCTTCGGTTTTTGATGGGAAAATCGAGTCGTGGCAGGATTGTTGACGCATGGCAGCGAACCTAAAGAAAAGGCCGCACCTGCAGGAAAGGCGGAGGTGAAGATTCCCCTTATTGTTGGGGGAGGACGTAACTAATCGCGCGAAAAGCCGTTAAAACTCACGACGGCTCAAGGAGCATAGACCCGTATATTGCCACCAGACAAAAAAACGAAAGAAAGCTGAAAACGAAGCTAGCCCGTTCTCCAAAATTAAGAAAAACTCATTGAAACGAACCAAGACCCCTCACTGGGGACATCCGTTCACAGGGAGGAGGAAAAACATCAACAAAAAAAGAGGGTTCCTTCCCTTCAAACCATGGGGAAGGACGGCATCATCATAGCGGGAAACGAAACCCGCTAAGATTTTTCCGTCCAGTGAAAGAAGCGTTCAAACCAAAAACCACCGGGAGGGGCATTGACGGTGGAGAAGTTGGTGGGAACACAAAAATCAAATCAACGTTTGCAGTAAAACACCCCAGTAAAAAGCCGCAGAACGCGCAAAGTGGGAGGGGGAGGTGGGGCAGAAAGTTAGAATGCCATGCCAAAGTACCATTTGCGACAGCAACCGACAAAAAAATGGGGGGTGGGGGGGGGGGTGTGTCATCTGCTTCTCAAGTCGATCTCAAAACAACAACTTGTAGGTAAAATAGGAGATAACTAATGGGGCCTGGCAGATAAAACCAGGAGATTGTTTTTCTTTTGGTTGGTAATGGAAGAATGTGGCATCTCGCTTGAGGGAAAAACGAAATCTAGTTACTTTCCAATGGGGCTTGGGAAAAGTCTTCAAACGTTCGATGGGACAACGGCGTGTATCAGGGGGGTAAAAAAAAATCGTTCGATTCAATTACATCCAGGTGGAGGTTGGTGGGAACGTTAGAAACGCCTCCTCATGGTGACGCTCGTCGTTTGTAGCCTCGCGAGATTCAGCCGGCAAGACCGGAAACGGGGTAAGGAAACAGTGTTTGGGGATGGGGTTACACGACGCGCGGAAAGTTCTTGTCCAGGGAGTCAATTGGGTGGGGCCCTCGGGCCAAGGGCTTTCGCTGAAAGGTGTCTTCGAAAGGGTCGTTTGAGGGGGAATTCGGAAATCCGGTGGGGACCTTTAGAGAACTAATATAACATATGAGCCTGAGGCCCGTATTGATGGGGTCTTAAACCACTGCCGGGATAGAGCGCGATGACGAAAAAATGAGGGGAACTTATGCAAAAGAAGGGGCGGGTCTCCATCGAGGCAGGGGATGTACGGCGGCCCATGAAAAAAAACCAGACCTAGAGAAGGCACCCAGAGTGGCTGTCGAAACAGCAATGATCGTGGCAAAGAATTAGTAGTGGAAAGAAGTAGTTTCGGAAACGTTCCTCTCTCCTGGTCCAATCGGGGGGAAACGGCCATTCAAACTTGGGGCGCGTTGCAGCAGTGGGGAGGTGTTGGTCTCAGAGGGGGAAAAACGCGCATCGCGGGGACTAATGGGGTGGAAACAGGGGGTGACAGGAGCGATTGGCTGCGAAGGGCGAAAAAAAAATAAACTGATCACGCTTAGAAAAGCTGGGGACAAAGCCGAATGGACTTACGCAGGCTATGAGCCTCCGGGAAGAAGGAGGGGGGGACAAAAACGAGCATGGGGGTGGGGAGTGAAAAACACTCAAACGCCTTTTTAGGACGAATGAAAGGTTAGGGGTCACCGTAGCAAAGGAGCTGCGAGTTGCTGAAAGACGCTCGGAAAGGGACACTCAACTGAGAGGAGAGGGAGACAAGGGGGGCTCGCAAAAGGACAGGCTACTGGACTCTACTGAAATAGCGACGAAGTCTCACGGGTTGCAGTCGAAGAGTGAATCGAATGGAAGGCATTTGTTGTTGGGGTTGGGGGACCAAGAAAGAGCGAAGAACACCTAACGAAAAAACCCTCCCGGTAACAATTTCTAGGGGAGGCCCTCGGGGAGAGCTTGATTAGGTGAAGAAAGAAACGATGACACTTTGAGGTAGTCAAAAGCTAGAAGCCTTTGTTTTATAGGAAGTTGGTGCAAGATGGCGCAAGGGAGAGATCCTTGAGACATGGGCCGGAAAAGGGAAGAAATACGGACGGACACGAAAAAAGTGAAAGGGAGGGGGGGACGCCAAGGACAGTTTTTTCCTACCTTAGATAAAAAGGGGTTGACATGAAACCGCGGACTGGGGGAACAGGAAGGGGGGATGAAGCGGGAGTATCCAGTTTTAACGAGGAACAATGTTTGTCAACAAAACCGGTGATATCGGGAAGGCCCGAGCGGGGGTGGGAAAAAGGCATCCAAGGCATTAACTCGCCTTTTCCTCGGAAATACGGGGACGAGTCAGGGGTCACTCCTTCAGGGGGGAAGGGGGAAGGGGGGGGGGGCTCAGAGGGGAAGAACTAGGAAGCTGGGCCAAAACTTGGTGAAGAAAACTTTACACGAAGGGGGGAAATGAAGCCTCGTCTACAAGCATAGGAGGTCAAAGAAAAAAAAAGAAAGCAGGATCCGGCAGCAAGAATCAAAACATTTCAATGGAGCCCGAAACTTTTGATAAATTCTTTGGAAATTACAGGAGGACTGGTTCACGCCAACAGATTTGGGACACCAGAGATCAGGCCGAATCTCTCGGAAAGCCGCCACTGTCATGATTGTGGGAGAGCGGAAAAACGGGAGCGCTTTCCCGAAAAACGCTGGTCTTCATCTTTATCATAAGACTGTCGTATCTACTCGAAACGGAGAAAGAGAGAGTACCGGGAAAAAGATCCTATGCACGAGCCCAGCAGGGGGGGACGGAGATTCGAGAAAAGAACTGCTTTGCAATTGATGGTCGAAGAGAAGGGAAAGAAGAAAAAATTGGGGTGGGTTGGGGGAAAAAAGGCGGGGGTGCGTTAACCGTCAACTTGAAAGGGGGATCCCAAAGAATTTCCTGCCAGAACGACACGGTTAGGCGCCAGACCAATGGGGGCCGGACGAAGAGGACAAATCTATGGGGGGGAGGGGGAATTGGAACGTAAGTGAGTCCGGTGGGCAGCCTTCGTGTAAAAATGGAGAACAAGGTTTGGCAAACTGTCTGAAAAAACCCGTGGAATCCATCGCCTTCAAACAGGGCACCGGAGATGAGAGGAAGCAAGTAGTGGGACCGGTCCAATTCCGGCAAGCTATGGGAAAAGAGGGGAAAGGCTGGGAGGGAAACTTTGCAAATCGCGGCAAGGGGACGATACCAATTTTTTTGGTTTAATTGGGGGGAATCTTTCAAAACTGTAGGGAGAGACACGATTTAAAGAACCAAATTTGCCAACTTCCGGGAAGGGGGAAAAAGCGGTTTATATAAGAGCGTCGAACGGTTTGGGGTTATGGGGGGAGAAAGGACCAAATGTAGAGTTCTCCGTTTGGAAAAAACTTAGGCCGATTGGGATGAAGGCATTTTAACTATCAAGGGTCGCTGCAAAAAGCGAATAAATATAACAGCCTGAAGAAATGCTCAAAAAGGGGGGGGGGTCGTGTCGGATTTTAAGGATCAGCTCATGTCTAATCCTATTATACATGGGGGGGCGGGGATATTTGAGGTTTTCGCTGACGGCTCTGGCAAATGGCCGGCTCAGGTAGGGGGAGGCCCAGTTAAATTACTCAATTTTTCCAACGGGAAAATTTCGTACTATGAACTTCTCACGGGGGTAGCGACTCGACAATGATTAGGGAAAAAGGGGAAATAGCTACACTGAGCGTGTCGAATGAAGACGGGGATTATGTGAAAGAGCCGACAAAAAGGGAGAAAGATTTAGGTTTGACGACCCAATGACGTCTTTCGAAATGACTATTTCAAGGCGGAGAGAGGAGTACGGCCAGTTTCAAACAGCTCACAAGAGAAAGGTCTGGACGCTCTTTCGCTACTGAGGACAAGGGAGTGGGGGCTTAATTCGTCCTTCCGAGTGCAGAAAGGAAAAGGATTGCCTGCAATCGTGACAATCGACGAAAATGAAAAGAGAGATGCAAGACTGAAGAAAAAACTTACCCCAACCTGCAACTTGGCCCCAAGCTTTGATGAAGATGCGGAAAAAGGAGATGAATCCGGTTGGAACAACTGTAACTATACTATGAGCGAAGGCTGAGGTCCAGGGGAACCTATGTGAATGAAAGATATTACGGTGGGGGGAGGGAGTTGTTGCAGCAGATGGCAATAGCCTGGAACAAGACATGCCGCAAGGGGCGTAAAGAGAGTCCCATTTTGGGGGGTCGACGCGAGAGTGTGCGTTACCTCCAAGTACGTCAGGAAGATTCGAGGAAACCTAATGTCCAGTCCAGTTAACCAGGGGAACTGCAACGAAAGCTCACCCAAGTCGCCGATTCAGCCGCCACTGGAGCAAACAATCACGTCGAAACAAGAAGGAACCGGTTACCGGACGGATGCCAACACAGGCCAAAAAACTAGGCCTTCCCGTGGCAAAGGAAGTTGGAACGGCCGGCATAAGCAGCGGGACTTCACCATGGAATTGGACAAAACATCAGGAAGCGGGACACCCAAATCCAAGGGATGGAGGGGGGCGAGACGAATTTGTGTGGAACACCGCATCACGTTGAAATGTCAACGACAAAAGTTGGAAAGAAAAATATCCATACTAATAAAAGAGAGGACGGGGTCGCTGTTTTGAACAAAAACAGAATGAAAACCATTCCTTGCACACCAAACAAAATCAGGAAGGGGGGGGTTTTAGAGGACTCAGGAT
>Ga0179593_1511506_pt1 | contig 10264 bp, 11 predicted proteins | sample CZODoug2_1_08_16_FD_185931 | JGI IMG/M metagenome (GOLD analysis project Ga0179593, IMG submission 185931) | Vadose zone soil fungal communities from Angelo Coast Range Reserve, California, USA - CZODoug2_1_08_16fungal (PacBio error correction) | ecosystem: Environmental > Terrestrial > Soil >...
ATCCCAACTGGAGAAGAGGGGGGACTCCCATTGATCCTTCCGCCTCCATGCGCGCAAGATTCTTTCAGCACATGAGATCAATGTATCTCCACATTGGGTAACACGCCACGGGGCGCCCAGCGAATTTCTGATAGGGGGTGGTTTCGGCCCGAGAGATTCAAAAAGAGCCCACGGAATAAGGGGAATCCCATCGTGCGCCTCGAAAGAAGGGGAAAGTAGGGGGGGGTCGTCTCCAATCACCAGTGATAAAGCCAGCCAGGGGGGCCAGAAAGAAATCAAGGTATGCTACAGCGGGAACCCACCAAAAGGGGGAGAAGACAACGATTGCCACACCCTCCCAACACCAATTATTTACCCGAAAAAAAAAGGAAGGTTGGGTCTTGCGTGCGTGGTGAAAGCAAGAAGGTGTCAAGACTTGGAAAGAGAATTCAAACGCGAACAAAGGAGATAAATATATAAAACGAAAAGTGGTAAGTACTCCCCACTAAAGGAAAGGACACATCCCCGAGCCACACAAAAGAAAACAAAAGGTGGCTTCAAAGCTCAATCGGCCAGCGAGAGGGATAAAAAGAGGGACCGAAAGAAGAAACCGCTCCGGAAATACAAATGGCAACGGTCGAGGGGAAAACAGGACCGTCATCAAAACTAAATTCAGTGAGGGAGAAAGAAGGATAAAAACACGTGTCTGAAAAACTGAGGGACTCTGACGCCGAAAAATTCAAAAGAAGGGAAAGACCAACAACAATTGTGAGCCCAGAACGGAGGGGGAAAAACCAGCAAAAAGAGAGGGGTCCTTCGCAGTTGCCTCGCCGGGGGGGGGGGACAATTGCCTTGGCGCCGGTTTGATTGAAGGGGAAACTGAGATTCTCAAACTGTGAAAACAAAAATTAACCCAGGCCGACCAGGGAAAAAAAGGCCGTACAAAACAAGATTGACGGGGGATGTTGGCTACTCACAAACGGTAGCATCGCAGTCCCCAGAATCGAAAGAAACAGGGGGGGATTTTCACTCAAGTAGAGGGGAAAGTGGGCCAAAATTGTTAACGACTGCATGGGTTGAAGTGATAGAAAAGACAAGAAAAAAAATAAATAAAGACAAAAGAAACTTCTCGGTAACAGAGGGACAGGAAATTTACTCGCAGGAGATCCCCCTCCCACCATATGCACAACCAATGGTGAAAGGCGATAAAAAGGCACCCACGGAGTGCAGGGAGAGCTGGAGTAAAACTATCCTGAAGAAGGTTGCGCAGGAGGCCATCTCAGAAAGAGCTCCCACGTCTCGTCCACGCCTCCGCCAAGAAACGGAAAAATGCCGAGTGCAAAAAGGAATCGCAATGACAAACGAAGAGACCCGTTCCGAGAGTGCTAAAACAAGAGCCTATTTGAAAAGAACAATTAAGGGGGTCGCCCTGCTGCGCGCTCGACGAAATCGGGGGGGAACGAATTTTCTTTGAGGGAATAGAAAACCTGAATTTCCTGTCAGGGCTAGGAAGACATAATATTCCTCTCCTAACTGAACGGGGGTCCATTTACGCGAGAAGGGGGGGAATATGGTTTAAATGGTAAAAGAAGGCGACTTCCCCAGTAGAGTCCACGGGGGACGGGGGAAGCCCTAAACTCTGGTTTACAAATCCTAACAAGGGGGGGGGGTCATGGAGGAGGGGACCGGGGAACTTTTCTTTATTCTTAAAGGTCTCCTGTAATCAATGGGGCATCTCATAATTCCGTGTCAAGCGGAGAAGAATGGCTCAAACCTGGCAAAAGAAAAAGCTCCTCCCAATTCCTCCTTTCCCGGCGAGAAGACCGACGCTGTCAGGGATGATGGAGCAAAGGTCGGCTCCGGGAAATCGTGGTCTTGGAGGCGAGAACAAAGCCCAATCCAGCGCAGCCCCGTGCCAAGAAGATTAAGCGTTTTGGGGGAGAGAAGTACCTCCACTATCATAAGAAATTTATCGAACCATGTAAACGCTCAAAGGGGGGGAAGGAGTACACAAGGATAAAAAAAAGGAGTCCGAGAAAACAAGGGACGGTTTGGTGCCGATGGGCAGAATCGACGAAAGGGGGATTGAAAGAGCTTGCAAGAGGGTAGAAAAAGGTCCAAGCGAAAGCGCCAACCGCCAATGAGCGAGTGCGGAAATGTCCAGACTACTTATGGAAGAAGGAAACAACGAAGGACCTTGCGCAGCAGCAGTCGAAAAAAAAAACAAAACAACGGGAGGCTATTCAATCTCCCCGGGAAATGACCTTCAAAACTAGGCTTCCGACTGGCAACTCCGGCGGAGAGGGCTTCTTCGCTACTCGAAAGGGGGAGATGGGGCTCTAGCGCTGAGTTTCAGCGGCCCAAGCTTGGGAACAGGCTAGGCGGCGAATTGGACGCGCGGAAAAGAAGGTAAAGGACAGGCCCCTTTGATTTCTTCCTTAGGTTGTCGTAAATTCCACACAAGTGAACGGTTTCCAAACAAACGGGCGAAAGAGTCTCTGCGAAGGCATTCACATCCCGTTGGGGTTTTGCACGGGGCGAAAAGTGGAACGGGGACAGGTTCGATGGAGGTGTTCGAGGGGCAGAAAGGTTCACTCTCAAAAAGAAAAGATAACTAACGAATCACGCCGGGTCAATGGAGGAATTTGCTTGGGCTCAACGTGTTGCCTCGGGGGTTGCAGGTGCAGGGGGCGGCCTCTGCAAAGGGATGCGAAGGCCTCAAGAGAAACCAAGTACTAAGACATAATAAAGACCAGTGCAAGGCCGCTTTCAAGGACGGCCGTACGGGAGAGGGGAGGGATTTGGTGAAAAAACATCTGAGTAGGAGACCGCGCAGTGCGCGACCAGTGGGGGGACACTGACTGCGGGCGGGGAAAATAAAACGTTCCTGTCCTGAAGAATGAATGTTACGTGCCAGAAGGAATAAAAGGGGGAACCTGCGCAGCTCAAGCACCGAAAAAAAATGTGTCTTCGGGGGGAGCGGGGGGGGAAGGGAAAAAACAGAGAAAGCGCAAACCCTAAGCCGGGGCAGCTTGCCAGAGAAGCGGGGTCAAGGAAAGAGAAGGGAGGAAAACGGTCTCTTTTTCGATCTCCGGAAACTTAGATTTGCCGCGGTGATGAGTTGTCGGTGGAGGAGGGCCGGGCGTGTTACTATGTGGGAGGCGGAGAAATGGCAACGGGCTGCTAACTAAAAGAAGGAAGGGGGTGGCTCTAGATGGACCATGCATGGGAGGGATGTTGCGATGCGCCTCAAGAGTGGGGTGCTGATGGGGGTGTGTGCAGCGAATGCACGTGGGGGCAGGGCGTCCGTTCCAGGAAAAAGATAAGGGTTCCGAATCGTAAAGTTTGGGGGAGTCGCGGGTGGGGGAATCTCTGTGGGATTCGAGACGGGAAGTCAAAAAAAACACCATCGAGGGAATTTGAAGGGTCTCTCCATGATCGTAGTGAAAGAGTTTGCTTTTCTGTCTTTTGAGAGGGAAAAAGTAAAGGTCGTGGGGTTTTTCAAAAGTCCTTCGCAACCAAACGGGCAAACGGAGGTTTGGGAGTCAGGGGGGAATGGGTGGGAAAGGCGACGCAGGTGTCATTTTGGGGCTGGGTTGTGGTTGGGGGGGGACTCATGGGGGGGAAAAAAGAAGAAGCTTAGTCCAATGTGGGTGAAGGCAAGGCGCAGGCTAAAGTTCTGTGGATGTTGGGGGGGGGGCTGGATCCACACTTGTGTGTATTTTACCTGATCATCAAAAGAATCGGCGATTACCCCAGGTTTCAACCGTGGGGGGGACCTGTCACGAGTCAAGAGGGGTCGGCGGTAAGCGGAGGGGACGAAGAGACGTTTCCAATGGGTGTATTTCAGTCGGGGCTGGCTTTTTGCAGGCAGGATCCGTGAGAGAAGGGAAGAAATGAGCTTTTGCCGAGCGGGACGGCCTGTGTTTGCAGTGAGCTTCATTCGGTGGAAGGGGCAGGGAATTCGGGACTTTCGGTGAATTTCAATTCAAAGGGGTCGTTTTTCATGAGAGGCTCAAGCACGTTTGGAGCTTCAGAAGGGAGGGATGATTTTGCGTTTGCCTTTCCAAACACCAAAAGACTCAACCATATGGGTAATTTAAAAGGGCCTTGGGGGGCTACCTCAGGGTGGGAGGGGTGGGCAGAGGGAAGAAAAAATTGGGCCCGGATCTGGCCGGCGGAACCCTGGACCTGGCTGGCTTTCACGGTGCGAAAGGGGGTGGGGGGGGGAGAAGAACCATATCCCTCCAAGGCCGTTAAGGGGAAGGGGCCAGCTGGAGGAGGACTGGCTCCTGGGCAAAAACCACTACATGATAATACAGGAAAAGTTAAAGAGGCGGGAAGCAAGAGGGGGGGAGGGGGGACCAAGGTGGCAATCGCCTACGCGGATTACGAGGAACGAGAGTTCTCGAATGGGGATTAGGGTGCCGAGGCGGTGGGGGGAAAAATCGTGCGCCAGGGATGGGTGATAGAGCAAAAAAAACAACAACGGAGTATATAAGAATAGAGATCAGAGAACTTATCGCGCAACCCCACGCATACTTCCATCCACGACAAAAGCAATGCGCTAACTCCTCTTGCCAGAAAGGAATCCGCTGTAGGCGCGCAAAGGTCAGCCCATTGCGAGAAGAAAAAGTTATCATGGAGGTGTTGCGGCCCAGATCGGAAAGGAACAAGAGAAAAAAGGGATGAAAAGAAGGTGACCTCTCCCCTTACTCATTGTATCGGGTGTCTTCGCAAAACAAAGGAACCATTAAAGTAGCCAGGTCCGCCAAAAAATAAAGGGGATTAAAGAAAGGAAAAACAGGGAGACCAAGGGGGGGGGGCAATACCCCTCCCAACCCCATGAGGGCCCACGCCCAGGCTGCCCCAGCTGCAGGGGGGAGGGGAGGACCTGTTTGTAAAAAGGGCAAAGGGAGGCCAAACGGCAACAGCGCCCGCAACGTGCTGAGACAAGAGGAACACTAAATAAAATATACATTGACAACATAAAAGGGAAAAAAAAAAGGAAAAAGAAGAAGCCAGCATGCAAAAGCATGTTCGTCCCTCGCATAGGCAAAAAAAACGCAATAGCTGAAGGGGAAAGAAAAAAAAAAAAATCCAGGCAAAAGAGAGACAAAGCAACTGTCTCTGTGAAGCGAAGGGGCAGGAAAAATCAAGGAAAGAAGGGGACTCCGGCAGACCGGGTCTTAAATGACTAAAGGGCTCGCCAAGGAGGGATGAAGACCACGTTACAATACCGCACAAAAATGTGAGCCCAGCAAAAGGACACAAAAAAAATATGAAGAAGATGAACCTTTTAACCGGACCTTTGGGGGAGCCATCAAATCTCTTCTCGGAATTGCTCCGACAATGCAGGGGAGTAAAAAAAACGTAAATAAAAGAAAAAATGACTCCGCCTCACCCATTAAAACGCCGTGGGGCAGGGAGGTTTGGGTGATGAAGAGTTAGGGGAAAACCACGCCTATCCCGAAAGGGGGGGGGGAAAGGTACCCAATAAATCAACGATGGCACGGACGGGGGGGAATAAGGAAAGCATTTTCAAATGGCCTCTTTTCCTGGGGGGGGGGGGGTGGTACTTGGGAGGAGAAAAGCAAAGAGAAAATTACACGGAGTTCTCGGGAAAAAGGGCGTCAAGGGACTAGGCCGCTAGTCCTGAAAAGCCGAGAAAAGAAAAATGTTTTATGAATTGCAAATACGCCACACTGAGGAGTACAAAGAGGCCGAGGGCACTTCCATAACTTCATCCGGGGATTCAGAGGACCAGAAAGATCCCTCTTACCCCAAACGATCTTAAGGCCTCCATGCACAAAGAAAATAAACGAAACGAATCACCGGATTGCCCAAAGGGTTCACAGATATCGGAAAGACCAGAGAGACCCTGTATCGTGCTCCGAGGGGAGGAAAGATTCAAAGGAAGGGAACAAATTCGCCCTGCTCGGAAAAGAAAGGGGAAGCATTTTTTTAGGGATCGCCAGAAGGGGGAGGGCATGTCCGGTCTGCTCAGGGCGAGGCAGGGAGGGGAAGAAAGGAACATTTATCGACTGCACGGTTGTCCAGGAGGGGAAGGGACAGACTGCCCCTGAAAGTGTCGCGCCCCAGAAGGGGGGGGGGAAAGATCCTACATCAAAGGGGGGGAAGAAAAGAAAAAGAAAGCGTCTAGGCGGGCATTAAAGAGGCAACGGGCACGGTAGATGGAGGTGTCGGTTTTCCTGGGATCAAGAAGGGGAAGGCAAGGAGAGGCGGAAGTCAATGCTACCCCGTTCAGAAAAAAAAGAATCCCAAGAAAATTCCTCCATGCCGCGAAAGAAAGACGACATAGAAGAGGTCGAGGAGGAGAGGGCGGCACGTGCAGGACGGCGAAACCACTGTCTTACAGGAACGGAAAAAAACTGAGGACACCTGGAAAAAAACGAAAAACCGGGACCCGCGGGAAACGCCAGCGCTCAACGGGGGGGAAAACGGGGTTCAAAGGGAACAAGAAAAGGGTGGTCCTTTCAACAAGCATTCCAGAGACGAAATCACGGACTGCAGGGGGGGACATTCTAGGGCGGGAAAAAAGGGCGTCCTCAGAGATCGCCGCGCAACAACAGGCGAAACCAGTTGCCAAGCGAGCGCCAAGGACCCAAGGATGGAGAGGGAGGGAAAAAATAAATAAGCGCGTCCGGAGATTGGCCATAGAGGACGCCTCGGGAATGGGGGCAAGGCCAGGGGCAGACAGAGAAGAGAAAAACAAAAGAGGAGGATGAAAGAGAGAGAATGCCAGCGGGGGGCCCTGGGAAAAGGAAAAAGTCTTGAAGAAAAGAAAAAAAAACGGATTCTGGGGAACGCCAGCGCATCCGGAGGATTGGCGAGCAACGAAGAAGGAGTTTCTCGGCCGATCTTGGGTAAAGTGCGGCGATTCTGTAAAAAGAGGAAACTGCGAACCCAATGGGTTTAATGATTGGTCGTAATTAAAAAAAGGCGGGGATAGTGAAAAGGGAGGAAGGGGAACTTTCGGCGAGCCTTCCAAACAAGAAAAGGAAAAAATGGGAAGGGGGTTTGTGTAAAGACAGTTAACGGATGTCAAGGAGGGGGGAGATCCTGCAAACTCGTTCCCTCGCTCCAAAGCTCCCCCCACAAAATCGAAATAAGGGGGAAGGAGTTCTAAGGGAGGAATTGGGGTATGGGGACGAGTTCCACGTGACAAGGGACTGCCATGTCCGCTACAAGGAGCTGCGATGCTCAATGGAGAAAAGGTGCACTTAAAAATGAAAAGGTTCAAAGGAGGTCATGACTGCCGGCCGGAAGGAGGAGGTCAGTATTAGTCACACATCTGAAAGTGGAGGGAAAAAAGGTGTCGAGAAAAATGCTTTCGTGCCTCCTTCACTGGCAAAACGTACAGGGAGGAAGAAGGGGTGAATTTCTTTACGAGTCCAGCCCATGATCAATAAAAATGGGAGAGGAAGGCTCAATCACCAATGAGGAATCCGAGAGCGAAAGCAGGTCGCACAAAACGTGTCGATCCCGGAGAAGAGAAGAAACTTTTCCTCTTTCATTAAATCTCCGTGAACTCATTTCAAGGAAAGTTGGGGCAGGAGGGAAAGGGAAGGCGGTAACTATAGTGGAGCTGGCGTAGATGGGGAAATGATCAAGGCGTCATTATTTTGGAGATAACTGATATGTACCGTCATCCGTGGGCGTGGGGTTTGGAAAAAAAAAGGGATGGGGAAGGGTGTATGAAAGGGGCATCTTGACATTAATCAAAAAGGAGGGTTCCCGAGAACTAGGTACGTTTTGAAGCGGAAGCTCTTTTGCTGAAGCCTTACGGAAGTCAAAACAGGACATGTTATGTCGAGGAAAAAAGATCAAGGGGGTGACCAGATTTGCTTTTACTTACTGGGGACTGGACGAGAGGTGCGGGGGGTTAGTCGGCTTCGCAAAGAGCCACGTCGGTGAGTGGAAAAATTTTTTTCCGGGCGTCGAAAAAAAATTTGGGGGCAGGGGGAAGGTTTTGGAACGAAGTTGTGGACACAGAGGCGAACAGTTGGCTTGCGAGGCAAGGAGGCAGTGACAATGATGGTTGTCTACGTTGGCAGGGCTCACACTTGGGTGTACGGGTGCAATCGAATAGGCGAATAGGTCCGTTCGTCAAACGCTTTCAACCGGGATGAAGGGAAGTACACATCAATGAATTTCAGTGGGCGGCGCTCTCCAGCGCAGGGGGGGTAATTGGTCAGAGGGGAGGAGGAGGTTGAGCACGCCAGGCGGGGAGAGAGGAAACCGAGACGAGGATTCGTTAAAGGAAGGGGGGAAAGCTGTCTTCGGGCGGGGTAAGCAAGCACTCGTTCTGGCAGTAGGGTAAAAAAAACTGGTCTGTGGAAGGCTCTTTTTTGTGGGCTGTTGAAAGGCAGAGTGTTTCTTGAACAATTTCGTCCGCTTTTCACACAAACGGAAAAAAAGGAAATGGGGTTGTCCGCCTGGGGAACGGGAGTCATTTGGGAAAGGGGGAAGAGTGGTAAAAAATTTGTGTTCTGAGCTTAACCGGTGGTCCGGTCTGGACACTGGAGGTCAGAAGTGACTATACTGGGGTTTGAGAAGGGACGTCCCGAAGGACCCGGAAAGGGTCAGTACGATATAAAGTCTGAAGTGGAATTGAAGCCTTTTACAAAAAGAAACACAGCACTTCGCTGGGCGCGATCCTCTTGGCGTGTAAAAATGGGGAAAACAAAGGAGGGCAAATATTAGATTTGGTGGGGGCTTGTGAAGCGGAGGAGTGGGAAAACGAACAGATCGCTGCCGTGAGATTCTCTCAACACAAAATTAGGGAGCCTAAATCAAGGAGGGAGGAGGTCACAAGGCAGGCCAAAAAAAATACCCCTCGACTAGAGAGTGACGCCCAGGAATAAAGGTATGGGGAAAAAAAGGACAGCCACGAGGAGAAGAAAGAAAAAAAACGAGGCTGTTTTGGGAGGGACACAGGATCGAAATGGTCCACAGCACCCTCGAGAAGTTCATCCATCGGGGCAACGAGACAAGGCGGGGTCATACGGAAAATGGGAAAGGGCTCCACAAAAAAGGGAATTAAAGCCAGCCAGGGGAACAGGAAGGCAAAATGAAGAAAGAAAAAAAAACCATTGGTTACCTACTGCATACCCCTCACAACGGAAAAAAGAAAAAAGAGGGGGGGAAAGTAATTTCTTTCGTGAAGGGGTTGAAAGCACGAAACGCAGGAGTAAAAATTGAAACCGAAACTTGCTGAGTGTGAAAGAAAAGTTAAGCGAATCCGACACTATGGGAAGAACATGACCCAAAGAAAAACGGGAAACCAAGCTGTTAGCTACTCTCAAAAATCTGTCCCTCAAAGCCAGAGGATAGCCGCCGGCGCGAGCGGGGAAAAAAAAAAAACGCGCACGGACAAATTGAAAAAGGGAGAAAGCCTCTCCTCCATCAAAAAGAAATTTAGGGAAGGGGACTCAAACATGAAACATCTGAAAAACGCGACAAATAATCGAAGAAGGGAAAGGGAAGGCCTCCACGGTACAATACCAACAACGGTTAGAGAAACATAGAACAGCACCAGAAAATTGGGCCTGCGCATTGAATTGACGAAAAGAAAAATGGGGGCTTCGGAACGGGATGTCCGGAAAACAGCTGAAAAACAAATAAAAAGCCGCCTTTCCACCAAGTCGAAGAAAACCGAAGTGGGGAGGGGGCAACGCGAATAAAAAAAACCCGGAAGGGGTCAAGAGTCCGAAAACAAAGGTCACTACCTTGAAAACATTTGGGCCAGTATGAAAGGTTCCACACGAACTCGTTTTGGGATTGGGAAGGTAGCACCCAGCTATAAAATCGATCCAAACGTAAGAAGGTAGGGAAAAAGGTAACCAGAATGAAAGGAAGAAAGGCTTCACGAAGAGGACCACACTTACCACCATCAGACACAACCAGGTTAGTCTATCGAAAATAATAAACTGATACTGTCAAAAGAGTACCAAGAAGAAGAAAAAAAGAGAGGGGTGCGTGCTCGGGCATACAGCCCAAATAGGAAACAAGCCAGCACTCTCCAAAGAAACTGGAATCACACCGAAGTGATAGGAAACTCACGTCGAAGAAAAACGTGCCGATCGTGCTCCCGAGAATGGGGCAATCTGAAACGGACAGGTTGGACGTAACGCCATCGCGTAAGGGGCGAAAAGGGGCTTGGATGGGTGAACCCACGGCTTTGAAGGGAGAATAGGTAAATCATTGCCTAAGAGGTCCGGACCTCACGGGGGAAAGAAACGCCAAGGGCCATCAGCATGCA
>Ga0179593_1273861_pt1 | contig 10263 bp, 16 predicted proteins | sample CZODoug2_1_08_16_FD_185931 | JGI IMG/M metagenome (GOLD analysis project Ga0179593, IMG submission 185931) | Vadose zone soil fungal communities from Angelo Coast Range Reserve, California, USA - CZODoug2_1_08_16fungal (PacBio error correction) | ecosystem: Environmental > Terrestrial > Soil >...
TCAGCGTCAGTGGTTAGACTCACGTTGGGGAGAGAGCGCGTGAAAAAACGCAGGGCCGAAAAAAAAAGGAAAAAGCACAACCGAGAAAGGGAATAGGGGCTCTTTGTCGACGGGGGCGGACGGACAAGTGGAGCTATGTGATGGTGAGGGCAAAAGAGGGAATGATGCCAAAAGAGGGGGGGACACTGGAAAAGTGCGCTCTCAGCGGTGGGGTCCTGAAACCGGAGCGAAGGGAGGGGAAGCAAGTGGGGGAACTAGACATGCAGGCATGTACGAACGGACGCACTTCCTGGTGGGGGGGAACCGGGGCAAGAAAAAGGGGAAAAACTAAAGGACCAGCGAATAAAGGTATTGTAGGGTTTTTCGGGGTGGGAGATTCATTCGAAAAAAAAACATCGGTCATGAAGGACGCTCGGTGGGGAAATTTGATTTGGTCGAGAGAGTTGAACGCCGCACGGCCACATGTAATGAAAAAAGCGGGGGAGCGTGATATTCGTTGGGCGAGAAACAAAGAAGCCAAACGTGTTTGGTTCAGAGAGTAACACGGACCAAGTAAAAAATTAGCATTCTTAGGTATGCAAGGAAAGCAGGGAAGGGGGGGGAAAACGGGGGTCAGCAAAGAAAATAAGTCGCTATCAGGGGCGAGGACGGAGCGCAGGGAAAAAGAGAGGGGGGACATGCGGGAATCACAGCCTTTTTTAGCTCAGGTAGGCAAAGAACACTTCGAGGTAACATCAGAAGAAAAGACGGTTTACGTGCGGCCAGAGAAGGATCGTCTTGCAAATGGGCCAGCTTCTGTGGGCTCCCCCAAAGAACGAAAAGGAAAAAAAAAGGGGCTGCGAAGGAAAAAAACTCTGCAGGTCGTGCTTAAGGAAGCAAAAACCGAGTAAGGGTGCCGAGAATCAGGTGTTAAGGTCTTCGAGTATAAGGAGGAAGGGAAAAAAGGGGGGAAAAATTTGGGCGACAAAAAAGAGATTCTAACGGGAAAGGAAAATCTCCTTAGTCCAAATACGTAAGGTCGCGTAGAAAGAGGGGGGATCAGTAGGGGGGGCATCGGATGAGGGGGGGGGGTTACTGTGTGTTCTTCAAAGAAAAGCAATAGGGGAAGTGTGGGATGCCGGGGGCCAACCAGTCACTTGCTGAGATTAACGAGGGGGGGAGGAATGTGGACGAAGATTGGGGGGCAGGGGGGGGGGTGGAGGGGGTGGACCATCTCGTGAGCACACGGTGGGGGAAAGAAGGGTATGGGATGTAGGCAGAAACAGTTTGCGTCTGCGGGTACTGGGGTGATCAAAGCTAAAGACATTTACAGGGAACCCACAAGGGGAGGGTGAGAGGGTAGGGGGTAAGACAAAAGGTTGGCTGAGGTCAGCAACGGGGGCGTACCATACCTCTATCGAAAGGAAGAAAAAAATTAGAAAAAAACCAAGGGGGTGAAATACGAGTATTGGGAACGGTGATAAGTGTTTGTCAGAAAAGGAAATCAAAAAAAAACGGGGAACAAAGGAGGGGAAGAGAAGGGGCTATCCGTGGCAGTGAGTGGCGGATAAAGGGAAAGAACCCAAGGGCGTCCATTCGGAGACAAAAGAAGGGAAGAAAGGGAAGGGTTGCCGTACGCGGAAAAAGACCAAACATCTGGAAAAAGTGAGAGGAGCGGGGGGAAAAGGGGTGGCATGCTAGCAACGGAGACAGTGCGATCGCGGGGGAGGACAGAAAAAAAACAAAAGGATAAGGGAGACGGGACGAGAGTGAAACCCCAAAAAGGGGAGGGGGCGAAAAACGCACAAGGAAAATAAAGCAAGAAAGGGGCGAGGAAAAGGAACGGAAAAAACGAGGATCAGGGAAGGGGAATGGCGATCAGTCAGACAACCGGGAGGGAAAAAACAATGGAGGGAACAAGAACGGGAAAAAGGAAGTCAGTCACGAATGAAGCGAAAAGGCAAAGGTACCAGTTGGGACGAACGGAAAAAAAAAAGAGGGAAAAGTAAAAAACAAAATAAGGAAGGGAGACAAAGAGGCAAAAAAGAGAGCGGCGCAACGACCGGCCACACGGCAACAGCAAGACGAAAAAAAAAAAAACCCCGCACCCGGCATGGCACAAGGGGAAGTGGCTGCAGGAAATAAACGGCAGTCCAAAAACAAACACGTGGGGTTCCTAAAGTTCAACAAAAGTCACAAACACAAGGACATACTCTGCCTAACAGCTAACCTCCATAGGGACACAAGAAGGAAACAACGGTAACGAGAGGTGGTCCAAACAATAGCAGTGCACTAACAACAGGGCGGTCTTTCACCCTCTAAGGGTCTATCTCCTACATAATAAAAGAAAAAAAGGGACAAAAAAACCATGGACGGAAAAATAGGCATGACGGGACATCAGGACGCGCCACATTCATGCTGAGGAGGAGAGGGAGGCCAGTCGGTCGGGAGAAAGGAAACGCCTTGGAAAAGGGGGAAAAAAAAAAAGAAGAACCCGGGCCCACGGAGAAGAGGAGAGGGTTAGTGCGTTACTCAAGCAGGCCGCAAACAGAAAAAAGCGTCTACAGGCTTATATGAAAGTTCGTCAGAAGAAAGAAGCAAAAGGGGGCCAAAGATAAGTCAAAAAATCGGTGCGTTCTCTTAACAGACAGGTGGCTAAGAAAGTCAGAGTGTACCGGAAAAGGAATAGGAGACGCCCCCTCAAAAGAAAAAATAGGGAGGGAAAAAAAAAAGGGAGAATGGACGGAAACGGAGGTGGACTGAAGAACGTCGGCGGACCACTGGTTCCGGAAAGGTGGCAAGTCAAACACCTGGGCGTGAAAAGGAGGGGCACAGGAAAGACAACGGTCCTGACAAAAGAAGTGGATAAGGTCGTAAAGGAGGAGATACACATACAGAGGTGCGCGATAGAGAATTGGGCGGGCAAAACACAGAACGGGGGGGAAGAAACCATACAAACTAAAAGTTGAGAAATGGGTGAAGGCGGTGTCGAGGAAGCACAGGAGCAACAGCGCGAATGATCTGGACTCAAATTGTGGACCAGTGGGCAGGGGGGGCAGGTGAGCGCCGAAGTACCGGCGGAATGAAAAAAGGAAACTGGTGGGGGACCAAAATCTCAAGAATTGTGGGGTCGTTGGGTCAACCAGGGGCTTGGAGCCAACTGGAGAAGATGTGGGTTGAAAGTGCGTTCAGGGCTGCGGGTACGGCGCAACAAAAAAAATGCGTGAAAAATAAGGGGGGGACGGGGTGCGTTAAGGGGGCAGGGGGAGGAACGAAGCGGCGCTGTAGCTGTGGGCAAGTCGGGGTGGGAAAGGAACGAAAAGCTCCCACCTTAGACAAAAAAGAAAAAGGCAGAAGAAGGAGAAAAGGATGGAAGGGAGATGTCTGGGGCTAGACTGCGCTAAAGGTGGAATAGTCATTATTGAGCACATCGTCAGGCAGCTTACGACGTCTCATCAGGGGGAAAAAGGGAAAAGGGGAAGGGGAGGGGTGGGCGTTAGTGGGGGGGAAATGTGGCGGCTACCTCATCGGGGAAAGCAGCGGCAAGGCCTGGTATCAGCTGTCAGGGGGGAATGGCAAAATAGTCAACAGCCAATGTTGTTAGACAACGGAAAGCCGTGGCACGTGCAAAAGGAAGGGACACTTAGGGTCCACCTAGTTCCTCAGAGGACTTTGGAAAAGTGACGTGGGTAAAAAGGAAGAACAAGGACAAAGGTTACTTCGGTGGGGTAGACCCGAGATGGAGGGGGAGACTTGACCGCCTGCTGTGGTGGCTATGCTAGAGGATTGTCTGAGGGAGAGGGGAAAATGGCCTCATGTGGGAGGGGGATCAATAAAGGAGAAGATAAGAAGGTAAAACCCCGTCACTCTTGAGGATCAGGGGGGCACGCGTTCAGAAAAATGGGGGAGTCCAAACACTTCTGCATTTAACGGAGAAGAAGTGGAAGGGGGGAGGGGAATCAAGGAAAGCGAGAGGGTGGGATACTTTCGCGGAGAGAGTGCATGACGTTCCTTCGCAGCAGCAAGTAAAAGGTAGGCCACCTCGGAACGTCTCTTTGTTCAGATGGGAAAAAAGTCCTGATCAAAAATGTTGGTGCATTGGGAAGGGAAGGAGGAAAGTGAAGGCCTCGCCAATGTAAACAAAGTAATTAGTGAGGGTCGCGGTCTGGTCGAGATGTCGAGCAGCACACCCCTTTTCAGCTGGACGAGAAAAAAAGAAAACGAACGGGGTCAAAGACAGAAATAGGACAAGAGAAGGAGGAACAAATAACGAAACGGTCCGAAAAAAAGGAAGAAGGAGCTGAAATACAAAGGGGACAAGGACTGAAAATAGAAAGTTAATCGGTCGAAAAAAACCAAAGCTCAACAGGAGACTTTACTGGGAAAGGGCCCCGAATTGTTTCGCCGGAAAAGAACGTTTGGAAAAAGCTACAGCTGCTGCAAAATGCTGAGAAAAAAAAGGATGGGGGGGGGGAGAAGCTTGATGGTATATGCAAAGGCTGGAAAATGCGCCCTTAAAAAAGCCCAAATAAGCAAAAAAAGCAGGAAAACACAAAGGGGGCCGGACATTCTCTGGAGTACTGCAAACATTCGCACAAAGGCGACAAAAAAAAAGTGGTTTGCGAAAGGTGCGAAGATTGAAGACAAACTCCGGGGGCCTAGGGGACAAGGTCCAGGCCCCTTCCTTTAGGAAAAGTGTGGGAGTGAGTGGGTCACGATGAAAAGGAATTCTGTGAGGGGTGCAGCAAGAAGATCGTCAGATCTGACTGTAGGGAACACAGAAGGAGGGTGGGGGAGCGCGTCGATCAGTTGAGGAAAGGGGGAAAGTAGCGGAGGGGTTGGGGAATATAGGAAGATTCTGCTAAACTTCAATAAGGAATCGGGGGGAAATATGCTGTCTAAAATCCATCTAGATAGTTGAAGAGACGAAGAGGACTTCTAAAAAGGGGGTGTGAGCGGCCGTCTGCCTCTCTTCCTCTAAAGGAGGGGGGACTGAAAGGGGGGAGATAACGAAAAAGGTGGCCGGGGACACGCCGGGTGAAGTAGAACAAAAGAGAAAAAAACGGACACAGGGGAGGGCCTTCGAATATCTTGGTAGAGACAGGGACACGATTCGCAAACCAAAAACCGCAAGGAGAAGGGGAAGAGGGAATATAGCCAAAAGGGAAAAGATCCCTGGCTCTCTTCGCCATATTAATGTAGGCGGAAGAAAAGGACAGGCGACAAAGGGGGGAAACGTAGAAGGGGAACGCGTGGAGTGGCGGGAACGAAAGACGTCAGGAAAGTGAGGGCTAGGTATGAAGGGAAGTTACGAAGACGTACTACGTTACTCGAGGCGTAAAGAAGCAAAAACAAGATCGGGATAAAGAAAGAAGAGCAACTGGAGGGGGGAAACGGGGGAGGGGACTTACTACCGCGTAGGACAGGTAGATCGGAAAGTCAGGGAGGAGGTCGACCACAGGGGCTTGCACAGGGTGTAAAGGAAAGGGAAGAAACGGGGGGAGATACCAATAAAGAAGAAGAGTGCACAGATTGCGGGAAGGATGTCAAGGGCAGCCTGGGAAGAGGGTCCGAATCATAGTACCATCGTTTGGTACTTAGAAAAGGGAAAGGAAACAGAGAGGGGAGGTGAGGGACAGTGGTAAAGGCATAGGGGAACTCTGCGTCAAGAAGAAGGAGAAAAGAGGGGGAGGGGGAAAAGGGTGAGATGTCGGAAAGGAAAAAAAAAATGAGGAAAGAGGAGGGAAAAGACAGGAAGGGAAGAAATATAACCTCAAGTTCTTGTCGTTTGGGGGGCAAAGTAACGAAGCACAGCTCGCGTAGGGAGAGCTGGGGAATCTCGAGCGCCTGAGGCTATAGGAAACGGCACGAAAAAGGGACGAATTGGGGAGGGGAAAAAAAAAAATTTGTAACGGAAAAAGAAAAAACAAAAAATAAGAAAAGAACACGAGGCATAGGTCGTCTTGACAAAAGCAACGACAGAGGGGGGGAACGGCTGACATGTGAGCGTAGGCCGATCGACCGCGGAAGGAGGAGAGGGGAGATGGAGGGGGGTCCTGTGGATGTTAATAAACAAGAATAACTGAGTGATGCGGGGGGAATACCGAAGCTCGCAGAATCCGGGACGGAGACCACGTGGTGGGGTTTACCTTGCATGCGCCCGATGCTGCCGGGGAAGGAAAAAGGGAGGGGGGAAAGGGGAAAACACAAGGAACGGCTACGCAGAGGACAATCCCGGCAAAGAATTTAATATCAGAGTGTTGAGGAGTAGAGGGAGGTGGGGGGGGAGGAGGCAACGAGAATGACCGTTGGGCCGATCTAAAAAAAGAGAAAAGGGGTGGGGAGGGGGGATAGGAAATCTTTGCGGAATGGGGTGGGAAAGTGTATGTGGTCGACAAGGGGGGGGTGTGGAGGTAGGTGGGTTTTAAAAGTGGGGAGCGTGGCAGGGAGGAAGGGTTTCGAGTGAAAGACGCGTCAAAAAGACTTTAGAAACACAATAAGGACGGGCCGGGGGGAGAGGCAAAGCCGGCTCTATGCGATCTTGTGGGGGAGAAGGGGGGGGAGGTTGGGGGTGAAAGGTGGGAAAAAAAGGTGAAATGGAATGATATTGTACTTGCAGGGTTGGTCCCTGGGCGTGGAATGGGGGGGTAAGAAAGGGGATGGGGACTGTGTGGTAGGAAGGGTAAAAGTATTCTTAACGCCGGGGGGGTGGGTGCCAGGGGGCTGTCAGAGTTGTCATGGCGCGATTGTCCTTCTTTGGAAGCAACGGGAAAAGGGGGAGCGGACTAGAGGGTATGGAAAGGTGAGGCAGGTTGCTTAAAAAAAAGACTACTGCGATCGGGGGAAACGCAGCGGCCACTTTGAATGGGAGCAGCAACACCTCTTTGCGCCCCTTCACGGGTTCGCCCGCGGCAAAAGTAAGGGCGGGAAAAAAAAGAAAATAAGAAAAAAGAAACAAGCAGAGGGGGGGGAGCAGAAAACGTCATCATCGAGACCGAGGACAGGCAGAAAAGGGCGTCTAAAAGTGAGCGGAACTAGATCACCTAAAGAAAGAAGAGAAAAAGGGCGAAAAAGACCGAGGGTGGTAAAACAGCCGAAATCTAACAGAAAAAAAAAAGAAGAAAAAGTACCGTGCCGGCGGCATCAAAAAAAAAAGAAATAAAAGAAGGGAAGGAGGAGGGGGGAAAACTGGGGTACAAGTACAATGAGTAAATACGTGGCCAACAGCATCTTGCCATCTAAAGGACAGAATAAGGACCGAAGCAAACCTCGCGGGGCCGCTGCACGGGTAGAACTCTCAAAAACTGAGAAATAGGAGGAAAATACCGGGAAGCATCATCCCGGTCTTTCAGGACTGGGAAGAAAACAAAAGTGACATCATTTCGATCGGATCTCCGAGATCAAAAAAAAAAAAAAGAAATAAGAAGAGTCAAACAGATGAAAAAAAGGGCTAATCATCGGAAAGACAACAAGCCCCAAAATGGGACGAATATCACCTGGGCCGTAGTCACCAAAAGGGGGGGCATGTCCGTGAAAAAAAAAAAGGGTGGTAAGGTGAAGATGGTGAAGGGGATCAAACTGGGGCAGCAGCAGAAGGGCAGGCACTGGAGACGTGACATAAGGACGCCGCCCTAGTAAGGAAAGAAAGAAGGGGGGGGAAAGAAAATAGACGCAAAAAAGAGTGGACCGTAGAGGCGACAGGAGATTCCGCGAAACGCGGAAGGGAGAAAAAATAAGGTACGGCCACGGCTACCGGGGGCCTCTGTTTGCGGAGAAACGAAAATAAGGAAGGGAGGAAGGGCACCAGAGAAACGCAATCGCCCATGTGCGATAGGAAACAAGACCGGATCGAGTGAACTGCGGGGGGGGGGGGGGGCAGGGGGTTGCGGGGGGAAAACCGGAAAAAAAGGAGGTACTGCGCAGTAGGGGAGAGACAGTAAAAAAAAGAAAACTGGGGGGGTGGGCCTGAGAGAAAAAAGACTGCGGCAAGGACAAAGGCAAAGATTGTCAAAGGACAACAGCACATGATAGAATACAAAGAAGCAACGAACAAATTATGAGGATGAAAATGAAAAAAGAGAGGAAAAAAGACGGGAAACGGGAAACTGGTCGCATGTCGCGATTGAGAAAAAAACAGAGGTGAATTGCAAGTAACTGGGTCACCTAGTGGACGAAGAAACTACCGATAAGGGCAGGAAAAAGGACAGCGCGTCTCAAGAGCGGTCTTTCGTCTAGAGGGCGGAGAGGAGGGACGAGGGTTGGGGGGGGCGCCGGGACTAGCGGGTACTGCCTTCAACTCAAAGGGCGATGCAAAAAAGATGGCCGTTCTATGCTTTTGTTCGATTAACTTCCTCGGAAAAAAAAACTGGGGGTGAGGTCGTCCCCACGCAAAAAACCACCGACATGGGACGGACGTTTGAGTGTCGTTGCTGAGGGGGGGAAAACGGCGGAATTTTGAGAATAAAAGTGCTTGTGAGGTGGGCAAACGGGCTTAAATCATGCATCCCAAAACAAAAAGGAGGAAAAAAAAAAGGGGACGTTTAACAGGGGGGGGGTGGCTCAATGGGTGGGGTGCGTGTGGGAAAGGAAACGAAAGAGCGATGGGCGCGTCTTTTTTCATGAGGGAGAGGGAGGGGGAAAGGTGGGTGGGAAGGAGGTCAAAGGAGGCCGGGGGGAAAATGGAAGCCATTTTCTTTGGTCGTGTTCTTGGGCGGAGGGCTGCAGGCAGAGGGGGACCACAGGACTTATGGCTGTCGTCGTTAACCAGGGGATTGTCGGGGAAGGAGAAAAAACGAGGAGTGGAAACGTTCTGGAGCACGGATACAGGGAAAAGGTCGGAAGAGCTAAAATGGGGGGAGGATTGGACGGGGTCTCGGGAGCGTTTGGCAAGGGGTGGAAAGAAAAGGGGACTGGTCGCGGTGCGTGCTGTAACGGACGCGACAAAGGCGGACGAAGAGTTGGAGACGAAGAAGCTAGTTTAAAAAAGGGGGGGGTATCTGTCCCTAGCGGAGGCGTGCGATGACGCAAAAAAAGAGGAGTGGGCGTTTTCCCCGCCAATCCGGGGGGAGGAAGCTTCGAAAGGGGGGAAAATCACAACGAAGGATAACTCAATGACTGGGGGGGAATCACGGTAGCAGGGGGGGGGAAAGAAAGGGAAAAGGGCGAGCTTGTCACATCAATCGCGGTCGGATGAAAGGAGGAACACGAAAAAAAAAGAACAAAAAACAGGGCGACCGAGTAAGCAAGCCACGTAAAAGGGAAATGCATGAAGAGGAAAAGAGGAGAATAACGACATCGCCGAGAGAGACTTCGGAAAAAAAAAGGTGAAAAGGCACGAGCAAAGAGCATTCGTCCAGGGGCCGACGCACCTTAACTCCTAGTTCGTTCAAAAGATTAGGCCGTAAAAATCAAAAAAGGAAAAAATAAAAAAAAAAAGACTGGCGCATTCTTTCACGGGTGAGGAGAGAGAAAAAAAGAGAGAAAACGGCTACAGAAATCGCGTCCGAACAAGGGCCGGTCGAACAGGGAAAGAACTAGTAGAAGTAAATGTTCTAGGTGGTCGGGAGAAGAGGCCGGGCCACCTACTACGCCCCCTCGTCGGAAAAGAGCCATGACTAGTGACGAAAAAGGGGAAAGACCCAGCTCACTATACGACGGCTAAGATAACAAAAATTAAAGCACTGCGATCTTTCCATCGATTGAACAAGAGAATTAAGGAAGTTGAGCTTCGCGTCAAAAAGGTTAGGACGGATGAGTTCCTGTCGGGAAAGGTTAAGTTCCGAAAGAGGACAGAAGTGGCTACAAGAAGAGCTTGCAGGAACCAAGTCTGTAGACGGGAACGGAAAGGCCGGGGGGGGGGGGGGGGGGCAAAAGAGGGAAGCCGTGCGAAGGAATGTTCTAAACGGCGTTCCGTTGTGGAAAGAGAAAGGAAAAGGAGCGCGGGGAGTCAAAAACTAAATTCAGACAAAGAGAGAGAAAATCTGGCGGCTAAAGAGAGCCGGCTATAGGGGGGACAAAAAAAAAGGTTGGCTGGCGCTCGTCGACTACGGCGGCGAAGTAATTGGTGTCTAAAAAAAAAGAACAGAGAAAAAAAAAGAAGGAAATCGCATGAAAATAAGAAGGAATGCTTCAAAAAAAGGACTGTGCTCGGCTCGACGTATAGGAGAAGGATCAGGGAAATGGAGGAACGCATAGTTTGAACCGTTTATGGCTGCGTAAAGCAAATGCCGGGAGGGAAGAAATGGCACACACGAAAAAAAGGGGGTTCTACACAGGGGCAATCAC
>Ga0179593_1337367_pt1 | contig 10263 bp, 15 predicted proteins | sample CZODoug2_1_08_16_FD_185931 | JGI IMG/M metagenome (GOLD analysis project Ga0179593, IMG submission 185931) | Vadose zone soil fungal communities from Angelo Coast Range Reserve, California, USA - CZODoug2_1_08_16fungal (PacBio error correction) | ecosystem: Environmental > Terrestrial > Soil >...
TCCGCGTTTAAAGGCGAAAAACATTGGGAGGGGGGGAAGGTTTGAAAATAAAAAGGTTGACTGTCTTTCTTAGCGGCGGGAGTGTTAAACCTGAAAGACGAAAGGAGAAAAGCTCGACGTCAGTTTTCGGCTCCAGACAAAAAAAGGGAAGGGGAAAATGGCCTTGAAGAGGGACCAATTCTCACCGTTCTTTGACCACGGGATGCAAAATTAGATGAAAGGGAAAAACGGGGAACAGAAATTGGAAGTGGGGGAGCTTTGAGGAATGGATTTTTGCCTGGGTCACTTACAAAGGACGGACGAGGGAGAGGGGGGGCATGAGGAAGCGAGAGTCGGGGGCAGTCGATCCGCAAGTTTCGCAGAATGGAAGGAGAAGCTCCGGGCTTGCAGGCTTCGAGGACAGCGGCAAACTCAACTCTCCTGGCAGCCAGAGAAGGGGAGAGGACCTGAGGAGAGAGGCGAGCCAAGTGATAAACCGGAAAGCTGGGAAATTAAGACTACAAACAAAAGCTAGTATATGCTCTCTGACTCCAAAGCAGGGTCAAGAAGAGGAAGGGGGAATGAATTGTCTATCACCAGCAGAAAAGGAGGGGTCGGGGAGAAAGGGCGCGCTTTTCGATGGATGGCGGAGTGGAGATAGAGATAGCAAATTAAGCAGAAAGCGAAAGGAAAAGCGGGGGGACAATAAGAGAAGGGTCAGGACTGCCGATGCTTGATCGAACTTTGGGACATGGCAAAAAGGAAAAAATCAGCGAGCGACGGATGAGTAGTCTTCATTGGCCAAAATGAAAAGGGGGACTGAAATGGTATCTACAAGATGACGTGAAGGGGCCAGAGAATGGAGAATAGTCCCCCTTACTCCCCCTGGCCTGGGCGGGGAGGGGCACGTAGGGGCTAGACTTTCCCTGTCCGTCCCGTCCTCACGGATGCAAGGCAAGAGACGGGAGGAGGTTTCGACTCAACGATTCCATTTGCGCGCCCCAGGTTTTTGCTTTAGCAAACGATATGCGGATGAGTAGAGATGCTTTAAATGAAGTGATCAGAGTATAGAACCAGCGTTTACCGCTACCGTCGAAAATGAACCGGATTTCTTTGGGGGGAGAGAATCTTGAAACAGCACGACTTCTTTACGGGAAAAAGGGGGGCTCGATGGAAAGAACAGAGGTTTCGAAAAGAGGAGTCTTAAAAGTCGGAACTAAAACCACATGCCAGGGAAGACCGAAACTGGTGTAAAAAGGGTTTCCGGGCGTGCGAGACTTACGCGCGAGGATCCGCATCTGCGGTGCAGATAAGTCGATTCTCAAAGGGGGGAGGTTTCTCGTCGAGTTTCGGAATGTAGGATGCTAATTTTGGTGAGCAATCAGTCAGGTCATCAATCTTCGCGCTGGTTTGGAGGGCAACAGGGCGATGAACTCCGTGAAACTTGCCATAGTCCATTGGTATTAAGTTAGAGGGAGTAATGTGATGTGTTAGAGGGGGTGTAGCACTTTTGAATAACTTTGGGGTCTCGCCGCTCTAGCGCTTCAAATGGCTCGCTCGGTGCGCCATCGGGGGGGAAAAAAGGGCGAAATAGGTTCTTCCGGGTGGAACTCCGATAGGGCAGGAGAATGCAGAAACTTAAATCCGAAATCTCGGGAAAAGAGGGGAAGAGACGACAAAGACATTCTTCCTCCACCTGGCCATACAAGGGAGGGAGAAGAAGGGAAAGGTCGGAGATCATATTTTTCTCAGTGAATTAGCGAGTGGGGGATAAAAAAAAATGAGGATAGATGCCTCCTCCCGCTAAGGTCGATGAGAACCGATGCCTTCAGTTTCATAGATCTTCCTTGAGGTCCGAATGGAGGAGGAGTGAAGAAGACTTTCCTTTGAACGTTCTTCTAGAGAGCTTGAAAGCTGAAGAAAGAGTTCTTATTCTCCGGAAGTAGAGGAAGAGACAGTACTCACAGAAGGCGAAGATTCGGCAAACGTGGTTTTAACTGGCCTTTTAAACAAAAGAAAGCGCGCCTATTTGAAGCGCTATAGTTGCGAAAGAAAAAAGGGACGAGTAAGCTCGATTCCATCAACTGCCATTATTCATAGTAACACGGAGGTAGAAATTGACGATGCCCGGTGGCAAATAAGGCGGCCTAGCATATGGTAAGGGGATCAGAGAAGAAGCGCTAAGCCGACTGATGTTTTTTTGGGTCCTATGGAAAGAGAAAGTGCTGAAGGAGAAGAGAATACAAAGGACAAGGCAAAACTTGTGCGCCTGCTGACGGGCAGATGAGCAATAGGAGGCTCATCGAGAAAAAAGGGGAAGAGACAACTGAAGCAACTTTCCAAAAATTGTCTGAAGAGGCGACGGGGGGTGTTTTCCGATTTGACGTAATACGCGAGCAAATCGGAGAAAAAGATCAGAGCAGAGGCTGCGTCCAAGGAAAAGTAAAGGAGTCTGTGTGCGATTACAGAAAAAGGATAAAGCCAGGGCCGCTCGAAGGGAAAGATGCATCTCGAGAAAGCGAATGGGAGGCGCATCGTAGGAGACTCAAGAAATAACGTTACGGGGGGGCGGAAGAGAAGAGAAACAAAGGAGCGCACAGGCAATATTGTCTCTACCAAGAGGGGCGATGCTCCGGCATTGGGATTACACTTGAGATGTAAAGAGAAAAACTCGAAAGGACCGCAGGGAAAAGCTCGATTCTAAAGGGGAGAGAATGTGGACTCAGGAGAGAAGGGGGTCGTAATGCGGCTTTGTCTGACAAACTGTAAAAGGGAATGTCTTCAGAAAGGAAGAGCAACGCAGGAGACGTCAAGCTCTCTATGTTGGTCTAGCGAGCCACGGAGGATCAACAATAGACGACCTTCGCTGAAATTTTACTCTGCGTAGCGGTCTCACGCTTCAGGCGAGATCTGATAGGCTGGGGGGTTCTAGGAATCTTTTATCAAGAGGCACTGACGCGAACACATGAGAGAGAGAAAAAAATAGAGGGATGGATCTACAATAACGGAAACAGGAGAGAAGACGCTTTTCTTACAGAGGACGCAGGGGGGCGCTTAATTTTGGTGGTTCGAGAGGCTTATAGCGCCCTGTGGTGTGGGATTGCTTGCAAGGAGGTGCAAGGTGCTCACGCAACCATCGAAGATGCAGGCGTCGTTTAGTGACAGAAAGAAGGCCAAAAAGACTCACTTAAATGTTGTGAACTTTCGGAGAGAGGAGATACGCAGCGAAGACCCTTGCAACGAAACAATCGAAAGGTCAGGTGGTGCGGCATGCAAATCAAGGAGAGGCAGGAGCAAGCTCAATATTGGCGTTGCCTGCGAATGTTTTCATTAATGGTGCCTCCCGGGGAAAGAGGAAAGGGGGCAGGGAAAAAAAAAATAAAATGGACGGGTGAAAGATTAAATGGGCAAGGGAAGGAGGTTGTGGGGGAAGAGACAAGGCGTCGAAAGGGTTTCCACTCAGCCGCGACGAAGACATTAAAATTGGCTGCGGGAGGGAAAAAAAAACAAAGCGAGCGAAGAACAGCGGGGATAAAAGAAGATCAAAAAACAACAAAAACGAAGAGGATGGGAAAAAGGGAAGAGAGAGATTAATAGAACGCTTGGAGTTTTTGCCGCCATAGAAAGTGAAGGGTCTGAGTGCTGGCGTAGGGAGGGAAAGGAGAAAGAACCCGGCGAACGACCCTGCACGCGACGTACGGTTTCGGCTTAAAAAACTGGGGGGGGAAGTCACATGGAAAAATACCCACATGCCATGTTCGAGGCAAAGGGGTCGTTGAAACGTTATTCAAGATGAAGGGGGACAATTCGACGGAGACGCCACGTCAGTGAAGCTTGAGGGCAATCTTTGAGGGGGGGCATGTCACGACAAATGAATGTTTCGGGAGGGAGGTGCAGGGTTCCGCGGATCGGGATGCAAGAGCGTCGCAAGTTCTCCGGAAGAAGTTCCTTGATGAGAAACCAATGCAGGATTGAGACAACACGCACGCCGGAATCACTGCAAGGGTGGCGTGAAGAGCGGAATCGGGGAGTCCGAGGCATCACCCTGGGGTAGAGGTTCCTTAAGGGAGGAAAAAAAACGGAGAAGTCGGCTGCGCGAGGTACGCAAGCGCGTTTAACCAGCTGCAAAAAATCTGAGGACTTGTCGATCAACCAAAACAAAAAAAGCTTTTCGTTAGAGTTTAGCGGAGGTGCGAGGGGGGGGGGGGGGTAAGGAATGTGGAGAATACCAGCGCGGAGAGCAGCCAAACATACTGGAGGAAGCAAAGCATTAGCAATAGATGTCCATTCGAGATGATTGGTCTGAAGAGAAAGAAACGCGAAAAAAGAAAGAAACTATCGGAGAAGGGGAGTAAAAGGACGTCAGTGTGAACTCAGACCTCAAGTGGAGGGTGAGCCAACCAAGTCCAGGCAGTCAAAAAACTGAGCTAAAATGATGCAAATGGAGAAACGCCCCTGGGCGAGGAGAAGATTCTCAGAGGAGGAAGAAGAGTGGCGGGGGTCAGTACTATCAATTGATAATCACAAGCAAGGGAAGGCTTGGGCGCGCAAAAAGAAGAGGAAAATTGGGGCGCGCCCACGGGGTTAAGGTACTCAAGGAAGAACTTATTAAAGTAAGAGCGATCTTTCCTGAGGAGAGAGATAGACAGAGACGTGTGCGGGAGGCTTAAATCTTGCAGATTTATGGGGGGGGTCGAGAATATGAGAAAGAAGAGAGGGGTTTAAGTTATCGCATTCGGCCTTCCGGGGATTTTCAAGCGAACGAGGTGAGAACGGATGCAAAAAAGTCTGAAATAAAGAACCACGCTGACGAGCCTACCTCAGAAAGTGGGGGGGGGGGGGGAAATTTGGCTGGCTCTTTTGATCGGAGACGAGGCTCCGCAGTGCTCGAGGAATGAGAGCAGTCGCCAGGGGGGGGGGGGGCCGTGTCTGCGGAAGGGCGAATGTAGAGCGAATTTTCACCATTGTCAACATTAAGCCAAAAACAATCAGTCAAGGGAAGGGTCCGGGGAGGTATTTGGGGAGGGGACCCAATAAAAAATATAAGGACACCCTTTAAACTGGACAAGAGTCATTTAGGAACTTAGGCGGACGAGAAGCTGAGGGGAGAAAACAGGGGGAATCGAGAGAACTTGGATAATGGCGGGTGCATGAAAAGGCGCGAAAGAGGCGAGAAAATAATTGAGAGATCTTGGAGGTCGAAGAAGTTCGAGGGAGAACACGTCTAAGGAATCGTACTCCCGTGGGCGACGTAATTAGTTCCGCGGAATACTGGCTTAAGGGAAGAAATAAGGGGAGAAGTAAGGAATTCGGAAGATGGGGAGAAAAGGGGAACATCTGACGCCAAGAACATGCCGACTCGAAGGAAAAAAAAGGGGGGGAGGAGACGGTTTCAATAGGTGTGACCAACAAAGGAGTCTGAGGGGTCGGGGTCGCAGAAACAAAAACAACGGTTATGATGAAAAGAAGGGCAGGGAAAACGAAGAGGGGACGGAGGGAAAAAAAAAGACGACGAGGAAGGGAGAAAGGTTTAGACTATCCAAAAAAGGGGAATTTCCCTTTCTTGACCGGGTGGGCGAAGACTGTAGGGGAGGACGGGGGGTTTCGTCGCCAACGGCGACGGATTTCGGAAAAAGTAAGAAGACGTCGCTGGGGAATAGAGAGACGTGACGGACAAGCCCTAGAATATAGGCGCCAAGGATTGTACGGGGAAGTGGACAGAACCGATAGCGTCAAGGGGTTTGATAATAGCTTGTAGAGGTAGAAAACGAACAGCATAGAACAAGGCGGGAGAGCTTCCAGCAACTCAAATGGGGGGTAGCTCCAAGAGGAGAAAGTGGGAATGGGGGGGTTACGTGGTCACCGGCGGCCTCGATATTGGGTACTTGCCATCAAATAAACGGACGAGAAGTACTGATGGGGGGTTGACAAGGGAGTCGATCAAGGGGAGCCCTCGAAAACGTACAAGGAAACTTGTGGCGACCTGCTAGTGTCGCAAGAGGGGAATGCGGAGCACTCGGCGAGCGAAACGAGGGAAAAACATTAAACAAGGAACAACATGTAGAGGAACGGGCGCGGAATCGTTGTTGGTGATTTCCTACTTTGACGAAGAACCTGGGGGGGGGGGGGGGGGGGGGGGTGGGGGGGTGAAGGGGGGAGGAGGAGAAGATCGAGACGAGGGGACTGGCCAAAGAGAGTCGTGGGAATGGGTCAGTATTCGCGGGTCACAAAGAATCCGCCCGATGTTCCTGGGGGGAGATCAGGACAGGCTGTTAAGGGGGAGAACTAGAAAAACGCATGAACTCAGAGGAGATTACTAAAGGATCCTGCTGGCGAAGAGTACAAAAAAGAACGAAACATGGAAAGTCGTTTCTCTAAAAAGCGATGAGGAGCCGACAGGTGAGTAGAACTAGTACCGGGAACCGGAACGAAAAATTTACCTAAGGGAAATCTCTAATCGATCGCCAGGATTGGGGTGGGGAAGATTAGCGACCGGGGGGAGGAAGGAATCGTCTGCGTGGCTAGGACACTGTGACCGGACATGTCGGCGCGACACTACGGCCAATCGTTTGCAGCGAGGGGAGAGGTTTTCGAGCGGGCACGCAAAAGTTTCGAGCATAAAAAAAAAAATCCGCCGAGGAAGGGGCTAAGTGCTGGGAAAAATCAGTCGTGGGTCACGCGAGGGATTCGGCTGGCTCGAGAAGGGGTGGGAGAAAAGCACGTTTGAAAAACTAGACAGGCCAGGGACTGCGTGAGACAAACGAACAGATGGTTGCTGTTGATACGAAAAGGGCTTCACATGCAAAGCAGAAGCGTTGGGGGCCTTGGCTCGCTCTAGAAGTCGCTGGAGGGGGGGCAGTCTCAGGCAAAAAAGGAAAGGGCTCGAGCGTGTTTAGGGAGATCTGATGCACTGGAGGTTGATCAGGCAACCAGATCATGATTCATGCGCAGTTTTCTTGACATCGGAAAAGAAAAAGAAACGGGATAGGTACAGAAGTTTTGGCAGACAGTGCGCGAAGTCGGGGGGCAGGAGGGTGCAGGAGAGGAGAGAGTGGACGGCTCGGTGGGGGCTCAGGACGTGGGGCCTGGCGGTGCCCGTTTGCCCCAGGGGGCAAGGTGTGGGGGGGGGGGATGGGGGTACGCAATAGAGACTTGCCCAGGGGGAAGTCAGTTTATCGCCGGAGGGGGTAGTTCATGACGGGACAAAGCGGTTACCGAACCTTGATCTCCCTTCTTGGGGTTCATCTCCCGTGTGGCCTTTGGTGGGGGGGTAGAGACGGGAGGGAGGATGCCTGTTGAGTGACGTAATTTTGGGGTCCTGAGAAGTGTGGGGGTGGGGTTACTATGGTACGAGGCGTAGTTGGGAAGTGGGCGTAGGGGGGAAAAACTGGGCCGGGATGGTGGGGGGTTAGATGGGACGCCAGGGGAGGGAGAGGTGGTCGCGCGGGCTGGGGAGAGGGCGCGATTTTGCAACTGAACTGATCCGGAGTTTTAGCAGGGAAGCGCAACGAAGGGGGTGTGGCAGCGGTGCTCGGCCATAGGGAGTGTAGAAAGCAGAACCTGGTGTTGGTAGGGGGGGTAGAATATCACGGAGGGACCTCACAGACCTCAGGGGTCGACTGGGGGGGAGGGGGGGGGGGTTAGAGAAAGGGTGGGTGGATACGTGGGAAGTCGTCCGTTGTGCTAAGAGAGGGGAAAGAACCCATAACACCGCGGGGGGGTGGGGAAGACAAGGCATGCACTGGGAAGGGGGGGCGCGTCAACTGACCGATGAAGGAGTACGGGGTAGGAGAAAAAAGGTGGTGTATTGTGACAGTGGGGTCTGGTGGGGGCCATGGGGCAACGAAAAACCGAGAGGGTGATCGGTTTACGCCCGTTAAGGGGGGGGGAGAGATGTGGGTGGAAACGAGTGGAGTGGAGGAGAAGGGAGAAGAGAAGGAAGTACCCCTGGGGCAGGGGCGGCGGGGGCATCGTTGAATCGAGGGACAGCGGGGGGTGGTAGCGGTGAATTTGGGGGCTCGTACTGGGACGGGTTAAGGTGAGGGGGAGGGAGGCATGATCAGGGGGGAGTGAGCGACAAGAAAGAAGAATCGGAGGGGTGGGTGGAGTGCGGGGGTGTGAACTGCAGTGGAGACAAAGAGGGCCCAGAAGCCCGGAAGGGGAAGCCGGGTAGCGACGAGGAGGGGGAAGGGGGGAGGGGAACGGGGTGCTTAATGTAGTGGGGGGGAGGGTTAAACCGGACGGGTACGTAAGGGGTAAGTTACGAATGGTCCCCTCAAGGGGGGAGAGGGGGGAAGCGTGGCGGGGGGGGTAGAATTGGAAGTGGGGGAGGGTTCGGGAGTGGGCGAGTAGGGAAGAGACCGTGGGGAGAGAGGGGACAGAGCAGGGGGGATCGGAAGGGCGGCAGTGGGGAAGGAGAGAAGGGAGGGAGGAAGGAGGAGGGTCTGGAAGGGTCGAGGAGGGGGGGGGCGAAACGCTTTGAGAAACAGTGGGCCTGGGGTTTGGGGAAGAAAGAGAATGGCTGTCATCGGTCGCGGCGGGATGTGTTAAACCCTGCGACTACTAAAGTCACTCTGAGGGCAGGGGGAGGGCAAAGAAAAAGGAAGGCCCAGTTTACGCTGTCCAAAGTCCAGTTCGGCACCGGGGAAAAGGGGGGTTGAAAACGGGAGGAAGAAAATACAGTCGCCTTCCAATCGCCAAGTCATTAGCTTGCTGTCAATAGGGATGGTAGGGAAAGGGGGGGGAAGGATACTCGGGTTGAGGTCAATGGATTCCCGAGCTCTCGCAGCGGCGATCAAGTGCGCCAAAGGAAAAAGACGGAAAAAGAGACCGCGACGTTCGACAGCGCACGCACTCGCCTGCATCCTTCGATGGTGGAGGGGGGCAAGAGATGCTACTCCGAGCGCCATCCCTGGCGTCGATCTGACGGGACGGCGAGAAGAAGAAAAAGGCAGTCGCCGGCGCGCGTACGCCAAACTCTTTCCGGCACAGAAATGGGAGGAAAGGGCGGGATCAACATCACGAATCTTGTCGTTGCTCATGTTCGGCATGGAAGAGGGGGAGAACACTTTTGCGAATACCATCTCTGGAAATCAGAAGCAGAATCTTGCGAGAAGAAGGAGACAAAAAAGAAAGGAAGCAGGGGTCGGATGCTGATGGAACTGTGCGTGCGCCGCCTCGAAGAACATCAGAAGAGGGAAATGGGCGAGGAGGAGTGGGAAGAAAAAGCGGCAGCAAGTGTCCTAAAAGGGTATCGCCACCGCCGGGATGCCGGCCAAAACCAGCTTAGCGAAAGAAGAACAAATTAGCCAAAAGAACAGGCGAGAAGATCTTCAAGGAGGGAATCGTCGATACTGGGGGGGGGAGGTAACGGGAGCCATAGTATAATCATGCGCGGAGCCTCGCTCTGGGGTAGAGCAAAGATGAAAAGGACGGCCCATTTTTGTTGGTTACTCTTCAGCTAAAAGGAGGGATAGAAGACGCGATGCTCCATTCTCTCAGATCGTACCCAAGAGGTGGGGCCGGATTGTCGGAAGAATTTCCGGATTTTAGTGTGGAGAGGGGAGGAGGAGTAAAAGAGAACTTTGGGGCCTTTACCGTGGAATCGCCGGAAGAGGCGAGGTGGGCGGAAAGGGGATTTGCTTGCGGCTGATGCAGGGAAAAAGCTAAGGAAAGGAAAAAAGGGCGTCAGGCCGCCTGCAGAAATGTTGGGGAAATTGTAATGAGGGGGGCGGAAAGAGGTAGCGAGCTAGGCTCCGCAGATCTAGTGCTCGAAGAAGGCTCACCAGTGACAGCGTGTGTCCGCGGCGAGGGGCGAATGGCGAAAGGGAGGAATCGTCAAAAAAAAATAAGTCCGGCAAGCTGGAGAGGGGGGGGGAGGCCAAGTAAAACGGAGAGGCCTCCTTGGAAAAAGGGAATAGAGCAAGGGTTGGAGTACGGAGTGTAAAACGATACTCAAGGGGTTTCGGGGGGGAGGGAAGGAGACGGTAGAAAACTTGAAACTTCTCCGCCAGATAGAGGAGTAAAAAAGAATGCGCGCTAGTGAGGGGCCAACGTTCCGATCCACTTGTCTAAGCTCGTCTCCGGTTAGGAAGGCGAAGAAGGTAGGAAGAGGAGGCGGGGAATAAAAATAACGTTAGAGCGGTTAAGCCGCAGGGGGGAAACAGGGGGAAAGAAAAAACCAATATGCTCCAACAGGTAACAGAAAGGAAGAAGGCGGGGAAAAGGAAAAAATCAGGAAACGTTCCAAATCAGCTTGGGTACTCGGAATTCGAGAGGGGACAA
>Ga0179593_1515539_pt1 | contig 10263 bp, 11 predicted proteins | sample CZODoug2_1_08_16_FD_185931 | JGI IMG/M metagenome (GOLD analysis project Ga0179593, IMG submission 185931) | Vadose zone soil fungal communities from Angelo Coast Range Reserve, California, USA - CZODoug2_1_08_16fungal (PacBio error correction) | ecosystem: Environmental > Terrestrial > Soil >...
GGACCCCGGCGGAGGGGAGTGGGGAATGCGCTGGTTGCCCGGGTCGGAAAAGAGGAAACGCGTCACGGAGGACGGCTAGGCCAAAGGAGGGGCGTTCATTAACCGCTCACCGTCTCGCCGGGAACGGGGTTTCCCGCTAAGGGAAGAAGGATGTGGGGAGGGGGAAAGTTCTCGCTGGAAACGTAGTGGCAGGGGGAACCCTTCTTTCAAACCGGGCTGTCCGGCGGCCGCGTATATACTAAGCTGAAGAAGGAGTATTACCCGATCCGCTAGGGAATAGAGGGTTAAAAACTAAAGTAAAAGTCTGGGGACCTTGAGCAGTAAAAAGGCTTAAAAAAAGAAAAAGAACCGGAAAAAGACAGTTTCTTCTCGGGGTCGCACCTTGATATCTGGCTGGGCGCACATGAATAAGGGACAAGTCACCACGTCAAACGGAGTAGTCTAAAATTTTCTATCTTACCTTTCTAGAGGAAAAAAAGGGGAAAAAGGATAGATAAGATACTGCTCGTCGTTCACCGTTCCGATTGGGAACGCTAGGGAGAGTGAAAAGACGTAATGATTCCGGTAAAACTAAAAGTTAGTTTATTCCTCTTCTGAAGAAGGGGGGAGTCAATCTACCGTTCGTGCAGGCCTCGTGAGTAAAGGAACGTAGTAAGAAAGTATGGCTCCCGAGGAAAAATCAAGGGGGAAAGATAAGCCTTTTCTTTAGCTTGATTCTGGTTGAAGATGAGAAAAAACGCGAGGGTGGAAGATCCGTAAACGTCCGTGCGAGATTTTGCCGGAGGCCTGCGAGAAAAACACAGTCGACGTACTACACAGGAGCAGGCGGGTCCTGGAGAAGCTTAGTTCCCAGTACTGATCAGCACAGGCAGATAGAAAAGGAACGGCGTGTGTGCAAGAACCCGCTGGGGGCTGTGTTGAGAAGAATCGCGCTGTGTCCCGAAGAATCGCAACCGTGGTGGAAAAACAACAAAAAAATTTGTTCTTCACGAAGACTGCCAACCGCGAGGCAGGCCTAAAAAGGGTAAGCGTCCGCAGCACGGCCTGACGCAAGGGGCTCGAACAGACTGGGGCAATAAGGTACAGGAAAAATTTTGGGAGTCCCTACGACCTGGAAGCAAACTTGTAAAAATTTTCTACACGGCCAGCAGGTTCAACCAGGGGGGGGGAAAGACCCACCCGCCCGGTGTAGGGAAGGTGGAAAAGCCAACAACTTTCCTTCGGCGCCTACCGCCCGTCTACAGGGGGGATAGTCAAAAATGACCTGGATACAGAACTAAGAAGTGTCTTCGGGCTCACAGAGGTAGGTCTGTCTTTACCAATAAGCAGGAGTGGTCCCTCGTCGCAAAGCCCGGCTTAAAGCGGGGGGAGGCTCTGGAAGTTCGGGAACGGTGGAGGAGGTCCGGGCAAAATGCGGGGTTGAAAAAAAATCCCTGTGCGACAGGGGGGTGGGACTAGAAAGTGTCTGCTATCCATTTTCTCAGGCCACCAGGCATAGTGATTCGGAAGCTGGCAAGGGGCTGGCAGTAAGCTTCCCTGGATACCAGGCGAACATTTGTGGTTGGCGCTGTAGCGATGCTTCTGATACGAAAGCGTTCCCCAAGACAAAAACGCATATTTTTGGCGCGAAGGGAGGTGTAAAGGAGAGACCGCGTCTTCATTTTTACCGTGGGCTCCTACCTCGGCAAGCTCGTCAGGCCACGAGAAGGACTGGAGAAATTCTAAGACAGGAAGCTGCAAAGAGGCCGACCGGGGGTGGGCTTTTTGACCGCTTGAGGGGGAGGAGCGGTCTATGGACAGCGCGGACGAGACAACTCCTTCTTGGAAAACGGCTTGCTCCGACCCTGGTGGAAGAGGAGGGAGGACTTGCCGTCGGGGCACACCGAGGTACGAGCAATCCACCGCTGCGGTGAGTGCAAAAGAAATGGACGGCAGAAATCTTTCCGTCGGGATTAGGCCGACGCTGGCGGGGCCCGATTTTCCGGAGAGACAGGAGGGGGCTCCCCGGTGGCGCTGACGATCGGGAATGTCATCTGAAGTGGAGCTCGGCTCCGTGTCGGGAGCTAGGGGAAGCGGTAGTGGGGAGGGCAGTGAAAGGGGGCAGGATGCGCTGGGCGCGGCTCCCAAGCCAATCCAGGATGGAACGTTCGCACAGGGAGAGCGCGAGCACGGAGGGAGAAGAAGCGTATAAAAACGCGAGGCGAGGGAAAGGCAGGCATGCAGACGCGCGAACGGAAACTCCTTCACTCACGGAGGACTCAGGACCCGTCTACCAAGACAGCCAAAGCAACGCAGGGGCATTAAAGACAAAAATCATAGAAACGGGGGAGCTCACCCAATAAGGAACACGGTCTGCCGTTCGGAAAGCTATAAAGGCTCCGCCCGAGCCGTCAGCAGGGAACCGGGACCCGCTGACGGACTCCGGAGGGGGCCGTGCCCTCGAGACATAGAAGATTACTCTTCGAAGTCGGAGAAACCCGCAAATAGACACCTGTCCGACGGCACAGAGGCCCCCACCCCTCCTCCCGGAGTAAAAGGCTTGCAAGGAAAACCGGAAAAGAGAAAAACCTCAGGGTCACCCACTCAAAGCGGTCAGGTCACCAGAAATTTGTTCAGCCCCGTGGCCGTGCGAGACGAAAGATTGGCCGGAGTATCCTGAAAGGAGGCACCGAAAGTCAAAACATGACCTCTCCCCCAGTTTACTCCGATGAGGTCGACCGTTGGAAAAACAAAAGTCGGGGGCCGCCGCAAGCCTGTTGATCCTGCAAACCACCCAAAATGGAGTCCGGACTAGGGAATACCTGCAACGGTTTGCCAGAGAAGCCATCGCCGATGTCAGGCACGGAAAAGCCCCGCCCGACGTGAGCAGTAAAAGTCAATGAAACAGTTCCACCACTCGGAACCGAAAAGCCCCCAAAAAAACCGGTTTAGACGCTGCACAACACGTGGGGTGCAGCCGCGGTCCCTCACAGTTGAGGAACGGAAAGAACTTGTGGAGCAAGGCGCCGGCAGAAAGGAAACGCCGGGACCAATACGGCTGCAGGGTCTACCTCCCGACGGAGGAAAATCCTCGGAACTCAGGGGTTTTAGCCTACATGAGGGACAGTCAGGAAAAAAGGCCCGTGAAAGAGCGTCCCCAGCGAGAAAAGACGTTCACCGCCCGCAACGTTGGTGGGAAAGGTCTTTCCCGGGGGGGCAAAGCCGGGACAAGTTCAGGGTTTCCATGTCTCCGCCTAACAGCTTCACAGGCAGGGAGGTTGACCCATACCCTCCCCCCAGGTACACCGAATTAGAGACGGAGGATCCAGCACGTCAAAAAGGGGGGGGAGAAGGACAATTTTTCGGCTGATGGCCGGGCACCGTGGAGTCGGGGTGAAAGACGGTTGAAAAAAAAAAAAGGGGTTGAAAGGAGGGTAAAGCAAACCCTGAGTCAAAACGGGAACGAAAAGCTGCGGCCAGCCACACGCCCAAACCGTGCCCAACAACGGGCCTACTATGGGCCGGGAGGGACACCGGCGAACGCCGACGCCGGCCCGCCACGGGGTCGCGCGCCACGGATCAGGTAGAGCAAAGGCTAAAAAAAAAGTGGCTGACAGCTCGGCCGCCCTCCGAGCCACGCACGTACGATAAACCACCATGCGCACCAGCTAAAAGGAGAGTGTCAGTGCAACGTCTGTCCTCGGAAAAAAAGCGGGAAACCAAAGAGACGGCACGGCACATCCCGGCCGCGAGGAGACGGAAGAAACCGTCTACCTCAGCGAAAAAAAAAAAAACAAGGTGCCACCACCATTGCACCTGGAAAAAGATCTTGGGAATGAATCGCCCTCTGACCCGGGTGAACGGCGAGCCAGGTCAGGAGGCAAAACCCGACAAGTCGCCGATCAACGGGTCAGCGAACGGGGGGGCGTGACTACTCACCCGTTTGACGTTGCAAGTGAAAAGTTTGGTGAACGAAAGAGTCAACGCCGCCCCCGACGAAACCTGGGGACTAAGGCGCGGGGCTCGGCTTCACATGCTCAAAGCACAGGGTAGACACACAACCGTTCTCCACCATGCGAGCGAGAACCGTAAACGAGCGCATCTTTTCGCACTGACGGCCCCCTCTCCGTCCAAACAAAAACAAAACCAGGCGGGGGGTTTGGGGGTAGGGGGGGGGGGGGGTTGGGTTGGGGGGGGGGGGGGGTTTGGGTGCTAAACAGAAACCTTTTTCCGCGGAAAGCGAAAAAAAGATACCCCACTTGCAACAGGCACGCTCAAACTACCTCCTCAACAGCGTCCCGCCTATACGCCATCCCACCAGGGCCGGCACGCAAAGGGAACCAGGAAAAGCTATTTCGCAGCTCTGGAGCGGATGAAGCACGCCCAAGCACCTCAAAAGGAAAATCGCCTCAGGATACCGCACTCAAATTCAATCTAAAAAAAAAAACAACAACGAGGAGAAAACGAGGCCGTGGGCCTAATGTTCATTGAGACGTTTGCCCAAGGAAGGAATGTCGTGAAAACACGCGCTCGGCTCACCGGATACTATAGACGAAACGGGGCTTGCTCGGGCAAGGCTAAAATAGCCGGAGGGGGGAGGTTCTTCTTTTGGAACCGTAGGAAGTGAGTTCCGTCGTGGCGATGCAAAGCGCGGGGGTTCGGCAAAGGGAGCACGAAACGTCCTTATCTTATGAACGTCGGAGGAAAAAATTAAGCTCTCCGGGGAGCGCCGAGGTGGAGCCGCCGTGACGAACTGACTGGAATAAGGTCCCCCAGGGGTGCTGGTCTCTGCCGTACAAAACAGCCATGTGGAGAACTTGAGGGTGGTCGGAAGTGGCGGACTACGGGGATTTGGCTGAACGGCAAGAAAGAAAGGGGCAAGAAAAATCAAAAAGTTTCTTTATTTGCCACGAATTAGGTCCTGACCTGGCTCTGGCCGGAAACCAGGGCAAAGCTAGAGACCAACGATTCCTTTCCTACGGTCCGAGGAAACTCGGAAGACGGCATCTTAATTCGTGCCAGAGGTGTGCACCAAGGGGCGATATTAGCGTCCTCGGGAGGGGCCGGGGGGAGGCATAAACTGCGCCGTATCGTGAGGTGCGATCTAGGGGGGTATTTACGAGCTGGCCTCGATTCGGCACCGTGAACTGGGTTGACAGGAAGGGGGACGAGCTTTGCTTGTGGGGGCTGGCGCACTGGGCCGTATGGGGTATTCCAGCGGCGGGAAGGGTTGTGCGCGGCGCAGGCGAGAAATATCACGACCAGTCCGAGCGGGCGAAGGGCCGGATCAAAAAAGTCGCAGCGTGGCCGGACAAGAACAGGATGCATGACGGCGTTGCCGCGGAAACTCAGGGGGGAGATGACGTACAGGGCGCAGAGGGTGTTCGACGAGTCGGGGCATCAGGGGGAAAACCTCCTGCTACGTCCTCACTCCCGGGGAAGGAAAAAAAACACCCAGGCCGAAAGGGGAAAAAGTGGTCCCGCTGCTTGGACTCCAGGGCCAGAGTGAGAGGAGGGAGACTGAGGTCCTGGTTTACAATCCCAACAGAGAGGTGACCGAAGACCTGGACACCAGGCAACGGTCCGGTGTTAGACAAAGGGAACTGTGCCAACCAGGGAAGATAGACAGGCGGGGGGGCCCGGCCCCACACCCCTGTCTTCGAAGGGAAACCCTGGGCCGGGCAGGGCGTATATCTTAGACCCATAACAGATAGCAACGAAGTCCGGCAAAGTCCGCGCCTGCGCGGGAACGCTGGCTTTCTCCGAGTGTTCCTTTTCCGTAGTGTTAAACTTCCCGAGCGACCTGCTTCCACGAGTAGGCGGAACGCCCTGCCAATGCCTGCTTCTCCGAAAACGGTGGGCGCTTTTCCCGTCACCGGTGTTAGGGAGGGGGGATCTGCAACCCGTCCGGGGCGACCTGGTGGACCAGGCGCTACGATGAAAGAACAGGTGTCCAGAATATTCCGGGGAACTCGGCACCGTGCTTACCATCGGGCAGATTTCGAGTGCGCTGTGGGACTGTGCCGAACGTGGAAAAAGGGCTTTGGCAAGAGAAGAGGCTTGTTTTTGATCCCGGGAAAAAAACAGCGGCGCTGCAAGACGGTGACGCAACCGACCTGCGCATAGGAGGGAAAGGGGGGGGGGAGACCGCTCTTCCGCGGCGCAAGGGAACGTGGAAGACAAGCTCCCTGTCGCACGGCTCTGGAATGACGTGCTACCAATGAACCCGCTGCCGATCGGGTGGGGGGGGAAAACCTTAGTGAGCTGGCAGCGGGCTTATCCAGACGCGGCAAAGAGCGGTAGGGGAGCGTCTGGGCCTCTTCGCGGGCTAGTCCCAGGGGGAACGGCAGGGGGGAGCTCTACGCATTGCGCGTCGCGGTATCCGGGGCTCTTCTAAAGTCGGAGGTGCTGGCGACACGCAAACGGCGTGTCAAGGGGGCCGTGTCTTACATGTTAGAGGGTGGAGTTCGCTGGTGAAGGACAGGGGGGTGGCTTTTGCAGCCCGCTACGTGTTCGGCTAACGATCTGGTGTCAGGTCTGGCTTAGGGAGAAGCTCAGGGGGTTCGGGAGATGCGTCGGTAGTAGCCCGAACGTGACCAGGAAAAACACACACCACAACCAACCAAACATTCTGCAAGAGAGAGTCCTTATAAACGCCACGCGTTGGCAGAAATCGTTCGTCACCGAGGAACATCAAACAAAAAACTATGCGGGATCTGCGTAGCGAGGGGAAAGAACGACAGGGCCCGGATCCTGATCCCATTCAGTCCTAAGGCTCCCGAGACCAAAAGTCACGGCGCACCCAGCTCTCGCCCGCGCGACCAACCCGAGCACGGGGAAAACGAGCAATGACCCAGAGGAACGCACAAGATGCCCCAGGGGGTGAGCGCACCGCGTCACAGCACGAACCGCCCGCCGCACTGCCGTAAGAAGGCGACAAGACTAAGTCGGCCACTCGGATGCCGGGGCACAGCGGGAGGCACGACGACCCGCACGGACGCACGGTCGCCGTACACCCGGCCAGTCGAGCGACACCGCAGTCGGACGCCTCCTAGGCACCTCCGCGCTGGGACGCTGGCCGGCGGGGGGCAAGCTCCTCCAAGGCCAACTCCGAGGCGAGGTTCGAACTTTTGGGACCGAAGGGCCAGTGGCGTCAAAGTACCCTTCTGAGAGCTTGCCGGAATAGGTTTGTTTTTGAAAGGGGGTTGTTGGGGGGGTATAGAAAAAAGAAAAAGATGTGGTTTTGGGCGTATAAGAAAAGGAGACCACCAGCGGCCGATCGCGAACCATAACAAGAACGGTCAGATGAACAGTCGCGGAAAGCGCATCCGCCCGAGCACGTACGGTCTCCAACCCCGCCCTTCGGGCGAAACGTTACAGGGCCAGGGCCTGAAAAAGGTACACCGCAGCCCGCTGACGAGGGAAAGGAACCGCAGCGGTCCCGCGCTCGTGCTCGATCACCTGGGCATACGCTGCCACCATGCGCACCGGGGGAGCGGGCCCAGAAAACAAAGGTTCCTCACCGAGGGGGCACCACCGGGGAGAACGGACGCCGCCGCGCCCAGCAGGGCCGGCCTCCACGCGGGACTCGACAGGAAAACGCCGAAAAAAACAACTTCCACGTCAGGGAAGGTAAAAAAGAGACTAGCAAAAGCTTAGCACTTTTGACAGACGCGGGGAACGGGAGCAGTCGTACAGGGTCAATATACCTGCCAAACGCTCGGCGGGCCCCTGCCTAAGGCCGGGTTTTCGCCAGGGAACCCGCAGAAGGGGGACTTCTCCTTTTTACATGCTGGAAGGGGGCGAAAGGCATTACACAGTGCATGGGTGTCAGTCGTCGGCGGACTAACATGGTCGTAAGTGACCTGGTCAAAAAAGGATAGGGGACGTGACTTCACGCCGTGTCTCCAAGGCGTCCAGGAGAGGCGCGACACAGGTCGTCCTCCTGCGGTCCTGGCCCTTGCGTCGTGCACAAAGCGTTTACGCCGACCGTGCGCACAGTGTCCACCCTGGACAAGGATCAGGAAATACAAAGCTACTCGAACTGCCGCACCCCATCAAGGTCACACGCCGTCCCTGCACGAAGGACGGCCAGGCCCGGGCGACTAAAAGAAAGTGGAACTAAAGTTCTGCCCCGCTCGCTGGTCTTCGTCAAGCCCTGACTCAGTCACTCCACGCAAGTCGCAGGATACATTCTACATCCACCTAAAGCGCGTCAAGCCATCTCCACCAGCCGCAAACACCCGCCAAGGCCGGGGGGAGTGCAAGGGGAGGAAGAGGCAAGAGGAAAGCGTCCCATCATCTCTAATCGTGGGCCGGAGTTCCCCCGGATGCAGTAACACCAGGGCCCGGCCGCCCGGCGAAAATAAGCATCAGTTGAAAACAAAACTGAACATCAGCTTGACCTCTTATTGGGGGACAACGATGAACGGGACCTCGGACAGAGAATTCAAACATCCCGGTGAAGGAGCCTATCAAAAGAGAGAATGAAGAGACCTAACCTCCAGAACGGTGAAGGGAACCCCAATAAGCGCTCACCGCCCCTTCAGCAAAAGGTGAAGAACATAAAACCTTTCTTGACGGGTCCGTCGCGTAGCAGGGGAGGGGACGGAACGCGGCCGGGGCTCACCGCCAGGTTCGTCACGACCCCAGCACGGCGCTATTTTAAGACCTAGGCCATAATAAACGAGCTCGCGGCGGCATCTCGCCGGTACAGCCCGGGGAACTGCGCGGGACAAACTGCACTCCGGCCAAGAGAGTCACGGTACACCACCGGCATCCTGGAAGCAGTGTCCGCACGCAAAGGGGGAGGAGTCAACCAAGAGGCCAACGAGGGGGGGCACTAAAGTATCCTTTACGACGTTTTGAACCGCGCAAAGATTCCGAGCTCAAATGCCCATCCGCACCTCACCAGGGGAGGAACTCTCTCAACAAAAAGAGGCCAAGAAGAATATATCCCTCCGTTTTTTTTTCGGTCAATGGGGACATTGAGGCTAGGGGCTTGAATCTGCGGCGTCTCAACGGCGGACGAGGAACGCGACTATGGGAGAAAAGTCTGACAAGAAACCGGGCAACCCGGGGGCTTCCCCACTCGGGCGTGTGACGCGATTTGCGCGCGGGCCGGAGTGCCGTATTGGGGCAAGCGGGCCAGAAACTTCTGTGCTGCGGAGTAAGGAAGGAGGCGTCTTCCTGATTCGATGAGAAGCAGTCTGATCGAGGGGAGCCGCCTCGCCGGGTGTCCGTCGTGAAGGAAAATTCGGGTGGGGGTCTCGCCTAGTACGGGGCCAGAACCGGTAAATTTTTTCTAGGGAGGGGGAAAAGTTGGAGAACTTTTCGTTTGCGACAACTGCCCTTAAGAAAGGGTTTGAAACCAAACGTACAAGTTGTCTTCAGACGGACCAGAGTTACCTGGCAAGGCGACGGTCGCTCCGGCTATTAACCTTCTCGGCGGTTCCACCGAGGGCTCGGGGAACCATATCGGGTAAGAAGTCAAGCTGATGCAGGGCGAGGGTGTGAACTGGCTTCTTGTTCGTATGAGGAAAACGCGGGCAGGCGTGGAACGGTCATCGCTCCGGGAGTGGCCTGCATGTGAATATGGAAGAGCGGGCCATCGGGAGGCGGCCGCCTAGAGAAACCTACCGGCCAGGCGGGAGCGGTGAGATGGCTGACTGGCCGCTAGGAGGTGGGGGAGCATCAGTCTACCGAACACAAACCGTGGAAGGGCGCTTCGGGGAAGCGACCGGAGATCACGAGCCTCCGACCCACCGAGCGGGCTGGTAGGGTCAGAATTCACTTTCTCCGAGTGGGCGGAACCTAGCGATCGTAAGAAAGGTGGTCGGACCTCGGGGGAGAGGCTGGGAGCAGATAGCGTCGCTTGCGCCTAGTCGGGATGTGCCCTTTTGGCTAACGAGACGTCAACCACCCGCTGGGGAGAGACGAACAAGGGGCCCTGCCATCACAGGGCGGCAAAAGGGGAAGGCTTCCTGGAAAATGGACACGGATGAGAGGAACCTTCGAAAAAAGGACAATCCACCTTCCGATGTGCGGCGCCGAACTAAACACCAGGCAACTGCAGTCCCGGACCATCCTGGGGCACCCAGGGCAAGATTCCCAACCGGCCATGTGCGGGGAGGTGCCCGCCGCAGGGGCAACGTCTTAGTCCTGGCATAAAGCGTAAGCGCGAGATCTAACGATACCGAAGAAGAGAAACCCGGCCCGAAAGGGAGAGGAGGCCGCCCCAACTGGGCTCTGGTCGTAAACGCTGAATGCCGTGGTCCGGAGGGT
>Ga0179593_1519281_pt1 | contig 10263 bp, 8 predicted proteins | sample CZODoug2_1_08_16_FD_185931 | JGI IMG/M metagenome (GOLD analysis project Ga0179593, IMG submission 185931) | Vadose zone soil fungal communities from Angelo Coast Range Reserve, California, USA - CZODoug2_1_08_16fungal (PacBio error correction) | ecosystem: Environmental > Terrestrial > Soil >...
GTTGTGGACAAAGAAGGGTTTGGGGGTCGAGACTTTTCATATAGAAAGTATTGGGAGGGAGAAATCTTAGCGAGGCAGTCCCCCCCACTACTGGAAAACTTCCCCGCCGACACCACAGAGAAAAAATAAAGATGTTGGCTTTCACATCGAAACCAGGAGTGAAGCACTTGAATGCCAAGGATGGAGACCTGCGGCAGTTAATTCAAACTAGATCAGAGGTTCGCTGTCTGCAAGGGGGGCTACCAAGGGGGGAAGTGATCTTATGAAAGCGTCGCTCCGGAGATGAAGAGAGTCGATCAAAAGGGAAGTGGGGAAGATTGGCTGGGCTCCGGAAAAGGAAGGTTCTGCCGGCTCGTGCGGCGGCAACGCTCAAGGGAGTAAGAGAACGGGATTTTGCCAGGAAAAAAAGAAAATTGAAAAAACGCTTGGACGTAAAAGAAAGGAATTGTCAGAACCTGGAATGCTCCAGTAATGCTCCTACGTTGGCGCCCGCAAAAGCTCGTAAAAGGAGAGAAAGGAAGGTACTCCATCCGCAGTTGGGGAGAACTGAAAGGAATGGGGGAGCGCTGGGTCCAAACTCAATTCTCTCCGGCGGAAACTCTGAGCCAGAACTTCGCCGGCACCGATATGGATAAAAACAGAAAAAAAAGATGTCCTCCTATAAAACAGGAAAAATCCGGCAGTCTGAGTACGCAAACGTTCAGAGTGAAGACGTATCGTCCTCATTAACGATGGGAAAGGGGAAAACCTAGGGTGGACATAATATCATAAAAGAAGGAAAGAAACCATTGAAAAGAACCAAGAGTTCCGACATAAAACCTTTAAATAAAGTTTCCGCATGGGGGGAAAAAAAAAACAGCATCGTTCCTTAAGGCGAGAAAGACGAGACTAAAAAAGGTGGTGAATGACTCCTTGTAAGCTTTCTTGTGATGGGTCAGTTGGTCCCTTCGGAAGAAGCGAAAAAAATCAGAATTGAAGGGAAACATCATGAATCCGAAAACTCCACGCCGCCGTCTAGTGAAAAGCTGAAAAAAGCGCCCTGCGAGCGTGCGGCAGAACCAGAGGGAGTCCGGACCTTTCTACATCCAAGATCAAAAAAACGAGGGGGGGGTCGGGGATAAAGCAATTGACTCCGGACAAAAGACAGGAAGCCGTTCCAACCTTAATTTGATCAGGAAAAGAGACATAAAAATCACTGATTCCAAGACAATTAAAAGAAGCGCAAGTGAAATGCGGAAAGAAACTTAGAACGGCAGGGGATCTTTTTAAAAAAAAAAAAACTTCAGTTGGCGCCGAGAGGGATATGTTGTGCCAGCGCAGGCGCGGTGAAAAAAGAGCATCCTGGACGGCCATGTGGCTACGTATAGAAAGGAAACTGACTGGACACAAAAGAAAAAAAAAAAAACCACGGCCGGATACAAATGTGGAGCAACGCCTAACCGACTCTCCTTGTTATTCCAACCTAAAACTCCAGTAAAGGCCGGGCGTCGAAGCCACGTGTCGAAAGAAGTACCGCTAAAAAAAAACTTTGAATGTCTTAGTGAAAGTGATGTTCAAAACAGAAAAATTTTATGCCACAACAAGGGGCCTACACTTACGTTACTGTACCCACATGGAGAGGGGGAGAGAGTAAAGTAGTCTTATACCTTAGGATAAAGCCAGTGAGAGGGCGGAACGTATATAATAGCCGGTCTGGACAGACAAAACGGACTCGACCCGTGGTGGGGATTAAAAAAAAAAGGAGCAGAAATAGTAAAATTCGCCGTTCCACGCGAAAAAAAATTTGGCATGCTGAAGCTACAAGGGAAGGGGGGAAAATAGGAACGGAACGCCGTAAGAACGCGGGTTCAGGGGGAAGCGTCAGGAGTCGCGGTCTGATGAATAACTGAAGGGGAAAAGTCTGGTTCCCGCAACGAAATGTAAGCACGTAGATGACGAATCAAAAAGAGGGAAAAAGCTGGAGGAAGATCTCTCAGAAAAAAAACTGAGGAAGGGAAAAGATGCTGCCGAAGGGAAGAGATTCGTAAAAAAAGGGGATCCATGCGGCGGTTAACAACCGAAAGCACGAAGGCGAAAAGCCCGCGACCATCCGCCGAGAGAAACTGAGGCGTATGCCGGCGATCCGCGGCCAATTACGTATCCGGAGAGCTTAGAGTGGGGGGGGAAATACGAAACCGAGAGGGGAGTGTGAACGGCGAATACTATCTTCAAAGAAAAAAGGGTGGGATCCACATTCCGGTGGTATTTAAGGGGCGGTTTTTCGTCCCCACGGCGAGCTATAGGACGGAAAATTTTCAAACAAAAGCGTGAGTACGTCTAAACTACCAAAGAAGTCAAAATTTTCGATGGGGGACACGGAACGTAACGTGTCCGCAGACATCGGCCGCGCGAACGTAGCAGATGGAACGAAGCCGCACCCACCTGGTTCTTGAGGAAACCTCCGAACCAAGAGCCCAGACACGTTTGTTATAAAAGCCGGGGGAAATGAGGTAGACGGAGGAGGAAAACCCAAAGAGGGGTGTCCTACCTCAACGAAAAAAAAACTGGGGACAGTTTGTTTGTCCGTCCGGGAAAGAAAAAAGGACTCGGGAAGGAAAAAAAAGCTGATCACGCAGCAATGGCACAGACGAAAGATCAAGCTGCATGGAGAACTGGGAAAAAGGCAACAAATACGCTCGCGGAGAACGACCAAACGGAAAAAAGGAAAATACCGACTCGCTGATCAAGGGAAAGGAAAATTTGAGAGGACACTTTCTCTCGGAAATGGTGCTTGATGATGGACGCGTATTAAACGCCATCAAAGAAAGGGTGCATCAAACTGCTGCTGATGTCCGTCAAAGAAAAAAATAACATACAACCCATCGCCTGTCGGAGAGCGCATCCTGGCGCGGGGAGGACAAGGCAGGGGCACATGGAGAAGTTGGGAAGAGAGAACAGACTTTCGATCCGGATGGTCTCATAACCGTCGGGACGGGGATTTCACGGAGCGCTTCGCGAGGTGGGAAAAAGAAGAACTTGTTCATCGTCTGGAAAAGACGCACAAGAACTCCAACCTAAAGGACACAAGGAAGTCAGCGAAACGAGAAAACTGAGATCCTTGTCAACACAAAAAAAAAAGGTCTGGTGCGCTGCCGCTCGCCACACACGGAAAAAAGGACTAGAAGAAGGGTCACGTTCTGTCAAGGGAAAAGGAGCGTGGCCCGGTGTTGAAGGGGGAGGGAAGGCGTTTAGGGGAAAAGGGCCTGAAAAGCCATCGTCAAGATCCCATTCAGGGTAAAAAAAAAGATTTCCACAAGCTGCTCGCTCAGACGGGAGTCTGGCTCAGGGTCTCATCGCTCTGAAAAGTGATGAAGGATACGCCCGTCCAGAAGGGGCGGATAATGGAAGCGATGAGGCGGACATAAGCGAAGAAAAAAAGAAACGTGACACTATAAAGAAGACGGCGGGATTCACCTACGAAAAAGCGAAATTGCAGGAAAAATAAAAAAAAATGCATTCCTGGCGCGGGGGCATGTAGTTGAAAAAAATGGGAATCGTACATTACGAAGCCCCAAAGGCGAAAAGCAAAAACGGGGTGGAGGATCTTCAAATACAGGGGCGAAATCAAAGGACGAGAGCGTAGCCTCACGAAAAAGCAAAAAAGGAAATCACGGGGCGCCAGCCAGCCAGTCTACGCTCAAAAAAAAATTCATGAGGACTGAATCGCAAGCTATAGAGGCACTAAGGTAATCACCGGGGGGGCGGCAAGAAGAAAGTACCGGGGAGGAAACCGAACGGCCGATCAACCGCGAGTGAATTAAATCAAGCCAGGACAGAACTCGGGCATGATTCATACTGAAAACAGGAAAGGAAAAAACTAGGCCGAGACCCAGCTGTGGGACGGAGGGACGGGGGGAAAAAAAGTCAATAAACGTCAGCCACAAAGGGGACTAATAAAGACAAGTGGGCCCTATTGCAACCGGAGCGACAAAAACAACAACTCAATGAAAACACATCTGAAGAAAAAAAAAAAAAACAACGGAAGAGGAAGGTGTTGTGACTTTGCGTTGCCGTGTGTTTTCGACAGAACAGTTTTGAGGATTCGTCGTAAAGCGAAGGGGAGGATACGGCCCCCCCCTGGAGAAAATGGGCAAGTGAGACCCGCCAAAACCAAAAAAGACAGTCAACATTGGGGAAAGCCTCGACCATGCAGTTTAAGTAAGGAAGGAATCAGCTGGTAGCAGAAGGCGGCAGTTTATGACCAAGGGAAATCAAAGGGAGAATTTACTGTCTTCTTATGATCCAAACAAGGGGAAAGTGAAGAGGGAGTGGCCTCGAGAAAAGTGAGATGCAAACATCAAGTCGATGAATGCCGCAGCACCTTGCCTGTGATACGTAATGGCGTGGCGGGAAAGAATAGGGAAACCTGGGGTGGTCTTCCGCTCGGATAGATAGGTATGAGGTGGGGGACAGGAGAAAGCATCCAACTGGTCCTTCTCACAGGAGGACTTATGACGTTTTAGGTCAAAAGTTTAGACAGGACGAGGGGAAAAAGGAGCGCGGGAAGGGCCGCAAAATACGAATAAAACGGGAGAATAGGGAAATCCCTCCGCCGTCTTCTTGAGCTGTGTCACTTGTAAAAATAGACGGACCTTACCGCAAGGGCGCCGGGGAAGTAGGAATATGAGAGCCGGAACGATGGATGTATACGCGTCAGGGAAGGCGACGAACGTAGCTATGAGACGGAAACATAATGGATAGGGGATGACTGCGCTTCGGAGGCGACGACGTCGGTGGCTCATGGCTATCAACGGGGGGAAAAACGTTGAGCCGGAACGATAGAAAGCTTTCCAGCGAACCATCGGCCACCGTGAAAGCACATGGGAACGGAAACGGCCTGATCAGAGCTACCGGGTTGTCCTCGTTGGAAAAAAACAGAAAAAAAGGGAGATTGAACGGACAAAAGGTGCCGATAAACGAGGAACTAATTGGTCGCTCGTTCTGGGTAGTTTGGAGAAGGCCCTAGCGAACAGTCGACCCAGGAGAAAAAAGAAGCTACGCCGCCGGTGAATCAAACGCCGCGGAGCCAAAAAAAAGAGATAAACTAAGCGTGTCTGCACAATGCGATACTCCCCTGGCTAAGAAGGAAGACAGTTCGAGAGAAGGGCTATGGTGTAGCGGATAGAGACACGCGATTGACCGAAGGCCAAGCGCCAGAAACATGGAAGAAGAAAGGGAACCACAGGATTTTTATCTGCAAAAGACGAGAAAAATGACGGCGACAAATCCCGGAGAAACCGTAGCTACGGCTTCGGCGGGAGTTTCTAAAGAGGGGACTCCAGACCGGGAGATGTTGTGCTCAAAGCGCGCGGGGGGGAAAAAAGGAACGCCTGAGCTTTCTTCTTTGTGAGAAAAAGTGGACAAAAGGAGTGACCAGACACACCCGGCGCTCGGCAGGAGGTTCGAAAAAAAGGTGCACGGGTCCAGACCAGGAAGCCCGCCCCGTAGGAAGAGGGTCGAATCACCACGGTGGAAGGCACGGGGCCAACCAACGCCAAGAGGGATTAGGAGAATGGCACCCATCCCGATACGTGTCCGAAATTCCGAAAATTTCGACCCATGCATGTCCCTCTGGTGACGTTTTCGGGTAGGGTGAGGAAGGCTAGGATCTCAAGGCAACTGTGACGGCACCGGTTGAATACGAAGGAAAAGGGGGAACACAGCAAGATTCATACCAGACGCCGTCAGAAGAAAAAAATTCCCAACACGTCCTAGGCGTATTCAAGGTAGCGAAGAAAAAGGGTACGGGAAAACGTCCTTTAATTAGGGATTAGTAAGAATAAGGGGAAAAAGTTGAAACGCGGGGGAGGTCCGCGGGAGAGGGATCTCGCATAATGCCGTCAAAAGGAGGGGGGGGGTCAAGAAATATGGAGCAACCCTTGACGAGGAAAAAGAAAGCTCTACAGGGGAGGGCAGATCTCTCTCACACCAACAGAGAGGGATCGCCAAAGTTGACGCCATAGAAAAGGAGAGGCTTCCGGAAAAAGGGAAGTCCACTTAATGCCTGGTAACACCGAACGCGAGAAAGAGCAAGATGAGAGAATACCTCATACCTCTAATTCCGACGCAGAACCGGGGAAGGTCGCCTTATGGGAAAATCACCCAGCTTCGCGTAAAACTTAGACTAGAAAGAGGTATCGCCAAGAGAAGGAACGTGACGTGCTAAATACGATGGGAAGCAGGGTATGAATCCACATTGCAAGTCCCGGGAATTAAAAGGGGTTTCTCCCGCGAGATTAGAGAAGGGACAAAAGTTGCACAACTAGACGGCGATGGAGAGAGTACGCACTACTACAGAGGAAATCGTGTGCCTTGGGTACACGGTAAAGACTTGAAAAAGGTCGCAGAGTCTACACTATCGGAATGGGGACGAAATCAACCTCCGCCAGACATCACAACTGAACCGCCATAAGAAACCCTTGCAAAAGTGCAGGGACGCGGCCTTGACTGAAAAAGAGATGATGTTTCAAGGGAAAGGAATAAACTAGTCTTTTTGGCGGAGCAAGGAACGGAAGTAGCCGGACCGGGGTGGTAACTAGGGGGGAATCCGGTTTCTTTTTGAAGAAGCTGCCCAAATCCGACGCCCTCTCATTCGGAGATTTCACGGGAACACCACCGCGGAGGATCAGGCTCCAACGCCGGGCTAAAACGAGAAAAAGAGAACGCAACGCGCAGGGGGAAAGTTTTGGGGCAGAGTCAACGGGCGCGCGGTATGGAGCCATGATGGTCGGAAAGGAACCGCATCAAATGAGGGGAAGAGGCACTGCCTGGCGGTTTCCTGAAAAGTGGTCAGCCAGAATACAACCCAGCCTGTTCCGACACTAAAGAGTTCGGGAAAGAAGGATCATCTGGATAAACCAGTCGCAGGACCCAGAAAGGGAGAATTAGTGATTGCAACTGAGGCGCGTCGCATTGGGGAAAGAAGGTCGAGTTCTATCGTCGCATGGGAACACGTCACGGGAAAAACTGAGTCAAGGAGGAAAAGAAGGAAGAAGGGGGAGATTCCTCTGCCTTGTCAAACCTCGGCTGGGGAAGGGTCTCTACGCATAACACAACGCGTCCACGGTCCGGAGAAAAAGCCTCTGTCCGGAACATCGGGAGGGGTTCACGTGGCTGGGGGGATTGAGGATTTTATGGAAGAGAAAGGGAAAAAAAAGCGGCTTCACCGTGACCATCAAACCAGGTCGTTCAACTAAGATGGCCGCCACGAAGAAAAACCCCAAACCCCCCCCACCACCAAAAAACAAACTCAGAGAAAGCCTGAGGGGAAAGGTCGAGGTCATAGCTACGATGCCGAATCGAGAACATCCATCTCGAGGGGGGAAAGGTCGCGGAGAGAAAATACGAAGTGTGCGGGAGAGTGAAAAAAGCGCGCGGAAAAAAGAAAACCTCACTGTCAAGAACGGCTGTGGATTCACAGGCCTCTGCCAAAGAAAATCATTGAAAAGAAAGGATTGGTCGGGCAGGCCTACCGAAAATAAAAGAAAATGGCGAAATCTATGAAACTTCTAGATGACAAAGCAGGGGAGGAGAGGGGTCGAAGGAACCAGTTGTATGCTGACGCGGAAAAAAAAAAAATCAGCGACGTTGGTACGAAAGAAGAAGAATCCACAAGAAGGGAGCCACGTTACCAGCCACGCCATTCCCAAGGAAATGGTTGCGGAAAGAGAAAGAGGCTGAACATCGAGGCACGCATGATAATATCCAGGAAAAGCGTCTAAATACTATACCGGTCGACAAAAGACTGTATCTAAGAACCGAGGCTGAATAGAAGCAGGAAGAACCCTAAGGCGATTCAGACGTTGGGGGAACCTTCATTTAAAGAAAAGGTCAGAGAAGGCGCTGTGGTGGGGGGGAAAAAGTGGGGGGGGGACACCACTGAGAAAGGGGGGCGGCCGCGATCAGAAAGAGTACAGGAAGCAAGATTTTGGCTCTAATTCAGACGCGAACACACGAAACAAAACAAAGGAAACTGCACCGTCAACAAAAAGAAAATCAAAAAAACTGGAGTATTTAAATATAGAGGAAATGTGTTGGAGTTTTGTTTACAGACGGGAAAAAAAAAGAGGGAAGGAAAAATTTGAAGGGATGCGGGACGCTGCGTCGAAAAAAGACGAATGGGATACCAAATAATACACCAAAACTGCGCGCGCGACAGAGGAAAACTAGAAAAGGCAGGGGGAAAACGGAATCGGCCCGAGCTGAGGTGTAGACAGGAAGAGTTAGGCCCGCGCGGTTGGGGATCTGCGGCGACAAGGTGACGGATTAGTAGAGAAACGTCAAGGGGAAAAAATCAAAGGAGCCTCTATCGAGCTTGCAAATGCGCCGAGAGGGGGCAAAAGCAGTGGCCTGGAGACGGATGGCAGGCTTGAAAAGGGGTGGCTGCCGGCTCGTGCGGCTACCAAGCTCTAGTGGGAAGGAAAAGAGGACCGTTCTTGGCAAAAAAACGGGGGTGTCGCCACGCGGGCGTCGTAATTACAGGCGTCAAGGGGAATTTGAATAAGCTCAGAAATTCGGGGGGTCAGGAGGAAGCAAAAAAATACTCGTTAAAGAGAAAGGGGGAGGATTTATGGGGAACCTAGCTTGATTGCGGTCGACTTTAATGGGAGGGGGAGAAACTTCGTCCTCCTCACGCCGGAGGGAGGAAGCCGGAATACCTTGAAAAAGGGGGTAGTACCCCGTTCCCAAAAGCGGACAGCCTCCGTAGAGAAAAAAGTACTATAAAGCACGGGAAAGAAGAGTAGAAATAGACCCTTCGTGGCGCATCTTCACGGTGAAAGGGCGGGGGGGAAAAAAAAAAAAAAAAAAAAAAAAAAGGGTTCGAGAGAGCCGGGAAAGAACCTCGTGACCGGGCAAGTCACCTTGAACAATGTCGAGAGAAGGCCTGGATTACTCTGAACCTTGTGGGGTCCTAGGGGGGAGAAGCTGAACTAAGTCCACCGAACCGGTAGGACAGTAAAACAGAGAAAAAAAAAATCTTCCAAAGAGTTATGGTTTTCGAACAATGACTCATTTGGAGAGGTTAGTGGAGACTTTGCCTCTTTCGGACGCGAAGCGCACCTCAGCTAGCACGGAACCTCAAAAAAGACCTCCGTGAAGACTTGTGAGAAATCTCGTCGTTAAAAAAAGGGAGAGTTGGAAAAGCGGACCAGACGCTGCCGCCGGGGTCAAATAGGGAACTAAGGTTGTAGGGGAAGAAAGCGGGACAGAGTGAAAAACCCCAGAGTGGGGCCTTGATTGGTCGCCAAAAAGTCGGGGTTGGAAAAAACCTAAAAGAAAAAGGGGTCCAGACATTGGGAAAAAGTTGTGCGCAACCTAATACGAACAAGCTGAATAGAAGAGTTTCGGCCGGCGTGGGGAAAAAAAAGAACTTAAGAATGGCGGCAGCCGGCGCTGTTTTCCACGGCGAAAAAAAGTCTGAGGGAGAATAAGGGGGTCGGCCGATCTCAGCGAGTGAAAAAAATCAAAACGGTGCCCAACCCGGGCGCTGCACGGCCGTCAAAAAACAAATCGACGTGGGGTCAAGCGGGTAACCAATTGCAGGAAAGAAGGGGCAGTTAGAGAATACCAAAGGGGAAATGTAACAGTGGAAAAAGCACCATTTGGGGGGGGGGGGGTGGGGGGGGGGGGGGGGGGTGTGTGGGGGGGGGGGGTGGGTTGGGGGGGGGTGGGGGGGGGGGGGGGGGGGGGGGGGGGGGGTTTGGGGGGGGGGGTGGTGGGGTGGGTGGGGGGGGGTTGGTGTTGGGTTGGGGTGTGGGGGGGGTTGGTGGGTTCGTTTATTCAGGAGGAAGTAGGCCCCTCAAGATGTTAACTCGAAAAGGGGGGAAAGCTTCGGGTCCGGGGGAAGGGAAGGTGACACAGTTACGGCAGCTCTGTGACGTATCTTTGTAAAAAAAAAGGGTCCAAAATGCACAGTTGATATTCAAGGGGGAGCAACTTTATCTCCTTCTTTAATGTAACACTGAAGCACTACCGGCTCATTGAAATGAAGAAAAATACTCCAGGGAGTCGAGTTCACACGCAGGCACGTCCTCTTCTTAGTCAATGAGAAAAAAAAGTCTCACTTTCAGAACTCTCTGTACTCTTTCGCAGTCATGAAGGAAGGGGGTTGGAGGGAATCCCCCCCCCACGGGTCGCGGCGAGGGGAAGATATTATAGGGGCATGGAAAGAGCTCTCTAGGGAGGAAGCACGTCGTCCCTTGAGAACTGAAGGGATCAAAAAGG
>Ga0179593_1576312_pt1 | contig 10263 bp, 13 predicted proteins | sample CZODoug2_1_08_16_FD_185931 | JGI IMG/M metagenome (GOLD analysis project Ga0179593, IMG submission 185931) | Vadose zone soil fungal communities from Angelo Coast Range Reserve, California, USA - CZODoug2_1_08_16fungal (PacBio error correction) | ecosystem: Environmental > Terrestrial > Soil >...
AAATGTCTCTCCCATCGCCCTCTCCACAAGGAAAAAAGGAAAAAAGAAAGGGCAGAAAGTTCTTGGCGTGAAAAAATCGGGACGAAAAAAATGAGGGGGGCTCTCACTCTCAGCTGGGGAACGTGCTGGGGGGAGAAAAAAAAAAAAAGTCCAGGCAGGAATGAAACGAATTTTAAAAAGGCAGGGGTATCTTGTTCGTTAAGCTAAAAAGAAAAAGGGGGGAGGAATCCAGCTTTGGGAAAAAAAAAAAAAAAAAGAGAGGCAAAAAAGATCCGGATTAAAGAGCCCCAAAGGGGAAATTGAAAATAAATCAGAGGGAAAAAAGGCTAGAAAGGTGGAGGGCTGTTATCCGGAGGTTGACAGAGGCGGACCAAAAAAACCGTGAGCAGGGAACAAGGGAAAGGTGTTGAAAAGTCCCTGCCCTAATAGGGGGAAAAGAGTTGCCGGTCTCGGACTGGAAGTAAGGCCCCCACGGGGAGGAAAGGGAAAAACGTAAAGTCACGGCCGCAAGTTTGGCCTGACTGCGGGGGAAAAAGGGGCTGGAAAGGGCGGTGGGCTTGTTTCCAGGAAAACTTTAAAAAAAGGCCAGGGGGGGGAATCCGCCCCTGGGGGGGGGGAGAAAAATCGACCACGACTTCTGAGGGCCAAAGAGGAGGGTCGAAAGGATTCCCCAAGTACACATTATTGGGGCGCGAAAAAAGTTCAGGGAAAAAAAACGTTCCCCCCACTCTATTAGGAAGAGGGGGGGACAAAATTCCTCCGGGTAAAGAAAAAGGGGTCCTTACTTCCGCCGGGGTCAAGAACAACAAGAGACCGAAAAAAAAGGGGGAAAACGGGATCCCCGCAAGAAGAAGTTTGGTCAATCGGAAAAGAAACGAATTCGAAATCGGGTGAAAACTGGGACAGAAAAATGTGTTGTCGCAAAGAGGAAAGGGTGGGGGGGGGGCAGACCAATTCTTGAGTCGTCACTGCCGGGGAAAAAAAAGAAAGATCCATGTTCAATAATGAAGGGCCCAGGAAAGGAAAAAAAGTGGAATCGGATCGGAATAAGTGGGGGGGGGAAAGGACAGGAAGGGGTTGTTCCGGGTAAAGAAACACTTCGGGCAACAAGTGCAAAAAGTTGTGTCCCAGGAAAAATGCCTGGTTTTAATTTAAGGAGAAGGGAAAAAAAAGAATCGAGAACCTTTAACACAGCTCTGTACTTACATAAACCTTGGGAGGGGAGAGGGGAAACTCAACAATGCTTCCGCGAAAGGTAAGCCCCCACTCAGGAGGGAAAAAAAGGGGAAAGAGAAAGTTTTTTTCTTGGAGGGGGGAAAAGAGAAAAAGGGGGGAACATAGATGTTACCCTGCAGCTGGGGGGGAGTGCCCTGGTGAGAAAAAAGGAGGAAGGTTGCGGATGCCGCAAAAAGGGGGGTTCCTGGACCAAAAGCAAAAAAACCCTGTGTCTGTGGGGAAGAAAACCATGCTGATTCAAAAAGAAAAAAAAAAGGGAGGATCCCCAAAACTGTTTTTCTTGACAGGGTCGGAAAGGCAACAGTGGCGTAAAGGGAAAAAAGGGGAAGATCCACTTCGAGGAAGAAGGAAAAAAAAAAAAGCGAAAACATCCTCAATCTCTAAAAAAAACAAAAAAAAAAAAAAACCAAGACTTGCAGGGGGAGGGGGGGGGGAGGAAAAATGTCGGAACCAAAAAAAACCGAATTGCCACAAGGGGAAAAAAAGGGGACTCCGGTTCAGTCTTGAAAAAGAAGGAGAGTAGGGTCTTGTGAAGCGGGGGGGGAAAGCAAGCACAAAGCCCCGCGGGGAGAAAAAAGGGGAATTTTATTTGGCAGGGGGGGGGGCCCTTTTGGAAAAAAAGAGTAACCCGAGCAAAAAGGAATCCTGGGGGGCGTTACTCAGGCTGGGGGGAATCTGTCCTTCCTGATACAAAAAAAAAGAAAGACCAAACCCAAAACAAAGGGGGAGAAGAAAACATTAACAAAAAAGAAAAGAAAAAAAAAACACCCCCAACCGCGAACGGGAGGGAAACCGGTTGACTTTTCACGTGAAACGGAGGAAGGGGGGATACTTTCCCTCCATTATCGCTTCGGGGGTGGGGGAAGGGAAAGGGGGGAAAAAAAAAAAGAAGGGAGAAAAGCTACCTTCTCCTAACGAAAAGAAGGAAGGCGCTCCAAGGAAAAAACGTGAAAAAAGACCATCAAAAGAAAAGGAAAACACAACAAATAGTTAGGGGGAAAAAAATAGATAGGAGGTGGAGGGGGGGGGGGGTGAAGGTTTTGAGATAGAAAGGGATGGAGAAAAAAAAAAGAGAACTTTCCTTCTCTCAATGAAGCTCAACCCGTCAGCTATACGGCGGAACTTATAAGAAGATCGAGTTAAGTTTTCAGCAAGTAAGGGGGGGGGGAAAAAAAAAAGAAGGGCGCTGTTTTTGGGGGCGGGTGAAACTGTGGTGTTTTTGTGATGTGAGTCGGCTCAGAAAAAGGGGAAAAAAAAGCAGGAGGAACGCAGGAAAAAGGGGGAAGATTTCCAATCCCTGAGACTATCGGGGCAAAGGAAGGCCCTTGGGGGAGGGGGGGAAGGGAAAAAACCCGAGAACAGAAGAAAAAAACGTTCTCATCCTGAACCGAGGAAGAAAGGGGGAAGTGGGCATTCGTGGGAGGGGGGGTGCGACCAGGAAAAATGGGGAGAAAAAAAGTTTGGGGTGAAGGCAACTGGGGGGGGGGGAGGAAAGACATTTTTTCGTGAAAGATTCAGGATTCCCTAGATTGGAGCTCCGCGCCCAAGGGGAAAAAAGAAACACTTGATTTCCAAAAAAAAGAAAAAAACGAAAACATTGGAAGTCTATTTGGCTATCAAAAGGTTTCTTTGTCAGAAAAAGAAAAAAAGAAGGGGGAAAAAAAGCCACAGGGAAAGGTGGGGAAGCCGTAATCCGCAAATTGATCACCGGAACTCACAGCTTTTGGCAGGGGAAAAGAGGAGGGGAAGGGAAAAAAAGAAACTTCGCAGAAAAAGAAAGGCCCCCCCTTGTACCTTTCTGCGGAAGAGCGCAAACTGGTAAATAAAAGTAGAAAAAGACCTTCACGGGGAAATAAGGGGGGGAAAGAAAAAAAAAGACGTGAGCAGAAAAGAGGGAAAACGTCTTGTGCCGCCAATACCCTCGACCCCCGGAAAACCAGAGGGTTTCTCGGAAAGAAAAAAGGAAAAGGAAGGGAATCAGCAAGAACCATGGGACGCCGGAAGGGTACTACAGGAATGATTTCTGTGGAAAAGACCCACCATTCCTTTCTTGTTTCCCGTCAGGGGGTGCGACACAGTCTAATTGACCAAAGGGGGGGGAAAAAAAAAGGGGAAGAAGGGAGGAATCGGTTGCGTCAAAAACATCAAAAAACGGCCGGCTAGAAAAAAAAAAAAAAATCGGGAGTCGTGTAGACGTTGGGACCCCGGCGAAGGAAGGAACTGGGAGGGGGGGGAAAAGAAACGCGAAATTGAAAGGGACTCGAGTGGAAAAGGCCTATGATCAAGACTGGGAAGGGGAAAGAAGAGCAGAATGTTGTAACGGGAAAGAACTTGAAAAAACCTGTGGTCTATTTCTATCCGTAACAAGGCTGTTTTGGCTGCGACCTCAAACAGGGGAAGGGGAAGAAAAAAGGAAAAAGACCGCGGCATGTGCAGAAAGTCCGGCCCCACTTGGGAAAATTTCCCGGCGCGGGTCTTGGGGTCAGGTTCTCCTAGACGGAAAAAAAAGGGAGGGAAAAAAAGGGAGAAAAAAAAGATATTGTGGGGAACTACGAAGAAATTCAACCCTCATGTGGTTGTCCCCAAAAAAAAAGGGACCCCGGGCGTGGTTTGTTGGGCGTAGAATACTTTATGTCCCAACGACCGGGGAAAGGAAAGAAGGGAAAAAGGGGAAGCGCCCGGCAACAAGGGAATGAGAAAGAATCGCAACTCGCGCGTTAAAAGGAGAATTAATCCGATTGGAAATTAGGAGTGCGGTTCTTGTCAAAAGCTGGGGAGGAAGAGGGAGAGGTTTAGCTACGACAAGAAACCAGAAAAGAAAAAAAACTTGCTTGAAGTTTAGCGCAGGAAAAAGATGTGGAAAAAACCAGCCCTTAGAGAGTAGAAAGAGCTGATCATGCACAAATCGGGGGAGGACAAGGCAGGGAAAAAGAAAAAGACCCCCAAGACTGAGAACTCTTCCGAAAGAAGGCAATGAGTTGTCGAACCGTTAAGGTCAAAAGAAAAGAGAGAGAATGACCTTTATGGGGTCAAAACACTAGGAAAGGGGAAAAAGAAGCTCCACAAAAAAAAAGCGGAGAGTTTTCTCATTCTTAGAAGGGGTCGCCCGATTTGTGCATGATCGGGACGGGGGAAAAGTCTTCAACTAATAAAAAAAGGTTCCACAGCTGCGACGCGGGGGAGCCCGTAAGGAAAAGCAGGCCGGGCAAAGTTGGGGACCTCGCGGCTGGGTTGGTGGGGGAGGGGGAAAAAGGAGGACGACCATTGGGAGTAAATCCAAAAGACGGCCATCGGATTAAGAGAGCCCAACGAAGAGTTAGGGGGGGGACGATTACTCAGCGGAAAATGGGGCGCCTTTCTTTCCGAATCGAAAAAAAAAAGGGGACCATAAAGTATTCCGCGAACACAAAACCACGAAAAAAAAAAACCACCGTGAGCATGGACAACAAGGGAAACAGGGCAGTAATCGTAGTCCCACAAATCGTGCGCCGGTCCCTCCAGCCGGGGGGTGAAAAGAAAGGGGTGTCCCGTCTAGGAGAACAACCGGGAATTGAAGGTTCACGAAAAGGAGACATTCGTTGCTAACAGTCAAACATGTGATGCCGGGCGGGCAGGGGGCCCGTCTGTTTGAGTGAAAAAGCCGTCCCGGGGTGACCGGAATTCTAAAAATGCAACCCGGGCTTCCTGCCCATCCTTCCTGTCGAAAGTCTCCCAGTCACAGAAAGGTGTTTCCTGATCAAAAAGGGGCCGCTGCAACCCAACTCGGGGGGCACTACAAAAAAAAAAGGGGGGGGGGGGAAAAGGAGGCCTTTGCCCAAAGCCCCCGGGCCCGGGTCAAGTTCCTAAAGACGCACCCGAATGTTTTTTGTTGCCCAGAGGAGGGAAAGAAAGGCCCCGTGTTTTGGGGCCGGGGGAAAGACACACGAATTCGAAATCTGAAAAAAAACGGGCAATTAGACTTTTTTCGATCCAAAAAACGGAAACACAAGAGAAGTTGTGGGCAAGGGCCGAAGTCTTCTGAAAGAAAAATCCTTCCCTGTATAAAAACCCGAGTCCACTGGTCTGGCGGAAAGAAGGGGTTGCCCAGCCGACCAAGAACCGGTGGTTAGGTCGAGGGTAGGGGAAATGAAAAAAAAAAAAAAGAAGGCACCAAGAGAGGTTGTGGGGGGAACGCTTTTTTGGGCTCGCCTTGGTTTGAGGGGGGAAAAAATGCTGCGCCTAACGGAACGTGAAGGTCTTTCCATAAAAGGAGGTTTTGCGGCGTCATACAAAAGAAAAAAAAAGCGAAGGTACATGCACTCAGGAGAAGTTTTCATTCTAAACTACCGGAACATAGAAGGGTGGGGAAAGAAAAAAAGTTCAAGGGGAATTCTGTGCCGGATCAGGAAAAAGGTTCCAAAGCAAATGCCGGGTGGGCGGTTGTTCCGCGCCATAGAACGAAAAGAAAAAAAAAAGAGACTTGCGCCCACTTTTTTTTTCCGAGGAAGCCAAAGTTGCGGGATGACGCGGTGGGCGCGGAAAAGCTACAACGAGAGCAAAAAAAAAAAAAAATCTTGCTGCATTCAAAAAGACCAATCCTCGTATTCCGCTACACCACAAAAAAAAACTGCCAGGCCTGGCTGACAAAACAAAAAATCCTAAATGCCCACGAGCGGGTTTCAGGCTGAGCAACGCAAAAACCCGCCTGCTGGGCTGGAAGCTGGGTGGGAAAAAAAACTCAAAACTTTCCAGAAAAAGGGGTTTTTTTGGCCAGGGGGCCTGAAGCGTCCCAGAGCAAATGTCCTGCCGGGAAAAAGGGGGCCGCTGTGGGGGAATCTTTCTCCAGGAACAAACCCACAGTGAAGACATATTTAAAAAAGAAACGCCCACAAAAACCGCTCCGGGGGGGGAGGACCCTCCGTAACTGTTGGAGGGGAAAACGCCTGGATGCTAAAAGGGAGGCGGGTTGCGCCTTTCGTCAAGAAACAAACAGCCTCCACTTTGGGGGAGGGGAAAGCCGCATCAACTGATCGAATTACAGGAAAAAAAACCAGCAAAATAAAGACTTTCTCAACAACCACACGGGGGGAGAGATTTTGCTGTTGGCGCGTCCCATTCAGGAAAAAAAAATTCAGTACTCGCCAGGAGACCCTGGATGCGCAAACCCGCCCAGCTATACTGTAGGAAGAAGGAGATCGCGTTAGAGTTTGAAAGGGGGGGTTCGAAACATAAACCGTCTCAATGGCGGGGGAAGGAGGAGGGTGGCTGAGAGGTGTGGGGAAACAGGGGGTGGGTGGTAGGAGAGGAGGGGGGGGGGGGGAAGAGGGAGTGAGGAGAGGGGGAGGTTGAGGGTGGAGGGAGGGGGAGGGGGGAGTGGGGGGGAATTCTGTTCGGAGGAATGGTTCTCCTCACTGTGTTGGGGGGTCGTCTTCCTCCTCACGAAAGGCAAACAAGCCCCTTTTCACCAAGTACAACCTTTTCTCTGGGGACAAGGGAAGGGCCAAACAATTCATATCAAAAAGGTCTTTGTGCTGGATCAAGGGAAAACATTTGCCAGCCCAGGGCTCAGCCTGAACCCCGATGGAAGGGGTGAAGTGGGCATTCGGGGGGGGGAACGAATGGCTGTTCCACCGCCTGCCCAGCCTTTGGGGGGGGGTGGTAGCGCAATCCGGAGATGTGGAAGGAAATGCTATAGTGGATCCGGAAAAAAAAAAATCCGCACTGGATTCCACCAAGGCCCCGAAGCCGAAAACAGGGGAGGGTGGGCGATCAGCAAGAGGGGCTGGACAACCGCCCAGGCATTGGGAGGGGCCGGATCGCAACCGAGACAAAGGATCACCGGAAACTCCGCCCAGCTGAAAAAAAATCTATTTTTCAAGGAAAGAAAGAAAAACTTCGCGCCGATCAAGAAAGAAAGTCCGCGGAACATTGGGTAAAATATGACGCGCAAATGGTAAGCAAGTATGGAAGAAAGCGCCTCCCATAAAACCAGGAAAAAGAGGGGACACAACTTTGGGTACCGTAAGGGGGGAGTTCAACCCTCCAAGCACCCGGAAACACCACGTCTTTGGGGGGGGGAAAGAACCGCACACATTAATTCCAGAAAAAGGGTGACTCGGTCCCTGGCATTTACGGGGAAGGAAAAGGAAAACAGACGAAACTCGAATGATGACAAAAAAAAATTCTTCACTTGTTCGTTTCATGGGGGGAACGGCGGAACCCGGTTTCGAAAAAACGTGCGTCCTCCGATTTGGGGAAAAAGAGGGATCCTTTTTGAAACACAAAAATCGGGAAGTCCGTGGTATGGACCTTGAACCCGACAGACGCGAAATTGGGCAAAAAAGATGTGGGGTGCAGCCGGCCGATTAAGACAAAAGGGGACCACTCCGACGTTGGGGTTCGAAAGAACGAAGGATGGGCAGAAGAAGTCTGTGAAAAAAAGGACGGGCGGAGGTGAAAAACACCGACTGTAATAAGGTCGTGTGAAAAAAAAAAAAACCGCCGGCATGTGGCAGAACCGGAGCACTGCATTTCCGGCCCAACTTGGCAGGAAAATCAATTCCCGGCGGGGAGCTAGACGGACACTGGTGCCCTAATAAAAAAAGGGGGGGGACCTACGAATACGGACAAGGGGTGTTCAACCCTCCATGGGTGTCCCCCGGCTCACAAAAAAGGGGGCCCCCGGCGTGGTTGTGGTCACAAGTGTCAACTCCGGAGAAAAGCAAAGCCACGGGCAATTGTAAACGGTAAGGCCCTTTTTCCGCTGATTAATCCGCCAATAAAAAAAGATCTTAATCCGATGGGGCGGTTCCTTGTCAAGGGTGGGGTCGCCTAACGGTGGGGTGGCGAAAAGCCCAGGAAACCAAGCCGCGCAGGTCCAACTTCTAGAAAGAAGCGCTTACCGGGGTGTCTCCCCAGCCGGGGAAGAAGCATTGAAGAGTGAGAGCAAAAAAAAAAAAAAAAAAGCACAATCAGGGCCGGACGGGTTCACGGATCCTCCCCGCCCCGCAAGAAGGAGCCTTGAAGGGGGCGGATGGGAGATGACAATGAGGGTCCTCTCCAACACAACAAAAGGAGGGGGGGGGTGGGAGTGACCTTAAACGGTTCGACGCCAAGGGTCATCCGCAATTAGCCTCTCCACATTTCTCCCGGCAAATGATTGTCGGGCGGAAAGGAAACGCCCCGATTTTCAATGGGAGCCTCGGGGCTCTCACTTCTCAGCCTGGGGGGAAAGCTTCTACGCTGTGGGAAATCAAGCAGGCCCGGGAGAGGGAGGCGGCTTTGGGCTGTCCTGGGGGCGGTAGCTAACCGTTGGGGAAAAGACCAGCTTTGACAGAAACATCCGCCAGAAATGCCATCGAAAGGGATGAGAGAGCCCAAAAGAAGGACAGATTGCGATTAGCATGGCCGTGCGGGAGAAAGGTCCTGAGTTACATAAGGTCCCGCCGGACCACACCCCAACAACCGGAAAAAGGGGGGAACAAAGGGGGAACAGGGCACCATTGAAGGGTTGAAAAGTTCCCTGGGGGGTGGGGCGAAAAAAATATCTTGCCGGTCAAGGGAAGGTTGTCCGTTCTAGGAAGAAAAAAAGAGGAAGGGAATGGGAGTCACGGGCCGGGGGAAAAAAGGGACTGCAGTTGGCTCCGAAAAAAAGGCGACTGTCACCGAAGGGGGAAAAAAAAAAAGTGGTTCCAGACCTTTACCCGTCGGTGTAGTTACGGGGAACGCCCTTTGGTCCGGAAGAAAAAAAGACTTCCTTCTGCCCATCCTGAGAAAGAGGAAAGTTGCCCAAGTCGGAAGACAGGAATAAACGTTTCTTAAGCATCCAAAAAAACTTGAACCCGCTTTGCCAATTCGGCAAGAGTGCCCAAAAAGCACCGGTCAAAGGTCCTTCGCCGGGGGGGTCAGTCCATCCACGACTCCCGATGGGGGAAAACAATGATCCGCAAGGAAAAAGTTTGTCCAAAAGCAGGGGAAAAGAAGGGAAGCGGAACCGGTTCAGCCAGGGCAATTAGAAACGTTGTCGCATCCCTTGGGAAGGGGGGCATCCATTCGGAAGGAAAAAAACAGAATCCTTCCTGTACTCAATGGGAAAAAAACCGAGTGCACTGGCCCTGGGCCCTGATCAGGGGATCGGAATAATTTTTGCCTGGTGAAAAGTGGTGTTCCGCGTGGAAAAGGACGTGCCTGCACCAAGGGAAAAAAAAAGGGGGGGTGTCCCCCAGGTTAACCTCACTGCCTTGGTTTTGAAGAGAAAAACCCTCGAAAGGGGGAAGTTCTTCCATTACGGGAAAAAGGGGGGGCAATATACAAAAATTGCCTTGCCGCGAACAAGGTAACAAACTCGTGTGGAGGATGAAAGACTTCTTTACGACCATAAGAAAAGAAGAGTTGACCCCAAGCACAAAAGGATGCGGAGTAGAAGGGCGCTCGGTGCTGATTCCAGGAAAAAAAAAGCAAACTGTTCCTGGTGAGGAAAAGAACCGTGCGGAAAGACCAAAATAGACTTGCGCCCAACCAGGAATGGTGAATCCAATTGCGGGAAAGGGAAACCGCGGCAGCTCCCACTCAAAAAAAAAAGAAAAAGCATGCTTCAAAACGGACATCTCCGGATTCCTCTTACCAAAAGGTTCCCCCAAAGATAAAAAGGATTCTCACAGCAAAAAAGGTCAACTGAGTTCCGGGAAACTCGGTGCAAGGGCTTAGCCCCCGTCCATGACCCCATGGGGAAGGGTTAATTGCTTATCATCAAAAAAAGAAAAAAGCCACTCCCGATATGCTTTTGAAAGGGGAGCGTCCCCCCCATTAGCAAAAGGGAGCAGGATTGCACCAGGGGTGACAGCAGTAAAAAAAAAAAGTCTCGAAACAGTGAGATAACCATTAACACAAAAACAAGGGTAAAAAAGGGTTTAGAAAAAAACCCCCTTTACTGAACGCCTGAGAGCGCGGGGGAAGGAAAACAGTATAGCCTGCGGGGGAGAAAAAAAAGAAAACAGCCCACGTGCGAGGGACGAAGTTCCCTCTCGACGCAAAACCTTCACCCAAGAG
>Ga0179593_1606604_pt1 | contig 10263 bp, 14 predicted proteins | sample CZODoug2_1_08_16_FD_185931 | JGI IMG/M metagenome (GOLD analysis project Ga0179593, IMG submission 185931) | Vadose zone soil fungal communities from Angelo Coast Range Reserve, California, USA - CZODoug2_1_08_16fungal (PacBio error correction) | ecosystem: Environmental > Terrestrial > Soil >...
CGGCACGAAAAAATGCCATCTGAGAGAAAGGAAGCATATGTGCGGAATGCTCTCGGTCGCAAGAATTGAAAGAGATAAAAGAGAGAGGACAAGGAGGGGAAAATACTCAGGGAGTTAGACCGCTGCCCTTCCCAAGCCTTGGACTGGTCGTGTGACGGCTAGGTAATACCCATTGAAAACGAACCGCCCCACTTCCTCGCCATCGGAGAATCGGAAAGAAAAAATGGGTACAGGAAAAAGGGAGTTTGGGAAGCAAAGAAACCGAAGAAAAAAAGGAAGGTCAGACATTATGCAGAAAATTCATTTCAATTGGGGGTTGGTGAGAATAGGGTGTGGGTGTAAAAATCGATTCTTTCAGCTTCCGGAGCTCGGAAAAGGGAGGGATACGCGCAAAAAAGGGGGAGAGAAAAAACACTCGCAAGGGAATACGAGCGGACATCAAAAAAAGGCCGTTTTATCCTCCGCTCATCCTGAGGAGGGCGCACAAATTTCTCTTCCACATACCCAATAAAATCGGAGGGCAGCGCTATTATGGTTCGCCAAAGGGGGGTCTCAAGAGTAAAGAGGCTCCGACACCGAGGGAGGGACCGCGATGGCAAAAGCGAGCGTAATAGGAGTTGGAGTTGCCGGCCGAGAGCCGACAGGACAAACTCGCTACTCGTAAAGTTCAACGCCCTAAAGGTCTGAAGCTGGGGGGGATAATTGGGGAAGAAAACGAAAAATTAATCTTAAAAGGAAAGATCACTCGGTCTGCCAGGAAAACCACCTAGGAAGGGACATAAGGCTAGGGCTTTCCTCTACCGAAGAACCGTCGCCTGAAAAGGGGGAGCGGAAACAGAGGGGGGGGATAAAAAGGACCAGCACTTCAAAGCGGATCGGAGAAAGTAAGAAGAATCGGCCGTGATCAATCGAACCGCATTCAAAGGAGAGGTATAACAGTCGAAGTCCCAGAACGGGTCAAAGGACACCTATCTTTCTTGACAAAGGAAATCTCTGGAAAGGGGAAGCCGCTGCGAACCGGTGTGCAAAGAACTGCCTGCAGAAAGAGAACTCCCGGCAACCCTCCTAACGAGCGGCGAAAAAGTCTTAACGGGAGACGAAGAGGGAAAGGGGAAAAATCCAAAGAGGAGGACAGTGTCGGGCAACAAGGTTAAAGAGGCCGAAAATCTGAGGAAGAGTGTTGATGTGGGGGGTTGACCAATTTGAAAACGGGAAAGAAAACGAGTGAAAAAAAGGGGGTCGGAAAGGATAAAGTAGACCGACCAATCGAGAACCGCAAGTTGCAGAAAAAGGTCGTACACCTCATGACCTCGAATTGGAGCGAAAAAAAAAACAATAAAAGCCAACCTCGCAGAGGCAATGAAGCCGCACATGTAAGGGGTCCCACCAAGAACGGCGCATCTACTCTTCCGGAGTTCAAAGAGGGGGGATCGGGGGGGGGGGACAATGGGAAAGATGAAGCAAAAACATCGGGGTCAATGTCGAGAAAGACTCTCTTAATAATGGTTCCAACACCGTGGCAGGCCAAAGAGATGAAAAAAAACCATGGCGCGACCGAACTCCTTTTCCGAAATGTCTCGCCCGTAAGGATTAGAGGTTAGTATGAATGAAAGTTTTCTGTCTTGTCCGTCCAACAATAGAGGGGGGCAAGGAAGGAAGAATGCAGGGGAGGATCGTTCCATTAGCGCGCCGCGCCCTCCTCCTTCGGCAGTGGCGATCCACTAAATAACACACCGGTCCGGTCTCCCTCGGATCAGGGGACTAGTCTTTCAAAATAATGGGAAAAAAGAGTATCACGGGGAAACCTGCCCGAGACCGGCCCTATCACTCTTCGCTCGCCGGAATCAATCCAGATAGATGGCTTAAAGGCGAGGTAAGGAAGAAAAGCGCTAGTAGGGAGCCGAAAGCGCCGAAATCGCGGGCGCCGCAAACTCTTGAGAGCACCGTCGTCAATCAACTCGAAAATCGGGGGGAGGACGGGGGGGGGGGCACATGGGGGGGGGGATCGGCCACGAGGGAAGGCCACGGGCCGAGATGGGCGAGAGCTCAGAAAAAAAAAAAAACAGGAGAAAAAATAGAGATATTCCGCATGATTAGAGGAAATGTGCAAACAAAGGGACTGCGAGAAAAGATGGAGGAGCTTGGTAGGGCGCCGGCGCGTGCATCGAAAAATTCTAGTAAGAGCAAAGGCATGCCTTCTGTATTGGGGCCAAAAGAGATATCTGGGGAGAAAGCAGAGCACAGGGGGAACTAGGGGGCCTCTTGCCGCAGGGCTTTGAGTAAGCGCTCCTAGAGTGCTTGGATAGGAGGACGATAGGGTTCATTTGACCGAGAAGAAAAGGTGAAAAATCGAGAAGAAAAGAAAGTTAAAAGCTCCTCCGAGAGGCGGGGGCGCCGCGCGGCGGGGGGGTTGTGGATAGTGTCAAACATTCAAAGAGAGGGGGGGCTAGCGCGCCAACAGGACGCCCCAATTAAAAAGCTTGCAAGAAGGGGAAGAAAGAAAGTGAAGACAAGCAGGGTCCCACTTGACCCAAAAGCACTCGAAGCCTTAGGGCCGAGAGGTCGACTGCACGCGAGGAAGGAAGCTGTTTCATTTCTTCTTTCAGAGTGTGTGAATTCCAGCAGAGGGTAAGGGAATTGACATCGATGGGGGGTTCGACGCCGGTGCCTTGGCGTCATTGTACTGATCTGGCCGGCCGGCCAAACGTCAGCACGATCGAGACAGGGGAGGATGAGGCGGGAGGGGATGTCGAGGATCACCGGGAGGGGTGAGGAATGGTTAGCTGCGCGTCGAACAATTCGGAGCTGCAGGGCTCTAAAACGTGAAAGTGGGAAGGGAGGGGGATGTCGGGGAGGTAGCCATGTCGAGAAATGGTGTGGGAACGGGTTTGGCAACTTGGGCGGCAATTGGTCACACCACAAGTGAAAAACAACCGAAGCTTAATCCGAAACTAGCCGAACCAGGGACTTAAAAGGCAGTCGGAGCGAAAGAAAAAGCTACCAGAAGACATCAGAACGGCGCAAAGCAGTGCGCTTGGTGGTTAGCGGGTGTGGGGCCGATTATGCAAAGGAGGGAACGGGGGGAAAAAGAAATCGGGACAGAAAGGCCAAAGAGAAAAAAGCCCGAAGAGGGAATGGGGGTCCTCGGGGCAGACCCGTTATCATGAAGTAAAAGTGTTATCCTCGAAGATCAAAAAATCAAGGGAGCAGGGGGGAGCCGCAGGGGAAAGGGCGGAAGGGGGGTGCTGGGTTTATAAGAAAACGATTCTGACCGGCCGCCGCAAGGTGTGAAGGAAGGAGAAGGAACATTAGACTTCAAATCTGAGACTCGGGAAAAAAGGGGGAGAACCGGGGGGAAGGGGGAAGGCAAAAGGAAAAGGGGTGGCAATTCGGTACCGCTTCTAATGGTTGGCGCAGAGCACTCTTTTTCGTCCCGTACGAGGATAATTTAGGTGATGCTTCAGCTAGGAAGAAAAGGAAGGAAAGAGGTTGAGGCCGAAAAAACTCAAGGGCCTCATGGTAAAAGAAGCGACTTTTGGAAGGAAACCCAATTTCAGCAGCCTCGTCTCTGCGTCTCTGCACAAGGTGGCAACCACAATCCTTCTGATAGGAGCACGCGGGTCTGCTGATTGCGCCCCTCTAAAAAAGCTGGAATAAACTGCAAGGAAGGGGGGCCGGCAAGGAATGGAAAGCGAGTGTCTTGCAGAGCGTTGCGAGGTGCTCGATCATCCTCTTTCTTAGACGGCGATGTTCATTTTCACTTTGCCGAAGATGAAAAAGAGGGGGTCAAAAAAGGGGGGGGGAAGAACGATGTGAAGGTCAGGAAAAACGTTGAATGTTGTAGTGAAATTGCATGGCCACCAGTACTTGAAAAGAATTTCTTACAATTTTTCGCGGATGAGGTACGACCAAGTATCACCAAAGTGTGCCAGAACCGGGAAAAGGGTAAACACAGAAAAAGGAGGTGGGCATTGGAAAAAGGAGGCCTCCACGCCCCGGTGGGCATCCTGGACGCGAGCATCGCGCAGGACAGGCGTCCTGGGCAATGTCCCAACCCCAGGGAAGCCCTTCATTCCAACATGATGAGCGGGGAGTCTTGACAAGAAAAAAAAAAAAAGCTTAAAGGGGAGATCTCACGACGATTCGAGATAAGACCATCATCATGGGAGGAAGGGGGCGGCCGCGCGGCAGGGGTGGTTGGGAAAAAAAAGGCCGCCTTTCGCCTGAATCCGAGGATGCTCCGTGCAGGATCGCTATAACTCGGGATGAGGCAAAGGGAGTTACGGAAAAAGAAGGGGAAAAACGAAGGACAACACTTGCCGCGCCAAAGGAAAGCTTCTTGTCGTCGGCCGGAAAAATCGAAACTGCATTGTAGCACTGTACAAATTTTGGACCAAGCAAGACCACTAAAAAAGGAAAAAGGTCATACGGATGAGGGCAATGGGGGGGAGAGAGGGGGGGCGATCTAGGCGTGGCGAAAAGGTGGAAAATGATACTCGCCTCCGTACCTTGGATATATGTCAAACGCCGCCGAGGCAAACGACAAGACACGCTCTGGAAAAGTGAATCAGAGAGGGGTGGGGGGGGGGGGTTTTTTGGGAAAAAAGGGGGGCTCAATAAGGAAAGACCAAAGAGGGAAGCCCGTCTTCGGAGGGGTTGCCCCATTTGAAAAACTCCGCGCACGAGGCTAGCTTTTTACTTTCAAGTAGCGAGTCAACTCCATTCTTCCTTGATTGACGGAGGTCCACTCTGGATTTTTAAGGGGGGGTTCCCGAAGGAAAGAAAAAATGACTCCAATCGACCTTCTCGCTCGACGCCACATATCAATCTCCTGCGCCAAACCTTGCATCTGGTTAAGATGAGGGAAGGGGGAGCCTCACCGTGCCGAGCACTCCGGAAGGTTGTCGACCACCTATAGCTGTCCAAGGCTTCTCACATGCGGGGAAAGATCCAGGTGTAGGGGGGGCAAAAAAAAAAATCGGGACCCAGCCTTCCCGCACCATTATGCACCCCATCGGGGGAGGCTCCAAGTATAAGGCGTCGTGACGAAGCCGTCGGGGGAGAAGGGAATGATAAACGGGAGGGAAACCTCCTCGGGAAAAGGAAGGGGGAGTGAGTCTCACGAAGCGGGAGGAACCGGGAGGCGCTGGGAACCAGGTGTCAAGATAGCCCGACATATCACCACTCGGCCACAAAAGCCCAAAGGGAAAGGGAGGGAGCGCCGGGGACTGGGACCTGAAGAGGAAGTCCAGTTGAGCCTCCGAAGCGGAAGGCAGTGTCGAGCAGGGGTAAAGAGCCTTAACGAATCGAGGGGTAGGGGGGAAAAAAGGGCAAAAGAAAATTGCAAGAAACCTAGTTCAACAAAGTTTGTCGCAAGAACATGGCTAAAGCCAAGAAGCCTCCAATAGGAGTACACCCGGGGGGGAAAAAAAAGAACCGTGGTGGAAAACATAGGGAGAATTTTTATTCGACCGAACACCTCGCGACAAGAAATTATCCAATTCCACACTCTCAGCACTGAAGAAAAAGAACTGGGAAGGAGGAGGGAAAACGCTGCCGGATCGGCAAGCAAGGCGATCACCTCAATCTGAAAAGCCAATTTCTTCACGGCGTCCGACAGAGAAGCAGGAGCGCGGCAAAAAGGTGACCAACACGGCGTCCTCACCGAGGACCCGCCGAGAACATTGGCTAGACACCTCACGTGCCAAGAGAGCTGAGGGGAGGGGAGAAATAGTGGGAGGCTTTGAAGAAGGGATGGTCGGTCCCATTCATAGCAAGCGCTCCAATCATCACATGGTGGTCCCAAGGACCCCAAAAGGGAGGTCGGAAAAGATAAAAAAAAGCCGCCTGTTCTGCCCCGCTGATCAGGGATCTGGGCGCGACCTAGTGAAATTCATAACAGCGATGTAAATCGTGGAAGAAGCAAAATCCCGACCTATCAATGCTCTCGGCGAAAGAATCCCGCTCAAGAATCAGACGGGGGAGCCTATATCTGAAAACAAAAAAACGGCGCGCCAGTGCTAGTAATCCGACGAGAGCGTCTCTTGACCCGCCAGGAACGAAACGGGCCTGAGTTAGGTCAGATGCAGAGGTCAATCCTCCATCAAGCAGAAGAGGATCCTCAAGGGACAGGGTTTTGACGGCAAGGCTAATTGGGTGAACTTCTATAGTCTAATTCTCCTCAAAAAAAAAGGGATTATAAGAGATGAAGGGGCGAAATTCGCGAGGGGCCCTATGAAAAAATTTGCGACATACCACGACCTTTCGAAATCTGGGCTATCTTTATGAAAAAGGGGGGGATCCAAAAAGGGGAACTAGAACACGCACGGGCCGCGCAAGGATCTCGCATTCTTCTATTAGGCGAAGAGCATCTCGGCGATTAAGCCCGGGGAAGAGAGGGGCGAAGTCAGAATTATGGGCAGGGCGCGCCGAAGTGTGATAGGTCTGGACGGGGGGAGTGCGGTCATTTGTACAGGTGTCCAGGGCATCGGAGAAAAAGGGGAAGGGTGGGGACCAGCTCAGAGGATCCCGGGGCGACCCGGAGAGTTGTGATAGGGGAAGAATGCATAGAGGGCGTCTCTTTCTCGGGCAAAACTATCAAAGGCCCACGATGATGAACTAGGGAAAAAAAAATTCGAAGAAACACCGGAGGGGCAAACAGCCGTCCCCAATTTCCATTCTCGAGCAAGCTCATCCTTCGGCGGCAGTCTCAATCGGCGGGATAAAGGACATGGAGAAGGGGGGAGGAAAGGGGGGTGGAACAATGATTCAGCGCGCGTGCGCAAATGCCGCTATTGGAGACGAACCAGTGGTTCGAAATTTGGAAGCTTAAAGGAAATGAAATCAAGGGGCGGAGGGGGAATAAAATGGTGGGAAGGACATGTGCGGCTGCATTTCTCTCTAGCGGACGGGCCAAGGCGATGAGAATGAAAGAAGGAAAAGAAGCTGCGTGTTAGGACTCCGCTCGGGTGCACCTTGGCGGTGATACGATGAGAGCTTCTGCGTTAACATTTCGGGGAGTTGGGAAGGGGGGGGAAGGGGGGACAAAAAAAAAAACCCTACTGAACTCGTATCTGTTGGCCTCTTTACCATTCCGCCCGACAACTGAAGGAAGGATTCTTCGGGAACACAATAAAAAAACTCGAAAAGGAGTGCGAGGGGGGGGTGCTCGGGGTGGGGTGGCCGTGGGGCTTATGCGGGAGGCGAGCTTGTCCAAAGGAAAGCATCTGCCTCCCGTTCCGCGCTGAAAAACGTGGCATCAAGCCCGAATCGTGAATGGGGCGCAGGGATACAAAAAAGAGACAGAAAATCACGGAAGTAACTGGCGACGAGACGGGGGGTGGGGTGCGGAGGCTGGGGTTGGTACACTCGATGCTGACCGGCGAAAGCGCTGGTGAAGGCGAAGGAGAAGACGGCTGGTCCCGAAAGCGAAGCAGGAAAGGTTCGAAAAATCGGCAAGGCCGACGACGTGGTGGGCAATCTTCGTCCCAGCTTACGCTGGGGGGCGGAGCTGTCTCTGGGGCTGTACCAGCGAGAAGGTCGAGAAGGTCTGGCGAATAAAAGAAAAGGAAAAGGTTGAGGGGGGACAATACCGGAAGAAGGGGGAAGAGACTTTGGACCTACAGGTCGCAGCCTCGTGCGCGCGCGACCATGGGCCCGCCCCAAATGGGGAGACGGTTCAAACTCTATGAGGGGAATGTTGAGGGAAGGAGCGGGGAGGAAAAAAGGGAAAAGTCGAAAAAGACAAAGCAGCGTGTCTTGGGGGAGGTGCAGACGGCGCGTTGCTCGATCACCGCAGGACGGCAGCGATGTATCATTTAAATTCGCGAAATACGCATCGACGGAAAAAAAAAAATCGATCTTCACAAAAAAAAGGGATGAGTACGAGAGTTGTGGATTTGTGTTGAGGGGGGGGGGGGCCACCATTAAGGGACCACCGTCTTACAATTGGGGCAAGCGGAAGGCGCCGACGACAACCAAGACTTCGCGGCCAGGGCTGCTTTCTTGTGCCGGTCTTCCGGGAAGAAAAAAGACCACAGGAGGATGGCTCAAAAAAAGAAAATAGAAGAAAGGGGGACTCGATCAGAGTCTGGGGGAGGGAAAGGAGGCTGGGCAAGTTCCCAAACCACCACCGGACGAAGGTCATCGCCATTATGATGGTCTTACTAAGAACGCGGATCGTCTTTGACTATCTCCCTCAAAACAAGGAAAAAAGGGGGACACAGCAGAAGGGCAAGGTGCAGGAGCGACAAAGGGAGGCCTGTGGTGGGGAAATTGCCCGGAATCCTTGCGCCCTGAAGCGCGAGGACGCGTCCAGGAAAAAAGCCTGAGACGAAGACTTGGAAAAGAAAAATTGAGTGACGAAGGAAAAAAAATGGAAGCCCAACGGGCCGCGCAGGGGAATCTTCTTGTCCGTCGACCTCCCGAAACCAATTGTAAAGCACGGTTTCCCCAGTAATTTGTTTCCCAAAAGGCCACATACACAAAAATGACAAGAAAAGTGAAAAAGAAAATGGGGGGGTTGTGGAAGATCGGGGGGGGGGTGAAGAATCGATGCAGTGAAAAGCCTGTTTGAAAATGATACTCGCCTGCCGTCCGCCGAAAGCGTCAAGATCAACTCGCCGCGCAATCGAGGAGAACGCGCTGGAAGGAATCGGGGAAAAGCCCTTATGAAAAAAGCAAACACTGCGCGTCCAGCAAAAAAAAAAGGGAAGGAACTCTGGGGGGGGCGGCCACATGTTTCAACGCCGGCGCACGAGGGAAAGCTTTTGTGGTCCAAAGTCAGCGTCGCAAAAAATGGCCTTGATGACCAAGAGGGGGAAAGAAATCGAGGAAAAAGAAAGGGGGGGTTTAAACAGCGACGAAAAAATTACGGCCTACTTCGAAAGACACCCCCCCCCCCTCGCTCAAAAAGGACTATACTCCCAAAAATCTGCACCAACCGTCGAATCTGGAACGAATGCGAAAAGAAGGGCCTTCACAAAGAACGGGCGGCAGTGGGACGAAAAAGAAAAGCTTGCATCCGCTGGAGGCAAGCGGGACCAGCGAACCTTTCTCCTTCGCAAGTCACATCGCGGGCGGCCGGGAATAGGACCCAGAAAAAAAAGGGAAAACAAAAAAGAGCCAGGGGAGAAGAGGGCGCTGATCTAACGCAGGCCATCTCGGGTAGACACAATGCTACGTCATGATCACGGTGGAAAGAAAAGGCCGCGGATTCACCCGGAAGAATTGCTCAAGGGAAAAGAGGAAGGAGGGAACAGGGAAAGCTCGCCTGCCGTAGTCGCCACTCCTGGCCAACACCAGCTCGCACCGCAAAATGAGAAAGCAGAAGGAAGAAGGGTAGTCTGGTAGAGAGTTCAGGCCTTCCGACTACTCGGAATTCATTGAAACGGAAGGGAAGAACGGAAGAGGCGTGGGAAAGGTGAAAAGGGGCCACGCAAGTGGGGCCACAAAGAGTTCCCACACATTTGAGAAAGAAATTTCTAAAAAAGCCAGAAGCACGAAATCGTCACCCGCACGTTGGGATCGAACAAAAGCGAAAGGGAAAAAAAGCTCAGCAGAATCGAAAGCCGATGGAGAAGACCGCAAGGGAAGAAGGTACAAAGGGCAAAACAGGAGAGCATCGCGACAAGTAAAAAGTCGCGGTCATCTCAAGAGGGGATCGACCAAAGGTAAAGAGTCGAAAAAAAAGGCAAAAACGGGCGGCCCGCTGGAATGTGACAACAAAGGCGTCCTACAAAAAAGAATACAGAAGATGCCGCGACGGCACCTGGAAGGCTTCGGGTACGGGATCTGTCAGGTTTACGGAAGGGGAAAAGAGACCGGGGGGGAGAATCGGGAAAAAACTAAGAATAAAAAAAAAGGGGGACGATCGGCCATGCTGGGCGCGCCGCTCCCAAAGTCTTCATGTTCGAGCCCACAGCAACCTCCGGACGGGGACCGGGAGAAAGGAGAAACGGTTGAAAGAGATCGAAAAGATGCTCGCCCATGGACAAATAGGACGAGGGTAACTGCGCATACAAAGAAAGAAGAAATATCGAAGGCTAGGGGAAACGGCTCACTGCTTCATGACGGAGGCCTAAAGCAACACGGCGCGCGGCGAGGGGGATCTACTAGGGGCGCTCAGGAAAAACGAAGAGGGCGCAGAAGAGGAAAGGGTTTCGAGCAGCGCCGGAGGTCAATCCCAACATCAAGCCGCGCAAAAGGGAAAAGGTAGGGCGGGCCCGAGGGCTGCAACTCATCGGAAGCCCGCGTCGGGGGCGA